>Ga0222714_10000859_pt1 | contig 34526 bp, 53 predicted proteins | sample C33_3DmetaG_FD_165048 | JGI IMG/M metagenome (GOLD analysis project Ga0222714, IMG submission 165048) | Estuarine water microbial communities from San Francisco Bay, California, United States - C33_3D | ecosystem: Environmental > Aquatic > Marine > Unclassified | place: USA: California... | reverse complement strand
ACAGAATTACATTTCATGCTGATCAATCTACTATTGATTGGTTTGAAAAATTGATCAAAGATTTTACCGATGAGGATTTTATTGGTCAGTTTGGATCTGAAGGTGAAAACAACATCGAGAGAATTGGTTGTAAATGGATTACAAAAGATGATTGGGAGCGTGAAGATGAACACACCTACAAATTAGGATTTGAATCAGCTTGGTATCCACCTGACACAATGATTAAAAATATGGTTGCTCAATTACAGGAACATGATAAGTATGCTTATGCTGAAGGCCGGTACTGGGATGAGAATTTTGACCCAATTGGTATCTTCCAATGTAATGGACCTGATACCTGGTTTGAGGCTGAAACTACAGTTGATGTAGATTGGGATAACGAAACCTACTGGGACGATGAAGTTGAACCAGCATTTGATAGTTTAGAGTTATGAAGCACTTCCCCTTATTTATAGCCTTTTTTACCTTTGTATTCTTTCTTGCCAAAGCTACAAACCGAGAAACTAAAGTAGTAATTCACGATACAGTTACTATAAATGTTGACACGTTAAAAGACGTTAAAGGTAAAAGAGCATTGTTTATAGGAGATAGCCACACCTCAGCATACGGTTGGGGTTGGCAGGATATGTTATGTAACCAGACTGGGATGGTTTGTATTAATAAAGCAGTCGGTGGTAAAACTACTGTTTGGATGGTAGGTGAGATGAACAAGTATAAGTATGGGGAATACGACTACTGTTTTATATACGGAGGAGCTAATGATGCAGCCAATTCATCAATTACTGTAAAGAGAGTATTTAAGAATATTCAACGAATGGTGGATACGGCTCATAAGTTTAATATGATTCCAATAGTAATTATAGGAACCGATCCTAGAGTAACATTTAAGAGTACAAATCCTAAATATAAAAACTATGTGAGTAAGAAAGTAGAAATACAAAGATACCTTCAGGATTCAATTAAAAATGCTATTATAGTAGATACTAGATTTATACCACTATCAGATTGTGCCGATTGGATCTGTCATATGAAAAAATCAGGACATGCTAAAACAGCCAACGCTGTAATTGAAACTTTAAAATTAAAAACTATACAATGAAAAAATTATTAACCTACCTGGTTGTACTAACAACCGCACTAACCGCTAATGCTAAATGCGATTGGTTTGGAGTTACATTCAAGCAAATCTCCCAACAGGGTAATGCTTTCTATTTTGAAACTAACATGGATTACGACTCATGTTGGGATTACTACTTTACCGTTTACGATTACCAACGTAAAGTTGAAGACACAATGGCCGATTGGGGCGGATGGTTTGGAGTACAATTTAACGCTAAAGGAAAATACCAGGCTCGAATGATTGCTTTTAACCGGTGTGAAAATTGTGATACAGTCTTTACTGTCGATGTTGATATTACAATCTTTGGAGATGTTGATGCTTATTATAAAATTAGTCCTAAAAGCTGCCGTTATTATAGCTTTGAGATGACTAACATGAAGGATACTTGTATTCAATACTATTGGAATCTTTGGAAAGCTGATGATTGGATTAATCAAATGACAGATGAGTATTGGAAAGAATTAAGTGATTCTGTTTTATACTTTGATTACAGCTGGGATGAAGACCTGATTGAATACTACAATCTAGAATCAGAAAGAGTGTTTAACTATGAATTTAAAGATTCAGGACGTTATATCTTGATTGCTCAATTTTATAATAAATGCACAGGTTTAGATACGTTTATGTTTAAACGTTTAAGCGTCTGTAACGGTGATACAAGCAACACCACTTCAGTTAAAACAATAACTAAAGAAGATTTAAGAAACGTTACTGTTATTGGATATTATGATATGCTAGGCCGCCGTGTGGATTATATGGAACCTAACAAAATTTATATCGTTCTTTATAGTAACGGTCGCAGACAAAAAGTAATGCGCACTAACTAGTATGAATTACAGAGACTCAGATCCAAAATCAGAATGGGGAATCATTAAGTCCGATCAAGTAGGTTATAATACAAAAGATAAAAGATTCTTTGTAGTTGATAACTTTTATAAAGATCCTTATGAGATTAGAGACTTTGCTTTACAGCAAACATACTACCCTGGAGAAGGAGCTGTAGGCTCTAGAACACGCAAGCAGTACCTGTTCGGCGGACTAAAACAGCAATTTGAAAGCATTCTAGGACAGAAGATTCAAGATCATACAGACGATAATTTCGGATGGTATGATGTTGGAATTAATGGCCGCTTTCAATCCTGCCCGGCAGGTACTCCAAGTGTTTTTCATTGTGACTCTCAAAAATGGGCAGCTGTTATTTACTTAACACCAGATGCACCACCCCAAGGAGGAACTAGCTTCTTTAGACATAAAGAAACTAAAATACATCATAACTCTCAAATTGACTGGTCTTCCGGTCAAGGAGAAAAAGTATTCAATCAAAAAACATTCTTAGACGGATCTCCATATGAAAAAATTGATACAGTAGGAAACGTTTTTAACAGGTTGGTTATCTTTGACGGAGGTTTAATCCATTCAGGAGAAAATTATTTCGGATGGGATTTGGAATCTAGTAGATTATTTCATATATTCTTTTTTAGTTAATGGAACGTTACGATATAATTAATAGCTTAATTGAGAAATACAATTTCCAAACTTACCTGGAAATAGGAGTAAGTCACGTAGATGGCTGTTTTAATAAAATTAAAGCATCAGAAAAAACAGGAGTTGATCCAAACACTGAAAATATTGAATTTAATAAAACCTCAGATGAGTTCTTTTTTGAATTAGAACAAGGAAGTACTCGCTTTAGTAAAGACTATAAATGGGATCTTATCTTTGTTGACGGTCTACATTTAGCTAATCAAAGCTATAAAGATATTAAAAATAGTTTAAAACATGTTAAAAAGAACGGGTTTATTATCGTTCACGATTGTAATCCTCCATCAGGATGGTTTGCTAGAGAAAATTACCTAGTAGATGGTTTTTATGCACCCTGGAATGGAACAGTCTGGAAAGCTTTCTATAAAGTTAGAACAGAAGGATTAAACATTGAAACTTGTACTGTCGATACAGATTGGGGAGTAGGGGTTATAAAAAACACAGAGCAAAAAAGTAAAAATAAAGTAGAGTTTGATAATATGTTTTTTGAGTTTAATAAAATGGCTGAAAATAGAGCATATGATCTAGGCTTATTAACTACCGAAAATTTTTTTAGATGGATAGAAACAGTATAATACCGGTAATAGGAACAGCAATAGTAAACGGCTTTCACTGGCTTGAAAGATTAGTTCTTAGTGTTGATTACCCTGTTGATACTTTTGTTATATTCAATAACAACGGTAAAGGAGAGCTTACTGAGGACTTAGATAACCTAGTAAAACAGCCACATCCTTATATTAAGAATATAGTTGTCTGTCATATGCCAACAAACATCGGAGTGTCAGGGGCATGGAACTTAATTATCAAGTCTTATATGAATGCTCCTTATTGGATTATCTCTAACCATGATGTTGCTTTTATTCCCGGTCTATTAGAAGAGATAGCTCAAGCAGCTTCTGATCCTGAGGTAGGAATGGTTCACCCTTACGGAGGAGACTTTGGAGATGGGAGCTGGGATTTATTTCTTATTAAAGACTGGGTTATTCAGAGTCACGGACTATTTGATGAAAACTTATACCCAGCCTACTGCGAGGATGCTGATTACATTATGAGATTAAAACTTAGTCCGGTTAAAATAATCCCTCAATTATCTAGAATACATCTTCACGGAGCAGGACCGGCAAACGAATACTACACTTACGGGAGTCAAACTAAAAAAGTAACTCCGGAACTTAATGATCGTTTAGATCAAATTAACGAAATTAATTTTGAATACTTAAATCAAAAATGGGGACCAGGTTGGAGAATGACTAATCCACAACCAACACCTTTTAGTATTGAAGGAATGCCTCACACCTATACAACCTACGATTTAAGTTATGTAAGAAAAAAATACTTAGGATTTTAATATGTCAATACTATTTCACAAAAAGCAAATTGAGACTAGGGTAGAGTCTCTGGCTATTGAAGCCTCATTTAAAAACAACCCATCCAATCATCCGGTAGTAATGATCTGTGTTTTAAACGGAGCATTTATGTTCTTCTCAGATTTAGTTAAGCATATGAGGGTTAACTGCGAGGTTGATTTCTTAAGAGCTAAAACTTATGAAGGAACTAAAGCCGGTGACGTTCAAATTTTAAAAGACATTGAGCTTGATATCTCAGGAAAAAATGTTTATATTGTAGATGATATCTACGACTCAGGTAAGACTATGGATACGTTAATGAAACATCTAAAAGAAAAGAATCCTGCCTCGATTACGCCTTTGGTACTGTTTAAGAAAAAAGGATCAGGTAGAGAAGATTTAATGTGGGGTTTTGAACTTGAAGATGAATATTGGATCCACGGTTACGGTCTTGATGATGAAAGAGGTCTATCAAGAAACTTACCTCACGTTTTTGGATATAGAATGGAAATTGATTAAGATATGTTATTAACAGCAGAACAAATATTAGCAGAAGGGATTGTAATCCCATCAGAACATTCCAAACCGGCTCAGGTTGGAATTGATCTATCACTAGCCTCAGTACATCAATGCAGAGGAGGATCCATGGTCTATAAAGATAGAACAGAAATAGATCCGGAGATCTTTGAAGAAGTTAAAACCGTTCAAGTGGACGGGAGAGAATGCTGGATGCTCGATCCGGGAACTTATGCAATTACTTTTAACGAAGGGTGTAAGATTCCTGCTTATGCAGCCGGATTTATCCTTCATAGAAGCTCTTTATATAGGACAGGCAGTTCAATCGTTAGCCCGGTCTGGGATCCAGGTTTTGCAACCGACCAAATGGGTACAGTCTTAGTTGTTAACGTTAGGTTAATTGTTGAGAAGAATGCTCGAGTGGCTCAGATGCTTGTACATACTACCGACGGTGATGCCGAACTTTATGACGGTCAATGGCAGGGTGGAACTAACTCCTGGGATAAAGCAAAGTAAGAGTATATTTATAATATATGAAAAAGGCTGAACTTAAAGAATTGATCAGAAATTCTATACTTGAAGGCGACTACCTGGAGGATGATCCGAAGGCAGTTGAAGCATTAGAAGATGCAGAATCAGAAGAAATGGATTCAATCGCTGAAGCAGATGCAATCGTAGAAGCTTGGAATGCTAAGAAGCAGCCTATACAAGAAGAGATGCACGGCGGTTATTTAGAACTCTTTGAAATGGATCCTGACTTTGAACAAGCAATTGACTTGCTAGACCAGGCTTGGGAAAAATGGAAAAACGGTCCTGCTACCAGTCCGGAAGACATTCCGATGGCTAAGGAGGATATACTTGCATACCTTTCTAGGATGTTAAACTAAAAAAAGCAGACCTCAAAAAATATCTTAAAGAGCCGTTGATCTTCAGCGGCTTTTTTCGTATATTTAGATAATGGTTATCGAAAAAAAGTACTACAAAGTCGATTCTAAGGAACTAGTCAAACTACTATTCCAGCATATAGAAGAATCAGATATCATCGCTTTTGATACCGAGACCGACTCTTTGAATGTCCGCAAAGGACAGATAGTTGGTTTCTCTGTTTCCGGTGATGAAGGTATGGGTTTTTATCTTCCTACTATGATGTGGGATGCTGAAAAAGAATCCTTAGAAGAAGTTCAGATCGAAGGCACCGGTTGTCACGGTATAGCTAAGAAACTAATCTCAATGCTAGTCGGTAAGAGACTGGTAATGCATAATGCATCGTTTGATACTCGGTTCGTTAAGAACTTTTATGGAGTAGATCTACTTCCGTCTTTGTGGGTTGATACAGCTTTATTAGTCCATACAGTAAAAGAAGAAGGAGCTTTTGGCTACGGTAATCCTTTTGGATTGAAATCAATTGCTATTATGATCCAGGAAGAGATTGGTCTTAACGTTGAAGAAGCAGCCAACCAGGAGCAGTTAGAACTAAAAGCATCTATTAAAGAAAATGGAGGAACTACTACCAAGGTTAACTTTGAGATCTATAAAGCCGATATTGATATTCTGGCTAAATACGCTGCTGCCGATACGGACCTAACCTTGAGAATCTTAAACCATTTCCTTCCAGTATTAAAAGGAGAGGGACTGGAGAAGTTCTTCTTTGAAGAAGAGGTTATGCCTTTATACCGGGAAGTTACCATTCCGATGGAAGAAGAAGGGATTGCTCTCGATATTGACTTGATAGAACAGACTAGAGCTGAGATCGTTGCCGATCAAGAACGTTACCGTACTCTGGTTATGGAAGAACTTTTAAAACTTTCTAAAGTTAAAGAATGGGTTATTGATACTTCATTAAGAGAGTTTCCTCCTTCACCTAAAGGAAAGTGGGCTACTACTTTGGTTGATCTTTATGGACTACCTTTACCTAAGACTGCTAGAGGCTATTCTCTAAAGCAATCTAACGTTGAGGAGTTAGAAGCTCATCCTGTCCGTGAATACTTACTCTCCGGAGATTTATCCCACCTTAAAGAAGAAGTAGTAGTTAGAGTATCTATGAAACTCTGGAAAGAAGCTAACGACGGAGAATGGATTAATATCCAGTCTAAAAAGCAGCTGGGTGAGATTGCTTTTAATTATTTAGGTGAGAAATCTAAATCTAAGACCGCTAAAGGAACTAGCAAGTTCGACGATGATGTTATTCAGGAACTATCAGATAAATACGAATGGTGTAAGAACTTAAGAATCTATAATAAGCTTTTGAAGATTAAGTCTACCTACATCGATCGTTTTTATGAAGCTCAAGAGGATGGCCGCTTCTTCCCTTACTTCAAACAGAATGGTACTGTATCTGGCCGTTATGGTTCTGACTTACAGCAGTTACCTAAACCCAAAGAAGACGGTGAAGCAGATCCAATTATTGTTAGATATAATAATATGATCCGGGCATTCTTTATAACCGATCCTGGTTACCTATTGATTGATAATGACTTTGAGTCTTTGGAACCCCATATCTTTGCCTCTATCTCAGACGATGAAGCCTTGCAGGAGATCTTTAACCAAGGTCATGACTTCTATTCTACGGTTGCTATACGAACAGAGAAACTTAATGAAAGAAAGGATCTCTACCCTGATGGAGTATCAGCTGATAAGAAGGCACCTAACTTCTTAAAGAAGCTTGATGCCCCTAAGAGAAACAAGGCTAAAGCTTATTCTCTAGGTGTTGCATACGGAATGTCTCCTTATGCCCTGGCTATGTCTTTAGGAGTATCTCAAGACGAAGGAAAGCAACTACACCAAGGTTACATGGATGGATTTCCTGGAGTTGCTAATTGGATCTCTGAATCAAGAAGTAAGTTTAGACAGAATGGTTATATTAAAAACCAGGTAGGTCGAATCCGACATCTAGAAAGAGGAAAGGCTGTCTATGATGCCTTCCAAGAACGAATCATGGATTGGAAGTTTAGAAAAGAACTAGCCAGAGAATTAGGAGCCGATAACGTTCAGAAACTCTACGGCGACTATCGCAATGCTTTGAACAACTGTTTAAACTTTCAGATTCAGTCTTTGGCAGCATCTGTAGTTAATAGATCTGCCCTTGCTATAAACCGAGAGTTTAAAAAGAGAGGCTGGGATGGTCAGGTAATAGCTCAGATTCATGATCAGTTAATCGTTAAAGTGAAAGAAGAATTAGCTCATGAAGCAGCACAGGTAGTTAAACATATTATGGAAACAACTACTGAACTACCAGGAGTAACTTTGAAAGCACCACCAGAAATAGCTAAAAACTTCCGCGACGGCCACTAACGGTATTTATAATAATGAAAGTATTCACCTTAACTGAATCAGCTAAAAATCAATTAGATAAACTAATGGCAGAAGCCGGCTGTACTCCTGATTACTTTTTAAGAGTATCGGTTAAGGGTGGAGGCTGTTCCGGACTAAGTTACGATTTAGATTTTGATAACGAACTTAAAGAAGGAGATACTGAATCAGAAGATCAAGGAATCAAATTAGTTATAGATAAGAAATCACTACTATACCTTTTCGGAACACACCTAGACTTCTCAGACGGCCTTAACGGAAAAGGCTTCCAATTTATAAACCCAAACGCATCTAGAACTTGCGGATGCGGGGAAAGTTTCGCAATTTAGATATATTTATAACAGACCTTAGGGCACAACTAATCATTTAAGGAGATTAAAATTTATGACACATTTAAAATTTATTGAAAAGCAATTACAGCCATTCGACATTCTATTCAAGAATTTTTTCGAAGCAGCTTCACCATTCACTCCGGCCATTGAGGCCCGGCATTCACACCCAGTAGACATTTACGAAAACAACGAAGGTTTATTCTTTGAAGTCGCTTGTACCGGTTTAACTAAAGACCAGGTTAATCTTTCTTTAGAAGGTGATATTTTAAAAATTGGTTACGAAAAACCAGAAGAGGAAAAGTATCACAATAGAGAAAATTGCAACTATATCCATAAAGGGATTTCAAAAAGATCATTCAATTTAGGTTACAAAGTAGCAAACAAATATGATTTATCTCAAGCTGAGGCAGAGATGGAAAATGGATTGCTAAAAGTACATGTCCCATTCGCAAAAGAATCAAAACCAAAAACATTAAAAATTAAGTAAAACCCTGTGCCCTAGGGTTTGTTTTAAGTTGCACTTTAAAAGAAAAGAACTTATCTTTATACTATAGTTATGAGTAAAAAAAATTCAAGCATTTATCGTATCTCTGATCCCTTAATGGAGCCTTACTTCATCCAATATGATCAGAATTGCTACACAGTTATGAAAAAGGTTACTGCCGGAAACACTGGTAGAGTAAGAGAACAATTAATCGGGTACTATTCTCAACTGGAGTACTGTTTAGATTCTATTGCCGAAGATTCAATTAAGAACCAGGATTATGATTCTATCCAGGACTTTGTTTACGAACATAAAGCCCGTTTGTACGAATTAAAAGAAATTTCATTGAAATGAAAACATTAAAAGCAGTTTATAATGCAGTCATTGTTAAGCCAGTAGAGCTTGAGGACGAAACTTATGGGAATATTATTGTTCCTGATTTAGGTAATGAAAAGAATAAGACCGGTGAGGTAGTGTCTGTTGGAAAAGGATATTATTCAGCAACAGGTACTTGGATTCCAACTTCAGTTAATATTGGAGATGTGGTTGTACTACCTACTATGGGCTTTACTAAATTTGAATTTAAAGGTGATGAATACTTTATCGGACCTGAGAATCAAGTCCTTGCTATTATCGCCGAAGAAGAAACAGAAGAAACACCATTTTAATCTATGACAAAGAAAATCGAATATAGCACTAATGCCCGTTTGCATTTATCCAAAGGCATTAACAAGCTAGCAGATGCAGTTACGTCTACTTTAGGTCCTAATGGACGTAATGTAGTTTACAGAGATGAGACCGGTGAGGTACGTTCTACTAAAGACGGTGTTACTGTTGCTAAGAATGTTGTTCTAACTGACCCCGTTCAAGCCATTGGCGTTGATATGGTTAAGCAGGCAGCAATCAAGACAGCAGGATCAGCCGGTGACGGAACTACAACCTCAACTTTACTTACTCAGGTTATGATCAATCAAGCTCAGGAGTATCTAGAACAAGGAGCTAATGCCGTTCAGATGAAGCGTGATATTGATAAAGCAGTAAAAGAGATTGTTAAAAATCTAAAAGAAAATATTGCTGAAGAAATCACCTCAGAAGAACAATTACTCCAGGTAGCTACTATCTCAGCTAACAACGATTCAGAAGTTGGAGGTTTGATTACTTCGGCTTTAGATGCCGTTGGACGTGATGGTATTGTTACTATTGAAGAATCTAGAACAGGAGACACTTATTTAGAGACTGTTGAAGGTATTCAATTTGATCGTGGGTATAAGTCACCTTACTTTGTAAATGACAACTCAACCATGGCAGCAGTTCTAGATAATCCTTACATCTTAATCTACGATGGTAAGATCACCCAGGCTAAAGAAATGCTTCCGGTACTTGAGGCAGTTTCATCTGAAAATAAATCCTTGTTAGTAATCGCTGAAGATATCGACTCTGAGGCTTTAGCTACCTTGATTGTAAATAAGATGAGAGGAACCTTGAAAGTAGCTGCTGTTAAGGCACCTGACTTTGGAGATCGCCGAAAGCTTATCTTAGATGATATCGCTGTTATGACCGGAGGTACTGTAGTTAGTTCTGAGAAGGGAATGAAGTTAACTCGTTTTGATTGGAGCTGGTTCGGTAAAGCACGTAAAGCAAACATTCAGAAAGAATCAACTACTATCATTGATGGTGCTGGTGAGGAAGAAAAAATCAACAGCCGAATTGATGAACTTAAAACTCAGATTGATAATGCACGTACTCCTTTTGAACAGGAGAAGCTTCAGGAGCGTTTAGGTAAATTGACCGGCGGTGTTTCAATCATTCACGTTGGAGGTAACTCCGAGATTGAGATGAAGGAAAAGAAGGACCGAGTTGAGGATGCTTTGTATGCAACCCGAGCTGCAATCGATGAAGGAATTGTTCCCGGAGGAGGAGCTGCCTTGATTCATGCCCGTTCTAATTTTGAGATCGGATCTTCTCACGGACGCCAGATTGTTTATACAGCCTGTGGAGAGCCTTTGAAAAAGATCTTAACTAATGCTGGTTACGACAATCATGAAGTTCAAGAAATTAAAGCAAGTTTAAAAGGTACCGATAGCTGGACCGGTTATGATCTTAAAGCCGAAAATACAACTGATATGAAAGAGGCAGGTATTATTGATCCTCTTAAAGTAACCAGAACGGCTTTAGAGAATGCAGCCTCAGTTGCAGGAACAGTTCTATTGACCGAGTGTATCATTGCTGATGATCCTGATGCAAAGTCTTCTGACGATGTTGATGAGATGTCTAAACAGATGATGTTCGGCTAGTGATTGCAATCGGGCAAATTATTAAGGTGGAGGGAGAGCTTTATGAGGTACAACAGACCCTAAAAGTTAATCCTTATAAAGCAATCCCCTCAGACCTTACCGAGGAAATAAAAAAATACTACCGGGTAGATAGAATCTTCAAGAAGGATAGTCTACTATACCTGGTTAATGAAGTAACAACAGTAGAACCAGTTTATGATTAAACAAGAAGAAAAACTAATCGAGATTGCAAAAAGAGTACCACCAGGAGATCGCTGGCAGTTAGATGGAGATAACATCATTCAGAAGTCTCTCACAGATGCTTTAGAAGCTTATTTTCAGAAGACAGGTGAACCTTGTGAGTATAGACTTGCTCCTTTAAAAGGAAAGCTTTATGCAATCACAACCCAGGAAGTAGAAGTTAAACCAGAACCACCAAAAAGATACAATATCTACGGAGACTATGAATAAGTTTCTACACTACACTCTTTCATGGGTATCTCAAAACCTGGCAGTACCGTTTTGGATGGTCGGCCACGTTCATTTAAGTTTAAATGTCTACGAAGACATTACTGAGATACTAGCCTCTTTTGGAATGAATATAGTAGTAGCAATAGGATTTTATCTAGATTGGAAAAAATATAAACAAGAAAATGAATAATCAGAATCAAATGAAGATCAATATCGATCTTAAGAACACACAGCCGGTAGTAAGTGCGGCAGGTAATCAAGTTTTTGCCGAAGGAGTTATTTTAAGAAAAGTTTCACGTTTTGTTGCAGGAACGGATGAAGATGCTATGATGCCTATTCCTTGCTTTTACGATGTTCAGACAGGAGAAATTCTTTTAGAGACTCTGCCTAAAGACTTGAGAGAAGAATATGAGCAGTCAGAAGATTAAGTATACAGACTTTGTTCCTGACTCCGTAGTTCAATCCATAGTTGAGAAATTTGTTGATAGAGCCGAGATGGGCTTTACCAAATATAACAACACCTTAGATAGAAAAGACCTTTCTAAACTTGAATGGATTAATCATGCTCAGGAAGAATTAATGGATGGTATTTTATACCTACAAAGATTAAAGCAAGAGATCCAGAATGGCCAAGAAAGTACCAGCAATAATAAAACAGATTCAGAAGCATAAGCTTCAGGAAATAAATTACGCATACCAAAAGAATATTTCTTTTTCCCAGCTTCAGATGTTTGACCAATGTCCTCACAAATGGAATATGGTCTACCGAGCAGGGATTAAGATTTACCAGCCTTCCATACATACTGTCTTCGGAAAAGCCTTTCACGAGACTATCCAACATTACTTAACAGTTATGTATGAAACTTCTGGAGTAGAGGCAGATAAGATAGACCTTAGTCAATATCTCCAAGATAAGATGCTACATCATTATCAGGATGAGATGAAAGGTAATAACGACGAACACTTCTCTACTTCAGAAGAACTGAAGGAGTTTTGGATAGATGGTTGTGCAATCTTTGATTACCTAAAAAAGAAACGTGGAGGGTACTTTTCTAAAAAAGGATGGTATTTAGTTGGAGATGAGATTCCAATTAGTCTAACCCCTCATGTTGGATATCAGAATACAATCTTCAAAGGCTATATAGATTTAGTTCTATATCATGAACCAACAGATACTTTTAGAATAATAGATTTTAAAACTTCTAAATCAGGTTGGGGTGATTATGCCAAGAAAGATGAAATGAAGCAGATGCAGCTAGTACTCTACAAAGACTTCTTTCATAAACAGTTTAATATTCCCTTAGATAGTATTAAGATTGAATTTCTAATCGTTAGAAGAAAAGGAGGAATCAATCCCTACACCGAAGGACAAATATCAAGATTCCAGGAGTTTATCCCAGCATCAGGCAAGGTAAAGATCAACCAGGCACGTAAGGCAGTGGAAGGGTTTATTACCGAATGTTTTGATAGGGATGGACAGTATCTACCCAAAGATCATCCTAAAAAGCCATCTAAGAATAACTGCCGGTTTTGCCCTTTCAAAGACATGCCGGAGGTTTGTGATGCGGGAGTGGGGGCGTAAAATAAATCAAATTTGTCACGCGAATTTTTAAATAGTTATATATTTATAATTATATAAGTATTACATATTATGGAAAAGAAAAAAGCAGTTTTAACATCAGTCAAAGTACAAGAAGATCGCTTTAACGATTTTAAAGTTGAGTGTATCCGTGACAAATTCTCATTAACAAAGTTAGTAAACAAATGCATGGACTTGTACCTCAATGATGACAAATTCAAGGACTACATCCTTAAACATCAAGAAGATTAACAGAGACCTTGCAATCAAAAACAAAAGTAGTTATTTTAAATTAAATGAAAGACGGTTATATACCAAAAAACGAACGTAAGAAAATTCTGCTGTTATGTGATGACATCAGAGTCCATTCAGGAGTAGCAGGAGTGGCCAGAGAGATGGTTATCAATACCTGTCACCGTTACAATTGGGTTAATTTAGGAGGTGCAGTCAAGCACCCGGATGAAGGAAAGAGATTTGATATCTCTCAAGATACCGACAAACATGCCGGCATTACCGACTCTTCAGTGATCCTATACCCAGTCTCCGGTTATGGTACCCCGGACATTGTCCGTCAAATGCTTAAGATTGAAAAACCAGATGCTATCTTCTTAATCACCGACCCTAGATACTTTACCTGGCTATTCCAAATGGAGATGGAGTTAAGAAAAGAGATTCCGATTGTTTATTTGAATATTTGGGATGATTACCCGGCACCGATGTATAACAAGGCCTATTATGAGTCGTGTGATGGTCTGCTGGGAATATCCAAACAGACGGTTAATATCAACAAGTTGGTATTAGGAGATGAGGCAAAGGGTAAGGTCATTAAGTATGTTCCCCATGGTATAACAACCGAGCATTTTAAGCCCTTGGCTCAAGATGATAAAGGTCTTTTAGACTTTAAGAATAATTTATTCCAAGGAAAGGATTTTGACTTTGTAATGTTCTTCAATTCGCGCAACATTAGACGGAAACAAATTCCGGATACGCTTTTGGCCTTTAGAATGTTCTTAGATAGGTTAGAGCCCGAACAGAGAAAGCGTTGTGCGTTCTTGTTACATACCCAAAAGGTTGACCAGCATGGTACCGATCTTCCGGCAGTAGTTGATTATCTTTTTGAAGAAGATGATAACATTATTTTCTCCGATCAAAGATTGGCAATACAACAGATGAATTATTTATATAACCTGTCTGATATCGGGATCTTGCTTTCTTCTAATGAAGGATGGGGTCTGGCATTAACCGAATGCATGCTTACAGGAACTCCTTTTATTGCAAACGTTACCGGAGGTATGCAGGACCAGATGAGATTCAAAGACGGTCAAGGAAATTGGTTCACACCTTCTAAAGAAATTCCTTCTAACCATACCGGCAAATTTAAAGAACACGGTGAATGGGCATTCCCAGTCTTCCCATCCAATAGATCAATCCAAGGTTCAGTACCTACTCCTTATATCTGGGATGATAGAGTTGATCCTAAGGATGCAGCAGATGCAATCTACGATGCTTACTTCTTTAATGGAAGAGAAAAATTAAAAGAAAAAGGAATGAAAGGTAGAGAATGGGCTTTAGGAGATGAGGCCGGCTTTACTGCCAAGATTATGGGTGAAAGAATTATCGAAGGAATAGATGAAGTCTTTGAAAAATTTCAACCTAGAGAGAGTTATGAGTTTGTTAACACAAACGAACACGAAGTTAAAAAGTTACCACACGAGTTATATTATTAAAAATGAGTAAACCAGTTTTTGTAATCTCATGTCCGATTGATACTTATTCCGGATATGGTTCACGATCAAGAGATGTTGTAAAAGCAATCATCAATACAGATAAATACGACGTAAGAGTGTTACCTCAAAGATGGGGAGAGACTCCTTGGGGGTATATTGCCGACCATGAAGAATGGTCTTTCTTAAGTAAGCATATTCTAACCGAACCTAAACTTAACAGTCAGCCTGAGGTATGGATGCAGATAACAATCCCTTCAGAGTTTCAACCGGTAGGTAAATATAACATTGGAGTAACGGCCGGTATTGAATCTAACCTTTGTAACCCAACCTGGATTGAAGGTCTTAATAGAATGAATCTTAACCTGGTATCTTCTCAACATTCTAAGAATGTCTTTGAACAAACTAAAGCAGAAAAGAAAGATAATAAAACCGGTCAGATAGTTCAAACCTGGAAGCTTGAAAAGCCTATTGAAGTTTTATTTGAAGGAGCTGATCTAGAAACTTATTTTCAAACCTCTCAATTTGACAACCCAGACCTTTATGAGGATATCTTAAAAGGAGTAAAAGAAGACTTTGCTTACCTGTTTGTCGGTCATTGGTTATCAGGAAACTTCGGTCACGATAGAAAGAATGTAAGTCTGTTAATTAAATCTTTCCTTGAGGTATTCAAAAATAAGATGAATCCTCCTGCTTTAATTCTAAAAACAGCACAAGCAACTCCTTCGAAGATGGATAAAGAAAATCTTCTTAAAAGAATTAATGAGCTAAAAAAATCAGTTAAAGCAACCAGGCTTCCTAATATCTACTTACTTCACGGTAATCTTCACGATTTAGATATTAACGAGCTTTATAACCATCCTAAAGTTAAGGCAATGGTTTCTCTAACAAAAGGAGAAGGATTTGGAAGACCTTTATTAGAATTTACTTTATCAGGAAAACCTTTAATTACTACTAACTGGTCCGGACATACAGACTTTTTATTGTCCGATAGTTGCAGTCTTATTAACGGTGAACTTGAGAAAGTAGATCCAAGTGCTGCTAATGACTGGCTTATGAAGGAGTCTAGCTGGTTTGCTCCTAACCATGGAGAGATTGGACACTACCTAAAAGATGTTCATAAAGACTATAAAAAGTATAAAGCAAAAGCTAGAAAGCAGTTACATCATTCAAAGACTAATTTCTCTTTTGAAAAGATGCAGAAACTTTTAGAATCAATACTGGATAAGAATATTCCCGAGTTTCCTAAAGAAGTAAAGTTACAGTTACCTAAGCTTAAGAAAGTAGGAGAGACACAAGCTAACACTGAATTACCTAAGTTAAAACTACCTAAACTAAAAAAAGTAAATGCATAGAGACGAATTAACACAGTGCAAAAGATGCGGCGGGGATGCCTGCTATACTCAAAAAGTAACTCCGGAATTATCAACCTACTGGTGTTATGGGTGCGGGTTTATTTCCAACGACCTAATGTTTGAAGGGCAGGAATACTTTACCCAACAAACAGCAGAACTACCTAACATCTATTTAGATCTTTTATATAAAGACGAAGATAATAAATATTGGATGCCCTCATCAGTCACCATTCAGGATAAAGGAATGATCTTTGCAAATGGAACTTCTCCTTTGGAATGGAAATGGACTGCAGTTAAGGCTGTTGAAAGAACTGAAGAAGATAAGAAGAAGAATCCAAAGAATACTTCTAACTGGAAGATGGATATGACCAATCAGAAATTCTATGATGAAAAAGATTACATGGAAGCTCTGGATTATATTGGCATGTTTGAAAAATAATTCTTATCTTTAGTATAATGAAAATCAGTTATGCCATCACAGTCTGTAATGAGTTAGAAGAGTTAAAACGTCTGGTTGACCGTCTTGTAGATCTAAAAAGAGAAGAGGATGAAATTGTTATCCTAGTAGACCTACCTAAAGCATCTGATGAACTAGTAGGTTATGTCCAAAGCTTAAATGAAGACGCAATCGCTGTAGGAGAGGGGGGAGAGTTTGATGGTCATTTTGCCAATTGGAAGAATAAGCTCAAAGATCTCTGCACCGGTGATTACATATTTCAGATAGATGCTGACGAACTGCCAACCTCGGACCTAATTACCGACCTACACCTTATTCTAGGAGGCAACAACGTTGATCTGTTCTTAGTACCTAGAGACAATAAAGTAAAAGGAATTACTGAGGAGCATATCAAGAAGTGGGGCTGGAAGGTAGACATCTTAGGAAGAATAAACTTCCCGGATTACCAAACCAGAATCTATAAGAACAGTCCGGATATCAAATGGGTAAATAAGGTACATGAAAGGATTGATGGGTTTAAAACTTATGCAGCCTTGCCTCATGAGTATTTTATGCATCACATTAAGACAATAGAAAGACAAGAGAAACAAAATAACTATTACGATACTCTATAAAAATGAAAAATTTAATTTACATGGTTGCTATTGATCATGAAGTATCACAGTTTAAAAACACAGACTATAGTCAGTATGCTAAACTTTCATGGCAGAAGTGGTGTAATAGGAACGGAATAGACTTTTTAGTCATAGATAAACACAATGCCGATTACAAATTTCCTGTGTGGAATAAAGATTTAATTTTTGATTTGATCGGAGATAAATACGATAAAATTGGATATGTAGATTCTGATACGATGGTAAAGTGGGATGCACCATCTCCATTCGACGAATACACAGATGAGTTCTGCGGAGTAGTAGATATGGGATCACTTAAATGGGTTCTTAGATCTATACAAGAGTATTCAAAATTCTACCCGGAAATTACTTTAGATTTTACAAAATATATAAACAGCGGAGTAACCTTCTTTACAAAGGAGCATCGTTATATTTTTGATAACTTAAAAAGTTTATACAAGGAATATAGTACATCTCTCGATTCTATAAAAGGAGTAGGTAAGGTACAGACAATTTTAAATTATGAATTGGTAAAGACAGAGACAAAGCTTAAATATTTAGATCCTAGGTGGAATTTATTCTCTATACACAAAAAGAATATGTTTACCCATAATTGGCAGCTTCAAAAAGATAGAACACCGTTCTTTATCAAATACAGTTACATATGGCATTTCACTGGATTTCCTATAGAAAATAGAGCACAGATTATGCAACAAGTTTGGGAGGGTTACAAGCATTTATATGAATAATATAGTTTTTATTATAGACATAAAAAAAGACGGTAAGACAAAAAAAGAATACCAGTACTCAATTGATAGTTGGAAGCATTTCTGCGATAAGTATGGACACCAGCTTTTTACAATGGAGGAACCTGTTCTTGATACAGATTACATGGGTGTAATTTGGCAAAGGTATTATCTTTTTGATATTTTAGACCATAATAATATTGACTACGACCAAATCTTAATAGTTGATGCTGACACAATAGCACATCCAGACACTCCGGATATCTTTAAATTGACTGATCATAGATATACTTTAGTTCATGATGATGGAGATTTTGATTGGATACTACGTTCGATGGAAAATTATAAAGAACACTTATTTCAGGAAGAACCTATCTTCGATTGGTTTAGTTATTACAATAGCGGGTTTCAGATAGTAAACAAGAAACATAGAACTTTTTTTAAGACCATGAGAACTTTTTACGAAAATAACTCAGAAACTATTAAATGGTGTCAAAAGAATTACGGTGTAGGTACAGATCAGACTCCACTAAATTACCTTTTAAGGAGAGAGAAAGTTGAAATTACACAACTAGATTATAGGTTTAATATGGTATGTATGCTAGCTAAAGAAGTACTCGACGATCAAATGGACTTTACTAAAATCGGCTATGTGATGCATTTTAACGGTCTTCCAGATAAAGACATAACAGTTCCATATTGGATGGAAAAAACATATAAATACTTATATGAAAGTAGGGATAGTAGGTAAAGGAGATTTTGGACATAAAATACATTCTAAACTTCCTAAAGATTGTAAAATTGTATTCTTCACAGGAACTGCCTATGAAGTATCTTATGATGTAGACTGGGTTATTATTGCTAGTTCTACTAAAAGTCATTATGGTGTAGCTAAAGATTTTCTTTCTAAAGGGGTTAATGTATTTTGTGAGAAACCATTAACATTAGATTTTAAACTTTCTAAAGAGTTATATAGTATAGCTGAAATAAACAACTGCAAACTTTACGTAGATGATATATTCAGGTATAAAAATGAATACAGAGAGAATAAAGATAGTCTTAGTATTCAAAAAAATTTAACCTTTACTTGGAAAAAATACGGGTCTTTTAAGGATTATATTGAACCAAATTTAATGTACCACGATCTTTACCTATTAGTTGATCTACTAGGAGAAGACACACCTACAGAAATTCATTATAGCGTTAACCAGGTAAATAGGAAAGTATTGAAGTTTAGATATAAAGGTAAATTAATAAAGTTAAACTACAATAGACTTTGTAAAAATAAAACAAAAACAATAAATAAAGTTAATTTTAATCAACCTACGAACGATGCTTTGCAGGACTTGTTAAGAGAAGTGTTAACAGAAAAAGCTAATTTTAATTACAATAAACAAATAACTTTAACAGCTCAAAGTTTATTAGATATTTTTATAAAATACTCTCCGTCTGTTGCAGTAATTGGAGCTGGTATTTTTGGAATTACAGCAGCATTAGAATTAGCATCTACAGGATTAAAAGTTACTCTTTACGAAGAGCAGAGAGAAATACTGACTAGAGCTAGTAATATAAATCAATATCGAATACATCGAGGATATCATTATCCTAGAAGTAAAGAGACAGCAATTAGTTCTAAACACGGAGGAGATGCTTTTATTAAAAAGTATAAATGTACTTCGCCAATCTGCGAACATTATTATGCAATAGCCTCATCTCAAACTTTAACAACAGCTGAACAATACATAAATTTTCTAGATGAGGTAGGTTTGGAATATAAGGAATGTTCACTACCACAGATAAAACCCGGCAGCGTAGATCTTATAATCTCAGCATCAGAAGAACTTTTTGACCCAGAAGCATTAAAGGTAGCTTGTAAAAAGCAACTATTAGAAAGTAATATTAATGTTAAAACTAATATTAGATTTACTAAAGATTTAATAAGGAATTACGACTATGTAGTTAATACAACATATGCAAAGTACAACGAGATACTACCTAGTAAATTTCAACAAGATTTTCAATTTGAGTTATGTGAAAAACCGGTATTAAAACTTCCAAAGGAGTATAAAGGAGTTAGTATAGTAGTAATGGACGGACCTTTTACCTGTATTGATCCTTTAGGAGATACAGATTATCATGTTATGGGTAATGTAGTACACGCCATACATCATACCAATGTAGGAAAATTTCCTAAGATACCTAAAGAGTATTTACAAGTTTTAGATAGAGGGGTTATTAAGAATACACCTTTGACAAAGGTACATACTTTTATTGAAGCAGCATCAAATTTTTTTGCTAATATAGAGGAAAGTTCTTATATTGGATCTATGTTTACAGTTAGAACTGTTCTACCTAGACGGGATTATGATGATGCAAGACCGACGTTAGTTAAAAGACATACAGATAAACTTTATAGTCTATTTTCCGGTAAGATTGTTACTTGTGTAGATAGTGCTAAAGAACTTGTAAATAATATTTTAAAATCATGAAAACAACTTTCGCAATAGGGTGTCTTATACAATGGTATGAAGCAGATGTAATTGGAGAATATCTAGATAGTTTAGCAGACGCTGTTAAATACTACGACGGAGAAGTCCTAATAGATCTTTTACTAGTAACTAATGAGGATTTAGAAAAGTGTGAATCCCTAGAATTAAAAGAACTAGCAATTCAAAAAACCAGAAACGTAGCAAGTAAACATAAAATAAAACTTAGAGAAACCTCAGACTTAGTAACAATTGCAGACTACAGAAGACTTTTTAATGAAACTTTCTGTACTAAAGTTGATGTTCTAATATGGGGAGAATCAGATATGTTAGTACCACAACAATGTTTTTTTATTTTAGACAGTTTACATAACAACGTACAAACTCCTAAGTATCTAGCTACTTTTGGTATATGTAAGATGTGGGACGATAGTTGGAAAATTTTAGAACATCCAAAATTTACCGATAAGCCTTTTTTTGATTCTCCTTATGATTTTAACCCTGAAGAGCATTGGTGGAGTTTAAGGTATACTATGACTAAGGAAGAGATGGATAAGATTAACTCCGAAACTGAAGAACTTCAAATTACTGTAGCACCACAACACAAATTCAACGGATGCGGCTTAATAATATCCTCAGAAGTAATTAAAGCAGGAGTTAATATACCACAATCTGTCTTCTTCGTACATGAAGATACCTCCTTTATGTTAATGACCCAAAAAATACTAGGTAATATACCTCAATACATTATTAAGAATATATTAGTTGTACATAATAGAAACCATCCAAAAAAGAGGATGTGGGTAGCAGGAGAAGAAGGAGATACTATGAACAAAAGACGACGTAGTAATAACTGGTACGTAAAAGCAAATAAACTCTCAGAGGAAAATTGTTACAATTTATTTAATCCGAATTACAAATCTTTTTCATGGAAAGATGTTTGAAAATTAAAAAAAAGTACTTATATTTAAATTATGAATAGATACAACCTACAAGACAAGTTAGTATTAGTAACTGGAGGAAGTGGTTTTCTCGGTAAACCTTTAATCGGTAGACTATTAGAACAAGGAGCAAGAGTTAGAGTTTTAGCTAGAGATGAAGGAAAACTTATTGAAACAAAACAACTATACCCTCAGATAGAAATATTAACAGGAGATATTTCAGATCCTTTTGAAGTCAGACAGGCAATGAAAGATGTCAAAGGAGTATTTCATTTAGCAGCATCTAAGCATGTTGGAATAGCGGAAAAACAAGTTCGAGAATGTATTAAATCTAATACAGTAGGATCCTTAAACTTATTTGATGCTTCTTTAAATGAAGATTTAGAATTTTTTATTAGTATAAGTACTGATAAAGCTGCCCAAGTAGCTGGAGTTTATGGAGCTTCTAAATTACTTATGGAACGTTTAGCTTTACAATATCAAGAATTAAATCCATCTTGTGACTATAGAACTGTTAGATACGGTAACGTCCTTTACTCAACCGGTTCAGTTTTATGTAAGTGGAAAGACCTCCTTAAAGAAGGAAAATCTGTAATTGTAACAGCACCAGAAGCAACTAGGTTTTTTTGGACTGTTGATCAAGCTCTAGATTTAATCTACGACTGTTTACAAAACGCTACAGACCCACAACCTTATTGCCCTACTATGAAAGCAATGAGCATCGACAACTTACTAGAAGCTATGATTCAGAAATACCTTAAAGTAGGAGCGGAAAAACAGGTTAATGTTATAGGATTACAACCTGGTGAAAATTTACATGAGAAAATTTTAGAAGAAGGACCTGCATCAAACGAAGTAGAACAATACACAGTTGAAGAAATAAAAGAGTTAATTTAATGACGGTTTTAATACTTGGTGGTAATAGGTTTATAGGAAAACAACTTGGAGAAAATTTAATCTCCAAAGGTTATGAAGTACATGTTTTTAACAGATCAGGAACAGGTCCTAAAGGAGCTACTATATTAAAAGGAGATAGAAATACTTACCAAGAAAACTTTATAGGTTATGATTTAGTAATAGATTTTTGCCTGTTTAAACCTGAACAAGCTAAAAAAATAATCAAACAACTACCAGCTGATCAACGTTATATTTTTATAAGCAGTGCAGCAGCCTATCAAGATGCACCTAACTTAGCTTATACAGATACTAGTACAGTAGGAGGGTTGAAAGCTTTTACTCCTTATGGAACTGAAAAAGCTGAGTGTGAAAGTATTGTAAAAAACTACTTCCTAAACTTTACAATACTAAGACCTCCTTACCTAGACGGTCCTGGATCGCACAGACCTAGACTAGCTTACTACTTTAACCAGATTATAAATAATAAACCGGTACATGTAGATGGTGATGGTGAAAGACTTATAACATTTTTATGGGCTGAAGATTTTATAAATGTTCTCTCCGAGTATGTTGAGAATGTTAATAAAAATAAGACTCTTCCTAAAGAGAAAGCAATAGTAGGCCCAGATATCTATACAAGCAAATCCCTTATTGAAGAAGTTGCAAACTACCTAAAAAAACCTTTTAGTATAGAAGAAAACGGAATGGAAGCTCCTTTCCCTAATGCACACCTAATAATAACCTCAGACTTTAAATTTAAACCGTTGAAAGAAAGATTTGATCAGTTTTACAAATGGTTTAATGTAGAAGGTAAAAAACAATATGGATACAACTAAACTTTACAGAGCAAAACCTTACATCCCGGAAGAGGATCAAAAGGAAATTTTAAAATCGTGGAAAGAAATTTTGGAAACAGGAATGTTTATTTCCGGTAAAAATGTTAAAGCTTTTGAGGATAAGTTTGCAGAGTATTGCGGAACAAATTACGCTGTAGCAACCTCTACAGGAGCAACAGCATTAGAAGTAGCTTTACGTGCTACAGGTATTGAAGGTAAGAAGTTTCTAGTACCAACACAAACATTTGTTGCAAGCGTTAGCGCAATCATAAGATCTAATAACATACCAGTTATTGTAGATATTAATTCAGAAACTCAATGTTTAAGTCCGGAAATAATTGAAAGTAATCTAGATGATGATGTAGTTGGAGTAATGTGGGTACACATGGCCGGATATATTGCCCCAGGAGTAAAAGAGTATTGTGATAAAAAAGGCTTAATCTTAATTGAAGATGCATCACATGCTGTTGGTGCTTCCATTGGTAATATTAAAGCAGGTAATTTAGGACTTGCAGGATGTTTTTCATTATTTGCAACTAAAATTATTACTTCTGGAGAAGGCGGTATGATTACAACTAATGATAAATCGTTTGCAGATCGATGTAGAATTATACTTAACCACGGTTCTATTCGAAACCCATCACCTATTCCCGGTTTAGATTTTGGAGTAGAATGTACTTATGCATCTTCTAATTACAGAATGCCAGAAATGTCTGCAGTAGTTGGTCTCTCTCAAATTGAACGTGTAGACGAATTTATTAATAAAAGAAATGAATTAGCAAAACATTACCATCAACATATTAACAACCCAAGAATTAAAACAATGCATATACCATCAGATACTATTATGACGTGGTGGCAATACATTGTAACGATTGAGGATAGTACTTTAGAAGAACGAACTGCTATATGTGAAGAACTGTTAGAAAATTATAATATACCAACAGCTAATGCTTACTGGCCAGCATGTCATGAGCAACCTGCATTTAAAAGTTACATTAAAGAACAGACATACCCAATAGCAGACGATATTTTACATAGGCATATTGCTCTACCTATGTATGTAGAGATGAGCTTACAACAAGTAGAATACGTAGCAGAAGCAATAAGTAAAGTAGTTAAATGATTGTAAGTATACATCAACCAAACTATTTACCTTGGCTAGGGTTTTTTGATAAAATTAAACGAAGTGACACTTTCGTTATTTTTGACAACGTACAATTCCCTAGAGGTAAAAAGCATTTTGGACACCGTAACTTAATAAGAACTAACAACGGTTCAAAATGGTTAACCATCCCAGTCGTAGGTAAAAGTGAAATGAAAAACTTTAACGAAATTAAAATTAACTATAATGGATGGAATCAAGAACACCTAATGCTAATTAAAAATTTTTATAAAAAAGCTCCTTATTTTGAAACCTACTACAGCTCTTTTGCCGATGTATTAAATCGGGAGTATGAATCCTTATCTGATCTAACCTCTTCGTTAATAGAATATTTTGTCTCAATACTAGACATACAAACAAAAATAGTATACTGTTCTAAAATATGTCCAGATAAAGTAACCGGTAATGAAAGGATTATGTACATACTAAAACAACTACAAGCAACAAAGTACATCTCAGGAACAGGTCCAGGATCATTAAGGTATATAAACGAAGAGGAGTTTAAAGAGAATAATATTGAGTTGATTTGGCAAGAGTATACTCACCCTACTTATAATCAACTTTATAAACCCTTCATGCCATATATGAACATCTTAGATCTAGTATTTAACCAAGGACCGCAAAGTAAAAATATTATATGAAAAAAGTTTTAGCAATCGGAGCACATCCAGACGATATAGAATTTGGATGTGGAGGAACTCTACTTAAACATAAACAAGAAGGAGACTACGTAGTTTATGTATGTATGACAAACACTGAATCAGTTGATGGTGTGACAGGTAAGACATTAAGAACAGCTACAGAAAATAAATCAGAAGTTTTAAATAGTGTATCTATTTTAAATTGTGATACAGTAGAGTTTTTACCCTTTACAGACCTAAAAGTACCGTTTAGTTTTGACTCAGTCTCAGCGTTAGATAATCTTATTAGAAAGTATACTATAGATACTATCTATACACATTGGGCAGGAGATGCAAATCAAGATCATATCTCAACTTTTAAAGCTACAATGGCAGCAGCTAGATATGTTCCAAATGTATTTTGCTACGAACAGATACCAGTTCCTCGAATGTCAGAAAATCAAATGGATATAAACTACTACGTAGATATTACTAATACTTTTGATAAAAAAATACAAGCTAGTTTATGCCATAAAAGCCAGATTAAAAAATATAAAGAACACGGCTTTGATGTTAAAACCAATTTAGAAACACTTGCTCAATTTAGAGGAATTCAAGCACAGTGTACGTACGCTGAAGCTTTTAAAGTATTAAAGATGGTAAAATGATAGTTAGTACTAATCCCGAATTTGGAGTTGAACTGGCACTAACGGTGCCTTATGCTTATTGGTTGCATAAAAATAATAGACTAACCAAAGTAGTAACTAGTAAAGGAATGAAACCTTTTTATTACTTCTGTGATAATGTCGAGGAAAGCTACCATCAGAGAACTATCGACAATGGTGCAGCAGGGTTAAACAACCTTCCTAATAACTGGATACATGGTATAGATCCACTAAACAAACCAGCAGTATTAGATTATACTGAATGGGAATGTCCCCCTTTTAAAGAACAGTATTTGAATGAAGAATTTAAATTTAATAAACCAGTAGTCTTTATTACTAATAAATTTAATATGGAGCATGGAGAAGAACCTTTTGGATTCTTTAACATACAGTCTCTATACGAAATTTTTAGTTATTTAGTTGAGAAGGGTTATACGGTAATTTATAAAAGAGCTACTAACAGAGAGGCAGAGTTTGCAATAGATCAGAATGAAGCTAACTCTCTACAACTAGGGTATCGCGATATTGCTGCAGAAGTAGAAGGAGTGGGTGTAATTAACGATTTTCAACTAACCCAGTATTTTGAAGATGTTATACTTATGGATGATATCGTTAAAGGTTCTAAATATAGTTATAATGAAACTCAATTAAAAGTAATGGCCAACTGTGATAAATTTATTTCCGTATGTGGAGGAAACTCTATACTTTCATCTCTTTTCGGCGGCACTGTTATAACTTATGTTCATAAAGGTAAAGAACTGAGACCAAATTATTTTGGATCTGAAAGCTACTTTCGTAAACTAAGCAATGCTAACATAATCCCAGTATACGATGTTATTGGAGCTATTAATAAACAGACATACAACCATCCAGTAAATACAACAGGTACAAACGATTATACAGGTTTACTAGAAACAATAAAAGTTAATTTTTAAGAATGGACATCACTATTGCAATTGACGATATACATCCTGAAACTGGATGGGGAGTAGAAGGAGATGAGTGTATGTATTATTTAGAAGAATTAAATAGAGAATTTGGAGCGAAGTTTACCTTATTTATACCTTCTAATTACCATCACCAAAACAAACTCTCAGAGAATAAAGACTGGATAGACTGGCTTAAAAATAAACACTATTTCGAATTAGCTGCCCATGGTCACTTCCACCAGACAAGAGATAAAGAAAATTGGGGGGAATGTGAATTTGCAGAAATAACATCTGAGGAAGAATGTAAAGAACGTATAGCTTTATTATGGGAAGAATGGAATGCGGTTAAGCATACCCCTTCTGGATGGCGGAACCCTGGCTGGTTAGCCCACCCAGTGTGTGTAAGTGTTTTAGGTAATTATTTTAAATATGCTGCAGTTCACTATGAACATAACAGAAATATGAAATGGACATGTCCTTTACTCTTTGGTCATGACGGTATTCATGAAACAGAAATTACACTTCACAATGGAAAAGTTATGTTTCAATCTCATATTGCAGGAAATTGGAATGATAATGTTTGGAATGAAGATAACTATAAACAGGTTCAAAGCTCTTTAAGATACTTAACTAAAAATCAAAACTGTTACTTTAAAACACTAGAAGAATGTCTATAAACGAAATATTAAAAAAAGAAAACATCCCAGATAAACCAGACTTTTTTGCAACAACAAGCTATAAATTTAAAGAAGATCTTTATAATTATTTTGCCGGAGATTATTTTAAAAGTAAGAAAGTTCTAGAATTAGGAACCTCGAAAGGGTATACTGCAAAACTTTTAAGTTATTTGTTTGCAGAAGTACACACAGTAAATAAGAAACACGATAGCGATACTACTACCTATCTTGATTCTTCTAATATACACCTACACACTTTCGATCTATACAGCTACAAAGCAAAGCAGGCTTATAGTAATATACCTGCTGTGGATGTTTATGTTATTGATGCTCTACATTCAAAGTGGGGAGTTACTTATGACTTAGTTAACTGTTTACAACAAAACCCTACTTCTTCGGAGAGGTATATAGTCTTTGACGACTACGGTACATACCCGGAAGTAAAAGAAGCTATCGATGAAGCTATACAAAGCAAAGTTATAAAAGTTCAAAAGTATATAGGGCATAGCAAAGGATGGTCTTACGGACCTGTAGGAGTAGATACTGAACGAATTTTAAAAGATTGGGAGGGATTGATATGTCAAATAGTATAGCCTTTTTTACAGAAATGCCCTTTAAAGGTAAAGTTCCTAGAACTCATGAGAACATGAGAGTAGAGTTTGCCTGGATGTGTGCTTTAGAAGCCGATCATTACAACATAAACGAGATACCGGATAGTAAATATAAGTTAGGTGTAGTAATTATACCTAAGAAAAATCCATATTTTAATATTGAAACCCTAAAGCAGGTATGTGAAAAAGTAGCTATTATGCAAGAAGGTCCTCATTGGTATTTCCAAGATTATCCAGTAGAGCAGCAAATATGGTACTTTAACACGTTAGTGGATGCAGATATAATATTTACTCATAATGTAACAGATAAAAACTATTATAAAGGTTTAACTAACCATAATGATGTGAGAGTTTTACCTTCTTTAATGATTGAAGATTCTATAAGAAATCTACCTGTAGAAGATAGGCAAGGAGTAATGATTGGAGGAAATCTAGTACACTGGTATGGAGGATTTGACTCTTTTATAGTAGCTTCGGAATTAAATGAATCTATATATGCTCCTTCAATGGGAAGAAAAACACCAGGCGAAGAATCGCTAGGTATAAACCATTTACCTTATATGAACTGGGTAGAATGGATTAAAGAACTAAACAAGTATAAGTATGCTGTACATTTAATGAGAACTCATGCTGCAGGAACATTTGCTTTAAATTGTGCATATCTTGCAATTCCCTGTATAGGTTATCAAGGGTTAGACACACAAGAACAATGCCATCCAGATCTAACAGTAGAGGTAGGAGATTTGTTGCAAGCAAAGAAATTAATTCGTAAATTAAAAGAAGATAAAGCTTTTTATGCACACTGTGCTAAGATAGCAAAACAGAACTACTTACTAAAATATCATGAAAATAAGTTTTATACAGCCTTCAAGAAATAACCTCAAGTACCTTAAATGGGCTTATGATGCAATAAGAAAAAACCAAGGCAACCATACAGCCGAAATATGTGTAGCAGATGACTTTTCATCCGATGGTACCTGGGAATGGTGTCAGGAAATGATGGAAAAAGATCCTGATTTTAAAGCAATCAGGAATGAAGGACCTACTCGTTTAGGACATACTATACTCTATGATAGACTAGTTAATGAAGTAGCAACAAGTGATGTTGCAATGATCTATCATGCTGATATGTATTTATGCCCTGGTGCCTTAGACTCTATTGAGAAACTAATTAAACCCGGTACTATTGTTTCATTAACCAGAATAGAACCACCTTTACACCCTCCAGGACCTGAGAAAGTATTTATTGATTGGGGTGCTACTGAACCTGAAGATTTTGATGAAGAAAAATTTCTCAACTGGTTTAAAAATGATTTAATAAAAAAAGAACCTACAGAAGGCATCTTTGCACCTTGGGCTTTTTATAGAAAAGATTTTCAAGAAATAGGAGGACATGATCCATTATATGCTCCTCAATCAAAAGAAGACTCAGATATATTTAACCGTTTTCAATTAAATGGAATTAAGTTTCTACAGACTTGGGAAGGTTACGTTTACCATATGACGTGTAGAGGCTCTAGATTTAATCCTTTGTTAACAACACCCGGTCAAAATTCAAATGAGTGGGAAGAGCAGAACGTTAGATCAACAAGAAACTTTTTACGTAAATGGGGTCATTTTTGTAAACACGATGCTTTAATGAAGCCTATTATTCCACCTAAATACGATATAGGTTTTCAAATCTACGGATGTAACTCAGAACTATTAACTGTTTTAGAACCTTGGTGTAGTACTATCTTAATTGAAGATGAAATGCAAGTATTAACTACTCACTATATAGAACAGGAGCAGAAAAATACAAAGTATAACCTATCTGAAAGAATAAAAACAACACCGTTTCAAACATTAGATAATGAGGTGATAGTTAAGATTGACAGAGCTACTTTCAACAATCAGGATTTTCAAATCATTCAACAGTTATCAGAAATCATTAAAGATAGTGGAGAGGTAGGAGAGTTTGAATTAGGTAATTTAGTTATTAAAATTAATGCTCTAAATGAATATCAAAACGATCTAATTAAGTTGCAATCTTAACTTATTTATACTATATTTAGATCATGAAAAAGGTTGACACACCAATCTACCTAGAAATCTTTTTTGAAGATCCAGAAGATCTAAATCAGGATCTTGCTGAAATCTTTTCCGGTGAGGAGTTTAAAAAGAAACTTAAGGAAGAATTATTTGAAAGACTTGAAGTAGCGGTAAAAGAAAAGAGGAATAGAATATCACTGTTTAGATTAGTCTTTTACGGAGTAGATCTTATAGTCGAAAAAAAACAATATAAAAGACTCTTAAAGAAAGTATTAGAACTATACCAGGAAGAAGAAGACTATTTAAAATGTGTTGAGATAAAAAATTTAATTGAACAAGCATGATATACGGATTTTATAGAAAAGGAGATAAAAATAAAGAGTTACTTTATAGAAGTCATTTTAACTCTCTAGCAGCAGCAGTTAAGTTCTTTACACAGTTAAAGAGGCTTTCTCCTTATGAGTTTAATGAGTTGTATTCTATTACCGTTGTGGATGAAAAATTATCAAAGAGAGATGGAACCGATTGATGAAATAGTAAAAGCTTTAGAGACGACTTTAAACGTCAAGTTTACCATTCAGGATATTCATGATGATTCTTTGGATGAAGAGAAAAAGCTTTTTGTTAAGATGGTGAATCATTTAGAAAAGCTAACCGAACATGAACATAAAGTTTTTGAATCTTATAAAATAGATTTATCAACCATCACAGATCCTTATTGGGATATGATTGAAGAATGTTTAGGGTTTGCTTTATCACCTGAAGTACAGGAAATAATGTGGTGGTATATCCACGACAGAAAGAATGCTGCTGGTGAAATTATTGCCTGGGAAGATGAAGAAGGAACTGAATTTAAATTTAATAACCCTTCTGATCTTTACGAGTATATTTTACATAAATTCGATAATATAGGATAATTATTAAATAAGTTATGATAGTAAATTGTTTTAAATGTGGAGAACCAATTCCAGAAGGAAGGCTTAAAGCCATTCCCACAACAAAGGTATGTGTAAATTGTTCAGGGGTATCTAAGAAACGTTCGGTGACTATCACCGGAGGAGAAGGAGAAGATACCTACAACGATATTGTTATAATGACTCAGAGAGAATACGAAGACTATTTCGGTCCTGAGGCTGGCAACACATCCTTACCAGATTGGGAGGATAGTGATAATGAGGCCTAAACCGCTATCCAAAGACCAGATACTGGCAGCAATCTCAAACACTAGATCTAATAGAGCAGCTGCCCGGTACCTGTCCGTTTCTTACCCTCATTATAGGAAATGGGCCAAGCTTTATAAAGATGAAGCTTCCGGGCAGACTTTATTTGAATTTCATAAAAACCAGGCCGGTAAAGGTATTCCTAAGTTCCTTCCTGAGAAAGGTTTTAAAGGAGGAATATCTCTTCAGGATATCTTAGAAGGGAAAGTCTCTCCGGATTCATTCACTCCTTCAAAACTCAAGAATAAACTAATTACAGAAGGTTACTTACAGGAGTGTTGCAAGCATTGTGGTTTTAATGAACGCCGGGTATTGGATTACCGAATGCCTTTGCTGCTTCATTTTAAAGATAAAAATAAGAAAAACTATAGGTTAGAAAATCTAGAATTGCTCTGTTATAATTGTTACTATTTACATATTGGAGACATATTTAACAACAGGCAGATTCAAGGTATAGAAGACCATTTGACTATTTATAAACAAGAAACGCCCGACTGGGATTTGGATCAATACCAACTGGATAGGCTTAAAGAATTAGGCCTCGGTGATGATAACGATGATCCAGAAGAGGACTACATTAGTAGGGTATGAAGCATAAGAAGCACAATAAGATAGTTAAAGACTACGAGAGACAGAAAGTAAAGCATTTGGAACGACTCACAACCAAATTATTAAAGGATGATGAGAAGAATCAGAAGCTTAAGAGCTATAATATAAAAGATCCATTTAACCTCTTCGATGATGATAGTACCTCGAATAACAGCTAAGTCAATACAAGATTTCTCTCAGAGAATTAAAAATGGAGATCTAGAACTAGCAAGAGCTATCATTAGAACTATTCTTAAAAATCTTAAAGCTAAAGATACTAGTTTTATAATTGCTGAAGTAGAATTTGAAGATGCTGGAGATAGTTATGAATTAAGTTGCCATTCTGATGAATTTATCTTAACTTTAGAGAAGAACCTTGAAGTATTAGTCGAAGCAGAAGCCTATGAGGAATGTACCAAAGTAGCAGCAGCGATCAGATACCTCAAAGATAATAATCAAAGTTATGATGTACAGGTATGACAAACAAGAGCTTAATTTCGTCAAGGACGTTAAAAGACTCAGAATTTTAGCATTAGCTTTTCTCAGCTTAACTGCTATCAGCTTTCTTGCCGGAAGGTATGTTAATGTAGAAGCATTAGATCGATTTGAAAAAGAATTAATTGTTCTTAATCTTGAAAAAGAAAAGAATAAATTCTCAGAAGAGAAACTAATTGATCTTCTAAAAGAACTAAACGTTAAGTTTCCTTATATCGTTTTAGCTCAATCTAAACTTGAGACCGGTTACTTTAAATCAAAAGTATTCAGACAGAACAATAACCTGTTTGGAATGAAACAAGCCAGAGTTAGAGTTAATACAGCTAAAGGAACTAACCTTAACCACGCCTACTACGATAGCTGGAAAGAATCAGTATACGATTATGCTTTCTTCCAGAGTCGTTATATGGCTAATGCCCGGACGGAGGCTGAGTACTTTGCAGCTCTGGATGCTAGTTATGCAGAAGCTTCTAAATATTCACAATCATTAAAAACAATTATAAACAGAGAAGATTTAAAACTATTATTTAAGTAAAATGGGAAAACATTCAATTCATCAGAAAATGCAAGTTATGAAAGTCTATGTAGAAGACTTGAAATCAAACAGAAAGCAAATCACACAGCCTCAATGGCTTAAGGATGTACTAGTAAAGAATGGGACAATCAAACAAAGATGATTTAATAGGAAGCTTTCCAGTAGATAACTTCACCCAGTTCTTTTATTCTCTGGATGATGCTACTCTTACTGAGATTGCTTTTTACTATCCCCAAGCTATGAAAAACATGTGCATAGCTCTGACTCTAGATCAGCAGCTACTTAAAGAGGAAATATTAAAGAGAAAAAAAAGGAAAAAAAAGTTGGAATCCTAAAATAAAGTTCGTATATTAAGGTTATGAAATCAAAGGTTATATTCTCAGAAGTGAAAGGACTCTCTTTGAAAGAGAAGTTTAAATCAGCAAAAAAATTTATTAAAGAAGGAGACATTAAGTCAGCAGATGTGATGCTTGATTTATGTATCGTTCACCTGTCAAAAGAAACTATAAACGGTCTAACAGAAATTGACGGAGTAGATATTAATCTATGGAAGACCAGAGTATGGACAGCAGTTGAAAAAGCAGGCCTATTACCCGATTAATTAATATGAATCAGACATTCACCTACGCTATCACAGAGACTGAGAATCTAATCTTCTCAGGACTAGAAAACAAATTTGAACTTTACAGTAAAGCTGAAGGATCATCAAGAGAACTCATTGCCCGTTTTGAAGCAGGTAAATGGTCTTTTGAAAACAGCCAGCAAAAGAAACTCTTCCTGGCTTTGTTTGATAGTAACAGAGTTAAGTTTTTTAAAGCCATTAAAGCATTTCAACGTTCTTTAAAAGAGCTTCCTAAGCTTTACGAGTTTACTTGTATTCGAAGAAGAATCAGTATTAAGATTACTAAGTTTAAAAGAAACTTTAGAGGTAAGATGCAGGATATCTTTTATCCTTACCAGCCAAGAGTTACATATCAGATCCCGGAGGTAAAACCTAAACCTGCTTCAAAGAAAGCAAAGGTGAAGAACCGCTCAATAAAAGAAATGGACTAACCATGAGAAATAAAGAAATTCCAGAATTAGACTTACACGGCGTTAAACATGAAGATGTTTTAATGGTAGTGGAAGATTGGGCTTTCTTATGGAGTTACAGAGTAAGAGGCTTCACCGGCAAGATCATCACCGGCAATAGTATTAAGATGAGAACTTTAGCTATCGGTGCTCTTCACCAGAATGGATTCTATTATGAGATAGCTCCTGATGGTTCAATATTAGTAAATGGAAAGATATGAAAGTAGAATATAAAAATAGATACGGAGACGTTTTTACCTTCACCAAACAAGAGAATGGAGACATCTTATGGGAAGGTAATTTTGAGCACTGCCGTTTTGGCTGGCCTAATGTCTATAAGGATGCTTATCAGCAGTATAGAAAGGATGGAGGTCAAACAAACATTGATGAATTTAAGAGAGAAATTCACGACGGTTCATTTGACGATAATGAACGATGGGTACCTTCCCAAATAAATAAACAATATGCCAAACTAGTTTATTCAGATACTAAAAGCATTTGTATGGTTGATCCATCAGGTGGCCCTTATATCAGTTCAGGTATGGATATGGGTATGTTTGAGGATGAGTTTAAAGGTAGAATTGTTAGGTCATTTGTTGATGTTGAAACTGGTTATTTAATTCAAACATATGGAGAGTTTGATCATTTACAAGATAGAGATATTATAGGAGGTATTATATGAGAAGTAAATTTGAAATAAAAGACAACAGACCCTTTAGTGAAAAAGCTAAATCGTTTGGACAAAGTATGTTATTTTGGAAAGGCCGTAAGAAGGGGATGATTCACACTCGCAATATTGAGTTAGATGATTTACGTTATATTTTCTTTCCTAAAGGATATGAAAAGTATGGCTACTTAGGTATGATACCTTACAATAAAGATAGTGACATT
>Ga0222714_10000858_pt1 | contig 34550 bp, 36 predicted proteins | sample C33_3DmetaG_FD_165048 | JGI IMG/M metagenome (GOLD analysis project Ga0222714, IMG submission 165048) | Estuarine water microbial communities from San Francisco Bay, California, United States - C33_3D | ecosystem: Environmental > Aquatic > Marine > Unclassified | place: USA: California... | reverse complement strand
CCCGCCTTTTCGCCCGTCTCGCCGCGCAAGAGATCGATGCCTATTCGATGCCCGAAGGACGACATAGCCGCGCACTCTGATGCAACCTATTGCGCCGATCACCTGCCCGTGCAACGACGTCAGCGGGAGGAAGTCGTATGCGCATCGGGATCATCTCGCTGGTCGCAGCCTATGTGCTGAGCCAGTTCTACAGGGCTTTTCTCGCGGTGCTAACGCCTGCACTGTCGACCGATCTCGGGGCCACGCCCGAAGATCTCGCCAGCGCTTCGGGCCTTTGGTTCCTGATCTTTGCCGCCATGCAGATTCCCGTGGGCGCCGCGCTCGATTCAATCGGCCCGCGCAAGACGGCAGCTGGCCTTTTCGCGCTTGGCGGCGCGGGCGGGGCGGCGGTCTTTGCCCTTGCACAGACGCCGGGGCACATCTCGCTGGCCATGGCTCTGATCGGTATCGGCTGCTCGCCGGTGCTCATGGCCTCTTATTTCATCTTCGCGCGGGTCTATCCCGCAGCGGTTTTCGCGACCCTCGCCGGCGCGACAATCGGCTTCGGCTCGCTCGGCAATATCGTCAGCTCTGCCCCGACAGCATCGGCCGTCGAGGCCTTCGGCTGGCGCGGGACAATGTGGGGGCTTGCCGCGCTTACCTTGGCTGTCGCGTTGCTTGTCTGGCTGACAGTGCGCGATCCCGAAAAGGTCGTGTCCGAACATCGTGGCTCGGTTCTGGATCTTCTGAAGATTCCGGCGATCTGGCCGATTCTCGCGATGATGCTGGTCAACTATGCCCCAGCTGCCGGCCTGCGCGGCCTTTGGGCCGGCCCCTATGCGCGGGATGTATTCGGGGCGGACGCGGGTCTGATCGGATCGGTCACCCTTGTCATGGGCATCGCGATGGTGATCGGCAACTTCGCCTATGGACCCCTCGATCGCCTGTTCAAGACCCGCAAATGGGTCATCTTCACGGGCAACCTCATGGGAGCGGTGGCGATCCTTGCGCTCTACGCCGTAGCCGACCTCAATATCTGGATCTCTGCCGCGCTTCTTGCCGTGATTGGCGCGGCGGGCGCGTCGTTCCCCATGATCATCGCGCATGGAAGAGCGCTCTTTCCGCCCCAGATGACGGGGCGGGGCGTGACGTTGCTCAATCTCTTCGGGATCGGCGGGGCTGGTGTCATGCAGATGATCACTGGCCGCATCTTTACCGCCGCTTCCGACGGCGCAGCGACCCCGGCGGCCCCCTACCAGGCACTCTTTGCCTTCTTCGGCGTTCTGGTCCTCTGTGGCCTTGCGGCCTATCTCTTCGCCAAAGACAGGACAGACTGACGCGGCCCCTTTTCCTTATGGGCGGCAGGGGCTATAGGGCCTCCGTCTCTCAATCAAGGAGCAAGGCCAATGGGCTATAAAGTCGTCGTCGTCGGCGCCACGGGCAATGTGGGCCACGAAATGCTGAACATCCTCGCCGAGCGCGAGTTTCCCGTCGATGAGATCGCCGCGCTTGCGTCTCGCAAATCGCTGGGCACCGAAGTCAGCTTTGGCGACCGAACTTTGAAGACCCAAGACCTCGACACTTTCGATTTCAAGGGCTGGGACATCGCACTATTCGCCATCGGTTCGGACGCAACCAAGATCTACGCGCCCAAGGCGGCGGCTTCTGGCTGTGTCGTGATCGACAATTCCTCGCTCTACCGCTACGACCCCGACGTTCCACTGATCGTTCCCGAAGTGAACGCCGATGCCGTCGTCGGCTATAGCAAGAAAAACATCATCGCCAATCCCAATTGCTCGACCGCGCAGATGGTTGTGGCGCTCAAGCCCCTGCACGACCGCGCCAAGATCAAGCGCGTTGTCGTCTCGACCTATCAGTCTGTTTCCGGCACCGGCAAGGAAGCCATCGACGAGCTGTGGAACCAGACAAAGGGGATGTATGTGCCGGGTCAGGAAGTGGCGCCGAGCGTCTATCCCAAGCAGATCGCGTTCAACGTGATCCCGCATATCGACGTGTTCCTGGACAGCGGCGACACGAAAGAAGAATGGAAGATGGTCACCGAGACCAAGAAGATCCTCGACAAGTCGATCAAGGTCACCGCGACCTGCGTGCGTGTTCCGGTTTTCGTCGGCCATTCGGAATCGATCAACGTCGAGTTTGAGGAGTTCCTCGATTGGGAAGAGGCCACCGACATCTTGCGCGAAGCGCCGGGGATCATGGTGGTCGACAAGCGCGAAGCCGGCGGCTACGTCACCCCGATCGAGTGTGTGGGCGACTATGCGACCTATATCAGCCGCATCCGTCAGGACGTGACCATCGAGAACGGCATCAACTTCTGGTGCGTGTCCGACAACCTTCGCAAAGGTGCCGCGCTCAACGCCGTGCAGATCGCCGAGGTTCTGGGTCAGCGGTGCCTGAAGAAGGGCTAGACCCGAGCCATCGAATAAAGCTCGTCGGCAAAGGCCGCGTGTTCCTCGGGAAGGAGCACGCGGATAGACTGGATGGACGGCGCGAAAGCCAGGTTTTCCGCAAGCTTTTCCTGTCGCGCCGCACCGCCTTCATCGCCCAGTTTGCGCAGCACCATCCCCAACAGTTTCTGTAATATCCGATTGTCCATGTTCGCATGGGCGAGCGCCTCGGCAACCTTCTTCGCCTTGTCGAATTGGCCGGTCAGGACATAACAGATAGCCAAAGGAAAGGTCCGCTCGGCCTCGAGCGGATCGTCGTTTGACAGGGTCATGGAATACTCGAGCCTCTCGATCGCACCCAGAAGATCGTTCTTGAGGATCATCGCCGATGCCAGCGCGCCAAAGCCGATCAGATAGGTGGGGTTGAGCTTGAGCGCATATTCGGCGTCCCGCAGGGCAGCGTCGGCGTCGCCTTTTATGAGTCCGTGGAGATTGGACCGCGCAGAATAGAGGAAATCGACCCTGGGTGCCTGCTTGATCGCAAGATTGAGCCCCTCCTCAAGCTGCATAAGTCTTTCCGGAGCCATCGGCTCATAGCTTGCCGCGTGTAGCATCACCTCCCCGACGGCGCGCATCGCAAGTGCCATGGGATCATCTGGGACAAGCTCGACAGCGCGCTCCATCAGCGCCAGCCCGCGCTGCCAGCTGGAATAGGTCGCCCTGTAGAAATTGCGCGCCGCGCGTGATCTGAGCTCAGAGACGCTCAGCTCGTCATCTGCAAGCGCCTCGAGCCGGTTCGCGTCATAGGCATTGATCTGAATCCGCAGGTCCGCGTTGATTTTGGCGGCGATCTGATCGCCAAACTCGAAAATATCGGAAATATCGCCATCATAGTTGCGTGAGAAAAGGGTTTCGCCCGCTTCACACAACACCATCGACATGTTGATTCGCGCCTTTGTCCCCGAAACCCTAAGGCGGCCGCGAATTCTGTAGGTGGTCTTGGAACCCTCGCCCGCGTTTTCGATCGTCTTGATTCCGGTTCGGCGCGAAAGGTTCATCAAAATCTGTTCGCGCAATTCCTCGGCATGGGACTGGATCTCGTCGGTTGCCGGCGCAAAGTCGAACTCTTCAACCAGCACGGTCGGAACTTCGCCCTTTGCGGCGTTTCCGGGTTTCTTCTGCGCTGGGCGTCACTGATAGCCCTGCACCGGATAGGGGATGTTCTTGAGGTCGAAAGCGCCAGCGTCCTCGAACTGGGCGGCAAGTTGACCCGTCAGCTGGCGGAACAGGTCCTGAGACACCATCATCCCGCCCGCAGGCGCCTGCCCCTGAAGGCGCGCGGCGAGGTTGACGCCGGCGCCATAGAAATCCTCGTCATCTTGGACGATCTCACCGATATGGGCGCCGATCCGGATCTTGAGGTTTTCGTTGCCGCTCAATGTCTGGAGCAGTTCAAGTGCACAGGCGATCCCGGCATGGACCGACCCGAAAGCGATGATCCAGCCATCGCCCATCCGCTTCAGGATTTCACCCCCATGGTTGTTCGAATGCGGGCGGACATAGGTCTCGTTCAGATCGCGCACCGCTGCGATGCTTGTCTCCTCGTCGTCAGCCATCATGCGGGAATAGCCGACAACGTCGGCCACCATGATCACAGCAAGACGGCTTTTCATTCCGGGGCTCCCAAAGGTGCGAGGCAGCCTTGCACGGCGCCTGCAATATTGAGGCAAAGCTTACCAAGTCACGGGAAAAGACAAAGCTTTTAGCGGACGGACAGATCAAATCGGGGCAAACGATCCCGTTTCGCCGTCGAAATATTCGAGCCCGCCCTCGCCGATATCGTTCCAAAGCCCGTGCAGGCTCAGCATGTCGTCGTCAACGGCCGCTTTCACAAAGGGGAAGGTCAACAGGTTCTCGAGCGAGACAACAACCGCTTCCTTCTCCAGCGCGCGAATGCGCTCATCGTCGCTGCCGGTCTCGAGACGTTCGAAACCGGGGCGGAGGATGTCCATCCAGCGGCCGACAAAGCTCGATTTCTTGTCAAGTTCGGGCGCATGACCGGAACACATGTCATAGCAACCCTTGACGCCACCACAGCTCGAATGCCCCAGCACAATCAAATGCGCGACCTTGAGCGCCGTCACCGCGTATTCCACCGCCGCCGAGGTGCCGTGCGGTTCGCCATCGGGCTCGTAGGGCGGCACGAGATTGGCGACGTTGCGGTGGATGAAGAACTCGCCCTGATCGGCACCGAAAATCGAGGTAACGTGAACCCGGCTGTCGCAGCACGATATCACCATCGCGCGCGGGTGTTGGCCGCCCTCGGCAAGGCGGCGATACCAGCTGCGGTTCTCGGCATAGGATGTTGCTTTCCACCCGTGATACCGGCGGGACAGATATTCAGGCAGGGGTCGTGCGTTTTTCATGGCCTCTCCTGTTGTCGTTGCCCTGCTAGATAGGCAGCATTTTCCAGAATTTCGAGAGATAAATCGCACCAGCGGAAATACCTTGCAAACCATGCCCCGCTAAGAGTGGGCCATGCAGCATCGTTCTCTCGACACATCTTGCCCCTCCGCCCATGCGGCAATTTCCCCCCTTCGGATTACCGACAGGTTTGATCCTGATCGCGAGAAACTGGCGGCACTTTATGCTCGGCTGGGACGCAAGCAGGCAGACAGGAGGATTGTCGAGGATCTTGTTTGCCTTTCCGATCTTGCGGCCCTCATTCAGACTCGCCACGAGCAGGGCCGCCACTTGGAGATTGACGGCACTCTTGCTGTATTTCGTGACTTGTCAGAACAAATCGGCCTGGCGCCGCTTGTTGCCGCCGCCGATGCCTTGGCGGGCGCCCTTCAGGGCGAAAACCCGCACGCAATCGGGGCAACCCTGGCGCGGCTGCGACGGGTGGCGGATCGAGCGCTCGTTGGCATCTGGCCGTTTTGTAGCTAGCGGCCCTTGTGGCAGCCACCGCATGGTCTAAAGTCGCGTCAACTCACGCAGGACAGACCATGACCCCTACTTTCTCTGCCGACACCGTCGATGCAATTTCTCTCCTCGTGGTCACTCCTGACACGCTGGACGACACGCTGGCCCACCTGCCCGAAACCGAAGCCGCCTGGGCGCGCTCGCTCGGCTTTACCGCAAAATCCGGATCGGTTGCGGCCTTGCCCGGACAAGGCGGCAAGGTTTCCCGCGCCCTTGTCGGGCTTGGTAATGCCGGCGCGCGCAGGCGCAACCGCTTTGCCATCGCCGCCGCCGCGGCAACGCTGCCCGAGGGCACCTATCGGCTCGAATCCAATCTCGGCGTTGAGGAATTGAACGAAGCCGCCCTCGGCTGGCTTTTGGCTGGCTACACCTTCGATCGCTACGCCAAGAAGGATGCCCCGAAGGCCCGGCTGATCGCGCCAGAAGGGGTTGATGCCGCGCGGATCGAAGCGATTGCGGCAGGTGAGTTCCTTACCCGCGACCTCGTGAACACGCCTTCGTCGGACATGGGGCCGGGCGAACTTGAGGCCGCCGCACGGCAACTGGCAGAGACATTCGGGGCTTCGATCTCCGTCACTCTTGGCGATGATCTTCTCGCCCAGGATTTCCCGATGATCCACGCCGTCGGCCGCGCCTCGACCCGTGCGCCGCGCCTCATCGATCTTGGCTGGGGCAACGAGGGGCCAAGCCTGACGCTGGTTGGCAAGGGTGTGTGTTTCGATACTGGCGGGCTCGACCTCAAGTCGGCCGCGACGATGGCGCTTATGAAAAAGGATATGGGCGGCGCAGCCACGGTCCTTGGCCTGGCGCGGATGATCATGGCCACCGCCCAGCCGATCCGTCTGCGCGTCTTGATCCCGGCTGTGGAAAACGCGGTCAGCGGCAATGCCTTCCGCCCCGGCGACATCCTGAAATCCCGCAAGGGCCCGACCGTCGAGATCAACAATACCGACGCTGAGGGTCGCCTAGTTCTGGCCGATGCTCTGGCGTTCGGTTCCGAAGCCGACCCCGATCTGATGATTTCGATGGCAACGCTCACCGGCGCAGCCCGTGTGGCCCTTGGCCCCGATATCGCGCCATACTTCACCGACAATGACAGCGCCGCCACGGCCATCGCCAAGGCAGGTCAGGCCGCGCGCGATCCGGTCTGGCGGATGCCGTTTCACGATCCCTACGAGGCGCTGATCGAACCCGGCATCGCTGATCTGGACAATGCGCCGGGCGGCGGCATGGCAGGGGCGATCACCGCCGCGCTGTTTCTGCGCCGCTTCGCCTCGGTTCCCTATGCTCATTTCGATATCTTCTGTTGGCAGCCGACCGCCGCCCCGGGGCGTCCGAAAGGTGGGGTAGGACAGGGGGCGCGGGCGCTCTTCGAGGCGCTGCCGGACCTCTTGAACCTGTGATGGACCGGCGAACGACAGCTGCCAACGGCCGCGTCGCGGCGGCAGAGCTTGAGGGGGTTGTCGAGGCCGCTGCCTATGTTGCCGGAACTCCGGCTTTCGTCGCGACCCCGGTTCTGGACATGCTCAAATCGCCAAGCGGGCCGCGTGACAGACAGCTTCTTCTTGGCGCGAAGGTCAGGGTTCTCGAGGATCGAGAGGGGTGGAGCTTTGTTCAGGCGGCCGACGGCTATGTCGGCTATTTGGCGAGCAACGCCCTTGACGCCCGCGCCGCAGAGCCAAACCATCGCGTCATTGCGCGGGCCACTCACGCCTATGAGCGCGGCGACTTCAAGTCGCCCGACCGCGCCTCGCTCCCCTTCGGCGCCGCTGTCGCGGTCAGCCGGATCAACGGGCGCTATGCCGAAACGTCCTTGGGTTTCATCCCCCTCGTCCATCTTCGCCCTTTGGCCGATCTCTTTCCAGATCCGGTCGAGGTCGCGCGCCTGCACCTTGGCACACCCTATCTCTGGGGTGGCAACTCGACCTTTGGTCTCGATTGCTCGGGCCTCGTTCAGGCCGCACTTTTGGCCTGCGGCATCCCCTGCCCTGGCGACAGCGATATGCAGAGCCGCGAGGTCGGGCAGGCCCTGGGCAACAACGCGCCTCTTCAATCCGGCGACCTGATCTTCTGGAATGGCCACGTTGCGATGATGACAGGGCCGGACAGGATGATTCACGCCAACGCGACACATATGGCCGTGGTCGAAGAGGGTTTCCAAGCGGCCTGCGCCCGCATTGCCGCGAACGGGGACGGCAACATCATCGCGCGTCGGCGGCCCTGATCAGTCGACCACGCGGAAAAGCTTGCGCTCGAGAGCCGCAAGCACCTGCCGCAGATCGTTGCCCCGCTTGAGAATCTGCCCCTCGGCGCCGATCAGCGCGTATTGACCCTGCTTCATTCTTAGGCTCGGGCGTTTCTCGATCCGGTATAGCGGCGTCTCGGCCGTGCGCCGAAAGATCGAGAAGACAGCCACATCGCGCAGGCAGGATATGCCATAGTCGCGCCATTCGCCGGCGGCGACCATACGGCCGTATAGTCCGAGGATCACACCCAGCTCGGTGCGGTGAAAGGCCACCTGGTCGTGTAGAACGCCCGCAAGAGGGATCGAAGGCTGGATCGTCATGGTTTCAGGTTTGCGCCAAACGCCGCCCAAATCAAGCCTGCCATGTTTTCGCCTTGAAATGACCTGAACGTCGTCACCAAGCCACCATCGCGGTGCCGCAGTCCGCCCTCAGCTTCACATCATAACCACAAATACCCGGTGTCGCGGCGCAACAGCCCCCACCCAAAGCCGCGGCACCGGGAATTTGCGGCAATATCCCTCGGCGAAAGCCGGGGGTTTTGCGTTTTCCCCCGATGACGCGATTTCGGCAAGAGCGGACGCATGCAGTGTTGTCTTGCGCCCTGTCCGAACGTTAGGCTTGTCTCGAATTGTCGGGAGAAAATGTAATGAGAACTCGTGCCGCCGTGGCGCTCGCCGCCGGAAAACCGCTTGAAATCATGGACGTGAGCCTTGAAGGGCCAAAAGCCGGCGAGGTGCTGATCGAGGTGAAAGCGACCGGCATTTGCCACACCGACGAATTCACCCTTTCCGGTGCCGACCCCGAGGGCCTTTTCCCGGCGATCCTCGGCCACGAGGGCGCGGGCGTCGTTCTTGAAGTCGGCCCCGGAGTCACCAGCCTCAAGCCCGGCGATCATGTGATCCCGCTCTACACGCCCGAGTGCCGCGAGTGTGAATACTGCCTCAACCCGAAAACCAACCTGTGCCAATCGATCCGTTCGACCCAAGGGCAGGGCCTGATGCCCGACGGCACCAGCCGCTTCTCGATGCTCGATGGCACGCCGATCCTGCACTACATGGGTTGTTCGACCTTTTCGAACCACACCGTCCTGCCCGAGATCGCGCTCGCCAAGGTCCGGCCCGACGCGCCCTTCGACAAGATCTGCTACATCGGCTGCGGTGTGACGACTGGCATCGGCGCGGTCATCAACACCGCCAAGGTCGAGATCGGCAGTCGTGCCATCGTCTTTGGCCTTGGGGGCATCGGGCTCAACGTCATTCAGGGCCTGCGCCTGGCGGGTGCCGACCAAATTGTAGGCGTCGACATCAACCCCTCCAAGGTGCCTATGGCCACGCGGTTCGGCATGACCGATTTCGTCAATCCCAAAGAAGTTGACGGTGATCTGGTGGCCTATCTCATGGCGCTGACCAAGGGCGGGGCCGATTACACTTTCGACGCCACCGGCAATGTTCAGGTGATGCGGACGGCTCTTGAAAGCGCCCACAAAGGCTGGGGCGAATCGATCATCATCGGCGTGGCACCGGCCGGAGCCGAGATCAGCACCCGCCCCTTCCAGCTCGTCACCGGCCGAAGCTGGCGCGGAACCGCCTTTGGCGGTGCACGCGGGCGCACGGAAGTTCCGAAAATCGTCGATTGGTACATGGAGGGGAAGATCGAGATCGACCCGATGATCACCCATACCCTCAGCCTCGACGAGATCAACACCGGCTTTGACCTCATGCACGAGGGCAAGTCGATCCGGTCCGTGGTGGTTTATTAAAGCCTCGGAAGGGCATCAAACCGGGCGGGGCTGTCAATGTGGCCAGTGCGGTCCTATATCGAAGGCTATGCATAGCCCTGCTGCATCTGGCGGCGGAGACAATCGAAAGAGATCATGGCGAACAACAGCCTCCCCCTTCTCGCCGTTCTTATCGACGCCGACAATATCCCGGCCCGTTTTGCCGAAGCCATCCTCAAGGAAATCACGGCCTTTGGCGAACCTGCGCTCAGGCGGGTCTATGGCGACTGGTCCTCGCCAATGCTCAAACTCTGGTCGACAAAGGTTCACGCGCTTGGACTTGTTGCCCATCAGGAGACGGCGAACACCAAGGGCAAGAACGCCTCGGACATCGGGCTCGTGATCGACGCGATGGACCTGCTGCACACCGGCCGGTTTGACGGCTTCGTTCTTGTGTCCTCCGACAGCGATTTCACCTCGCTGGCCAATCGCATCCGCGAACAGGGCCTCGACGTGATTGGCATCGGCGAAAGCAAGACGCCGGAATCGCTGCGCAATGTCTGCACCCGCTTCGTGATGATCGAAAACATCGTCGACGAGCCAGTTGCGGCCTCGCCCAAGGGCAAGCCCGTCGCGCCAAAGCCGGGCAAGCGACCTGTGGCCGAGGCGATTCCGCTCATCTTCAAGGCGATGGAGAAAATCGAACAGGAAGACGAATGGTATCAGTTGGGTCGGGTCGGTCAGGCCATACAGGCCGACAACCGGGATTTTGACACGCGCAGCTATGGCAAGAGCAAGCTGTCCGATCTAGTGGCTGACCTCAAACGGTTTGAAACCAAACGCGAGGGCAACCATGTGTATCTGCGCCGCATCGACTGAGGCACGCGCCGCAGGGCTTGTCTGACGGAGCATTGTGATTAGGTTGGTCACATCTCCTGACCAGAGGCCCATATGATCCCCGGAACAACTTTCCGCCGCCGTTTTCGCGATCTTTCCGAACAGGAAATCCTCGCGCTCGCAATTTCGTCAGAGGAAGACGACGCGCGGATCTATCGCTCTTACGCCCAGCGCCTTCAGGCCGAGTTTCCCGCCTCTGCCGCCGTGTTCAACGCCATGGCCGAGGAAGAGGACACGCACCGCGCCCGATTGATCGAGGTTCACAAGACGCGGTTTGGCGATGTGATCCCGCTTATCCGGCGCGAGCACGTCTCGGGCTATTATGCCCGTCGGCCGGTCTGGCTTGTCGAGAACCTGAGCCTGCCGCGCATTCGGGAAGAAGCGGCTCAGATGGAGCGCGACGCCGAGCGCTTCTACCTCGCCGCTGCCGCCCGCACGACCGATGCCGATACACGCAAGCTCCTCGGTTCGCTGGCCGCTGCCGAAGCTTCGCATCAGCACAAGGCGGGCGAGCTTGAGGCCGCCCATCTGGCCGACGACGCGCGGTCGGACGAAGAGCAGGCCGCGCATCGGCAGTTTGTCCTGACATGGGTCCAGCCGGGGCTTGCGGGGTTGATGGATGGTTCGGTTTCGACCCTTGCGCCGATCTTTGCCACGGCCTTTGCCACGCAAGACACATGGACAACCTTCCTTGTCGGTCTGGCCGCCTCGATCGGCGCTGGTATCTCGATGGGATTCACCGAAGCCGCCTCGGATGACGGCCAGATTTCGGGCCGCGGCTCGCCTTTCAAGCGCGGGATCGCCGCGGGCGTGATGACGACGATTGGCGGACTGGGCCATGCCTTGCCCTATCTGATCAGCGATTTCTGGACCGCGACCTTTACTGCCTTTGTCGTGGTGTTTATCGAACTTTGGGCCATCGTCTGGATCCAGAACCGCTACATGGAAACCCCGTTCCTCAGGGCCACCTTCCAAGTCGTTCTGGGCGGCGTGCTGGTTTTCGCCGCCGGGGCGCTGATCGGGTCCGGCTGACGGTTCCGCTTGGCGATATTAGGCGCTAGAAGGACGCAACAAACCGGAGCCCGATATGAGCCAACCCAAACCCGTTGTCTTGTGCATCCTCGATGGCTGGGGAAAGCGTGAAGAGAGGGCCGCCAATGCTCCTCTTCTGGCGCATACGCCCACCTTCGACCGGCTCCTCGCCACCTGCCCCCATGCCGAACTGATCACCCACGGCCCCGATGTCGGCCTGCCGACCGGCCAGATGGGCAATTCCGAGGTTGGCCATACCAACATCGGCGCGGGCCGGGTTGTGGCAATGGACCTCGGCCAGATCGACCTCTCGATCGAAGACGGCAGCTTTGGCCAGCGCCCGGCCTTGCAGGGCTTCATCGCCAAGATGAATGCCTCGGGCGGCACCGCGCATCTGATCGGCCTTGCCTCGCCGGGCGGGGTCCACTCGCATCAAGAACACATCGCCGAGGCCGCCCGCGTGATCCATGCCGCAGGCGTTCCCGTTGTCATCCATGCCATGACCGACGGGCGCGACGTGGCGCCCCAGTCCGCTGTCGGACAGGTAGCAGAACTGGAAGCCGCCCTTCCCGAAGGGGCGAAAATCGTCACCGTCGTCGGCCGCTATTTCGCGATGGACCGCGACAACCGCTGGGAGCGGGTCGAACAGGCCTATCGGCTGATGGTCGAAGGCAAGGGCGTTGCGCTTGCGGCAACCGGCGTCAGGGAGGCAATCCTAGCGAGCTATGCGGCGGGCAAGACCGACGAGTTTCTGCCGGCGACCGTGATTGGCGATTACGCCGGGATGCGGGAAGGCGACGGGATCTTCGCGGTCAATTTCCGCGCCGACCGGATGCGCGAAATCCTCGCCGCGATCGGCGATCCGGCCTTTGGCGCCTTTGACGTGTCGGGCCGTCCGCGCCTTGCCGCCATGCTCGGGATGGCCGAGTATTCCGACCAGCACAACGCCTATATGGATACGGTCTTTCCCAAGCAGGCAATCGTCAATACGCTTGGCGAATGGGTGGCAAAGCAAGGCAAGACCCAGTTCCACCTTGCCGAGACCGAGAAGTACCCGCACGTCACCTTCTTTCTCAACGGCGGCAAGGAAGCGCCTGAACCGGGCGAGGATCGCTATATGACCCCCTCGCCCAAGGTCGCGACCTATGATCTTCAGCCCGAGATGTCGGCAGGCGAGGTCACCGATCATTTCGTCGGTGCCATCGAGGCGGGGTATGACCTGATCGTCACCAACTATGCCAACCCCGATATGGTCGGCCACACCGGCGATCTTGGGGCCGCGATCAAGGCATGCGAAGCTGTGGACCAAGGGCTTGCCCGCGTTGTCGCCGCGCTTGAGAAAGCAGGTGGCGCGATGATCGTCACGGCCGATCATGGCAATTGCGAGGTGATGGTCGATCCTGTCACCGGCGGGCCGCACACGGCGCATACGCTCAACCCCGTCCACGTGATCGTCATCGGCGGACCGAAAGGCGCGGCCCTTCGCAACGGGCGGCTGGCCGACCTTGCTCCGACGCTTCTTGACCTGATGCAACTGCCTCAACCCGACGAGATGACAGGGCGGAGCCTGATCGTCAGATGAAGCATGCGCTGGCCCTTTGCCTGCTCTTCTGGGCCGCGCCGCTCGCGGCCGAGACAGGCCCAGCCGAGGCCGCGAAAGCCGCTGCGGAGAAGCTTGCCGAAGCCGCCGATCAGTTGGCCGCGGCCGAAGGCTCGCGTGATCGTGTCGCGGCGCTCACCGCGACGGTTCATGCCTATGAAGACGGTCTCATCGCCCTGCGCGACGGGTTGCGCCGCGCCGCAATCCGCCGCCATGCGATCGAAGCCGAGCTTGCAGCAAAGAGCGACGAGGTGGCCCAGCTTCTCGGTGTTCTGGAAACGATGGGCCGCGCGCCCGCGCCGTTGCTCCTGCTTCACCCGCTCGGGCCGACCGGAACGGCCCGCTCGGGCATGATCCTTGCGGATGTAACTCCCGCGCTGCAGGCCCGTGCCGAGACGCTCAAGGCGCAGATTGACGAGCTGGTGATCCTGCAAGCGCTCCAGCAAGACGCGGCAGATCGGCTTGCCCAAGGTCTTGACGGCGCTCAGGCCGCCCGCGCCGCCCTTGCCGCAGCGATTCAGGATCGCACAGATCTTCCCAAGAACCTTATCGAAGACCCGGTTCAGCTGGCTCTGCTGATCGCCTCGGCCGAAACGCTCGATGCCTTTGCGACTTCACTCGCCGACATACCGACAGCACCGGGGGTGGCCGCGACCGCATCTGGCGATCTGCCGCTCCCCGTATTTGGCAGGATCATCCGCCGCTTTGGCGAGACCGACGCCGCCGGCATCACGCGGCCTGGCATCGTGATCGCCACAGGCCCCCGTGCGCTTGTGACCACGCCGACGCCTGCCACGGTCCGGTTCAGGGGCGCTCTTCTCGACCATGGCAATGTCGTCATTCTCGAGCCCGCCGCGGGCGTTCTCTTCGTGTTTGCAGGCCTTGCCGAAACCTTTGGCGAGGCAGGCGAAATTCTCCCCAAGGGGAGTCCGATCGGGCTGATGGGTGGCGAATCCCCTGCTGTTGACGCAATTTTGAGTGAAACTGACCAAGGCAACGGTGCTCGGGCCAACGAGACCCTTTATCTTGAGGTCAGAGAGGGGCAAGGTCCGGTCAACCCCGCGACCTGGTTCGCGTATGAGTGAGATAGGATTCGATATGAAGAAATTTGCCCTTGCCGCTGCAACTGGCTCGGTGCTTGGTCTTCTGGCTACGACGCAGATCGCAGGCCCGCTGATCGCGCAGGAAGCCGATCGCAATACAAGCGTCTACGAGCAGCTCGATCTGTTCGGCGATATCTTCGAACGCATCCGCGCCCAATATGTCGAAGAGGTGGATTCCGCCAAGCTGATCGAAGCGGCAATCAACGGTATGTTGACCTCGCTTGATCCGCACTCGTCCTATCTCAGCCCTGACGATGCCAACGATATGCGCGTTCAGACCCGCGGCGAATTCGGCGGCCTCGGCATCGAGGTCACGCAGCAGGATGGCTGGGTCAAGGTTGTCTCGCCGATGGACGGAACCCCGGCTGATGCCGCTGGCATCCAGTCGGGCGACCTGATCACCGCTGTCGACGGCGAAAGCCTGATGGGCTTCACCCTCGACGAGGCGGTCGACCTGATGCGCGGGCCGGTTGGGTCGGAAATCGTGATCACCGTGGTTCGAGAAGGCGTCTCGGAGCCCTTCGACGTGTCGATCATCCGCGACACGATCAAACTGACCGCCGTACGCGTTCGGCAAGAGGGCGACTCGATCATCCTGCGGATCACCACCTTCAACGATCAGACTTTCTCAAACCTCGCCGAGGGGCTTGCCAAGCAGATTGAAGAGGCGGGCGGGATCGACAAGGTGAACGGCGTGATCGTCGATCTTCGCAACAACCCCGGCGGTCTTCTCAACCAGGCAGTCTTTGTGGCGGATGCCTTCCTCGACGAGGGGGAAATCGTCTCGACCCGCGGCCGCAACCCCGAAGACGGCGAGCGGTTCAACGCAACCGCCGGCGATCTGACCTCAGGCTTGCCCATCGTTGTTCTCATCAATGGCGGTTCGGCTTCCGCTTCGGAAATCGTCGCCGGTGCGCTTCAGGATCACCGGCGCGCGATTGTCATTGGCACCAAATCCTTCGGCAAGGGATCGGTCCAGACGGTCATGCCGCTGCGGGGCGACGGTGCCATGCGACTGACCACCGCGCGGTATTACACGCCCTCGGGCCGCTCGATCCAGGCGCTCGGCATTCAGCCCGACATCATCGTGCAGCAACCGGTCGCGCATCCGAACGACGAGACCGAATCGACCACCTCTCAGTTCCGTTCGGAAGCCGATCTCAGGGGGTCTCTCAACAACGATAGCCTGACCGAAGACGAAATCCGTCAGATCGAAGAGGATCGCGCGCGCGCCGAAGCCACTGCCGCGCTGCGCGAGGAAGACTACCAGCTGGCCTATGCCATCGACATCCTCAAGGGTCTGACCGCGCTGGGGCCGCGGAACTAGGAATGTCGCCAGAAGAGATTGCCCGCCTGCCATATCGGCCCTGCGTCGGCGTGATGATCGTCAACTCCGCGGGGCAGGTCTTCGTCGGGCAAAGGCGCGATAATTTTCGGGAGGCATGGCAAATGCCTCAGGGTGGCATCGACAAGGGCGAGGCCCCACGCGACGCCGCCCTGCGCGAAATGTGGGAGGAAACCGGTATCACCAGCGATCTGATAACAATCGAGGCCGAGACCGAGGGCTGGATCCCCTACGATATCCCGCACGACCTCGTTCCCAATATCTGGGGCGGAAAATATCGCGGGCAGGAACAGAAGTGGTTTCTGGTCCGTTATCATGGCCGCGACGATCAGATCGACATTGCCACCGAGCATCCCGAGTTTTCCAAATGGAAATGGATCGAACCGTCCAGAGTGATCGACGCGATCGTGCCGTTCAAACGCGCCACCTATGAGCAGGTCGTCGCCGCATTTGCGGGGCATCTGGAACTCTGATGGCGCAGGGCAAGATGGATACAAGGGCGATCGGCCTCGACGTGGGCCTGAGCTTTGCCAGTTGGCTCACCGGGGCGGAAAACCTGCACTACGGCGATTGGACCGGCCTTGAGATCAACGCCGCCAATCTTGGCCCTGCGCAGGTCGCCTATACCGACAGGCTGTTTCGGTTCCTGCCCGACAAGCCCTGCCGCATTCTCGATATCGGCGGCGGCGCGGGTGAAACCGCGCGCAAACTCCTGGCGCTTGGTCATCAGGTCGAGATCGTGATCCCCAGTGCCTTTCTCGCCAGCCGCTGCGGCGAGAACGCCAAGGGCGCGGTGGTGCACGAGATGCGGTTTGAAGATTTCGAAGGCACCGGCAAATTCGATGTCTGCCTCTTTTCCGAGAGCTTCCAGTATATCCCGCTCGGCACCGGCCTGAAGAAATGCCTTGGCCTTCTGGCCCCGGCGGACGGATCGTCATCGCTGATTGCTTCCGCCGGGAAGGGTTCCGCGAGGACAAGGTGCTGGCCACTGTCGGCGGCGGCCATCCGATCGCCAGCTTTCGCGCCACTGTGAGCGAATTGGGTCTTGAGACCCTGAGCGAGGAAGACATCACCGCCGAGGTCGCCCCGTCGGTCGATATCGAGCAGGGCCTCTTCAATGTGATCGGCCTTGGCCAGCGGGTCGATCAAGAGCTGACCGCCAAACGCCCTCGTGCAAGGTGGCTGATCAGCCGTGTGATCCGCCACTTCATGAACGAGCGCAAACGCCAAAGGCTTCACCAGCGGCTCAACCAAGACACCCGAAACGCCAAGGCGTTTGCCGAGCACAACGTCTATCTGATGACCGCGCTTCAGCCGCGCGGCTAGCCCTCGCGCCCGGCCTTGCGGGCGAGTTTTGCAGCAAGGTTCAAACCTATGCCGGGTCGCGACCAAGGGCAGACGGCGATACAGATGCCGCAGCCCTGATGTTCGTTGAAAAAGGGCAGGCACTTGTCGAAATCGACATACCACTTCTCGTCCCCGCGCACGGTCTGCTTGTCCGGCAGGATCGCATAGGGCGGACAGGCATCCTCGCATATCCGGCAGGCCTCACAGAAGGCGTCAATCCCGTGGCTCTGCTTCGGGGTCGGGGCGAAGGGTGCGTCGGTCAGGACAGCCGAGAGCCGGAACGAGGCGCCAAACTCGGGGTTGATGATCGAGCCATGCTTGCCAAGCTCGCCAAACCCTGCCTCGATCGCCGCGGGGATCATCGTCAGCGTCGTCGCCATCGGCCCCGTGACTGGCCGCGCCGCCCAGCCTTCGCGATGCAACCAAGCGGCGATCTCTTTGGCGACGCGGGTCGCGCGGGTGTATTGCACCATGACCTCCGCCCCTGCCTCGGGTTCTGGCGCGGTGGCGATCCGGTCGTAGTCATGCTGAACCCCGGCGATGATCACGCGGGTCTCTGACGCGGCTCCGCCCTCGAAGAGCCAGGCGCTATTCATTTCAGCCACGCCGACCTTTTCGCACAGGCCCGCATCTACGAATTGCTCTAGCGCCGCAGTCCAGCTTTCTGGGCTCCGCTCCGCCGGAGTGGGCGCCACAGGCGGCAAGGGTTCGGCATAGATCGCGGCGCGCTTGGCCCGCTCGACGCCGAACTCGGGCGAGCCGGGATCGACCGTATAGAACCATTTCTGCATCCGTCCGTGCGGGATGTCGTCGGGGTTGGTTGCCCAATAGACGATGCTTGGAGGCCGGCGCGCCGCATCGCCAAGACCATTGATCTCGTTGCCCGAAATATCAGGAGCAAGCGCCAGTTGGGCCGGGTCGGGGGTGTAGGGGCGATAGGGGTTTGGGCGGGGCATGTGCGACCCTCGCCGCACAAACCGCCTTCTGTCAACGGCGCGTGCGCTTGACCTTTTTCTTGAGCTTGCCCGCCTTGGCCTTTTCCGCCCCTGCACGGCGGCGCACCGGTTTACCACGCCCGCGATGCGAGGGGCGGGAAATGGTGCGTTCTTCAAGCTTGAGAAGTTCGACAACGAGCCCGCCCGATACCGGCGTGGCCTCGACAAGCTTGACCGTGACCCGCTGGCCAAGGCCGATCACCGTGCCGCTTTTCGAACCTGTAAGGCTCTGGCTTTCGGCGTCGAAGTGGAAGAACTCGTCGCCAAGGCTGCGGATCGGGATCAGGCCATCGGCGCCCGTTTCATCCAGCTTCACGAAAACGCCGAAGCGGGCGATGCCGCTGATCCGCCCCTCCATCTCGACGCCAAGCCGGTCGGAGAGGAAGGCCGCAAGATAGCGGTCGGTCGTGTCGCGCTCGGCCATCATCGACCGGCGCTCGGTGTCCGAGATCAGCTGGCCGGTCTCTTCGAGATTCTCGATATCCCAAGGGCTCAGCCCGTCCTCGCCCCAGCGGTGCGCCGAAATCAGGCCGCGGTGCACGATCAGGTCGGAATAGCGGCGGATGGGCGAGGTGAAATGGGCATAGTTCCTGAGCGCCAGTCCGAAGTGCCCGAAATTCTGAGGGTTGTAATAGGCCTGCGTCATCGCCCGCAGCGTCTGAATGTTGATCAACTCGTCGTTCGGCGTGCCCTCGGCCTGCTTGAGAAGCGCATTAAGGTGCCGCGTCTGCAAGACCTGCCCCTTGGCCAACACCAGACCCGCCGCCTGCGCCACTTCACGCAGCGCCTCGAGCTTGTCGGGGCTTGGTTCTTCGTGGACGCGGAACAAGAGGGGCGTGCGCTTCTGGATCAGCGTTTCGGCGGCTGAGACATTGGCGAGGATCATGAATTCCTCGATCAGCCTGTGCGCTTCGAGCCGCTCCTTGAAGGCGACACTTGTCACTTGACCCGCCTCGTCGATCTCGATCCGGCGCTCGGGCAGATCAAGGTCGAGCGGCTGGCGCGCCTCGCGGGCGCGGGCCAGAAGGCGATAGGCCTCGTAGAGCGGCTTGAGGACGGCTTCGACAAGCGCCTCGGTCTTTTCGTCTGGCGCCCCGTCGACGGCATTCTGCACCTGCTGGTAATTCAGCGAGGCGACGGATTTCATAAGGCCGCGCGTAAAGCGATGGTCGATCTTGCGCCCTTGCGCGTCGATCCGCATCCGCACCGCAAGGCAGGCGCGCGGCACGTTTTCGTGCAGCGAGCACAGATCGCCCGAGAGCCGGTCGGGCAGCATCGGCACAACGCGATCGGGGAAGTAGGTCGAATTGCCCCGCTTGCGCGCTTCATGGTCAAGCTCGCTGTCGGGGCGGACGTAATGCGCCACATCGGCGATGGCGACCCAGATCACCCACCCGCCGGGGTTCTTGGGATCGTCGTCGGCGTGGGCATAGCAGGCATCGTCGCGATCGCGGGCGTCGACGGGGTCGATCGTCAGAAGCGGCAGCTCGCGAAGGTCTTCGCGGCCCTTGAGGCCTGCGGGCTTGCAGGCATCCGCCTCGGCGATCGCGGGGTCGGGAAACTGGTCGGGAATGCCGTGCTGGTGAATGGCGATAAGGCTCACCGCGCGCGGCGCTGTCGGATCGCCCAGCCGGGCGACGATGCGTGCCTTGGGCAGGCCAAGCCGGCCCTTCGGCCCCGACTGCTCGGCTTCGACGAGCTCGCCGTCCTTGGCCTCGTTTTCGGCTCCGGCAGGAACGATCCACTGCCGGTCGGCGCCTTTGTCGATCGGGATGATCCGCCCACCTTCCGCGCCTTTGCGGAAAATGCCGACGATCCGCTGAGGGTTGGTCCCGATCTGGCGGATCACCCGCGCGGCATAGTCGTGCTCCTGCCCTTTCACAGCCTCAAGCCGCGCCAGCACGCGGTCGCCTTCACCCAACGCATGGTCAGCGGGTTTGAGGACCATCAGGATCTTCGGCGCTTTGCCCTTGCCCTCCCATTCGGCCGCATCGGCCCAGAGATCGCCATTCGCATCCGGCGCACGAACCCGCAATACGGCCACGGGCGGCAGCTCGTCGGCGTCGCGGTAGGATGTCTTGCGTTTGCGCAAGAGCCCCTCGTCCTCCATCTGGCGCAAGAGCGCCTTGAGGTCGATCCGCGCAGCCCCCTTGATCCCGAAGGCGCGCGCGATATCACGCTTGGCGGTCAGGGTCGGGTTGGCAGAAATCCAGTCGAGGACTTCCTGTTTGGAGGGTATGCGTGTCATGCGCCCGCCCTAGCACGGGCGCGCCGCGGCGTCATGCGGGAAACGCGGTCAGGCAAAGTAGCCTTCGAGAATCCGGCGATAGATGGCCTTCAGTTGGCCGATCTGTTCGACCGAAACACGCTCGTCGACCGCGTGCATCGTCTTGCCGACGAGACCGAATTCAACGACCGGACAGTGATCTTTGACGAAGCGGGCATCCGACGTGCCCCCCGATGTGGATAGCTCTGGGGTGCGTCCGGTCTCTGCTGTTACAGCCCTGGCTATCAACGCAGACAACTCGCCCGGAGGCGTGAGGAAACTTTCACCCGAGACTGTGACCCTGAGCGCCACCCGCACACCGAACTCTTCGGTGACGCGGTCGGCCTCGGCTTGCAGGCGTTCTGTCACCGAAGCACCGCTGTGCAGGTCGTTGAAGCGGATGTTGACCGTGCCGCGGCAGGCATTGGGGATCACATTGGTTGCGGGGTTGCCGGTGTCGATGGTCACGACCGCGACGGTCGAGGCGTCGAAATGGTTCGAGCCTTCATCAAGCGGCGCGCTGGAAATCCGGTCCATCAGCCGCGCCATTGCGGCGACTGGGTTCTTGGCGCGGTGCGGATAGGCGGCGTGGCCCTGAACGCCGGTCACGGTGAAATGGGCGTTGAGCGACCCGCGGCGGCCGATCTTCATCATGTCGCCCATCTCGCTGGGGCAGGTCGGCTCGCCCACGAGGCACGAGGTCATCGCCTCGCCATTCGCTTTCATCCAGTCCAGAAGCGCTGTGGTGCCATCCACGGCATCGCCCTCTTCATCGCCGGTGATCGTCAGGATGATCGCGCCGTCCGGTGGCGTCTCGCGAACGAAATCAACCGCGGCAGCAGCAAAGGCCGCGACCCCCGATTTCATGTCGGTGGCGCCCCGCCCATAAAGCCAGCCGTCCTTGATCTCGGCGCCGAAGGGATCCACCGTCCAATCCTCGCGATTGCCGATGGGCACAACATCGGTATGGCCATTGAAGCCAAAGCTGCGGTTGGCCCCTTGCCGCCCCCAGCGGGCGAACAGGTTGCTGACCCCGCCGCGATCGACCCGCGTGCAGGCGAAGCCGGCCTCGGACAGGACGCGTTCCAGCAGCACGAGCGCCCCGCCCTCCTCGGGCGTGACCGAAGGGCAGCGGACGAGTTCGGCGGTGAGGGCGACGGGATCGACGGGATCGGGCATCTTGGCTCTCCTTTGCCCGATGGCTATCGACTTGGAGCCGATCATGCAATTCCTCGCTTGCCGACTGTGTCGGCGGCGCGACACTGGATCGTCGCAGCTGTCAGGCGGGGATTCGCAAAGACCCGCCTTTGCGCTATCCCTCTGCGAAGACCAATCCAAGGCTGGGCAGAACATGAGGGTCTTGATGGCCCAAGGAGCATCAAGCACCGCCTTCGATATGCCGACGATCATGCGGGGCCCCGAGGAAGACGTGATCTTCCGCTACAGCTGGGACGGCCCTGCCCGGCGGGCCGATCTCTCTGTCGATTTGCCGGAACGGGGCAAGACCTTTCACACGATCGTGGAGGCACCCATCCCGATTTTCTTGCGGGATGTGCACAGAATGGTCGACTCCTCGCCCGAAACCATCCTCTCGCATGAAGTCCGCTCTGTCGCTTTCAGCACCGAAATCGAACCTCTCGGCCCAATTGCAGCACTTGAACCTGACGCAAGGATCGCAACCCCTGGCGGCGAACGCCGGATCTCATCCTTGAACGTCGGTGACCTTTTTCTGACGAACGGCCATGAGCCCGCCCAGATCCGTTGGGTCTGCCGACAGGATCTTCCGGCGCGCGGCAGGTTTTCCCCCCTCCGCTTGCGGTCGCCGTTCTATGGCCTTCATACCGATCTGATCGTCGCGCCGGACCAGAGGCTGCTGCTGAGTGGTTCGGAGGTCGAATATCTTTTCGGTGAAGAACAGGTTTCCGCGACCGCCGGGCATCTCATGGACGGACGGACGATCGTCCGTGGTCCGTTTGCTTCGGTCCAATCCTATTATCAATTGCTGCTCGACCGCCCCGCCTCTTTGATCGTCAACGGGGCCATTCTTGAGAGCTTTGATCCGGGCGAACTGGCCGGTAACCGCGACCTGATCCAATCGTCGGTTCTTCGCGGGCTGCCACCCGAACTGGTCCCGGCGTCCTATGGATCGGCCCTGCCGCAACTCAAGGGCTTTGAGGCTTTAACCCTGGCGCATTAGTCGTAGAACGGGGTCATCTGGGCAACGATGACACTGTTTTCCTCCAGCGCCCGCTGCATCAGCTCTTTTTCCTCGTCATCGATGTCATGCCCCTCGGCAACGCGCTCGTCGAGCGTGCCGTAGCCCGAGACGTCAAGCGGTGCGAGATCGGCTTGCTTGAGGATCGCCACGGTTTCCCGCACGGCCTCGGCCTCGTCGACGCCCGAGGCAAAGCACATCAGCGCCGCGCCGGTGCTGCCTTCGGGCAGACCATCGCCTTCATGCCGGCCCACCTCGACAAGGAGGGTATAGACCTGCTGCGGCTTCTTGGGTTTGGACTTGTCGCTCATGCCCACGGCCAATACGCGCGGGCATTGGTCTGGTCAATGGGCGTGGCGGCCCAGATAGAGAGACATCTTCACGGCACTCTTGGTATCGCCTTCGAGGGTTTGCCCCTTATCCTCACGGAAGCCGAGCGAGCGGTAGAGTGCCAGCGCCTCGTCATGCCGTGGCAGGGCGCCGAGGCGCATCCATTCAAAGCCTTTCACCCGCGCCGTCTCGATCAACTGATCGGCCAAGAGCCTTGCGACTCCTCTGCCGCGGGCTTCGGGCCGGACGAATATCCGGTTCATTTCGCAGGCGTGATTGCCCAGATCCCGTATCAAAAGAAGCCCCGCAGGCTTGCCATCAAGGAGCGCCAAGAGACCCTCGCCACGCGGCGGGCCATAGTCCTTTCGGACGTCTTTCATTCGCTCGGAAAACTTTTGGCCTTCCAGATAGGCGTCGATCTCACCGCTCATCTCGGGATACCGCCCCCTGAGCCAGTCGACGAATTCCCAAGCGAGTTTCTCCGCTTCGGCAGCCTGCCAGTCTTCCCGGATTTCCTGAATTTCGATCATGAATGCCCCCAAATGAATGGGGGCATCCTATCGCGGGATTTCAGATAAGTCAGTCGCGCAGAAGCTCGTTGATTCCGGTCTTGGAGCGGGTCTGGGCATCCACTCGTTTTACGATCACGGCACAGTAGAGGTTGATCCCGCCCTTCGACGGCATCGAGCCCGCGACCACGACCGAATAGGGCGGGACTTCGCCATACATGACCTCGCCGGTTTCCCGGTCGACGATCTTGGTCGATTTGCCGATGAACACGCCCATGCCAAGGACCGAGCCCTCGCGCACAATGCAGCCTTCGACGACCTCAGAGCGGGCCCCGATGAAGCAGTTGTCCTCGATGATGGTCGGGCCGGCCTGCATCGGCTCAAGCACGCCGCCGATCCCGACGCCGCCCGAAAGGTGGACATTCTTGCCGATCTGGGCGCAAGAGCCGACTGTGGCCCAGCCATCGACCATCGAACCCTCATCGACATAGGCGCCGATGTTCACGAAAGAGGGCATCAAAACGACGTTCTTTCCGATAAAGGCCGAGCGGCGGACGATCGAGCCCGGCACAGCGCGGAAACCGGCGGCGCGCCACTGGTTTTCGCCCCAGCCCTGCCATTTCGAGGGAACCTTGTCCCACCAGTTGGACCCGCCGTTCGAGCCGGAAATTTCGTGCATGTCGGTCAGGCGGAACGACAGGAGCACCGCTTTCTTGGCCCACTGGTTCACGTGCCAGTTTCCGTCCGCCATGCGCTCGGCCACCCGCAACTTGCCACTGTCAAGCGCTGTCAGCGTATCTTCGATCGCATCACGGGTTTCGCCCTTGGTGGCGGGGGTGATGGTATCACGCGCGTCCCACGCGGCTTCGATGGCGGCTTCCAGTTGGGCGTTGGACATAGGCGTTCCCTCTTTGCGTCAGATACTGTTGGTTTCAGTGCCCTATACTTACAGCGCCCGAGTGGCACAATGCGACGATTAAGAAATCGGATCCGGCGCGATGTTGGCGCCGCACAGAAGAACCGCCACGCGCTCGCCCGGCGCGGGCCGATAGGCGCCCGACAGAAGCGCCGCCAAGGCGCAGGCTCCGCCCGGCTCGACCAGCATCCGCGCCTCGCGCCAAAGCAACTGTTGCGCCTTGGTTATAGCCTCGTTGGCAACAAGGACAGACGGTGTCCCGGCATCGCGCGCGAGCGCAAAGCAGATAGTGCCTATCCTGCGCGCGCCAAGCGAATTGGCGGCGACCCCCGATACCTCGACATCGACCGGCGCACCCGCCGCCAGCGCCGCATGAAGCGCACAGGAGGTTTCCGGCTCGACCGCGACGATCTTGCGCCGCCCGCCTGCCCAGGCAATCGCCCCGCCGATCAAGCCACCACCGCCAACGGCGATCAGAACAGTATCGGCGTCTAGCCCCTGTTCCTCCCATTCCTTCATGCAGGTGCCCTGGCCCGCGACCGTCGCCGGAGCATCATAGGCGTGGATCTGCATAGCGCCGGTCCGCGCCTCATGGTCCAGCGCGGCAGAAAGAGCATCGGCATAGGCGCCGGGCACGACCGTCAGGTCGGCCCCTGTGCGCTCGATCAGCGCAATCTTCGACGGGCCGGCCATCTCGGGCACAAAGATCCGCGCTGGAATGCCAAGCCGTGCTGCGGCAAAGGCCACGGCGGCCCCGTGATTGCCACCCGAGGCCGCCACGACGCCGCCGGACGGGACATCGGCCGACAGGAGCGTGTTGAACGCCCCGCGCGCCTTGAAGCTGCCGGTATGCTGGGTGAACTCGAGCTTGACCTCGATCCCGCGATCAAGACCGCCGAGATCGAGCCTCGCGAGAGCCGTCTCTCGCACATGGCCTTCGATCCGGGAAGCGGCAGCGGCAATTTCGGCGGTCCAATCGGTCATGTCGCCCCCCTTGTTGTGACTGGCCTTAAAGGTCGGCTCGTTCTACCAATGGAGCAAGAGCAAAAGAAAGGATCGTCCCAATGAGCGATCAACGCCGTCATCCCTTCCGCGACAGTCTGCAAGACCGCGAAGCTGCCCAGGTCCGGGCGGATACCCCGCAAGCGGAATCACCTACCTATCGCCTTGCCTTTGCCGATCCCGACTTTCTCTTGAAAGAAGAGCTGCGGCCGGTGCGCCTCCAGCTCGAGCTTCTCAAGCCGGAACTGGCAATGAACGAAGCAGGGGTGAAATCGACGATAGTCCTTTTCGGCGGGGCGCGGATCCCCGAGCCTTCGAAAGCCTCTGGCGCACCCGCCAACCTTGCCGCGCTCGCACCCTACTATGACGTGGCCCGCGAATTCGCCCGGTTGATGACAGAACATTCGGTGAAAAACGGCGGGCTCGAGAATGTGATCGTGACAGGCGGTGGCCCCGGTGTGATGGAAGCCGGCAATCGCGGTGCGGCGGATGCGGGCGGCAAGTCGATCGGGCTCAACATCGTTCTGCCGCATGAACAGGCGCCCAACGCCTATGTCACGCCCGAGCTGTGCTTCAACTTCCACTATTTCGCCATCCGCAAGATGCACTTCCTGATGCGGGCCAAGGCTGTCTGCATCTTCCCCGGCGGCTTTGGCACGATGGACGAGCTTTTCGAGGCGATCACACTCATTCAGACAGGCCGGATGGAGCAGGTGCCGATCTTGCTGTTCGGCCAGGCTTTCTGGGAGAAGGTCATCAATTTTCAGGCTCTGGCCGATGCCGGAACGATTTCGCCCGAGGATCTCAAGCTCTTTCGTTTCGTCGAAACCGCCGAAGACGCGGTCCGGCACATCGAGACCTGGGAGAATGCGGGCAAGAAACGCGCGCATATTCCGGGGCGATGACGACCACCGCCAAGACAGCCGCGGAGATGATCCGCGGGATGGATCCCGTCGCTGTTGCCGGGGATGTGGCTTTTGCCTCGATCACCGACCCCGAGCCCCTTGCCCGGCTCTTGCCGCTGGCCCGCGCGGTCTTTCGCGAGGTGGAAGGGATCTCGCTGATCCTGCCGCTGGCCGATCATCCTGATCCCCACGCGGCCCAGCCGATGCGCCAGATCACGCTGAACGTCTATTCCGATCTTGAGGGTGTCGGCCTGACCGCCGCTGTCGCCACGGCCCTTGCCGCGGAAGGGATCGCCTGCAACATGATCGCGGCGCATCACCACGACCATGTCTTCGTGCCATCGGATCGCGCGACAGAGGCGCTGGCGATCTTGCTGGGGTTGCAGAAGGGCTTTCGCTAGCCGTCGCCGGCGACCGGCCCGACGTTTTGAAGAAGTTCCTCGACGAAGAAGGTCGTAAGTTGCTGGCGATTTGCGAGACCGGTCCTGCGATAGATCGCGTTGAGCTGGCTCTTAATGGTGGATTCGCTGGTGCCGCGCAGCTTGGCGATTTCTGCGTTCGAGAAGCGCTTCATCGTATAGGTCGCGATCGACTGCTCGGAATTCGAAAGGCCCCAGTGCTCGAACTGAATAGCGACAAGTTCGTGAAACTGTCCGGCCATTGCCTTCACCTGGGTGTTCACTCGATCTAGTCGCTGATAGTTTGTTCGCACATAGCCGACCCCAACAACCGCCCCAAGAGCCATGGCAAGGCTGGCGAGCATCTGGATCAGTTCCTGATATTCCCAAGGCAGGGCCTCTTGACGGAAGCCCAGAATCTCGGACCAGAGGCTCCACATGAAGAACAGCGAACCGACGATCTGAAGCGCAAGCAGGACATAGGCAGCGAACAGGCGGGGGAGCTTTTTCTTCTTTGTCATGTTCTATTCCCGAAAGGGTCGCTCCGCCCTTTCAAAAGGCGGAGCGAAGATCCCTAGTTGCCAAGGCCAAGGCCGATGCTCACGCCGACACTGCCGCTGGCGGAAACTCCGCCATCCGAACCGCCAACGCCGACACTGACCGAAGTGCTGCTCTTGGCGCTCGCTGCGGCATTTGCAGCGCCGTTCGTTGCAAGGTTTGCATCATACATGATTTCGCCTGTCGAGCGGCTTACCACAATCTGACGGACTTCGAACGCGTTCTCCAAAGTAAGCCTGATGCGCCCCAAGAGCGTGCGGGACATATCGACAACGTGATAGCCGAGCGCCTGAAACTCGGCCACTACAGCCCCGACGCGGTCACCGGCGAACTCGATCACCGCCTGGAGGTCAATCGCGGCGTCCGCCTCGGCGGTTGCCAGGGCCGTTGCCTCTTGAGCCTGCGACGCTGTCGGAGCCGTGAAACCGAGAGCTAGGACAAGCGGAAGCGCGGTAGCCGCTTTGATGATGGGATGTGTCATGTCGTTTCCTTTCGTGTTCTGGATCATCGTGTGATCGTTTCGATGACCCAGACTTCGCCGACGGGGCGCAGGAGAGATATCGACCGCCGGTCTGAAACGGCGATCTTGCACCCTTGGTTCTAGAGGTTTCCGACGAATTGCCGAAAGGTCTTGTGCCAATATCCTTCGCTGGTCCACCCAAAGTTGGATCGCAAACAGCAACAGTTCCGCCGATCAAGGCGCCCGTCAGCTGCAAGCTCCAACCAAAGTTGGAGGCCCGTTGGCCTGGAGACCGCGATTATCGCAGCCGCGATTCGCTATGGAGAGCTCTAAAGCCCCGCTTCCGCCTCGATCTCGCGCCTGGATTTGCGCGCGCGTTCGGTGGCGGATTTGAGCTGGCCGCAGGCGGCCATGATGTCTTCGCCGCGCGGGGTGCGAATCGGGCTGGCATAGCCTGAATCCATCAGGATCGTCGCAAAGGCACGGATACGGTTGTTCGACGACCGCTCATAGGGCGCGCCGGGCCATTCGTTGAACGGGATCAGGTTGACCTTGGCTGGAATGCCGTCGAGCAGCTTCACCAGCCGACGCGCGTCGTCGTCGCTGTCATTGACGCTCTTGAGCATGACATATTCGAAGGTGATCCGCTCGCTGTTCGTCGCCTTGGGGTATTCGCGCAAGGCGTTGAGCAGGGTTTCGATGTTCCACTTCTTGTTCACCGGCACCAAGACGTCGCGCACCGCATCAGTGGTGGCGTGGAACGATACGGCCAGAAGGCAGCCGATCTCGTTGGCGGTCCGGGCGATCTCGGGGACAACACCCGACGTCGAAAGGGTGATGCGGCGGCGGCCAAGGGCGATGCCCTCGCCGTCCATCGCGATCTTCATCGCGTCGCGGACGTTCTCGAAATTGTAGAGCGGCTCGCCCATGCCCATCAGCACGATATTCGACAGAAGGCGGGTTTCGTCCTTCCGTGCGCCGGGCACCGGCCATTCGCCAAGATCATCGCGCGCCAGCATGACCTGTCCGATGATTTCCGACGTAGTAAGATTGCGGACGAGCTTTTGAGTGCCCGTATGGCAAAACGTGCAGGTGAGCGTGCAGCCGACCTGCGAAGAGATGCAAAGCGTGCCGCGCTCTTCTTCGGGAATATAGACGATCTCGACCTCGTGCCCGCCCGCGATCCGCACGAGATACTTGCGCGTTCCGTCGGCAGAAACCTGCTTGGTTACAACCTCGGGCAGCTCGATCACGAAGTTCTCGGCCAATAGCTTGCGGTAATCCTTCGCAAGGTTGGTCATCTGGTCGAAACCGCGCACGCCCCAGTGATAGACCCACTGCCAAAGCTGGTTGGTCCGCATCTTGGCTTGCTTTTCAGGCGTTCCAGCTGCGATCAACGCATCGCGCATCGCCTCGCGGGTCATGCCGACAAGGTTCCTGGCCCCTTCCGGCACTTTGCGCGGAATGGTCAGAACATCTTGGGTGATGGGCGCAGTGGCGGTCATGGCGGGCTCATATCTGGGATCAGACCGGCCTCATATAGGAATTCGGGCCGGTTTCAAAAGAAATCCGGCCCTGGTCTTGCGTTACTTGCAGCGGTTTTCGGCTTCGGTCACGGCGGCGGTGAAGCCGCTGAGCGAGAATTTGTCGGTGGTGACAGTGCCACGGCCGGATCGGGCCACCAGCGTGGCTGCCGCGCCCTTGCGCATGGCGGCAACGATCGCGACGTCATCCTCGGGCTTGGCGGGCCAGGCCCATTCACCCTCGGTGAAGAGGGAATATCTGGTGCCGTCCACGTCGAGATCGACAGTCGAGCCCCCAGCGAACGGATAGCCGCCGGTAAAGGCCAGTTGCCCGCTCACGCCTTCGCCCGGACGAAAGAACACGAACAGAAGCACATCGCCGCGCCGCACCGAGACGACGTTGCCGTCGCGGGTGTTCACGATTTCCTTGGGCGCAGAGACCGCCCAACATTCCTTGGGATCGCTCTCGACGAAAACGCTCCAGTCCGTATTGGCCTGAACGCGGTTTGACGATTCCTGCGCGAATGCGCCGCTCGACCAGCTCAGCGCGGCACTCAAAGCGACCACGCCCGCAACGTATGATTTCATGTGACAGCCTCCAGCTGTGCTTGCCTCTTGCGCCCAGCGCCCGGATGCATTCTTTGGCATCATTTGCTGGCAGGACGGGTTCCAACTCGATAGCGATAGAGATAACAAGAAATCCGCCCCTTGGGAAAGCCCCATTGGGTCACAAACCTGCGCGGAATACCGCCAAAATGAGGAAATCAGGACATGAACGGCGCTGTTGATCTTGTCGAAGTCTGGCGGGGAGATCTGCTTGAGAGTGTCCATCAGGGCCACGCGGTGATTGTCGGGGCGGATGGCGGGGTCATCGAGGCCTGGGGCAAGCCTGAGACGATCGTCTTCCCGCGCTCGTCGTCGAAGATGCTGCAGGCGATGCCGCTCATCGAAAGCGGCGCGGCCGATACCTTTGGCCTGACCTCGAGCCAGCTTGCCCTGGCCTGCGCCAGCCATCTGGGCGCCAAGCTCCATGTGAACCACGTCAACCGCTGGCTCAAGGATCTGGGTCTGACCGACGACGCGCTGCGGTGTGGGCCAGAGCAATCGCGCGACGACCAGTACCGTGACGAGATGACCTGCTCGGGCGATCCGGTCTGTCAGGTTCATAACAACTGCTCGGGCAAGCATTCAGGCTTTCTCACGCTCAACAAGCATATCGGCGGCGGCGCAGAATATATCGACCCCGCCCACCCGATCCAGGTGATGGTGCGCGAGGCGACCGAAAGCCTGGCCGGCGAGGACAGCGCCGGTTATGGGATCGACGGCTGCTCGGCCCCCAATTTCGCGATGAGCCTGCACGGTCTCGGCCGCGCGATGGCCTTCTACGCCACGGCCCAAGAACGCAGCGATGTGCGCTCCAAAGCCGCCGCGCGGCTGACCGATGCGATGCGCATGCATCCCGAACTGGTGGCCGGCGAGGGTCGGACCTGCACCGAGTTGATGCGCGCGACGGACGGTCGCGTGGCGATCAAGACCGGCGCCGAAGGCGTTTTCATTGCCATCGTGCCGGAAAAGAAGATCGGCATCGCCCTCAAAATCGCCGATGGCGGCACCCGCGCGAGCGAGTGCGTCATGGCCTCGCTCCTGGCGCGTGTCGGGGTTCTTGATCCGCATCACCCCGCCGCCCGCGCCCGCATCCACGCGCCGATCCACAACCGGCGGGGCATTCATGCAGCATCCGTGCGGCCGGGGGCGGCGCTGGCCTAGGCGAACTCGGCCTTGGCGTAGCCTTGGATATAGAGAAGCGCGGTCAGATCGCCGTGATTGATGCGGATATCGCACTGGGCCTGAACCGAGGGCTTGGCGTGCAGCGCCACGCCGGTTCCGGCAAGGCCGAGCATCCCGAGGTCATTCGCGCCATCGCCCACGGCCAGCACGTCTGAGGCCGCAAGGCCCAGCCGCGCGGTGATCTCGTGCAGCGCCTGCACCTTGGCTTCGCGCCCGAGGATCGGCAGGGCGACCTTGCCGGTCAGCTGCCCGCCCTCGGCCAGTAGCGTATTGGCGCGGTTCTCGTCAAAGCCGAGCGATGCGGCCACGCGGCCGGTGAAGGCGGTGAACCCACCCGACACGAGCGCCGCATAGGCCCCGCCAGCGCGCATCGTCGCCACCAATGCCTTGCCGCCAGGCATAAAGGTGATCCGGGTGTCCAGAACCCGCCCGATCACGCTTTCGGGCAGGCCCGCAAGAAGCCCAACCCGCTCTTTCAGCGCCGCCTCGAAATCCAACTCGCCGTTCATCGCCCGCGCGGTGATGGCGGCCACGCGCCCGCCCACGCCCGCCTCGGCTGCCAGTTCGTCGATGCATTCTTGCTCGATCATCGTGCTGTCCATGTCAGCAGCATTTTCTTGCGGCGGCCCGCCTGAGGCTGCACCACGAGATCAACACCTTGCCCTTGGAGGCTCTGCCACACATCCCAATGGTTCACCGGCATTTGCGGCACGGCAAATTCAGCCGCTTCTCCCGCCGCAAGCCACTGCGCCGCGCCGCCGCCCCAGGCATCGCGGAGCGCTTCGACCAGAGGTGCCTCGAGCGAGGGGCGAGCGGGATTGGTCAGAAGGGTGACGGCAAACATGGTGGCTCCGGTCTTGGCTTCTGGGGCCTAATGCACGATCGGCGCTTTGAATCCAAGCGGGCCACGAAGCACAAACGCCGCTGGTCGGATCGCAAAGTTTCCTATCGTAGCCATTCGGCGTCGCATTCAATACGGAAACAGCCGCCTTTGCGTCATTTTAGCCATTGTGGCCTGCTCCGCCCCCCGATATCCCCATCCTTGGGACACCCCTCCCCAACGAGGGGCATATATCTGTGAGGATATCAGAAATGGCACTGACCAAACCGGCATCGCGGCCGGTGAATCCGCGGTTCTCTTCCGGCCCCTGCGCCAAACCCCCCACATGGACACTCGAAGCCCTCGCTGACGCGCCGCTTGGCCGGTCGCATCGGGCCGGCGTCGGCAAGGCCAAGCTCAAGGAAGCGATCGACCTGACGGCCGAAATCCTTGGCATCCCCGCCAATTATCGTGTCGGCATCGTTCCGGCCTCGGACACCGGCGCTGTCGAGATGGCGCTCTGGTCGCTCCTTGGCGAACGCCCCGTCGAGATCGCCGCATGGGAGAGCTTTGGCGCCGGTTGGGCGACCGATGTGGTCAAGCAGCTCAAGATTGCCGCCAAGGTTTACACGGCAGACTATGGCAAGATCGTCGATATGTCGGCGCTCGATTATGACAACGATGTCGTCTTTACCTGGAACGGCACGACCTCGGGCGTGCGCGTCGTCTCGGGCCATGTGATCCCCGCGGATCGCAAGGGTCTGACCATCTGCGACGCGACCAGCGCCGCCTTCGCGCAGGATCTGCCGTGGGACAAGCTCGATGTCGTCACCTTCTCTTGGCAGAAGGTCATGGGCGGCGAGGCGGCGCACGGGATGCTGGTGCTCAGCCCCCGCGCCGTCGAGCGGCTTGAAAGCTATACTCCGGCTTGGCCGCTGCCCAAGATCTTCCGCATGACCTCGAAGGGCAAGCTGATCGAAGGCATCTTTCAGGGCGAGACGATCAACACGCCCTCGATGCTGGCGGTCGAGGATTATCTCTTCGCGCTGAAATGGGGCAAATCCATCGGCGGGCTTGATGCCCTGAGGCACCGTGCCGATGCCAATGCCCGCGCAATCTGGAATTTCTGCGCCAGCCGCGACTGGATCGACAACCTCGCCGAAGACAAGGCAATGCGGTCGAACACCAGCGTCTGCCTCAAGTTCACCGATCCGCGCATCACCGATGGGGCCGCCTTTGCCAAGGCTGTCGCCAAGCGGCTCGAGGCCGAGAAGATCGCGCTTGACGTCGCGGCCTATCGCGATGCCCCTGCAGGGCTGCGGTTCTGGTGCGGCGCCACGGTCGAGACCTCGGACATCGAGGCGATGCTGCCCTGGCTCGAATGGGCCTATCAGACCGAGATCGACGCGCTGCTGCAAGCGGCCTGAGGGTGTGGCGGGGAGACCCCCGCCCTACCCGATCCGAACCCGATTCTCTCATGTAGGGCGGGGTTTACCCCGCTGCCCCAACGAAGGACCAAACCATGGCCCCCAAAGTTCTCATCTCCGATGCCCTGTCGGACGCCGCCGTTCAGATCTTCCGCGACCGCGGGATCGAGGTCGATTTCCAGCCCGCCCTCGGCAAAGACAAGGATGCCCTTCTGGCCATCATCGACCAGTATGACGGTCTCGCCATCCGTTCGGCCACCAAGGCCACCGAGAAGCTGATCGAAAAGGCCACCAACCTCCGCGTTATCGGACGCGCGGGCATCGGCGTCGACAACGTCGATATCCCCGCCGCCTCGAAGAAGGGCATCATCGTGATGAACACGCCCTTCGGCAACTCGATCACGACCGCTGAACACGCCATCGCCATGATGATGGCCGTGGCCCGCCAGATCCCCGAAGCCAGCACCTCGACCCATGCCGGCAAATGGGAAAAATCGCGCTTCATGGGGGTCGAGCTGACCGGCAAGACCCTTGGCGTGATCGGCGCAGGAAATATTGGCGCAATCGTCTGCGATCGCGCCCGCGGCCTCAAGATGAAGGTTGTCGCCTATGATCCCTTCCTCTCCGAAGAGCGCGCAACCGATATCGGCGTCGAGAAGGTCGAGCTTGAAGACCTTCTGCACCGCGCCGATTTCATCACTCTGCACGTCCCGCTGACCGACCAGACCCGCAATATCCTTTCGGCGGAGAACATCGCCAAGCTCAAGACAGGCGTTCGCATCATCAACTGCGCCCGTGGCGGCCTTGTCGATGAGGCGGCGCTGGCCGAGGCGCTCAGGTCCGGCCATGTCGCCGGCGCGGCCTTCGATGTGTTCGCGGTCGAGCCCGCCACCGACAGCCCGCTGTTCAACCTGCCCAACGTCGTCGTCACGCCACACCTCGGCGCCGCCACCTCCGAAGCACAGGAAAACGTCGCGTTGCAGGTGGCCGAACAGATGGCCGACTATCTTTTGACCGGCGCTGTCACCAACGCGATCAACATGCCCTCGATCAGCGCCGAAGAGGCCAAGGTCATGGGTCCGTGGGTCAAGCTCGCGGGACATCTTGGCAATTTCATCGGCCAGATGACCGACGAGCCGATCACGGCGATCAACATCCTGTATGACGGCGTCGTCTCGTCCATGAACCTCGCCGCGCTCAATTGTACGGTGATCGCCGGGATCATGAAGAAGGCCAACCCCGACGTGAACATGGTCAGCGCTCCGGTCATCGCCAAGGAGCGCGGGATCAAGATCTCGACCACCAATCAGGATCAGTCCGGCACATTCGAAGGCTATGTGAAAGTCACCGTCGTCACGGCCGAGCGCGAGCGTTCAATCGCCGGCACCGTGTTCAGCGATGGCAAGCCACGCTTCATCCAGATCAAGGGCATCAACATCGACGCCGAGATCGGGGCGCATATGCTTTACACCACCAACGAGGACGTGCCGGGCATCATCGGCACGCTCGGCCAGACCATGGGCCGCAACGGCGTCAATATCGCCAATTTTACCCTCGGTCGTGCCGGCCGCGGCGGCGAGGCCATCGCGCTTCTTTATGTCGACGAACCGCTGCCGGCGGTGGCACTGGCCGAGCTCAATGCCACTGGTCTTTTCAAGCAGGTCAAACCGCTGACGTTTGATGTGAACTGATCGACATACAAGACCTAGAAGCGCCGCCAGCCCTCTGGCGGCGCTTTTCGTTCCGGTGGCCAATTCAGGATGTTCTAGGTCGCAAAGC
>Ga0222714_10000856_pt1 | contig 34586 bp, 34 predicted proteins | sample C33_3DmetaG_FD_165048 | JGI IMG/M metagenome (GOLD analysis project Ga0222714, IMG submission 165048) | Estuarine water microbial communities from San Francisco Bay, California, United States - C33_3D | ecosystem: Environmental > Aquatic > Marine > Unclassified | place: USA: California... | reverse complement strand
AATAGTATTTGAACTTATATCAATAATAGTATTTGAACTTATATCAATAATAGTATTTGAACTTATATCAATAATAGTATTTGAACTTATATCAATAATAGTATTTGAACTTATATCAATAATAGTATTTGAACTTATATCAATAATAGTATTTGAATGAATCATTATAAACAAATTATAAGTTTTTTCTATATTTTTTTAGTATGGTTTTATATTATACATACATGTCATCTATATTCATTTTCGACCACGAAGAAGAAGGAGGTAGTAAAATAAACATTGACGATTTATATGATAAACGCCAGAAGCGCGATTTGAAACAATTATCTATATTTAATAAAATATTAAAGCGAATTCATAAACGGATTAACCATACAGCAAAAAGTAAAAATATACAGGAAAATAGTATATGGTTTGCTGTCCCGGAATACTTGGTTGGAGAACCAATCTATGATAAAGGCGATTGTATTGGATATGTCGTTTCCCAATTAGAAAAGAATGGTTTTTTTGTAAAATACGTACACCCCAATACATTATTCGTGTCTTGGCATAACTGGGTGCCATCGTATGTCCGCACCGAAATTAAAAAGCGCTTGGGTGTCGTTTTGGACGAGAAGGGTAATGTAATTGATAAATTGGATGAAGCCGACACCAATAATCCGAATAATAGTATTCTGAATCAACAAGAAACCGGTGATAATAAAATTATTAAAAATGGTAAAGAGTATTCATCGGTTAAAGACTATAAACCTACTGGTAATTTGGTATACGGTGAAGATATGATGAATAAATTGGAAAAGAAGATTAATTTTAGACGTTGAACTTAATAATCAATTGGTTTTACAACTGATTATTAAGTATATTTTCGTTTTGTTTTAGTTTTTGGTTTTGTTTTTGGTTTTACTTGCTTCCTTTTCTTTGTTTTATTTTTTGTTGTTTTAGTTTTTGGTTTTACTTGCTTCCTTTTCTTTGTGTTATTTTTTGTTGTTTTTATTTGCTTCTTTCGCCCACCCTTCGTTATTCCAAAATTTGTTCCTAACGTTTCCAAATTTGTTTTTAACGTTACCAAATTTGTTTTTAACGTTACCAAATTTGTTTTTAACGTTTCCAAATTTGGTTTTAACGTTTCCAAATTTGGAAACGTTACCAATGTTTCTGCTGCTGTTACTTTTTGTGCTGCTTCTGTTACTTCTTTTACTACGTTTGTTACTGCTTCTGTTGTAATTTGCTCATTACCTTGTGCCTCTCTTTGCGCCTTAGTAGACGCATTTTTCGCCGCCTCAGTCGCCTCCTTCGCCGCATTTTTCGCCGCATTTTTCGCCGCCTCAGTCGCCTCCTTCGCCGCATTTTTCGCCTCTTTCACCGCCGCCCCCACCTTTTTCATAGCCTCATCAACCACCGCTATCGCCTTATCCACCTCAGTTATTCCCAACTTGTTTGCCATTATACTCTGTATATATTTAATAAATTTAGCATAAAAATCAACATATAGGTTATCAAAACCACCATCTAATGCGTCCCTAAAATTTAATCCCAAATCAACAATAAGCTTATTTATTAGATCTTTCGAAAAATCAGATTCAGCAATTTCTTCGGAGAATGAATTGAGTTTCTCGTTGAACGCAGCAATAAAATTTGTGTGCATTTTTTCCATCAATTCACCATCTGTACTCGCTACCACTTTTGTGCTAATATCTTTTAGTCCGTTTTTAAAATTCTCTAGTTGAGAATCTAACGCTTCTTTCATCAATTCACATGTTTTTGTGGTAATGGCGGTAATATGATTTTGATCGAGTCCTGAACCGTTTATTGTAATTGCAATTGTATGTGGTGGTATTACTGGTGGTGTTGGTGTTTGGCTCATTTTTTATATCTTTATACTAACATATGAAGATATAAAATTGAATGCGTTTAAATATAATTTAATATATATTAAATACTATATCTATGGACTATCAAATCCAACAATCCCCCGAATTAAATAAAAAACGAGAAAAAACTACTAAAACACAGAAACGCAAGACCAATTTATCAAGTTCTCATAAATCGCGTTTATGGGATATCTATGACGTAGACCAAAAACTGAATATATCAGAAGATGATAAAATGGAATGTTTATATGAGAATGAATCTAAACTGACGGAACAAGGATTATGTGCGTTATGTAATACAGTTCTAAAAATCTCAGAAGAAGGATTTCCGACGTGTTCAAGTGAAACATGTGGAATTGTATATACCCATGAACTGGATTTTTCACCAGAATGGAGATTTTACGGGGCAGAAGATCGTAACGCAAAGGACCCAGCTCGTTGTGGTAATCCAATAAATCCACTATTAAAAGAATCTGCATTTGGTTGTAAGGTATTATGTTCTAATAATTCGAGTTACGAGATGCGTCGTATAAGGAAATGGACCGAATGGCAGTCAATGCCCCATAGAGAAAAATCATTATACTCCGAGTTTCAATTTATTACGGTTATGGCGCAAAACGCAGGTATACCTAAAATATTCATAGATAAAGCAATGGCGATACATAAAGACATATCGGAACAAAAGATGTTTAGGGGATTAAACCGCGATGGTATCAAATCGGCATCAATATATATAAGTTGTCGCCTAAATGGTTGTCCTCGCACAGCGCACGAAATCGCTGAAATTTTCAAATTGGATAAAACAAGTGCAACGACGGGTTGCTCAATGGCCGTTAATATATTAGCGAACATAGAACGAGGTTATGAAACATCCCAACAAACCGAATTACTGACGACAACACCCTCCAATTTCATGGAACGATTCTGTAGTCACTTGAATATCAACACCGAATTAACCCTATTATCCAAGTTTGTAGCAAAAAAGGTGGAGTTAAATAATATAATAAGTGATAAGTCACCCCACTCAATAGCCGCAGGTATAATATATTTTATCGCACAGAATTGTAATTTAGACGTGAGTAAGACGGATATCAAAGTGGTATGTGGTGTAAGTGAAGTGACGACGAATAAATGTTTCAAGAAATTGGAAGAATTAAAAAGTGAATTACTCCCGAGTGTTATAATGAATAAATACAATCGTTAAATCCCTCATAAATAATATACGTAAATAATATACGTATAATATGCAGCCCCGAATTATTTTTTTGGTTCCTTACAGAGATAGAAAGGAACATCAAGAAATTTTCGCGAAACATATGGAAAATGTGCTCGCAGATTCAAATGATTATAAAATAATATATATACATCAAATGGATACACGTAGTTTTAATCGCGGAGCAATGAAAAACATAGGATTTTTATATGTAAAGGAACAATACCCTGAAACATATAAGGATATAACTCTTATATTCAATGATGTGGATACTATGCCAAAAACCAAAGACACAATCGACTATGATACGATAAAAGGAATAATAAAACACCACTATGGGTTTTCATTTACTTTGGGTGGTATTCTCTCAATAAAAGCAGGTGATTTTGAATTAATAAACGGGTTTCCAAATTTCTGGGCTTGGGGATATGAAGATAATGCTCTACAACAGCGAGCGTTAAAACATAACATCAAGATAGATCGTAGTAATATGTATGAACCAGGAAGTAAAGATATAATACATCTGAAAGACAATATAATAAAAACAGTGAATAAAGAAGAATTTCAAATATATAAGAATCAATTGAACGAAGGGTATAAAAACATAGTAGATTTGAATTACCATTATAACGAGTCCAGCGGTTTTTTAAACGTTCAACAATTTAATACGGGTCGTGAAGAGAACATCCTGTATTCAAAACATCACGATACAACGAGAGGAAATAAACCATTTCAAAAACGAAACCCTCAGATGAATATGATGTTTAGTTGAATATGATTTAGGTTAATGGAAAAGTTTCCATTATTTTGTATGTTAGACCAATATTATTATTATCTTCCCAAACACCCGAAATTTTCAACACAATTTGACCGTTTGTATTGGCGTAAGGATAGTTGTCGCGATATACTTTAATAAACAAGGTATCTAATTGTTCTTTTAATAAAAAGTGGATTTGTTTATCAGTTCCATTAATATGTGCGAAGTATTTTAAAATATAATATTCAAGTTCGGATAGTTTTTTAATGATGCTGGCGTTATTTTTTGTATCTTTCATAATGATCCTACTGTATGACTTATCGTATGTATACTCATTAAGAGAAATATGTATATATACACCATTCATAACAATATTTTCATCAGAATATATAATTTTAGTAAATTTACCGTCCATTATAATATTCTTTCTAGTTTCTGAAAAGTATATATTATCAATTACTATGTCATTCAAATTGAAAGCCAATAACATTTTCTATAATGAACTACGGCAATATGTTTATTACCTTTATTTGAATAAACATAGTCTATATTTTATGTGTCTATATTTTATATATACACATAAAATATAGTATGAGTGTCTTAATAAACGAAACACCAATAATAAATTGGAAACACAGTGACAATACATTTACCCAAATAAGTAGTGGAATAAAATATAATAACCCCACTGTCACTTCAGATAAATCGGCATATTTCCGAGCGTTACCATTAAAAATTTATCGTAGAGAAATAGTAACAGATATATCCGGTTCAAATCCACGTACATCTGGTCGTATATTTGACTTTGACCGTCCAGGTGGAACTATAACCACTGATACGAATGATTGTATAGGTATAAGAAACACACAAATAATAAATACTTCGGTAGATAAGGGTTGTGATGATAATTGCAGTGTATTTTTATCAGCGGCAGACAACGCCCGCCGCCGTGTAAGAAGTAGTGGTATGATACGAAAACAATATAATGCCAATACAACTGCTCCTTCCTACTTTACGGATACAAAGCAATACCTAGAAAGTCGTAGTCTTTCTTATAAATCCAATAGTAACTTCCATGTTTATAGTGGGGATGTAACTTCATCGGCAGGTTCTTCTGGTGCTTCTCAAAATATTTATACATCTAGTTCGGGTCAAAATTGCACAAAAGAAGAACTATCTACTGGTGGGTCATTTAAATATATTTGGTTTGATGATACGAGTTATAATGTAGTTATACCACCCGGTCATTATGACGTGAATGATTTGAACAATATTTTACATACAACAATGGCGAACAATTACCATTATTTTGTAGAAGAACCTACTCGACGAAAAATATTCCCAATATCTCTCAAATATACTCAGGAAAATGGATATATGGTTGTAGAATCAATTGGGTATAATAAATCAAGCATAGCAAACTATACAGCACCAATTGACCCAAGTAAACTAGAAAATCCACCAGTATGGCTTACAAATGTTCCCGATGCCCCTTCTACAAAAAACGTTCAATTATGGTTTGATAGTGTAAGTTCTACCGAGTTATACTTAAAGATGGGGTCTATCATCGCAACAACTAAACTACCCGATAATAACACTGCTGGTCTAGGGGTAACCACAATAACATTAAATACAAAGACAGCTTTCTATCCTAGAAGAAAAATAGTATATTATAAACCAAGTAATCACGGTTTCGCCGTACAGGGTGCCGTATCATCAAGTGATTTAATCGCTCGTCGTAAGTATAATACAATTAATACAGTTGCTGGAACAATGAGAAGTGCTTATGGCGACCAAACTGCGAATGCAGTTGCTTATGGTGTTCCTTCATATGGATATACGATAAAGGATAAGATCGGATACCCAATGAAAAAAACCCCCACATTTTCAAAATATTCAGATATTATGAAAAAATGTTCAGTAAGGACATTTGCGAACGCTATATAATAATTTCGTCACTTGATATAGACGAAGAAAATTTTAAGAATGAATTTGTAGATGGAGATGTAAATATATTTACTTCTACATTATGTTTTTCGCACCATTTAATAGAATGTAATATATTGGTTTTAATCATACCATCTAATCTATCTTGCTTTGTATTATTTGTAATCAATGATAATGTGGTTTGTATCGTTTCCATTTGTTGTTGTCCGGCGATGGCGTTATATTCCTCTAATTTATTTATGAAATGGTTTGAAATATTTGTTTTCAAGAAACGATGAATATTGAGCTCTGTATTAATAACTGTATTGAGAGTATCTCTCAATATAGGAAAGAAATCTTCACAATCATTAAATAAGAAATTCTTACATACCACGTATTTTTCAGAATTAGCATAACGACTAGTCTGTGGTTTGGTGATATAAACGTTTTTATAAAAAGCAGATAATATATATAATAAGTCAATAGTGTGTGCCATATAACAGTCGAAAATTTTTAGAATAAAACTTCCCCCTTCTTTCTGCATACACAGAGCATAACAGATTTGTCCATATAATAATTTTGTAATATTCAGTTCCTGATTATTAAAATTACTAGAGAAATCAAACCCACCATCTGCAGTAATTATATCAAACGATGACTTATATTTCTGATAACAATATTGGAAGTTATCAATAGATAATATATTTCCGGTTTTATCTGCGCCATTCTCAACGAAAACATTTTTATTTTCACTTAAAAATTTCTGACTTTTTTTCCACCCAGGAATGTTATAATCTTCTTTATCATCAAGAATAGTCATACCAATATAAGTATCATGACGGTTATCTCTCATATGTGAAAGCGCCTCAATAAATCCACCAGGACCTTCTGCCAAATGAAAACTTTTTATAGGTACATTGGTTAAAATCTTACTACTCTTACTTTCGAATGTATTACTGGTAGAATAGTGACATAGATTAAAAAATGTGACCAACTCTATCATCTTATAATAAGAACGCGATAATGGTTTATGTTTGGACACGGGTTTATTTTTACCAGGTACGTTAGTATTTATAAATTCGTATGGGTTCGTATATTTCTTATAATTATCCCATGCATCCCCGTGTTCGTTTATTCTGTTTTTAATTTGATATAAGTAATTACATAATGAAGGAGACAATTTAGGTTTGGTCGTGTCAAAACCAGTAATACAAGTAATATATCTATATAGTATTATATGCGTATTAGGTAACTGTGTATATAACATTTTTTAAAATAGGACGTTATTTATAATGCGATGAATGTTTTATATTCATTTTTTTATATACAGATAGAATCGTTACATTACTCTGTTATTTTAACTTTTGTTGGGCGTTTAATTTTTATAATAATACTTCCTGGTTTACTTTTTGTGTCGATTTCCTCTGCAGTTTTATGGGTTACATTTTTATATATATTGGAAACATCAACACTCCTCACCTTACTGAATACAAAATAACGATTCATGAATGATATTTGTTTTTCATCTTCGGTCATCAAATGTGCGCTCCTATAATTTGACCGTTTATAAGAAGAATTTCCCGTTTCTTGGTTCATCGCATTAAACAATTCGCTGAATAAACCCGAACTATCGGGTAATCCTTTCTGGTTTGCTTCTTCCTTGGATAATAATACAAATCCATAATCTTCCATAATTCGCCTGAAATAATTGAAGTTTACCAAATATTCACGAAATGTCTTACCGATAGTATCTTGGTATACATTTATTTTGTAACCCAAACTGGTATCATCGTCTTGAAATCCCGTTTGATTATACATCTTTGTGAGTTCGAATCTTTTTTCTGTACCATTCATAATTGTAATAGCGTCACCTTCATTCTTACCTTTCAATTTATCAAAAACCGTTTCACCATCATAACAAGTGCCTATAAAATATCCATTAATACGAGTGCATTCGGCTAGATTACGAACGAATCTATGAATAGTTGCTCGGTTTTCAAAGAAATAGTGTAATGCGAATTGACACGAACTTATATGAAACCCATCACTAACAACACCATAGTGTTTATATACACCGGCTCCCAATAGGGTTGCGTCCTTGGGACCCTTTCCGAATATAGCTTTTGTAATTTCTTTATCTTTATCAGACATTAGTGCGTCACCAGAACGAATTAATTGTCCACTATTTCCATTTACAAATAGGGCGTCTGGCATTACTTTATGTGTCTTACGATATTTCAAATATCTCGCACAGGCGCCGTCCATTCTATTCTGAATATTATCCTTTGATATATCTATTCCAAACACAAACCCTAATTTCGCGTAAATCCACTTAGGTAAATCACCACCCTTACCAACAGCATAATCAATTAGTGTATCGTTACGGTTTGATACAGCCCTTATCAACTTATTTTTTACATACAAGTTATGAAAATCTCTCATTGATTTTGTCCTCTTATCATTAATATTACGGCGATTATAATAAACCCCCTCACTCGCTTCGCCATTTTCTTCTTCTCCAAATTCTTCTATATATTCCGGTATATTAACACCCGAAGAAATCATTTCTGGACTGATTGGTTGATGTATAGATTGCCAGTTACTATTTGCTACATGGTATGCGTTTCCATAATTCGGTTGACCGCTTCTCAATTCCGCAGTTTTATCATATCTTACCCTTAGTGGTGTCCATTTCCATCCGTCACTCTTTGTAATATCATAACTAAATTCTACAATCATATCTTCTTCAAAATACTCTCCTTCCTCTGTGAACATCAGTAAACCACTAGAACCATCGCTTTTCAAAATGATATTACTAAAACACGCGTTTGTGTCATAAGGATTTGTTGGTTGAAACGGAACAGCCTTATATCCATCGTCTTTATCCACATCATTCGCATTTGGTATTCTATTTTGTATCATATCCTCACAAGGATTTATAAAACCGTGTATTTTCTCATCATAACCACATCGTAATACAAGTGTTTTATATTGTGTCAATACACCATTCGTTTCTGCACTTACTCCTTCGTGAAATATATTATGCACATCATCCTTACCTGTTTTATCCTTTTTGATAGTTACCAGGAAATCAATTGTATTATATTGAGCAGGTTTCCATTTAAATGAATGCGACCAAGTAGATTTTACAATGGGTCCTGGATTTCCTACTTCAGAACCTCCGACAGCGAATCTGGCTGGTGTGAATATAAGCCCATCTGTATTATACTTATATAGTCCATCGCCTACATCACCTAATATTTTCGAACAACAATTGAAAATGGTCGCTGTATTTGATGTAGCGTAGAATTTTTTACACACTATTGATATATCGCAAACACTATTTTTTATAACCGAAATTGGGTTTAATTCTGTTAGTAACTTATTCAGTAATTGAATCCTGTATACCTTGGGTTTCTTATTACTTTCGTCTTCATCTATTGATGCAGGAACTGGGTAAAATTCCAAAGCCCGGGTGCTCTTTTTATTGATATAGTAAATATCGAAACCAGCATAGAGATTTATAGTAGTATCGTGCTTATCTCGTGTTATATGCTCTCCATCAATTAAACTATTAAATAATTCTTTAACTTTCGTGGTTGAACCTGTAAATATTATGGACAGATTGGTATTTATCAAATATATTTTTCCTTCACCATTAATAAACATCAGACATCTATCACCGTCTGCTTTATCCGTTACAGTAAATTCGTTTCTTATATTGGGTGTATTTACATCTTCACTTGGTTCCATTATATTTGGGATTTGTAGTGTATAGGATGATGGACCTGTAAAATCACGAGGTCGTAACTTCCTAGGTTGATAATCGTCACCGTGTAACAATTTCATATATTCTTGCTGAACGTTAAATTGCTCTGGATATGATATAGGATAATTGGTACCCTGTAATCCACTCATTATAATTCGTGTAAATTTACGAATAGCATTGGAAATACTTTTAACATCGTTATATTCTGTTCCAATCCCTACACGACTATTATCCAATTCCATTTCTATTTCATATGCTTCTGGATTATCGAATAAATTCGCGTCCTGAACCGTGTAATTTTTGATGGGTATACCATTTACAGACGATGATTTTTGAACTATACTAATATCAGCGAATACTGGTAAATCTTCATGGGACATTCGAATCCTATTCATATAACGAAATGTTTTTTTAGTATCGTTCCACTGATTAACTATACTGCGCACTAACGGAGCGCGAGCAGTATATACCTGTTCTAATTGATAAGCAACACGCATATTAAAATCTTCAAACTCCGCATATTTCAAATATGTCCCGTCATCCAACTGCACTCCGGATTTCTGGTTAAAAATAATTTTATCATATGTTGTAGAAGGTAAGTCTAGTAGATTCTGTATACTATTCGTCTTACAATATTCTTGTATCAAGTCGATTCCGTTTATCTCGGTACGGATATTGGACATCCGTTTCATACCACTATTTTTATCAGTATATTCGTGGAATATACGTAAGCTATGTAATCCATTAACATCACTACATGTAAAACCCTGTGCATACAACTTCTTAACAACATTATCATAATCTATTTTTGTAAATGGTTTATGCTTACGGTTATTCGTTCCAAATCTGACTTCTAGTTCATTCTCCTTACCGTCCATTCGTGCAATCGGGTTACTCGCTAAATAGGTTTTGATTATTATGTCCATCTGCTCTCTTGGTGATGATGTTTTTGAATTATCCATTATAAGTAATATATATTATATATATTATCTATATTTATTATTCAATTTTACCAAATACATTTTATAGAGATAAGTCCGTATAATTCTGTCTTTGACGTTTTCGGTTCTATCTCTATATTCACTTTATTCGCTAATGTCTTTAATTCGTCAGTTTTAAAATTTGAAATCGGTTTTAACGGTTTTTCGTGACTGAATAATAGTATACAATCTCTTTCTATTTGCATAATTTTCATATCATTCACATTCAAATCAACTCCATATGTTTTATCATTTATCTTTCTGATTAAAATAGTTTTTTCATAGTCTTCGTCACTACTTGATATATCGAGATACAATCTATCTTCTTTTATGATCAAAATCCGCATCTTATAATATAGAGCGAAAGCAGGTAATGCGTTTAAACTGACCTTGTCATTGACCATAATTTCGGATATAATTTCTTGACTACGGTCTTTCGTCATTTTCTGATTGATATTTTTTAACATATTGGGTGTTTTTTTGAAATGTTCTGATATTCTTTGTTTTTCTTCCATTCCAGCATTTCCTGATCTATGCTTTAGTTCATTATATTTTTCAATTCCATAATGACCAATATAACAACACCAAAATAAATGGTCTCTACTATCAGGGACAATAGACTCGTCTGCTATATCTGTTAATTCTACTTTTTCATTAACTATAGAATCGTCTGTATTTAAATTATATCCCGACCTATACGTATTATATTTATCTACGGTATACATAATATTTTTTAATTCATATAAACGGTCTGTAGTAATGGAATCCCCAACGAATACGTTATGTATGATGTTCATTGTCTTGTTATAATAACTAGAACGCTTTAAGTATTTTATTTTTTTTCATATATATTTGTTACGACGTTAGGACTAAGTTGTTTACGATTGATAAGTTTATAGTCATCTTTATTAATCGCTGGAAAAAATGTATCACATTCGGAAACATCATTCAGTTCATTCAAATAAAGATATTTGAAATCTTTATGTTCCAAGCATGCTTTATATAACATTGAACCACCTATTACAAAGATGTTTTCTATTTCATTATTACGAGACATTAAGTCCGTTATAGCGTCATCAAATGACTTATAGAATAATATAGATTTATCTGTACGCGATGTAACTGTAGTGGAAATACATACATTTATCCTATCTCTAAGCGGGAAACTAGGAATACTATTCATCGTAATCCTTCCCATTATAACCGCATTTTTTTTACGATTATCCATAGTAGTTTTTGTTATTTGTTGAAAATATTTTAGATCTTCGGGAAAATACCAAGGCATGGAACCTTTATATCCAATACCATTATATTTATTGACTCCTACTATTAGACTTATATTCATACTATCAATATAATGTATGTATTGATAGTATCATTTTATATTGTTGATAAATTATTACACATTTTCTCTTTGAAAAGTAACGGTTCCATGCGCATTTTCAATGCGCAAAGGTGTAAAAAATTCAGACTTGACATTATCTTTCTCTTGTTCAGTTGTTTTCAAAACTTTCTCTTGTTCATTTGCGTAATCTAAGTATTTAATAATTTCATCAATTGTGTTCTGTGGACAATAAGTGAGGTTAACATATACACCGCTTTTATTTTCATTTAAAATCACATTATTACTGTCTCTTAGTATTTTCAAGATATCGGTTTGATTGATTTTATTCATTTTCTCAATTTGTTCCTTCAATTGTTTTAATTCCGTTACACTAGTCATTGATTATATGTATAAAAAATGTTTTATATATATTTTTATTCTAATTATCTATTTTGTAATCTTAATCTTAATCTTCTTTTCATCCCGTTGAATGGTCTTTGAAGGTAAAGACGCGATGGCGCATATATATTCATCGTCTAGTTCGTATCTCACACCAATTATTTTCGCAATTATTTTAGTATCTTCTTTTATACTATTGAAATAAGTATTTGTATTATGATGGTCTCGTGCTATAAATACGGTAAGTGGTGATACGCCATCTTTATCTGTATGGACTGCATGTATACCCGCTTTAGTTATTGTTTTAGTATTACATTCAACTAACATACCTTCTACTGGGTTACATATCATACAATCAAATATAACCTGAAATTCTACACAATCCGCATTTACAACACCAGATGAATACGTCATCAGTGATATAGACCCGGGTTTGATAAATCCTTCGTCTATGCATTTACCTTGATATATATCAGAAATCTTTTCTTCTAAAATTTTTTTAATGTTCTTACCAATCTCTGTTATGTTCAGATGTATCTTTTTCGTTAATAAACCCTGGTTATAAACTCCATAAATTTTTTGTTCTTGTTTATCAGTCATTGTATTTATCTAAGATGTATATTTTATATAGATATGTTAAATTAAAAATCTTCAATTTTACCAATTTTTAACGGCCGACATTTCTTTATATTTTCTAAAAAGGTCAAAACTTTCGATGTTTAAAAATGATATGGTATCTTTATGCGTATCGTTTTTATGTCTTACTAATATTTCTATGAGTGTAGGTAAAGCACCTGTAATAGATGCTTGATCATTATTACCCAAGAATGTAAATATATTATTACCATCGTCATTCTTTTTACCAACATTAAGTATCTTGAGTTCTTTATTATTCTTTGTTGCTATACTCCTGTATGTTATTTTTAATTCTTTGGTGATTTCGTTTATGAGTTGTTCGTTTTTACTGAACGTTCCACGTATAATGGAACCAACCTTATTCTTTGATACATCCTTTTCACGAACTTTAAATTCTCGTATCTCATGACCGCGTTTAAATTTCGAATTAATTAAACCAAATATATTATCAATGGGACGTTCTTTGAACACCGATGATATTTCGTGGGCCAGTTCCTGATTTAATTCCTTTGCTATTTCAATATCCATTTCATCATTACTCCATTTACCTTCATTTTCCATTAAAAATATAGGTTTGTGTATTGTATCTGTATCATCAGTAGCAACTGGTTTTAAGAAATATATATATTCTCTATTATCGCCATTTATTGTCCTGAGATCGAAATATTGTTTTATATATTTAATAAAGTTATCATCTATTGTTGTTATTTGTGTATATAAATCAGAATTCAATAGTTTTATAATATCAGTATAACTCAACGTATCTAACATATGATAAACCGTATATTTTCGTAATGAGTTTTCGTCTATTTTAACATCATTTAATAAATGTTCTTTTATATATTTTAAGGCGTCGAACCAATCGCGTTTATCTGTATTTATTGGTTTCGGAGAGTTTTCAAATACATCTTCGTATATGGTTCTCATATTATTATAAATCGTATCACCATTATTGATGATAACATCATCTTGACTACGAGTAATTGGAATTGATATTTTCGATGGTATGTCTAATACCTTCACTGAACGTTCGAATATAGAAGCGTTTATATCGGTTATACCAAATGGTTGAAAATAATAAAAGTTACCTTTACTTATTACTCTACCCTTACGTTTATATCTATCCATTAATATTTCAGTCTTATCTTCTATTAGACTTAGCATAGCCATATCAAATTGTTCGCGTGTGTATATCCCACGAACATTTATTATATTATACAAATCATCGTTTTTAAAATAGAAAAGTCCCATTGGTGCCGTTTCAAATTCGTGCTTAATATTTCTGAGTATATTTTGTATGTTACTTTTTGCGTGTTCTGTATTATATGTAACCGAATGTGCTTTATCTTTTGAAGGTTTTTTTCCACTGCAAGTTAGTTCTTCACAGTTACCGTAGTCGCATATTGATGTAAAATCAAAATATGTATTATTTTTAATATCAATTGTGTTAATTATAAATGGGTCTCCTTCTGGGTCAGATGAACGTATCATTTGTATTGTAGCATTATCGTCTATTCTCAATCTGGCGTTTAAATCACTATAATTTCCGAAATCAAGAGCACAATCGATCGCTTCGCTCTTTATTATTTTTGTTATTTCACCTATAGATTTTGCTTTGTTTGATGCGTGTCGGTATAAATATAAGTCTGCGCTTTCTGTATCATTATCCGTTATCGTTGCGTGTAAAAATATTTCCACATTTCGTTTATTAAATGGTAAATCATAGTGACTTTTATTACGAATTGCACGTCCAATAATCTGTTCTGTGCGACTTAAATTAAACCAGGGTTCTAATATATGCACTTGTCTTAAGTTACGGAAATCTACACCTTCACCTGCTGCACGTGAAATTATCACAACTTTAATTTCTCCGCCGTTTTTATTATCTTTACTATTCAAATTTTTCAAATCCGTAACATTATCAGGAGAATACCGTTCGTCTCCTGTAAGCATTATATAATGTGGGGTATATGATTTCCCACTTTCATCTGTCATTATTAATTTTTGTTTTATTTCGTCTTTATGAAAAAGATTTTGTACTGTCTTTCCAACACGGCGTTTGAAACCTAACGATTCCAAAGCCAAAGCAACCGGAATAACTCCTCCATCTATATATTGTGAGTATATCATAATTATACCTTCAGATTTTAGGATTGTTTCGCATATATTACTTATTTTTGCACTATGATTCTTTAGGTTCTCTGCATCGAATATTCTGTTTGAATTATCTATATATTTATAGTTCGCCTTTGTTTTTTCATTATCTATTGTTTTTTCCTCGTACTTCATGACATTCGACAATCCTTTTTCACCTAACATTGAGTGTATAATTACTTTCTGTTCGTCATTTGCCATTCCTATAACAATATCATCTATGCGTTCTGGTTTACCATATACTATATTCAATGCTTCAATGGGTCGTTGTAATGCAGTATAACCAAACGAGGTTTGTCCTGATAATTCCGGACGGACAATTTCCATTAATTTATCATAGGCTTTCTTTTGGACAGAGTTGTCGCTTAATTTCGTGAAGTACATTGACATTTTTTCCACCAATTCATACGACTTGATGGGCATTTCCATTCCATTCATTTGCTTTGTGGGTTCTATAAACGTTTCGTTATCTTTACATTTTAATCGCAAAGGAAATGTATATGGGTTCTCTCCTTTCACATATGATATGTATCCTCTCAGTTTTTTAATAAGTAGTGGTTTATCCTTTAATTTACCATTAGAGTCAAACACGTCGCTAGTTTTTATTACCCCCCTACCGTCGTTTAAATTTAAAATATTGGCTATCCAAATTATCTCCTTGTTACTATTATACATTGGTGTCCCGGATAGTAATAATAATTTCATGTTCTCTGAATATCGTGCGATGTCTTTTAGTTTATTATATATATCACGATCTCCTGTGTCGTCTGAGTCTGTAATGTCTCTTATATTATGCGCCTCGTCAATAATTATAAGGCGATCACTGAATTCCTCTTTAATTCTTCTAATTTTGAATTGTTGCTTCAATAATTCTAATTTATCACCAGTACCAGTACGTTTATATTCAGTGATTTCTTTCACCAAATTTCCGAATTTTGTATACCCATAAAACGCATAATAGGATGATATAATTGTATTTATGTTTATAATTACATCTTCTCGTTTCATATTCTTTATTTCGGTTGGATTTATCTCATTCAACATCGAATTTCCCAAACAACCATTCATGTTCCAATCACCACTGTTGGACTTAGTTAATTTGGATTCATCGAATAGTTGTTTTTTGAAATTATCTTGAACGTTTGGTGATGCGATTATTATAATTTTTTTCCTTTTGGTATTTCCTGTTTGTTTAATATAATTTCGCATTTCCTCTGATATTCCTATTGCTGAACAAGTCTTACCTGTTCCTAGACCGTGAAATAAAAATAATCCATTATAAGGAGTATATTGCGAGAGGAAGTTTTTAACGAATATTTGGTGCGGACTTAGTATAAAATCCGATGACTTCATATCTTCCTGTATTTCATCTAGTGACTTTTTACTATCTTCCGTATTTGTTGTTTCGGTATTAAACTCTATATGTTCTAGTAACTTTGTGTTGAATTCCGGGTCATCTAATTCTGGATACAAAAAGTTTCCTATATCTTTAATATCCACGTCAGGTTGGTCTTTATTTATAATTTCATCATCGGATTCGCTACTGGATGATGTATCCTCTTTTGTTCTGTCTCTTTCTGCTGTTGTTTTTACGCGTCGCATCAAAGCTTTTTTTCCTGGATGGACCCCGTCTTCTTCATCTTCATCATATTCTTCATCTTCTTCATCTTCTTCGTCTTCTTCATCTTCATATTTTTTAAGGCGTTTCATTTTCATATTATTTTCCGGTATGCTTACACCTTTACATTCCATTAATAATGGTTCCCAGTCTTTATAAGTAAAGTTTAAATTTCCAATGAACTCATCTGTAATATCTTTCTTTGTTCCGTTTTCGGTTATATACTTTTTGTTTTTTATCCCATCAAGTCTATCCTTTAAAAATTCTATTGCAGGGCGTTCTTCTTTTTGAAATTTATTAAATTTGTCTATAGTTCCTTTTGTAAAGAATTCATTATTGTATTTATTATCCTTTTGTAGGATCCAAAATGCTTTTATAAAATAATGGTCGTCGTATCTATACAAGTGTTCAGCATCCACCTTAACACCCCTTTCTTTACTCGGGGTGGATAATGAAAATTTATCACCACTTTTTTGATAGAAATCATTGTGTTTTATAAAGATTTTATTATTGTTAGATAATGGGCAAATAGCAGTAGGTTCAATGTATACCTTTTTCTTTTTTATTACTTTCGGTAGAGCAACCTGTGGGTTTTTATCTGGTACACTTTTGGAGGAGGTTTCCAATAGTTTCTGAACTTTGTCTTGAACCAGTGTTTGTTCCGGTATAATGACAGGTTTGAAAATGGTATTTTGTTTCTTTATTGTTTTTCTTTTAATATTATCATTTTCGTTCATTTTTGGTTCAACTTTTCCATGTAGCACTTCGTATTCTATATGCTTTTGAGTATTGAAATGATTGATTTCACCCCTTCCTTTTAATTGGTATGTACTACCACAAGGACATTCAACGCATTCTGGTTGTTTACCATAATCACATTTTTTTCTAGTTTTTGATGACATCATCAAATTTATTGTATATTATAATATAATATGATATAATATACAAAATTATAACCTATAAAGTATTAATTTTTTCAAACAAATATCAACCTTGTTTATGATGTCTTTTTTTTCTAAATTATAATCTCTTATCTTGGATAAGCAGTTATCCAATGTTCCCCATTCCATTTTACTCACTTCTGATTTCTGGTAACTACCAGTATCTTTTGTTTCAGATGGTTTCATATACATCAAAAAATACTTATGTTTATAAGACTTATAATTAGACCCGGTAAATATCTCCTCATACGGCATTATATTTATCATAGGTTCAATCGTATTTGTTTCGTATCCTGTCTCTTCACAGAATTCACGAACAGCACATTCGTAATCCTTCTCTTGATAATTCCTTCGTCCTTTTGGGAACCCCCATTCTGGTTCTAACCACTTATCTTCTGTTTCTTCAATCAAATCTCTCAATGAATAATCTAATCCTAGACCACCGTGTTTTAATATATTAAACTTACCCTTGGATGTGGTTTCTTCCATCTTATACTTATTATTATAACCTTCATCGCCCCATATCCTCTTCCAAAGCTCGTCAAACCCATTTTCAATAATACTCTTCTTCTCGTCATTCGTCATCTGTTTAAGCATGTTTAAGATATAGTCTCGGTCGTTCAGTTGATACTTACCTCGCATAAAATCTATATACCCAAGTGTTTCCTTACGACGTATCATCAAATATTCAATTATACCTTTATTACTACGAAATGCTATCACACCTAAACTGGTAATTGGTATTTTACAATTATGAAATATATGTCCGGTTTTCCCACAATTATTGCAATAATTACCACTGTTTTTTTTATTCATAATGCGATATACCTCTATTAATATTATAAGATAGTTCTATATACTTTTCATATGAAATTTGACCCGGCAGTTTGGGGGCCTCATTATTGGTTCTTCCTTCATACCATAGCACAAATATATCCCGAATCACCAGACAAAGCAACCAAGCGAAAATATTATGATTTAATTCAAAATATGCCTATTTTTTTACCGATTGGCACAATGAGTAATAGATTTAGTGAATTGATTAATAAGTATCCAGTAACACCATATTTAGATAGTCACGAATCCCTCGTTAGATGGATTCATTTCATACATAATAAAATTAATGTTTCAATCGGTAAAGAAGAAATAACACTACTCGAATCTATTGACCGCTATAATAAACACTATAAGGCAGCGCCCATTATAATGATGGAGAAACTAAATATTAAAAAACACCATATTTATATTTCACTATCGTTAATATGTTTACTATTGATTTATATTTACTCGCATGATTCATAAAATGTATCAACTATATATAAACCAATATGCGTTTTGAAATTGTTATATTTTTAATAGTTTGTTTTATTATCGCAAATATGTATACTGACGGTAAATACATTCAACTTGTATTATCATGGAAAAAATACTTTCAGATGTTCGGTGTTGCCTTCGTCGGTTATATGTTATGTTGGTTATTTCGTAGAAATCCTGAACGCGCGAAAACGATGATTATCGCATCGAATGAATATCTGAGATACTTACCAGTTGATAAAGATACATCCAGTTTTATTTCACCCATTTTAGATTTTACTAGTAAATACGATTTTAGTCGTGGTGGTAATAATAATTCAATGAATAATAATATCAATATGATGCAAGGTGGTTCTAATGAAAAACGTATTATGAATTCTGGTAAGCAATCTACAAAACGCTCGGTGAGTGAAACGAAAAAGAAGTTTGTCGCAGCAAAACAAAATTGGCATTGCGGTAACTGTCAGAAACAGTTACCCGCTTGGTTTGAAGTAGACCATACTGTCCGTTTGGAACACGGTGGAAGTAATCACGTAGATAATTTAGTGGCGTTGTGTAGAGATTGTCACGGAGAAAAAACTGCTATGGAGAACCTTTAATTTTTAATTGATTTACCAGTATACACCTTCGGAATTTTATAGTTCTAATATATATACATTATACAAATGATTAATACAAAGAATAAAACTATGGGTAAAGTCAAACTGTTTGGGGATTATATAGAAAAAACGTTTGTTAGTAATCCTTTAAAATATATTGTTTTAATTTTTATAATTTTTTTCTTCTCGTTAATAATATATTTTATACCGGGCGGTGATGAATATACCTGGACGGATGCGGATGGTGTGAAACATACAAAAATATATAACAAGGGGTCATCCGCACAAACATTAAAAAATCAAGGTTCCTATTATGCTTCAATCGCCTTATTTATAATCTTATCGTGTTTCTATATTTTTAAATTTGTAGCAAGTGAATATAAACGTATTGTATTTATTGGGTCTGGTATCATTGCTTCTCTTATTACATTCTACTATGTATTTAAAAAAAGCGGTTTGTATGAGACCAAATATATTGAAAATTCTTTCTATGTTTTACTCACTTTGATTCCTATTGTATTATTTTATCGGTCAATAAAGAGACACATTACAAATCTTGATGGATGGACTGGTTTCATTTTGAATTTTATTCTCTATATCCCCTGTTTAGTAGATGATTTTATGGAGTATATGAAAGGTCAATTTGCCATAACCTCTAATATTACATATATATTACTAGGTATTCAAGTATTATTGATAACTGGGTATATGGTATTACCCTCTCTGTTATCATCACCACTTAAAGGTTCTGCTTTTCCTATAATGAATGAAGCCAATTTTTTGGACTCGCGTAAAGGGTTGGTTGATGAACGACAAATTGATTTTACAGTTATTAAAGATGTTTATGGTCATAACCCTCATAACCCCGACCTTGATAAAGACCTCGTCAAAAAAAAAGCATTTGAAAGTGGTAAAAATACATTTACCCTATCTATGTGGGTGTACTTGAATCAGCAAGATACGAATATATCAGAATCGTGTGATTTGAAGGTCTTTTCTTATGGTGATCATCCAACGATAAATTACGCAGGTGTGGAAAATGGTAAAAATAAATTGAATCTTAAACTAAATGGTGGTAATAATTCGTTTGAAGTAAATATTGAATCACAAAAGTGGAATAATATTGTATTCAATTATAATGGAAATACTGTGGATATATTTATAAATGGCGATTTAGTTAAAACTCATACTGTTACTAATGGTTTAGATATAAAGGAGACTGATGTTTTTAAGTATGGAAGTAATGATGATTTGGATGGCGCAATCTGTAATATTAAGTATTATAAAAAACCCTTAACTAAATATCAAATTGTGAATATTTATAATGTATTAAACGGACAAAATCCACCAATTAATAATATAATGTAAAAATATAGAATGAGTAACACAACAATAATTTTAGGAACTGTTCTAGTTGTATTGATTATTTACATGTTATTTCAAAGTTACTTTGATGGAGAGCAGAAACTATTGAGCCAGGCGTATTTAAAGGATGCGGTGAATGTTGAAAAAGAAAATGTATCCAAACCAAATGCATCTAACTTTTCATATGGTATTTGGATTTATGTACAGCAATGGAAAACACCGACTGCGTGGTCAGAAGAAAATTCAAGAATTTTCGCGCGAAAAGATGAACTCGGACTTTACTTGGGCCAAGATGCTACTTTGAAAGTTCGCGTTGCTGATTATGCAAGTGGGGACGTCAATTCTGCCACTGCATCAGCGACCACCTACTCTGAGATAACACTAACTAATAATTTCCCAATACAAAAATGGGTTCATGTTGGATTAGTTGTAGATGGTAATAAGTTTGATGGTTATATTGATGGAAAAATGGTGAAATCGATTGGGTTAAAAACTAATATCACTCCGGGTCTTACTGATGGAACCGCTAATAACGGAATTGAATTCGGAAAAGATTCTAATGTAATGAGAGACACATTAATGATAGCCGAACACAAACGTCGCACGTATCCAATGGATCCTAAGGGTATGTGGGACTTATATATGAAGGGTAATGGAGTAAATGGACTTACGCAAACCGCAGGTAAAATGAATGTAAATCTTTCGATTTTGAAAGATGGAGTAGAGAGTTCCAAATTTGCACTATTCTAAGTATGTTTTATCTATTTATTTATCATATATAAATATATAGAATGGATTTCAATAAACCCATCGGAGAACAATTGTCCAATAACGAAAGATTTTCAAATGTTCGCGAAACGGCGAGTAGTCTGGTGACTAATATAGGCGATAGTGTTTCAAATGCGAAGGAAGGATTGAATGGTATAGTCAGTGATTATTCGTCAAGTAGTGTCGCCGACGTCGGGTCTGCTTTTCTAGACACCAATAGTTTAGTCGCAAAATTTGTCTTTTTGATAGTTGTCCTCATAGCATTCTTTCTATTGATGAATTTAGGGATATATCTCATAAGTTGGTTTGCTACTACCGATAAATCACCATATATTTTCAAGGGTAAATATGCTACAACTGTAAAAAAACAAATTCGACAGGACCCAAAGTTAGATGGCGGTAAACCTATATATAGGTCAAACAACGAGGATAAAGGAATTGAATTCACTTGGTCGTGTTGGTTGAAACTTGATGGACTTCCTGATGTGTCAAACAACGTATATCATATATATAATAAGGGTTCTGAACCTCAGACACATACGGAGACCACTGCCCGGAATGACGATACCAACCCCAATTACGCATTGAAAAATTGTCCGGGTCTTTATGTAACTGATGTTTCTGTAGACTCCCGTAGTTTACAGTTGAACATTAAAATAGATTCAATCGGTAGTAGCGAAAGCATTATCCCGATTATGGATTTACCAATTAAACGTTGGTTTCATTTAGCAATCCGTCTACAAAACAAGATTATCGATGTTTATGTGAATGGAACCATTACTACACGTGTGCCATTTACAGAAATACCAGAACAAAATTATGGTGACGTTTTTATCGGTTATCACGGTTATAATGGAGGTATATCGAACCTGAGATATTTCGATAGTGCATTAAGTGTGTTCCAAATAAGTAATATTGTTATGTCCAGTCCAGATTTAAGTAACCCAGAGGAAAATCAAGAAATTGGTAGTGCCGACTATCTTTCTGGTTCTTGGTATACGAACCCTTCATATTAATAAGTATGATAAAAATCATAATAATATACGTTTTGTATATATTATTATGTCCGAAACATTATGTGAATTATTAGCGAGAAGGCGCAAAATATTAAATAATCGTAAGGCACCTATACGACTAGAAGTAGAGAACCCATATACAGATACAGATGGGAACCAAAAAAAAGATGCTTCTGGTAATCCAATTACATCTTACCGAATATACGAACGTAGAAAAGCCGAGATACTTCAATATAATAAAACGTCCAATGTGAAAGGTAAATTAACAATAGCACAGAAATATAAACAGACAATCGAAAGCATGGGACGTATGAGTAATAAAGTTGTTGAGAACGCAGATGGGTCATCAACCACATTCGGTGTATCCAGATGTCCCGATGACCTTTATTTACCAACGACTAGTAGCGCTGCAGGAATACCCGGTCCGCCATTTATAATACAGTATCGTCCAGAAGTGCCTTTGTATGGATATGCATTAAACGCGCAACAATTTGGAACCCCGGATATTGATGCTATGGACGCTTGGTCATTTAATACGGGAACCAATATTCAATCATTTTCTGGCGATTGGACAACATTGGTGCGTATATTTCATAATATTGATAATATTGATAGCGAACAAGTAAATAAAGAGTATCAATTCAATATGGAAATACCCATTGGTCTATATGTTGCCGGTGATATTTCTGGTGTACTCGATATAGATACATCGTCCAATTATATATCGATTGATACTATAGATGTTCAAATTCTAGACCATAGAGGGGTCATTCTTTCTACATATGCGATTTCAAACGTATTTAATGATATTTCCATGAATTATGTTTTGGACAATTCTGGTAATTTCAACGCCATTCAATATATTGGTAACTTACCACTGGATATAACAGTAAGAATAGAAACTCTTTCATATTATGAAATACAACTCAAATTTAATATTAAAAAACAAGACCTAAACGACTATATAGACGAATCGTATGTATCCTCAGTCTATATGAATCTAACTTCAAATAATATTGGATTCAAAACGAATATAGATTCCGTTCAATTGGTTAAAGGTGGAACCCCTTATCAACCGCTCCCATATACAGATTTTACAATAACGGGTATTGCACAGACCTAAGCACAAATACTAGGTCGCCGTTTTTTATTGAATATATACAACAATTCAAATAACCCCAATTCTTCTATAATGTTCAAACAATTTTCGAATAGATTGTAAAACCATTTATTCGGACTAGTCCATTTACTCTGATCAGTAAACCCATTTGTTTTATCGTTTATCGGTTTGTATTTGTGTTGTATAATAGTTTCTTTAGTATTTATGTTTCTGTATAAAGCATTTTGTATAATTGGTGGTGTAAAGTTTAATTTTATGATAGATTCATTTGTATTTATTTTTTTACATAAAGTATTTTTATGAATTACATTATTATTCGGTTCGCATAATATCCAATCATCGTCCTCATTCGGTTTTTTTACATCATTATACCCAGTATTACTTATAACTGTACGAGTAGTTGAGTTTTTGAATGAGTAATTATTTAATTTTAACATAATAGAATTTTGTCGTATTGCATACATTTGATAACTATGATTATAATTATCAAACATTTTAATTTGAACCATTTATCAATTTACTAAAGTAACACGTTGTTTGTCCGGTAGCACATTTGTAATAAGATTTGGGTTTACACAGCTTGCGTGTGTAGGAAAAATATCACCCGACATACATTTAGCAGCATCTTGGACAGATGCACAAGACCGTCTTTGATTTTGGTCTCCTATTAAACACCATTTGGTTTTCTTCGCAGTTATTGGATTTTGTATACTGGTTTCACTCGAATCTGGTTCTGGTTCATCTTTCGCTTCGTCATTTTTTGATGATTCTATTCTGTCAGAAATTTCTCTTTTACTAGCATCTATTAGTATATTACCTACGCTTTGAAGTGTATCTTCGGCTATATCTATTCCTGTTTTAGCAGTGTCTCCTATCACATCTGTCGTTGTGTTTAGTGTTACACCTGTTATGTAAGCAAACGCAGATAAAATATTTCCTATTAATGGACGAAGTAAGTTTCCTATATAATCTATAATACCATTTATATATTGGATTAAATTTATACCTATTAACGAGAATGTGAGTAATATTACTAAAATTATAATAATAATATTTTTAAACTCAAAAACGGGTAATTGTATATCTGGTTTATTGTATTGAGACATATCCTGATTATTCACTTCATCTTCTGTTAAAGTTGTGATTGTGTCCATTATATAATAATCATATACTTTTATTAGAATCTTTTCGTTTGGAGTGGTTAAATTTATTATACAAATATTTTAAATGCAATCTTTTAAATTCATCGAGACTTTCTTCTTTTTAAGTTTAGGTATTACTTTCGCTTTGATTATAACTCTAGTATATCATTTCAAAAAACGGATGGAAAATATGGAAACTAAATGCGATACAATGTTCGACATTGTTCAAAATTTAGCAAAAGAAGTATTGGAATTTAAACAAACAAACTATGTAGAACACCAATCTAATATTTCTATGCCTCAACAAATGGAACAAGTTGCTTATGACACTTTAGATGATCTCGTTAATAATAACACGAATAATAATCGTTATGGTTCTCATGAAGATGATGATGAAAACGAAGATGATGATGATGAAAATGAAGATGACGATGAAAATGAAGATGACGATGAAAATGAAGATGAAAGTGATGATGAATATGATGATGAAAGTGATGATGGTGAAAGTGATGATGGTGAAAATGAAGAAGTAAATAATATACCGTTCAGGAAGATAACCATACCCAACGATAGCATAAGAGTTGTAGAATTGAACGGTCAGGTTATAGAGTTATCACCTACAATAGACGATACTTTAGTAGTTTCTGATTTTGTAGACGAAGATGAAACAAAACCAATTGAATTAAAATCGGACGCATTCGTGAGTGTTAATAAGGTGTTAGATGTAAGTGATATTGAGGCGGACGAAGCAAGTGTAAGTAATTTAAGTAAAAGCGCTCTAAAAAAACTTAAACTATCCCAACTTAAGCAGATCGCAATGGGGAAACATATTACAATTGACGATGCTATGACGAAAAATGCAATTATTGATATTTTAACGGCAAATTAAATCTTAATTATATATATAATGTCTTACATACCAAGCACTAATTACACAAATTTCGACTCAAATATTAAACCGTATAGTTTTTTTTCATTATTAGTAAAACCAATACACGAACCAATAATTCCATCAATCAAGAATAATAATGGTGGTGAATTAAAGGCATTTTGGCAACCAGAAGCATTGGATAATAATAAATTAATACTAAATTCGTCTATAAAGACAAACTCCGATTATCGTAAGTATATGACACAAAAAGCAACTATCATTAGAGACCATAATATGCGTAATACAATGAAGTAACTATAAATCCATATCATCTGAATCGGAACTGTCGGACAATAGAATTACATTTGAATCGGGTTCAATTCTCTTACGATTTCCGGATTTTATACTATGTATTATTGCTTCGAGTTGTTCATTATTTTCAGATGTAAGAGCTGAATCTAATAATATATTTATCATTTTATTTATTCCGACATCATAATAAGAAATATCTATTCCCAATTTAAGGTTATCAAAATCAACAAATTTGTCGTATAATTTATTCTCGGTTACTTCAATAACAATATATATACTATTTCCTTCATATAATTCATTTATCGTTGCCTTATTGTCGTTTGTAATTACAACTTTATTATTTGATGCAATTATTCGTTTTATATCTATCCCATAAGTTGGTATAAATGTTAAATTTATATCTACTGATTTTAATTTCGTAATTATATTATCTATATTTTCATGAACTTGTATATAGAACAGAAATGTATTTTTAACATTAGAATCATACACATCACAATTCATATGATATTGTATATTATATATTATTCTATTTCTATTTCTATTTTGTATAAAATTATATATACATACTTCTGGTAGTATGTGTATAGGATATGAAATTAGTTAGTTTTGACGTAGGAATAAAAAATATGGCGTATTGTTATTTTGATATATCTGGCGAAAATATCGGTATTAAGGATTGGAATGTGATTAATTTAATGCCTAACGCCAATAAAAACACAGTGTTATGTAATATTAATATTACAATAAAGGGTAATAAAAAAAAAAACACCGAATCGTCTATTAAAGAGTGCGGTAATAAAGCTAAGTATACCAAGGGTAAACTATGTTTTTGTGAAACACACGCTAAGATGAGTAATTGTTTAATGCCTTCCAATATCCATAAAGGTAGTTCATTAAACAAAATGAAAACAGACGAATTGAAACAGATGGCGTTATCATTTAATATTACGCCAGGAAACACGAAAAAATGTGTTATTAAACAACTATTTGAATACTTTGATGAACATTCATTGAAACCAATTATAAAGACTAAAAGTAACGCATCTAATATAGATCTTATAACAATTGGTAAGAATATTAAAACTGAATTCGATAAAGTTGATTTTTCACAGGTTGAATGTGTTGTCATAGAAAATCAGATATCACCCATTGCGAATCGCATGAAATCAATACAAGGAATGTTAGCTCAGTATTTTATTATGAGACACGATATAATACAAATTGAGTTTTTATCATCTTCCAACAAACTGAAGGGTTTCGATAAAGAACACGATACACTAGACTCGAATTATAAACAACATAAGATGGACGCAGTCTTTCATACCAAGCGTATTCTAGAGAACCAATCATTCAGTTCATGGAAACCATACGTATTAGAACATAAAAAAATAGACGATCTAGCCGATGCTTTTTTACAAGGTTTATGGTATTTAAAGCAACATAATATTATTAATATTGCGTAGAACTTAAACATAAATTTTATATAATAATAATAGACAATGGAAGAAATAGATTTTAACGATTTAGAACATATAAACATTTCAATTGGAGGCGCAGAAACTTCGCGATCGTCGAGTAGTCTCGGCGAAGGAATGGAACTATTAATGAATGATAAAAAAACAAATGATACATCAAAAACTAAGATTGATTTAGGCGAATTGGATAGACTAGAAGAAGAATTGAACGACCTTTCGTCTGTTAATATTAAGACAGATTATACAAATGGTAATTCTGACGTGAAAAAGGTAGATACCAATAATTCTTTTAGTGGATTTGCCAAATCTTTGTTTGGTATGAATGAAGATAAAAATGTAGAACACGTAACTGCTAACGATTCCAAATTGGGTTCTTCTACTGCCGAATCTATGGGAACACGCAGTAAGACTTGGGACGGATTTACAAAATTAAATGGTATGGGAGGTGATAGTAAACCTTCATCATCGTCAAACAATATGAACGATAGGGAAAAGCGACGAAAAAAACGAATGATGTTGAAACATTTAGATGAGTGGCACGAAAGGGGAATCATCAAAAATATGTCCAAACTTACTATGGAGTCAAACTATGATGAAATCGAAGACGAATATGAGGGTGCTTTGGACGATAAGCATAAGCGAGATTCTGTAAAGATTCAGCAGAATTGGCTTATTACAATGGTAAATACAATCGAATATGGTAATTCTATGTTTGATCCGTTTGGTGTGTCCCTTGATGGTTGGGGGGAATCCATCGGAGAGGATATTGATAGTTATAATGAAATTTTCGAGGAATTACATACGAAATACAAAGGGGGTAAAATGAGTCCAGAACTAAGTCTTTTACTCCGTCTAGGTTTTAGCGCGAGTGTCGTTCACTTTAGTAATAAAGCATTGTCCACAGCTGCACCCGGGTTCAATGATGTTATTAGACAGTCACCAGAATTGATGCGAATGTTTACAGACGCAACCGTTAGTTCTATGAAAGAAAAAGCACCGGGTATGTCATTTGCAAGCGAATTGTTGCAGCAAAATAGACCGGGAACAAATCATCCACCACCAGTTCCGGTTAAAACTCGCGACCAAGCGCCCCCACAAAGACCAGGTATGACTTTCACATCAAATGATAATATTGGTTCTACTATGTTCAGAGAAACGGGTGTAAGCGTTGATTCGCGATCATCTATTAATAATCAACCCAGACAAGAAATGTCGGGACCAAGTAATACAAATATTAATGATATATTATCTGGATTAAAAACTAAAACTGTTGATATTAGAAGTGACCCAAAAGATAATGATTCTGTAGTAAGTATTTCAAGTATAAAAGATATGAACGATACGATTCTTCCTAAGAAGTCGTCTAGACGAAAATCAGACAAAAATGTGATTTCGCTTGATATTTAGACCGTTTTACACATTTGAAATCTTCAATGGTGTATTACATTATTACGTATGGTAAATACATCATAATGTCAAAATATTTAAACCGTTGAAGATTTAAACCCTTGAAGAATTCGTAAACTTGTTGAATGGGACGAAGTCCCATTTTTTTCTTAAGGATTATGACCGATTTGAAATCTTCATCGGTTTAATTCTTTCTTTTATTTGTTTGTCTATTTCTTCTAGAATTTTTATTCTTGTTTTGTTGTCTGTTCTTTCTTCCGCCGCATGTTTTATTTTTGTTAGATTTACGGTTTCGTTGTCTACTTTTATTTTTTTGTTGTCTCTTCTTTCTTCCTCCGAAAAAATCAAATATTGAACCACCACTATTGTTCTGTTTACCACCTTCGACTCCGTCTTCTTCGACGACTTCTTCTTCTCCTTCTTCTCCTTCTTCTCCTTCTCCTCCGACTATTTCTCCTTCTACATTCGCATTACCACCTTGTTGCTTTAGTTTTTTGTAACCTTGTTTAGCATCCTTCATTGCCTGTGAGTATTTGTAATCTGCGCTGTTGTTCTTACCGTTCTTATAGGTCTGTTGTAAATGTTTCATCCACGCGGTTTGCTGTCTCATGTTATATAATAGTGAAATATATTATTATAAAATTCGTTGTATTATTACCTAGTTTTACTAAACCAACTGTATTACATTGATTTAGTTCGTTTTCTATTTTACACCTTTCATCTTTGACAAGTAACGGTTCCAAGCGCATTGAAAATGTGCAAAGGTGTATAGATTGTGCCATTCTAAATATTCAATGGTGTAAATGTGCAAAGGTTTATAAACCTATAACAAAACTATAATAAAAAGAACCCAATATAATATAAAAATATGAATGCCGACGACGAATTAGTTGTTAATTTAATTGTAATAAGCAAGGTACAAATAAATACCAAATTATACACATCTGGTATTTACTTGAATTTAGAACAACCTAGTTACATACCGGAAAGTGTAAGACGATGGATACGACAAGATAGTAGGGATGAAACCATAAAAAAAATTAACCGTATAGTGACCCGAGCATTGGAAGAATATAAGCGTGACCCGATATTTTTTAACTCATACAAAGAACATTTATTGGACGCGAAGAAGGGTCTTTTAAATTTAAGAGAAACGTATTCAAATTGTATTCAGACAGTTGCACGCATAGATACACTGATTAGTAAGATATCATCAATTGACCCACCGAATACTCTTTCTAAAATGTCGGTAATCGGCGCGAACGCAATAACATTTCCACCATTACGCGTTGAATCCGCTTTAAGTGGCGTGGAACCTTCCTCCCTCTGTAACTCCGTAAAAACTGCCAACGGAGTGGATGTTTCGAATGAGCAAAGGTTTAATAATACAATAAGGCCAGTTGAATGTAATTCAATTGTGTCTGAACTATGTAACGATGATGAAGATTAGTAATAATAATTGTAAATAAACTTAAAGATTTCATTTTATACCGTGTATATGGTATACAATTTTGATGACTTTCTAGAAAACTTAACACAATATGTTATAAATATTGGAATTCAATTAATTTTAATGTTTAATATTATCATAACGCATATGGGCGTGCATTATAATAAATTATACACCAATAATGAGTTATTTCATAAATGCATTGATACAATGCACGAGAACTCGTATTATTTAAAAAACTTAGTATTACCGTATTATATTGAACCGCCATTTTCATATTTTAAAGTGTGTTATAAAGACCGTACTTATAGAGAACAGTATATGAATGTAGATTCCATTTTATATGATACCAATACAGCAACCACATTATCAGGGATGATTTCAACATATAAAAATATTTTTTCAGTTATTAAACCTATTATTAAACATAATGAACTCGAGTATCTGGTATTACTTCATTATAGGAATCTAACTGACGATTATATAATATCGCGTTTGATGTATGATAGTGGTAATAAATGCGAAGAGGTTTGTGATGTACAACCTACACGAAATTATTTTTTATCTATTGAATACAGTCACCCAACTATGGAAACCACTATATCATTGAATTTAGACAAGAGATATTTAATTACTGGAAACGAATTATTTTCACCTTGTTTTGTATTGAAGTGTTTGAATTATCAAAAGGAACCATATGTGTTTGATAAAAGTTATAGTTTATCCATTTTAGACTCGGACATTAAAAATATTACTATTGGAAGTAGTCAATATATAAGATTAACCGGAGTCAAATACGAAGTTATAGAAATCAAATAAAATAATAAAAATGATTAGTGAAATCAATTTAAATAAAAAACACTTATACTATTAGAGACATGGAAACAAATGTCGCAACTTCGTTGAAAATATCTTCCCATCCATTGCTTGGTATATGGAATTTGTATTTCCATTTACCACAGGATAAACGGTGGGATATTAAAAGTTATGAAATAATCGCAAGTGATATTAATAGTGCTGAGCGTGTAATTATAATAAATGAATCTCTACCTGAAAAGATAGTCAAATATTGTATGTTATTTATAATGAGAAAAGGCGTTACGCCGATGTGGGAGGATCCGGCGAATCGTGATGGTGGTTGTTTTTCATTTAAAGTATTGAATAAGGTTGTTGATACTGTTTGGAAAGAGTTATTCTACGCCGTATGTGGCGAAACTCTATTTAAAAACAAAGCACATAATAAAAATGTTACTGGTATTACTGTCTCGCCAAAACGCAATTTTTGTGTAATCAAAGTATGGATGGGTGGTTGCTCTATCCAAGATCCTAATACAATGATCGATATCACAAATCTATCCAAAGAAGGTTGCTTGTTTAAGAAGCATTCTTCTGCCACGAGTTTTAAGAAGAATTAGAATTATAATACAAAATTTTATTGGTTTTTGTATTATACAAGTTTATTTACTATAATCTAGGAAGATCTGCTAGACACATTCTAATCTCACCTAGACTAGCGACATCATATTTCGCGATCAATGGTAGATCATTTCCAAGATATAATTCTAGGTTTGTACATAATGGTGTACATTTAATAAAGTGACTTAGACTTTTTAGTGAGAATTCTCCTTGGACGACTACAGACATATCTGGTTTTTTAGAAAATTCCATGTTTCCACTAGACTCTGAACGGAATATATTTGAACTTGCGAATGTTCCTTTACACGCAAACGTTAAATCATTACCTGATGACTTTATCTCGATCCTATCTGATATACCGTTCATATCGCGAATTATTTTCTGAAAATCAGTTGTGGGTAAATTTATAGTAATCGGATACGTTACGTCTGGCACTATGAGTTCTTCTGGGTCCGGTTCAATCAATCGTAATTTCTGTGTGTATCGTTGTTTAATGTCTCCATTATCGTATTGTAATCCCAGGTGTGAAACTACACCATCATGATAGTCTTCTTCGTCGATATAGATAGTTAATGTATCGTCGTTAGACATTGTTGAAATCAATTTGAATAAATGTAAAGTGTTCGCACATACTATGATTTTATCGGGGTCACATCTATATTGTTCAAATCTATCAGCATATAATATTACATTCACTAATATAGTATGCGTCTTATCAAAATTAATAATTTTTAATCCTTGTTTTGTAAATGTTATAGAAGCATCTGTTAAAACATCTTTCAGTGCTGTTATTGTATTTCGAATGGGAGAGACCTGAACACTTTTAATTTCAAGAACACGTTTTTTTGATTCGTTCATTCGTGTATATGTGTTTATAATATTTTACTGTTTATATATTTTAACTAATAAATATAATCGTTGGACAATGCTGTAATTATCATTTTTTTTTTGTTAAGTTGCATTTATTGTTTTTTCTACATAGTGATTTCGCCAATTGTAATGATTTACTATTCACGTCACATCCATTTTCTAATAAATGGTAATCTACTATTGCTGCATTACCTCCAGTAAGTGCAGAAGCTAGACGGGCATATCCCCAACTGTGAGGGGTTTGGTTTGGACGAGAACCCGAACTTAAATACGCACCCTCACCTTTATTTATTATTTTTTTCAATGTATCTATACTACATTTGCTTTTTTCTGCTAATTCATTATTTGGTGCCGCATTTTTAACTTTATATAATTGTTGTAGTCGCGCCATGTGATTTGAACGACGACTTTTGAAACTCTTTATTTTTGGTCGTATGAAATATTTACCTTTCTTATAATCTTTTCTTGATTTATTTAAATATTTCATTTGTTTTGTCTTGTCTTTTCTTGTTAAATTTCTAGGTACATAGCGAATTGGAACTTTGTCACTTTTGTTTATTTTGATGCGAACCATCTATATATATATGTTATATTATATTAAAAAACAAGATTTTGTTCCATTTACACCTTTGCACATTTAGACCATTGAAGATTTAAATGGGCATCACTTTGAAAGAATTAATCCGCAGGCGTGCAGATTTAACTCTTCAAAGGTGTAAACCGCTGATTTTATATATCGCAAACCAGTATACCCTCTCATTATTCAAAATAAAACCGATATAAACATTTCGTTATATTAATGATAGTATGAATATATTATCACCCCAATTATCGTGTCATATAACACCAGTGTTAGCAATTGTAGGTTATTTAACATATCCCGAAAAATTACGGATAAATCCTACATTATTATATACATTGTCTGTTATTCATAATGGAATATTGGTTGTATTTAGTGCTTGGACTTTTGTATCATTATCGCGCATTATTTATAATGACGGAATAGTATTCCAATCTAATTATTATTTTCAAAATCCGCATTTTGATAATGTTATTTACTGGTTTTACATCTCAAAATACTACGAGTTATTCGATACATTCTTATTATATTTGAACGGTAAATCGCCTATATTCCTTCAAAAATATCATCATATAGGGGCGATCATTTGTTGGCATTTACCTTACGTGTATAAAGTTGATGCTATTTGGATACCAAGTATCGCAAATTCTTTCGTCCATACGATAATGTATTCTTATTATTTGGGTTGTTTATTGAGAATCAATCAAATTCGTTTTATAAAAAAATATATAACCACTTTACAGATAGCACAATTGTCGTTTGGACATTATCATGTTTTGGTTAAATATAAACCACCTGTTGAAACATATGTTAATTATAATATTATGATACTGTTTTGTGTTTATGTATGGGGTCTAATATTTATGTTTTCTTTGTTTTATTATAGGAATTATCTAAAACCGAAACGTGAATAATGTATAGTTATATTTCCGATAATAACTGTGGGTTAGCGAATAGTGACATCTACGCATTATCCAACATTTCGAAATCCTCAAATCCCCAACCCACAAATTTGACTATGTTCCTTGGATGTAGTCTATTAGTTTCGTGTTTTTTCTACTTCGTAGGTGCATTGGTTTATGGTTTATGGTTTATGGTTTATGGTTGTTGCGTTTTCATTTTTTACAAATTTACTGTAAAATATAAAAACACGATTTAAACCAACGAACCTTTTAATCCGCACCCGTAGGGTGCGCTTTCAAATGGTTATCGGTCATTGACCACAAAGAATATCAATCCGCATAGCGGATTGGATTATTTGTTGGTTTGGATTCTCTTTTGATTTTCTAA
>Ga0222714_10000855_pt1 | contig 34599 bp, 48 predicted proteins | sample C33_3DmetaG_FD_165048 | JGI IMG/M metagenome (GOLD analysis project Ga0222714, IMG submission 165048) | Estuarine water microbial communities from San Francisco Bay, California, United States - C33_3D | ecosystem: Environmental > Aquatic > Marine > Unclassified | place: USA: California... | reverse complement strand
CCGTACGGACAAGGTCCAGCGAGTGATAGGGGGATATTGCTTGTGAATGATGCTGGCGTATATGTCATGCCAGCTAATAGCAATGGGAAGCCTAAGCATATCGCATATGCTCAGGGATTCAGGCACGATGGCATATTTGGCGATGACTTCGCCGAATTTATCCCGCTAACCATTAGTCAGCTTGATAGGCTTATAAACGGCCAAAAGGCGCTTGAAATTGAATTGAATGATGACAGCATGAGGGTAACAGTGTGAGCAACATATTAAGGTTTCCGCGCTCTCACAGAGTGGCTGAACAGGAAAAAGACTACGCTCCGATATTGCGCGACCGTGTGATTATTGAAATACAGCCCAAAAAATATGGGTTTATAGCTCGCGCCTTGTTGTGGTCTGTTTTTTTTATTACTTATGGTTTTTTGTTTGTTTCTATCTATCAGGGGCTTTAATTGTGAAAAATATAGGTGAAAAGTGTATTGAATGCTTAAGATCTACTGCTCTTGGATCCGGCCTATTTGTCAATAGAATTCCAGCAGATAACGGCATTTATAACGGGTACATATGCGTCGAATGTTTCTCTGTTGAATGCGATCACTGCGGCCAATTATCTAGTGAATTTGGATCTGATGATGATGGCGGCATGATTTGTGATAATTGCTCGGCCACTGTGGAGGAATTTAAATATGAGTGACCGCCAACAATATGCGCTCATGATCGCGCTATCAATAATGCACGGCTTAATACTTATCTACATCTATTGATCCTCCGCCTATAAGCCATCGATAAGATGGCTTTTTTTTGTCCGCAATTTTCACCTGTCCGGTTAATTCTAGGCGCTTCGCCAGGCGCTCTATAGCGCTCTATAAGCGATTTTATCACCTCAAGCTACCTACCTACCTGATTTAAATCGGATCGATTCCAGGCCGTTATACGCCGTTCAAGGAATTAGTAACCAAAAAAAAGCCTGATCAAAATTTAATCAATCTATCGAGCGCTCATTCGGCATCTATCGAGCGCTTGCTCGATTTCAGGGCCGCACAGCGACCGAAAAGTGAGGAAATAGCCATGGGATAGCCATGGGATAGCCATGGGATAGCCATGGGATAGCCATGGGATAGCCATGGGATAGCCATGGGATACGTTTGTGACAATAAGGAGCCGTTTTTTGGCTTAAGTGCAGCTTAAGGAGCTAAGGAGCCGTTTAAGAGGACGTTTTATGCACAAATAGCCACATTGTAGCCACATTATAGCCACTTACTAATCGCGCTCGGAGCAGTGAATACGGGGGTTTATGACTATTTAGCCACTTATGACACTTAATTTTAAAAAGATATAAAACTATAGATAAAAGAGTTTTTTAAAATATATGACTAATGTGGCTAGTACCAAGATCCCTAAGATTGGATAAATATTATTTCCCACGCTGAATAGCTTTGATCTTTGCCTTTGCTAATTCCTGTCCGAAGATCCTACGCCAGGTTTTTTGGAATCTCACTTTTGCCATCTCTCGCGCCGGGAAGAACGGCCTCTGGAATCTTCTGTCACTAAAAGAAACTATCATGATCAACTTCTGTCTTGCTATGCCGCCGCGAGGCCCACGCTTTCCTTCTCGTTTCCATAAACCAACATCTGGATCGGAAGCAGGATATTTCATGCCCTTCCTGGCGCTGTTGGGAGCATTTCCGCGATAAGGTTTCCCGACGAAATACTGATCATCGTGATATTTCTTCTTCACAGCCCCGTATTTGATGTTGCCATGCTTGTTAATAGATATATTAACTGGCTTAATCAGGACTTCTTTTTTGGGTAGAACATCTCCACCATCAATCGTTTTGACAACATAAGGTCTGTCATCCTTTATGTACAGGATTCCAACAGGAGCTTGATAGGTAGCTTTTACGTACTGAACGCCCCATTTTGTCCATTTCTCCGCGCCGCCATCATACGTTCGATCCATATCCCGCTCAGTGCCTTTCTTGCCTTCAAAAAGCAGGCGGTTTATCGCCATCGCTGATGCATACGGGATCTGCCTCTTGGCGTGTTCATCGAGGAACTTCTCAAAGCTCTTTGTATTCATAGTCATCATAAACATATAAGTTACCCGCTGAATTCAATTTCCATGTCAAACTTGATCGGTAGCCCGTGCTTGCGCCGTTGTTCTCGCCTGGACAGGGCTTCTTTTATCGCTCGATAATCTTTATGCCCTATTCTCTCGCCCCTGGTAATAGCTTCATGTGCTATCGCAATTATACATTCGTCCAGCTCTCTCTTATCATTCAAAAGCTTGTGTTGATCATGCTCCTTGAATACTGGCTTGTCGAATATAGCTGATACACTGATTCCCAAAGCCTGAACCACAGCGAGGCCATTGGCTCCGCAAGCGTGGCAATAGATTAGAATTCTGTCTTCTGCCTCGCGAATACTCATTGATGGACTGTTGTCATCGTGGACAGGACAGCAAGCAGAGTACCGATTGCCGAATCTCCTAACTTTGTTGAGCTTAGACAGAACCAGATCAATATCCATAATTGCGCTCGACGCTCGATGTTCTGAGCGGCTGTCTTCTTGATCGGCGAATACTCCAGGCTTTGAAAGCAGCTAGAACGTCTGAAGACTTACAGCGCTCTGGAACTCTTCTTACATTCCTGGGCCACACGCCGAATTTATCTCGATACATGTGCGCGACCCAGCCTGGGCTGTATTCTTTTGCGTGAGCTATATCTAGAAGCTCACTGTACCACCGCTGTTTCATTGCTTTCTCGCTCTCCCCATTCGCCAGGACAAGCTTGCTTCCGTCATCTTTTAGTATCTTTGCGTCACTCGGCAATGTGTATCCACAAGCACATTTCCTGCCTGTAAACATAGCTGTGCATGTAGGACATATATGTAGGATTGGCTCTTTCTCTTCTTTTTTGATCTGATCCCGCTCGTTAAATCTTTTTTCCCCGTCATCGAGCTTGTATGGAACTACATCTTCCGGGAAGCCAAAATGAGACACATTACCTGCATGATCCAAATATGTTGCCTTTTCCTTCCCCTCCGCAATGCGCCATATACGTCCTGCTCGCTGAATAAATGCAATTGCGCTCTTAGTCTTGTAGCAATCAATCAGGATCTCACAGCCTGGATCGTCCCAGCCAACTCCCAATAGCTTGCTGCAAGACATGACAACGTACTCTCCAGACTCAAATGCTGAATAAATGACTTTTCGCTCTTCCTCATCTGTATATCCGTCGATATGTACTGCTGGAATCCCGGCATCATTAAACCGCTGGACTAGATTCTTGGAATATTCGATGTTTGGGCAAAATGCTACAGCTCGCCTGGTGAGATTGTTTGAATGCAATCTGTAGTTCTCAACGATGTCACCAGACAAGGTTTCATCCTCTGACATCCTTCGACCAAGCTCCTCTGGATCATAATCAGATCCACCAGTTGGCAATGCCTTGGTTTTGACCCCAGATGTGTCAACAGTTCTGCCGACATAGTATTCAGTCGGACATAGCCAGCCTTTTTCGATCAATTCACGAGGGGTTATTGGGACGATCAAATCTTGAAAGAACTTTCCCATGCCTTTTGCAAACGGTGTAGCCGAAAGGCCGATCACCGGGATATTGTTGAATTGCTCCAAGCGCTCGATTAGCTTTAAATGCATTGAGTGGCATTCATCAACAATTGCGATATCAAAGTCAAACCGCCGCCTTCTAATTGCCGTCTGTGTAGATACAACTTGGATATACTTCTTTGCATCCCACCGCCAATCGATTCCCTGCATCACACTGTAATCAGCGCCGAGACGCTCAAACGTATCTATCGTCTGCTGAACAAGCTTGATTCGATCGCAGAAAAATACAGCCCTTTTACCCTTTGCGGCAGCGCCAATCATTATCGATGCTGCAATCATTGTCTTTCCCATCGAGCATGGGGCAGCCAATACGATCCGTTTATTACCGCGCCTTAGAGAGCCTTTAATTTGCTCGATGGCAAGTTCTTGATGTTCCCTTAACTTAATCATGCTTTCTCCAACGGACAAATAACCGGAAAGGCATGAATGACAGATATTTCTTTTGGCTCCCCATGCGTCTCTATGTATTTCCCGCAATACTTTCTATATGGATTGTATTCATCCTTCAGTTGATGAAGACATTCGTTGCAATTGGCTATTTTTGTTTTGCTGTTTAGTTTTCTCATCATTAAACACCTATAATTAAAGCAATTGCCATTACCATCACACAAACTACAGCCATGATTGACATAATTGTTAGCGCTATTGTTTTAGCAATTTTGCTAAAAACTTTATATCTTGGCTCTGCCCAGGAATAAGTATTGTTGTAATCCAGGACTCTTTTGAATCTATATTGGTTCAATTCATCTTTCGGATTCATCATCATCTTCCTGTTCATCTCTTTCTAATTCACCGTCTTCATCTCTACGGCGCTTTGGTCTAAATGGAACGTAATCTTCATCACCAACTCGCATCGGGTTGTCACCAATATCGCGCCAGTTCATTCTTCATCCTCTATGCTAAATTTTTCATCGAAACGAAGTTCCCGTATCTTTTGGCCGTCAGCCAGATACCGCTTATCGTTAATTAAAATTTCTTTGAGAGTTTTGATACTTCGGTATTTACATACCTGTGTCGGAGGGATATTGGCAACTCGACGTATGTAATTAGCCAAGAGCGAATATATATGCAGGGACTTTTGGCCGTTACTGAAGAAATCACAAAACTTACATTCTTTGTAAGTTTTTTTATTAAGCATACTGCTTCTGTCGTTTGCTCCGACAGAGACGTACCTAGGATGCATTGATGTTAAATCAAACCCATCCAACAATTGGTTTCCAAGTTTTCCTGTTACTGCTTTAACGCTCCAATCTGACATCACAATCTCCTTTTAGTGTATATGTGTAGACACGTTAACAACTAAGCTACTAGCTGTCAACATCAAGGACAACATAAACACGCTCCCTGGCTATTGCTTTGTCAAAGTCTTTGCAACCAGGACAGTACCACCCCACTCTTACCATGTCCTCGGCGTTGATGACTTCTTCAGCCACGCCTCCGCATTTGCATGGTTTGACCGCCATGTCGTCCATTCTGCACCTCTGCTTTTTTTTTGGCATAGCTATCCTTTTTCCCCCGCAAACACCCAGAGCCTTGTACACCCCGACGCTTGCGCCCGTATAACGGAGGCCCGAAGACCTGGTACTCAATATTACGCCCATCGTCACGATGAGTCGTTCCCCCCGGCTTGACGCTTCTCAGCGCGGAACAGCCGACCACATTTGTACAAGTGTCTCACCGAGGTGTGGTATGCCCGAAGGCTTTGCGGGTGCCTGGTGTCAAGGAGGGACAGAGCAGGACTATTTCTCGGTTTGACTTCCCATTTCTGGAGCTGGATTTCGGGCGGCAGCTCGCCATAAGCCAGAGTACGTCAGGCTTTGCCACACGGGGATTTGATTTCGATGAGAGGGGTGTTAAACTACCCTAGTCGGGCGATTGATTACACCACTCAGATCGATCTCGGGCCTCCCAAGCCACCGACTTACTTTACCCTTAGTGACGTTTGATTTCAAGCCCTCGATAAGAGGGCTTTTTTTAATGTCGAATTTGATGTATACAGAATCGTTCGTATCTACCGCGAACCTCTGGATCTTCGTCGATAAACTTGCCAATGAACATCGCGTAGTATTGCATTGACAATATGATGTCACGAACGTCATGATCTAAATCGTAGTAGTTATCGTCGATCCATTGATCCAGATCATCCGGTGATATCAGTTTGAATATTTTATTATTCATGGCAACTCTCAACATTGTAAATTTCGAATTCAATTTTACCGATTTCCCCAGCAGCTCTTTTCGACATCATCGTTTCCCACTCAAGCCGGTAATGTTTTGCAATTTCTGAAACTGACTTTTTCATTGTCTTTGCAAGCAAAATGTCATCACGACGCTCTCGCAACAACTGTATATTTTCCATGCCTATTTTATTTTCCACCCACTCTCTGAAGTCATCTGGGTTGCTACCCATGTGCCTATGACAGCCGAAGCAGTGAGCAAAAGCATTGTTCGGATCAAATCGCACACCGTAGGCTCTGCGGCCAAAAAAGTGACTGCAATGCAGCCCTTTGGCGTTTTGCGGATATTGCGTTTTGCACACTTCGCATTTCCAATTTGCTCTTTCTCGAACGCATTTTGAGAACCAACTGTCAGCAGCCGTAATCTTGATCATCTGTCTACCCACCTTTTCAAATCAAATGGCAGTTCAAATTGCAAACACTTGATAGTCCACAAAGCTCGACGCTTTATGTGAGGTCGCATTCGATGTAGATTTATTCGGATCAGCTCGATGCTGAATTTCTTGCTGCGAATATCGTATAATTCCGCCAAATATTTGACGCTCGGTGACATTTTATAATCTTCGTCATCGTCATCGTAATAATCTAGCGCATCCCAATTTCCGCTCGCATTGTTGCCTGCTTTGACCGCCATCGCTCGAACCTCATCTTGAACGCTTCAATCTTGAACCGTAATGCTGTAGCTTCATACACAGCGGCCTTGTAACCGCTCAAAAGCTCCAAATATTCGTGATGACTGTATGCGTATCGCTCCTGTTTGGCAATAGCCATGCCAGGTTCAATGCTTTCAGCTTCAGCCATCAATATAGCTTTTTTGGATTTGCGAAATTCAGTCAAATAGGCTCTGTTGCTCTCTGCTACCGAATATTGCTCTGTCAGCTTCTCGAAGTCTTGCCAGATTTCGTCGTTCATAAGCAATCTCAACGTGTTTTTTTACCAAATCGCGGAACTGCCCTGGGACTAGCTCCAGGGCTGCTCTGCGCTCCTCTCTACTCGGCAACTCCATTATTTGAGCTGCCATTTGTCGCGGTTTTCCAGATAGCAAAACCATTGTCTCCATGCTCGCCTGACGTTGGGATAAAATTCAAAGCGTGGCGCTTACAAAAATTATAAATATTGTTGTAATCGCGCCTCATGTCCCAATGATTCTGCTTTTTGTTAGTACTAGCATCATAGATAAGGCATTGATTTTCATCAAAATCCAAGAACGCTTTAATTGCTGCGCTCTTGGTTCTGCCAACATTTTTAGGTCTTTCGCAGTTGCCAATTTTCAAAACGGAATGTCCTCGAAGTTGTCGTTGTAAGTCTGAACATTTTCAATTGTTGGTTTTTTTGCCGCATCAAGTAACTTGATATCACGCCCAAGGATCTGCAAGGCATAGCTCTTTTGACCGTCCTTTTCAAAAGATCGAGTTTCAATCTTCCCGCGCACAAGCACTTTGCTTCCCTTGTGAACTTTTGACGCAATGAGATCCGCTATCTTTCCGAAGAAGACAACATTATGCCATTCTGTCTTGGTCTCCCAGTTGCCTGATTTGTCCTTGTAGCTCTCGCTTGTCGCCAGACTAAATCTAGCCATCGAGCCGGTAGATACTTGCTTTATTTCAGGGTCTTTACCAACATTTCCAATTAACATCGCTTCATTAAACATCGTTAAAAATCTCTCTATTTTCAATTGTTTCACTGGTTGCAATTATCAACTCTTCGTCGGCAAACAGCACCGGCAAAGCTTTGTCGATAAACTTGTTGTCGCGCTTAACGCGCTTGATGAACGGCTGTAGATCTGGGTGATAAGACATAAAGTAATACTCATCAAGATCTAAAACAGCCATCGTTAGCTGCACCTGAACCATGTATTCTGTTGGCAGCTTGTTTTTTACGATATATTTTGCATGAGTAGCAGCTTTTGGCGATTTTATTTCCAGCCCGGTATTGTTGAATACACCATCCGGGCTACAGCCAATTATGTGACCTTCCATTTTGACGAAGCCAACTTCCTCAATTTCAACGTCCATAATCGAGCAAAACATCTCTCTAGCGGCAGCTTCGCGCTCAGTACCAATCTTCATCGCGGCAGTACCATCCCACACATCCAGTGCTTTCATCGCGACCCTTTCAGCAGCAAGATGATAGATGTGTGACTCCCTGGTTGTGCCAGATGTCTTTTCGCCCCTAGAAGTAACAAGCAACTTGGCGGCAGAGGCGGTGATATGACCAGATCTGGAATCAAGCCATTCCTCAGTTCGTTGCTGCATTTTGCTTCCTCGCTGAAATCTTTCCGAGGAGCTTGTTGGCGTGATCTGTTGTTATTTCAGACCACGTTTTGAGACCTACAGACTCCAATGCGGTAGCTTCTTGAATGCCCAACTTTTTTAAATCCTGCTTGATTTTATTCACTTTTTCGACAGGAACAGGCTTTTCAGTCTTTTGTCTGCCTTCTGCCAGTTCACCATCATCGTCAAGCTCTGGATGACTCAGAAGAAACAGGCTTGCCAGAAGATAGCGTTTAGCGTATGTGTAGCAGCCGCCAGTGGCCTGTGGACTGCGCTGTGTCTTATCCACCAGGCATTCTTGCCAATGCGATTGATCGCTTGGTAGATGCCGCAAATGAATAATTACTCCAGCGCTATCCTCTTTGTTTATGTCTTCGAAATGGAACTTGATGTGATTGAGATCACACGCTGTACGAGCGGCTGATATCAAATCGTCCAGCATATGATAGGAGTTTTTTAAATGCTGATTTTTCCCACGTTTATCAGGGGTATTAAAATCAGCCTGAGCTTGATAAAACGATTCCCAAAATTTTTGCATATACCCTCCGTATTATTAGCTTACGAATTGTATAGCTGCTGTTAACGCTAATCAACATCTTCTTGCTCATCGAGCATTAAATCGGACAGATATTTTGCGTTCAAATGAATGATGCCTAGAAGCGCATATGCAGAGAGTCCTTCTGCAAGTTTTTCCATCATCCAGGCAAAAAGCTGTTCATCGGCTTGGCAAGCCTCTATTTCGGCTTGTTCCGCTGTTTTGACGGGGAATTGAATGATTTTAGTCACACAATTAGTCTAGAGATAAGCGCAATCCCTGCTGCAAATAGTATCCAGAAAATACGCTCTTGGTACGCACTGCTTATCTTTTCTGAGAGTTTATGGACATCATCACTCAATCCATTAACTTTTTGTTCGATATTGCTTTGACGGTTAAACACAGTAACAAGTCTTTCCTCGACGCGAGCCAGGCTAATGACCGCCTCCTGCAAATCGTCTAACTTCCCTTCAATTCGATTAAGACGGTCTTCGCTCATTAGATCTTCACATCCACTGTTTTTGACTCGCGAGGAATCTCGTAATTATAACTCAACATTTTGCCACCCTCACGCTTGAAGACAATCATTTCCATGACATGAGCCGAGGCATAACCCTGACCTGAGTGCCAGGAATCTGGAGGCGCTAAAGTTCCAAACTTTCTAACAATAACTGAGTTATCACATTCAAGTTCGTGGGCATGGTGAAAATGTCCAACGGCCCACATCCGATGTGTCGTCTCTGCCCAGGCATCCGGCATATCTCGCGGCATTATTGAGGACAGTTTCTGAGCCTTAACCTTATCACCATGATGGACTCCGATTAACCACTTACCGTATTGTAGATAGTGGAAGAACGACTTTGTCCGCAGAATATGCACTCTCGGCTCTTTGGAGTAGTAAAACTCCATGATCATCTGCAAAGCTATAGCTGCGTCAGGATCGTGATTACCTTTAGCAATAACAACTTTGACATTCGAGAACTTATCAAGCATCCGATCAATACAGTATACGAGCGTCTGCGCCGCAACACGCATGAACTTCTCGTATCGAGTATCAACATCCAGAGGCGTTCCCTTTGCAGTTGTGGCATTTGAATTATTGGCATGAACAAAGTCACCAACATTCACTAAAAGCCCTGTATCTGCCTCTGGAGCCACGGATACTAAATCATCAACAGCTACGCAGATTTCTTCCTTTGCTATGCTTGAATCGAATGACCTGTCCCTGGTCTCTGCCCCATCTGCCCTCATGCCAATGTGAGCATCACCGATAAAAATAGCTGGCATGATGTCTGTATTGTGCTTTTTGCGATTCTCTTTCTTTTTCGGCTTTATCGGGTTGATGTGATCTTGCAAACCTTCGATGAAATCAAAAAACGCTTTTCGTTGATCTTCGACTTCAGCTTTCGTTTTAATCCAGACAGGGTTGCCTTCGTCATCTTTGGTGAATGTAGACTTGCCAACAACGACTTGGCCTTCATCGACGAATCTTGTTGCATCGAATGTTTCGGTATAGCCTTTTCTAGCAGCCACACCTAAAATCGTAGACTTTGTTCTTCTGACGCTGGTCTCGCTGATGTCTAGCTTATTAGCGACTGCTCTACTTGTTCCGAGTTCAATCCACAGCGACAAGATATTCCGCTGATGATCTGTCGTACAAAATTCTAAAAGAGCTTTGTCTGGTATTTTGCGATTATTACGATTGTTGAAAGCCATCAGGATACTTACCTGTCTTAATCATGCTGGTCACTGTTTTTGCTCGTTGACCAACTTGTGCTGCCCAGAGAGAATCCAAGAATTCAAGAGAAGCTATTGTGAAGTTCTTTTCAGACATTGCTGTTAAAGCCTTCTGAAAACCTTGCAAGCGCGTTATCCCCATGTTGAAACACATATCAATTAAGGCATCTTTTCTTACATCATCCAGGCTGCTGAACCAGGGAAAAGCATTAGTTAACTCTTGTCTTACTCGGTTGATATCGTTCGTGAGAAGATAATCAATCTCTTCGTCTGATATACCTAAGTCTTCGATGTTCCTTCCAACACCAATCGTCAGCTTTCCGGCGGTGCATTTGTAAGGCTTGTTCTTTGAACCTTCGTGCAGACGAATTAACTTGTTAATCTTTTCCATTTTGTTGACTCTGAGAAGCTCCGAAATAAAAACTGATAACTGCACTAACAGTACCGCCAAGATAACCCAGCACCAATGAAACAATCGTGTCGCTATTTGAATCTGGAGGCTGGATAGTGACAAGGAATATGTAGCCGAGAAATCCAAGCAAGCTCGTAATACCAATCACTCGCGCTGTCCAGTCTCCAGAAAAGTACGTCCTCGCGTCTTGTTTGTCTTTAGTTTCAAGCTCAAAGACATCAACTTCCATCTCCTTCATCTGAGCTTCAAACTTCAACTCTGCTTCTTTGAGTTTAGCAAGCTCCGCAGGACTAGCCGATCTCATTGCTTTATCAATCGAGTTTGGGTCTGATGGACAGCCCAATACCTCACTGATAATAGAGCCAGCAGCACCACCAATAGGGCCGCCCAATGCAGCTCCCAGGGTAGGGGCTATAGATGAAACAATGTTTTTAACTTTAGAAAACTTCATAGAATTGCCAGAGCAATAATCAATACGATAACAGCAAGCGTAGCTCCACCGATCACTTCAAGTGACGCACCTTCTGCAAACTTCCACACTGGCTCACCAATCTTCTTCAATAACTTAATCATGTTATCCCCTCGCTAGATTTACACCGAATATAATCACACTAATCAACGCGACAAACAAACCGACAATAATACCACCATCAATAAACAGCTTCTTTCTTGCGGCTCTTGCTTTAGCTTGTTCCAATCTTCGTTGACGTATCTTTCTACGTTCAATCATCATTTCGTCATAGAAATCTTTACCGACTGTGTAATAACAAAGCTCTCGCAAAGACGTTTCCATGTCGGCGGTTTTCTTCTTCGCCATTTGGATTTCTAGCGCCTGCGCTTCAACAGACTGGCCCCTGAATAACTTGGGGCCGTACTGCACTTCTGCTTCAATCTCATTAATACGTTCTTTGTGGTCAAAAAACTTGGCAATGTAGCTGGCCGTGTCTTCTATCTCTCGACCAGCGTTTACTGCTTTAGCCACTAGGTTGTAGGCTTTGGTAGCGCCCTGTATACAGGCGGCAATTGTAACTGGGTCCATGTCATACTACCTCGCTTACAAAAATTACTGACTAATGTCAGGTTGTTGGCTCAGGTGCAGGTGCCCAAGGCAGCCCGGGGTCATTGATTGGGTTTGCTTTTTCAGTAATCCCTTTTTGGATTTGCGCGTCCACATGCTCGGCGTAGCTTCCAACTACTTCCGCCTGAATCCAACCCAGTACCTGCTCTTCCGTTAAGTCCTCGTAAGGAGTAAACGTGCCTGTACCACTGTAGGTGAATGGAGTTGCGCCAGAGAACATGCCGGTATTGCCGTTCTCATCAGTACCGGTTTTAGTCCAGTAAGTTTGAATTACGGTATTGTCGTATGTGACACCGTCGATAGTTTCATTTCGGGCTTTCATATCTGTGACTGCCCAAGTGTATGTGATAGCCATCTTTATTCTTCCTCAATCAATGCAAGATACTGTCTTGCAATATTCATAAACGCTCGTTTTTCTGCAACCACTTTATCCAGATTAATTATTTATATCTGTAACAGGAGTTTCAGTTTCTTCTTCAATATATGGCTCAGGAGGAACATAGTCAGGATTATTAACAACTCTCATGGTTGATAAATCTACTTTGTTACTAGGCTCGCTTGCATATTCAAATGCTATATCTTCAGAAGTTAGGACAGATATTTCATCTTTTGTTAAATTATTACTTTCTTGAAATGTTAAATAAAAACCATCAGTTAATCGCAATTCATCAGAAGTATTATTTACAGATAATATTTTGCCTGTTTTGTTGTTGTAAATTATATACAGCATCTTTTACTCCGTAATCCAAATGAAAGAATAATATACATATACAGTTTGAGAATTACCTTCATAAGCTCCAAAAACAAGAGTATCACTAGGGCAAACATAAAATTCTCTAGATACTTCACCATAGGTTAACCTTGTTAGAGAAGAAATTATATCGCTTGCATTGCTCGCAGCATCATAGAAAGTAGCACCCTCATAAAGGCTTGCAGGCGGCATATAATAACTTGCAGTTGTTGAGGTAGCAGTATTTTTATTTCCTTGCATTACACCAAGGTGCGGAGAAACACCTTTTACTGACGAGGTTGAGGTATAGGCAAGATCAATTATTGGAGTTCCTATGTTAGTACCTCCGTTAGATCTACAGCTTAATTGATAATGCCATTTTGCCTGATTACTTGCAGTACGCATTGAAAAATCAGTTATTATACATTTACTTGGGCCTGAGCTTGGGGCTGTTGCAATAGTTGCAACATTCATAGCAGTAGTGCTAGAGGAAGCGGTTAATGAGGTAGACCCTCTTGAATATGAAATAGTAGGCATATCGGATTCCTAATAAATTTTAAAATGCAGAAAATGCAGTACCACCACCGCCAGTTGGAGCTTGGCTAACCCAGTTAGTCCCATCTGATGTTAGTACGTTGCCAGCAGTCCCGGCGCTAGTTAAACCTGTGCCACCTTTAGCCACTGAAATAGTTGTGGCGTTCCACGTTCCGCTTGTCACTGTTCCGACAGTGGTGGCCGCAGCAGCGTTGACAGCAGCAGTGGTTACAATTTCCGTCTTTACGTTGGCTAGTGTTTTCGGCCTAACATAACCATCACTGCCAGTTTCAACATAATAATGACTCGCAGCAGTGGTGGTGTCTGAACTACCTGTAAGGTTAAGGAATGTTGGATAGAAATATCCTGAGTAGTTAAGGCGAGTGGTTCCGTTAGGGGTTGTTGTTCCACCGTAGAACTGACCTGTTGTTCTTGTTGTGCCTGCATACCTGACAGCGCCAGTGGCCGTAGAGCCTGAAGTCAAAAGGTCAGCATCTGTGGTGACCTTGTACCAAGGCATTGATGTAGTGCCTACGGTGTCAGTGGTCTTAAATACGTTTGTATAGAAAAGACCGCCGTTGGTAGTTCCTGAGTCTACGCCCACTACAGCAGAATCTATTTCGGCGGACGCATCGGCTGCTACAGAGCGCGTCCACGCTGTGGCGCTGACTACATAAATTCCGTTTTGACTAGCGGTGGTCTGGTTTTTAACCAGAACCCTATCGCCTGCAACTAAAGCTATACCATCAATAGTTTGAGTGCCGGACAGCGTGATGTTAGCTGTTGTGGCTGCTCTTACAGACTTTTTGAAGTTGCTGGTCGGGAAAAGAGTAAGGTCTGAAGCCAACAATGATACGGTTGGAGACCAGCCTTCACCCGCTGTCCCGGTTACTGTTATCCCTGTGCCAGCGGTCAAGCCTGCAACATAGTTGCCAGTAGTATCAGTGCCAAGCGCAACAGAGTTAGCTGCCACAGTAGCGGTAAGCGTTACGTTAGCGGAGCCATCAATAGATACGTTACCAGTCAGGTCACCGCCTAGAGTAATAGTTCTAGCAGTTGTCCACTTACCCGCAGATGTTGCCGTTGCGGCATTGCCAGTTGTAGACGTTGATGAACCATTGATGTTCATCGTTTGCCCGGACAACAATGCTGCCGCCGCTGCCGCTGTGTATCCACGGCCATAATTATCGGTGCCGTTGGTTCCGGTGAACGTAGCCATTCCAGATGTAAGTGCGCTGGCGGTTACAGGGAATGTGCCTGCTGAATTGTAGTAAGCCGCAAACACATAGCCACTTGCATCACGAGCCACAACCTTGCTAGCCGTTGCCGCAGTGGTAGCATCCACCGCCCATGTGGTAGCCGCAGAACCGTTAAAGTTAGAGCCTGTTAAATAACTACCACGAGTAAGAGTATTTGTGGTATTGGCAGTAACAGTAATGTTTGCACTACCGTTGAACGAAACGCCGTTAATAGTTCTAGCTGTTTGGAGTGTAGTTGCGGTTGCTGCGTTGCCTGTTGTAGAAGACGAGGTAGTTGCGTTACCACTCAAAGCCGCCGTTATAGTACCAGCAGAGAAGTTACCGGAAGCATCGCGAGCTACAACCTTAGATGCTGTGTTAGCACTTGTAGCGTCAACAGCTAGAGTTCCAGTAGTTGTTATTGTGCCGCCCGTTAAGTAAGTACCGCCAGTAACGCTCGTTACTGTTCCGGTTTGAGCGCCAGCGGCAATACCGTCAAGTTTAGTGCCGTCAGCAGCTACATCACGACCATCTACAGTTCCAGTAACGCTGATATTTCCTGCTACGCTTATGGCGTCTTTAAATCGAACAATAGAATCGTTGTAGCTATAATCGAAAACTACAGTATTTGAGCCATTACTTTTTCTATAAAAACTAACATAATCAGCCGACTCACCGGCGGCAAAAGCAGGAGAACCGTCTCCGTTATAGAACATTCCCCCGCCATAAATATTACTTTGTCCTACATAGGTATACCCAGTACCTTGAGCTGATCCGTATGCTTCAAAGCCTGTTGTATAACTGTCTCCCGCTAGTGCTCTAACATAGGTATTTGCTGTTCTACTGGTTGACCCTACTGTTAAATCGCCTGTCAACGTACCGCCAGCTAAAGGCAAATAACTGCTGAGAGAGGATGCTGCTGCGTAGTAAGAACCCTGCTGTCCATCAAGAAGGTCAGCATCAAGACCAGAGCCTGTGCCATCGTTTACACTATTCCACTGTTGTGCCCAGCTTCCCCATGAACCGTTGTAATACTGACGAGTATATGTGTTGCTACTATTGTATATAGAATATCTTTGAGTCGTGTGTAGGCCATTACCAGTATCATCATTGACAACCTCTAAAATGCCAGCCTTAGATTCAGGATAATTAGAGCCTGCCGCAGCATCGGCATTTGCGTTTTGCGAGTAGTAGCCAGTTGTACGATAAGTATCTAAATTAGCGCCGCTAGGTATTTCAGCCCCTGCTTTGAAGAGATTCGTGAGCCTAGCGTTGTCAAGAGTACCTGCGTTTATATTAGAAGCGTTTTGATAATAAGAGCCGTGCTGTCCGTCAAGCAAGTCAGCGTCAAGACCAGAGCCTGTACCGTCGTTATAGGCATCCCATACAGTGTAGAGCGTTCCTCCGTGGTCTGCCTCTAGGTTTCCACCGTGTGTCTTTTTTAGATCCCAATTTCCCCATTTAGAATCAAGAAAACCAGTTATAGAACCAGTGCCATATACCTGAAGCGCAAACTGTCCAGCAGAACCTTCAACATATAATCCACCTTGTGCGTTTGATGCGGTTCCGGTGAAATTAAAATTGTTAGTGTTGGTAATATCTTTTGGAAGGTAGTTTGCTAATGAACTTGCTGCTGCGTAATACGTTCCTTGCTGTCCGTCTAACAAGTCAGCATCTAAGCCAGAGCCTGAGCCATCGTTGCCTTCGTGCCAAATCTCATAATTATTAGAAGTGCCGAGAGGCCGCCAGTTAATTGCTCCAGAGCTATTTCCATACAAAATACCCTGCTGCAAGGCATTATTCTTGAAAACTATACTAGCTCCGTTGGTGCTATCATTCCGATGAATGACCAATCCTTGACCAAAAGTATCGTGATTGATTGTTAATCCGATGCTTGTGCCGCTAGTTATGGTGTCGCCAGACTTTGATACTTTCGTTGCTATGGAGTTAGTCACAGTCGTGGAAAAGTTAGCATCATCACCGAGCGCAGCGGCAAGCTCGTTCAATGTGTCTAGTGTTGCAGGAGCTGAATCAACAAGATTAGCAATAGCAGTATCAGTGTAGCTTGTGTAGTAGCTGCCATGCTGACCATCAAGAAGATCTGCGTCTAAACCTGAACCCGCACCGTCCACCGTTTTAACAGCAGTAAGAATCTCACTTGCTGTCTGGTCAGCGGTTGCGCCTGATTCAATGCCGTCTAGCTTGCTACCGTCTGTGGCTACGTCCCTGCCGTCTACTGTTCCAGTGACAACTATATTCCCAGTTACATCTATCCCGGCGCTGAATGTTGGTTTGGCTGTAAATGTCTCAGCTTCATCAAGCATGGCAATAGACGCAACGTCTGACAGGTCATCAGAGGTAAGTTGCCTCTTTTCATAGGCATTAGTGCCGTCACCTATGAAAACGTACTTATTGGCAAGGTTTGGAATATCATTTGATCGCCCTGCGCCAGTAACAATCCCGCCGCCATTTGAAGCATGGACTTTTGTTACCCTGCCTAGATTCTGTACAAGTACACTTGAGCTTGTAGGTCTTGTAGAGGTGAACCCGCCTCCAGATGCAACATACATGATGTCGCCTTCACTGAATGCGCTTGTATCTACGCCAGTGATCTGACCAAGAACTACAAGAGTACCTTCAGACCCAGCAGTAATATCGGCTGAGACTACACCGATAGCTGGCATCTTCGCAGAATCAGAGGCATCAGCAGGAGCAATGTCTATATTGCCGCCAGTAGATCCTGTCTGATAAACAGGCGTACCAACAGCAATAGTAGACGCAGTAGTGTTCTTGCATCTTGCTTCAATCTTAGGAACATCTGCTGTTAGCTCGTTGTTAATATCGTCATAAGTGAATTCGATACTAAGCCCGGCTTGAAGCAGATTGGCAACACTGTCCTCTATACCTTCATTATTCAGGAAGCCAGAAAGATCTGGTGGGGTATATGTGAATACCCCTCCAGTATAGGTTAGTGTGCCTGTACCGCTTGCGGAGTTCTGAGTGACTGATAGATCAGTAGCCTCGAGCTTGTCAGTATCAAGGTTTTCAAAATTCTGATCTACTTCGTCATTTGTTAATGGTCTGCCAAGACCATCACGATAAATGATTGTAGCCATCTCATACTCCGTTTAACTTACGATGCAGATAGTGTAATTGTCCAGGTGATTGTCATGGTGTCATTAGCACCTTTGTTCACCGTGGAAAACACTGTACGACAAAGCATTGTTCCGCCAGTAGAAGCATTGAAGATACCAGCTTCAGTAATAGCGCCAGTGCCATCACCAGCTTCAAAAGAAGCAACATAGGTGATCGTGGAGCCAGAGTCAGTGGTAGAGTCAAGAGCCTCTCGTGATCCCAGGGTTGTACCAAGATCGGTATCACCAGCAGCCTCGGTTGTAGAGTCGCTACCAACAGCCATGTGTGACATAACGCTATCAGATGCGTCAACCATTCGGCTAGTAATAAAGGCAAGACCAGAATTAACGACCAAATTGGTCTCTTTCCGCTCTTCCTTGATGTTTCCATTTTCGTCTTTGAGGACGATGTTGAGATCGCCCCTAATTTTGATGCTTTCGTTAATCATGTGAGTCACCTCAAAAAGTTAGTGAATATCCAACATAGTCCTCTGCAAAGTATGTGAAATCACAATATCCTTGCCCTCTCAGACTGCCGCTATCGGTAGTACCGATACTATCTGAGGCAACCTTACCAGGTGATTTTACAGGAGAATCAGTGACAGACATAGCGTTTGAAACTGACCTTGAAAAACCCAAGGATGCCAAATCGGTTATTATAGCAGTATTATTAATTTGCTTATTGAGACTATAAATAATCTGGTCAGTGAAGCTAAATTGATCGCTTGGAGACGATCCTAATTCCGTAAAATAATCAAACGAATCAGCAACAGATATGCTATCTGAAACATTTAATCCATAAGAAATAGCAGCGCTATCTGTAACAGATCCAAGATCGTTAAATGACCTTAAATAAGAGACTACCCTGGTAAATGTGTCAGTGACTTGAGTTAGGTCTGATCGCACCTTGGTGAAGTGCATATACTGATCATCATCGATACTTAACTCGCCGCCAACGTCATCTGTGGCATATACTGTATCTGTTAATACTTTGCCTATATTGAATACCTGGCTGTCCTCAATTGATGACAAATCAGATATTGGTTTTGCAACACCTAGTGATGCTAAATCATTAAACGATAAAGAATCACCTACTGGCTTGCCAGTAAAAAGCGATATTGATTCATCCAGGCTAAATAAATCAGATAAAGATTTATCAAATGATATGGCATGATAATCTGTCAAATAACCATTATCAGATAAGGATTTTCCGACATTAAATGTATGATTATCTGTAAAGAAAAAGGAATCAGTGAGAGCTTTACCGACACCTAAAGAAACATCATCTGTAAGCGCATAAGAATCTGATAATGTCTTACCAAGGTCATATATTGTCTGATCAGTTATATTTGCCTGATCTTCTAATACCTTGCCTATATCTAAATTTACAACATCTATAACGCCAATCGTATCTGCCAAGTATTTAATAAGCACAAATAGTCCTATGCTGATGTTATCTAACATCAACCTGGACTGAATGATTGCTTGTTCTAGGCGAGATTGTGCAGCGTCAATAATAAGTCGCTGTCCGGCAATGACTGATTTAAGCCTTTTGCCAATAAAAGATACTATGAGCCGCTTTGCTAAATCGGCCCCAATCAGGCCTTTAGCCATTAGAAATCTTCTCTTATAACTATATCTATTGTCTCAAACACAGACTCAATTGATCCGTCTGTGAACGTGACTTCTATTTCGCCAATATAATCGCCAGCAGGAATATCAGTATCTGCCCCTGCAAATACAAAGATAGCCTGGCCGTTTGCCAAGTCAGATGCAACATTTGCTGTCAAAGTGCTTAGAACATTAGCAGTGTTCTTCTTCTTGAACTTTAGCCTTACAGTAGCCGTAGAAAGATCTACAGTGCTTCCAGTATCTTCCCTGGTCAAAGTAACCTTAAACTGTGAGCCAGTATCATTTTGTACTAAATATATAGTAGTCATAATTTATCCACACAAATAGATACAGGCGATTTGCTTTGTCTCGCCCTGGTAAAATATTGCTGCTTCTCTTGCTTTAGCTACTGTGCAAGACCGTATTATATCATCAGTTTGCTTCATCCCCTTTCCAGGGACGTTCGATGTGACTATTAAATCTCCAGCCTGGATATCACCGTTTTCACCACAAACATTGATCTTTCCCTCGCCTACAGCATTGATATGAACAACTTTATGGGTGTCAAATAGAGTAGAAAACTTATCCTTGATAGTCTTTTCCATTCTAGATACTCCAACTTCATTTTCTACCAAAGACATATCAGCCAGAGTAACAGGGATATGATCAACACTAGCATCTTCTTTGTATACACCGATAACTGACGATTGGTTTGGACTACTAGAGATAGCAACCTCTGTAATAACGTCTGATACACCAACTGTGCTTATTACAGACAAATCGACAAGAATGTCACCAGGCTGGATTGATTCTGATTTTGATATAACAGCCTCATGCGATCCGGTGAATGGCAAATAAGATCCAGCACAATAAACATCATCAGTAAAATCTGCTGAATAAGATGAGGTACATAGTGTTGTCTGTGGGCCTGATGAATGGCTGAAATATCCGCCTGCTGTTCCTACGCCAAGCGTACCAACTGTAGTAGCCGATGAATAATTACCTGCGCTGTAGGAAAGCCCACCATAACCAACTACTGCGTAACTTCCACCTGACGTGCCTGTATTTCCAGCACCAAGTGCAACAGCCGCAGATCTTGATGCAATAATTGCTGCAACAGATCCAGATGTGCTTGTTTCAAATACCCCGGCTGCACTAACACCGCTAATGCTTGCCCCTTGACCTAGACCAAATAAAAGCCCAGATGAAATCGTATCGCTTGATGCTGACAATTTGCTTACTGTTATTGAGTCAGCAGTTATTGCTCCGCCATCGATGAATGTAGTTCCTGTCCCGTTTTCATTCGTGGCATTCGCTAGGTTTGTAAAAGTTACAAGCCCATCATAATTTGTCCATTTGAACGGCCCTACAATATTCTTAGAAACTGTTCCTCCATAGGTTACTTCTTGGAAGGTTACAGATACCGCCCAGTAAATATTTTCGCCAGTATTATCATTAGATACCGCGGCAGGATTGAATGATGTAGACCAGCCAGATGCACTTATTGACGCAGCGCCAGTGCTAAAGTTATAGCTAACTTGAGCTGTCGTTGGTGCTGTAGGTGTCGAACTTTGTGCTGTATTGTAGTAAAAATAAACGAATGCGCTTCTTGGGCCATCTGCGCCAGGGTCTCCATCTGTCGGTGTAGCTAAAGAGGTAGAAGATGCTACGCTAGAAAATGCAGATACATTGCCAGAATAGTCAAATGCCTTAATCCAATAGTAATAAGTTGTGCTTGCTGCAATGTTTTGATCGACAAATGATTCGCCAGTTATGCTTCCTATCTTAGAGGCAGATGCCGAGTTATTAGATGTGTATCTATAAACATCAATACCCTTCAAATCTTTAGCAGAAGGATTAGTCCAATCTAAACGTATGTTCGCAATACCGCCGGTTGCAGAAAGCCCTGTTGGAGCATTAGGTGCAGTTTGATCGCCATTGATTGTGAATGTTGCGGTAGTAAATGCGCCTTTAGATCCCAGGGTGTTTATTGCCCTGATTCTTACTGTAAAGCTTGTACCTACAACAGCATTAAAGAATTGATATTTGTTGATAGATGTAAATATGCTTTTATATTCTGTGTCAGCTTCAGAGGTAAGTTTGTACTGTATCTCGTAATTGCTTACAAACGTATCGTATGAGGCATCCCATTCAATGACACCCATTGGTATAACTGTGCCATCGTCTCCAAGCGTAGTGCTTTCTGTAACAGTGATATTTGATATCGTGCCAACAGTAAAAGGATTCGGCAGATAAGTGTCTGGATAAGAGGTCTGCTGCGCTCCTACTTCCCATGTGTATATTGAGGAATCGTACTCAAGAAGAGCCAGGCCAACTGTTCCGTCATCATTGAGCTGCATCCCAACAACCTGGAAAGGCTTTGCTGTCCATCCTGGGGTTGAATGAGTTATAGAAACGACATCTGCTACCTCTAGCTGTAATGCCTCAGAGGTGGTCTTTATTCCGCAAGTAATCGCATTTCTAGAGCGCAGCAGGATTACCCTGGCAAGATCCCTGGCTTGGTAATAATTTGTAATCGTATCCAGCTCGATTTCTTCATGCAGCAATACCCCGCCATCTTCAGCAAGATAAGTGCTTTCCTCGGTAGATCCAGCGGGAGGCCATATAGCCGTATCTGGTTGCCAGTTTGCATCAGGATTGGGGAATTTGACGGTTACCCGATTGTATTTGTCTTCTTTTGTTTCGCCCTTAATCTCAATGCCGTCAATGATTGTGTCATTTGTAAAAGTGAATGAGCTGGACTTACTGCCGTCAATCTTTAGCCTGTATTTGCCCTGTGAATACGGCAAGAATCCTCTACAACCAAGCAACAATATATTTAGATTGTCGAATAGGGTTTTAGAAGTATCTAGGACAGCATTACAAGTAAACAACTTGCCTGTTGTTCCGCCAGAATATTCTGTTACAGACTCGTCGCAATCATCTGCTGCATCGCCTATCGCCGTGTCATCAATTGCGCTGGAAGGAAGACCCTTTCCATAACGAGTATTTGTCAGGTAATCACGAATACAGAGAGCTGGATTATCTGACCAGGCTGTCGTTGCAGTCCGAGGATCATATACCTTGCGACCCTTTACTAGCGCGGTAATCTCAGGGATTCCTGAAAATGCATTCTCATCCCATTTGAAGCGCATACCCAAAAATGCAACGCCTCGGAGCCTATGATCTTCTGTCCAGTATTCATTAACCTGGCGCAGATAATCTGTATCTGACATGAGCTGATTATCTGTACCAAGATAAACGTCATAATCAATCAGGCCGCTATACTTTGCATCACTGATAGGGATATCATCGACCCAAATATCTGTAATACTTTCTACTTCACCTTCAGCCAATACCAAAGCAATGAACAGATACTCATTGGTTGGAGTATCTGTTACTTCTGTGTATCCCTCAGTATCTGTATCCCAGCCGCTATTCCATCTGCCATCATTAGCGCCACCTACTATCAGCTTTCCTTCAGTTGAAACAAATACCCTTGTTCCGCCAACCCGGCGCTCACCATAGATAACAGGAATCTGCTCGATATTAGATTCCTTATTTACAAGTACGCCACGCTGCTCATCATTGGCGCGTTTTGCAGCCTTCTGAGCTTTCTTTGCCTGGATGTAAGAGACAACACCAGAAGTGACAGCAAGTAATGTTGCTAGAATCGTAAAAAATGGCATCAGCTCTTACCCCATTTCAAATCTTTGGCTGATTCAGCGGCAAATTCAAATCCCATGTCGCCGCTAAAATAGAGCTGTTGAGTGTTGTGATTTGTCTTTCGACCATTGGTGAGTTCGAAATCCTTCCAATGACTAGCTATCTCAACTGATACGGTGCTAGATGTCCCGTTATCTGTAATTGAATATCCAGTGATACGGCCATCAAATACAAGTATAGGAGCGCCAATAACAGCATCTGAGTTATCCAAAACAGCCTTCCATATTCTCACTCTGACATCGATGTAATCATTGTTGAAGAACAGTGATACATAGCTTTGACTTACGCCAGAGAAAGTAATGTTTGATGAATTGACTTGGAGTTCAGAGCTTTCGCTGAATTCATTGATATTGATAATGTCTGAGCTGCTGCTGAATGTTGAGCTTAGAGCAGACACATCCCTGGCCCAATCAGTTATCTTGATTGGGGTGTCAAAGTCTAGCTGAATGAGGTTGGCAAGATTTAGGTTATCGCTGTTCAGCGCACTAATTGTTGCCGAATCGATTTCCCTGCTCATATCGCCTCGATAAAGTCTACTTCATATTCGTATGTCAGGTCTGTCGCAATTGCGTATTCCTGAATGTCATTGTTGATACGGACAGTGAATGGCACGTTATTGTGCGTAACGATTTCGTTGTCCGATACAGCAGCCACCAAGGCTGGCTGGAAGCTTAGAGTTCCTGCTCCCGTCAAATCGCTTGTAGCCATGTAAACCTTTGAGTGATTCGCAAACTTAAATACGTCACCAGACCTCAGAGTTCCTGTGAACCCATCTACGGCGAGAGATGTTGCGCCTATACTCCCTGCCGCTGCCGCTGTTATCGTGCCTGAGACGCTTCCAGAGGAGCTAGAAATCTCTGGCAGCACTATAGTGAAGGTTTCTGCCATGCCTCGCTGGGCCATCACAAAAGCCTGAACGGCACGGAATTCTGCCCTGGTCAAAGGCGGATAGGATGCGCTGAAAGTGAAGCGCTGGCCGCCAATATTACGCACTTGGGTTCTGCCAGAAATTGTCTGACTCGACAAATTGAAGAACTCACTGCGGAAGTTGGCAGCCTTGAAAACAGGAGTTGAAGGATATGTTCCGCTCATGCGATTGAAGCCCTGCCTCGATTGTTTACGGCTTGATTAATTATGCTGACCAGTTGACCTCTTCGCTTGTGTAGCAATTGATCAAATCCAGCGGTATCAACAGCATTGATATTAACGGTTATGTTCATTGCATTGCCGCCCTTGGTATGATCGATAACAGTCTCATTTGGGTGCAGCATCGCGGCAAACCCGCCTTTGCCATCAAGACCACCAGATCTAGGGCCGAGACCAGTGAAACCACCGCCCTCGAATGAACCAAGTGTTTGACCAGCAATTACTCCAACACTGGCATAACCCATAGCCTTTATGATTCCCGCCATTGCTGGCCCTGCTGGCCCATATGTAGCCAATGCTTTGGTAGCTGCTTCCTCTGTAGAAACTATCGCATTTGCTATAGCAACGCCTTGATTTACCAAGAATGCAGCCTTCTGCGCTTTAGATCCTTCCTCAAATGCGGATTCCATTTTGGATGCAGCCTGACCTATGAAATTGACAGATTCCATCCTTGTCTTCATGTCTTGCTCTGCAAACTTAGCAAGGTTCTCAGAGCGCTGCTTTGCTAAAGCAGTAACAGTATTTGTATATGCTTCATCGCTAATGATGTCATTATCACGATATTCATTTAGCTCATTAAGCTGTTCTAAATATTTATAAAGATATTTATCTCGCTCAGTTCCAGATTTTTCCATGATAGAAGAGATGAGTTCTTCTGCATCTTTTTGCGCCTCATATACTTCTATCCTTTCATGCAATACATCTATCTCTCTGAGCTGAGATTCCGTAGCGCGTTGTATAGCAGCATCTCTTAGAGCAATAAGTCTTTCACTCGCTCCTAAAGCACCAACCTCTAAACGAAGCTCTTCAATGGTATCTTTTATTGCATCTCTATTATCATTTGCTGCTTCTGTATTATTTTCAAGCGCTCCATCAAGGTCTGATAAAGCATCTTTAATTGCAGTTACAAACTGAGCCGCTTGCTCAGATTCTATTGCAAATTCTCCTGCTGCAGCAGCAAGCTTTATGAACTCTTCAGTGACAGCAGCATTTTCTGCTAGATCGGAAAGCATAGTAACAAGAGCTTTACCAGATCCTTCTAATCCTTCAGTAACCTGTACTGATGCTTCTCGAAGCGCCAAGGCTTGTTCCGCAGAGATTCCCATCTTTTTAGCGAAATTATCAAGCCTCTCTCCACTTGCTCTAGACATCTGACCAGTCTTAACTTGTACAAATAAGAAATCATCAATACTGTTTGTTAAGCCATCCTGCGCTAAACGCACGGCCTCCATTGCAGATATTAATTTCGATCTTAAGACAATTTCAGAGTATTCCCTATTAGACTTAGCTAACTCCTCAAACCCTTCTGTTAATGTATACACTCCGTCATTATTGACAGTCATTAAGGTATCATTGAGATCCTTAAATATTTCTTCTAATTTCTTGCCTTCTTGTCCAGCCTCAAACAATCTCGGAACCATTGTGGTGGCAATCAATGCGCCAATAGAGATGATCGCACCAGCAACGACACCGCCAGTACCAAATACAGATGCGATTTGAGAGCCTTGTTGACCAAGGATTAGACCAAGGTTTTGACCACCTTGTATTTGAACTGCAACGTCTTGAATTTGATAGCCGAGCTGGGCTACACCGCCCCTAGCCATCCTTACGCTTTGATTAGCTTCTTTATAATTACCGTTTGAGTTTCTTGTTACCTTGTTAGCAGTATTAGCTATTCTTTGGTAATTATTAAGCTCTTGATTAAGCTTTTTCTGCTGTGCATTTGTATCGGCAATTTCTTTTTGTAGCGCTTGTGTATAGGCTAAAACACCCTGATCTTTAACCTGTACGCCTAATATGATGTTTTGATCTGCCATCTTTAGCTTTCTCGTGCCGAATCTTTAAGAATGTAAACCAATGAGTGAATTCCTCAATGGTCATCTCTAAAATAGCTGACAATGGCTGACGCAGCTCATACGCCAATTCATAGATAAGATAAAGCTCTGTCGGCTTTCCTTCGTTATCAACTAACTTTTTTTTCGACCTTCTTCATCCTCTGTTGGAGGAAGCAGAACAAAGTTAGCCAGGCGCTGAACGATTTCAGGATCAACTGATTTCCGTAACTTGATCTTGTCATCTATTGTAAATACCGCCTCACCTTTATCATCGGTTAGCCCAAAGATTATTGAATACAGCATATAATCAGTGGTATCACTGTTAGAGCGAGCGAGCCATTTTGCCTTATCATCCAAGGTAAGATTCTTGGCATAAAGCGTGACCTCCCATTCTGGGACTTCAATGGCTCTTACTGCTCTCGAACTAAAATGACTTACAGCGGTATCTATTAGCTTCATATTAAGAAACGGTTCCTTCAGTCAAAGCACCTGTGCCTTGGAATGATAGGCTGGCTTCAACAAGGCCGTCAAATGAAGCGTTGATTGTTCGACCTGTTACCAAGGCGCTACCTGACAATCTATGATCGCCAGTAGTATTACCTTCCATCTGGAAAGACAAGGTAACTTCTGATCCAACTGTCAATGCGCCCTGACCAGTTGTATCTGTGTCATCAAACATGACATCACATGAGCCAGTAAATGACTTCAAGCTTGCCTTGTAGGTGCGGCTTGTATCACCCATGCTGGTATCTTCCAGGGTGTCCATGCTTTCTTCAACGGAATAGCTTTTGATCTCAGCAATCGCGTTGCTACCGACCAGTACAGTTCCGCCACTTCCGCTAAATGTCGCCATCGTTTATTTCCTCGGTTTCAATTGGTTTAACAGATTTAGGTTTCTTAACAGCAGTTGCTGGAACAGATGACCAGCCCTTGCGTTCCATATTCGGCAAGTCTTCTTCCCAGATAACTTGGGTATCTTTGCCGTTATAAATCGTAATGCGTTTTGCCATATTATACCCCTTAAATCGCAGTTTCTGGGTCATTTTCGGCCACAGAATAGGTAATCTGCACCTGCATTATGCCTATACAGGCTGGCTGTTCGCCATCAGCGGAGACTTCGCTGTTAAAGCCTATAATTCTTGTGTCTTTGGCTAATCCGCCAAGCGTAACATCATCAGTTAATGCTGTTTCGACTTCCAAGGCAATCTGATCAATCGTGTTGTCATACCCGGTTGCAGCTTTAACATATAGCTCTATAACTATATTAAGCGTCCTTAAAACCGACCTGGGAGGAGTTATTGACTGATATGCAGTTGTCTCATCTTGGCTGTAAATACATAGACCTGGCAGCTTATTAGATGCTAATGGATAGGCTCGATGATTAAATACCTTAGTGCCAGTAGTGGTTAATCCAGTACAGGCAGTAATCACCGCATCGCGTATCTGTTTTCGCATATGAGCCATTAGTTAAGCTCCAACACTAATTCGCTCATGCCATTGCCATCAGACATAATAACCTTGATGGTATACGCAACAGAGTCAATCTCCAAAGCATCGCCCTCTACAGAGCCAGTAATATCAGCAGTCTTGCAAAAGAATCTTGGTTGCTGCATTGCAATCCCTACTCGGCCACCGGCTTCGACTTCCTCGTATACGTTATCAAAGATACCTTTTACGACTTTATGCGAGCCACTAACCGGATCAAATATAGCATCGACACCAAAGTCGGCTAACATTGCATTTCTTTCTGCTGCTGTTTCTACTGTCATTGTTTAGCTGGTCTGCCTCTTTTCTTTGGCGCTTCAACCGAATTTTCCAGGCCAACAGATCGATCTATTACTAATTCTTTTTCTGCAGCAGGGATTATTCTTCCCATGCCCAGAAGAGCGTTAACATTTTCTATAACATCGATAACTTCGCCCTTTTGGCGAACTACCTTATCGATTACACAACTTTTAATGACTTCGTATTTCATATTTTCTCCTAAGAAAAGGGCGGGTCGAAACCCGCCCCCATCCTAGTGCTTATTAAGCACCATCGTTACCGAAAGCGAAGCTAACAGCGTGACGTACTGCTACGTCAACTGATTGCAACGCAACGACACGGATAGTGCCAGATGTAGAAGCGGTGTATGGATCTACAATGATATCCAAGCCGCCAAACATACCGATCAACAGATCTGCGTAGTTACCGAAGTACAGGTTACCAGCAGTACACTGATTTGACACGATAGTGCGATATCCATTCATTGTGCCACCCGGCTCGATAACATATACGGCTGTGCCAGAAGACTTTTCAACGGTCTTCAGAGCGCCGTACATAGAAGCAGGCAGGATGTATGCCAGATTGCCCATAAGAGCGTTGTCTTCCGCAATAGCAGTTTCAAGAGTTACTACTTCAGCGAAAGTTGGGTTTGCAGCAGCAAATGCTGTTACAGTGTTAACGCCGGAGGTATTCAAAATACCAGTCGGCTGACCAGATGAACCTGAGCCTTCGAGGCCAGCTTTATCAATAGCCAGAGCAATTGCAGAAGTCAGATCATTTCGGATCAGGGCTTCTACAGCCATAGAGCTTTGGATCAGAAGCTGACGGGTTACGTCAGTAAATGCACCCAGAGTCTTCGGAGTCATAGAGACTTGACCAACGGTCATTTCGCTCTCAGACGCAGCGCCACCTTCAGTTGCAATCCAAGCAGCAGTTGCAGCAGCGGTCTTCTTGGGGATTTTGACATCACCAGACAGGCCGTTCAGCATAGTTGCACCAGCTTGCATTACGCTAGAAGCATTACGCAGCACATCGATGAAATCACCGCCACGGAAGTCGTCGGTAAACAGAGCGGATTCATCTGATGAATTCAGATCACGCTTCCAGTTACGCAGCACTTCAGCAGGCAGCATGATGCCTTGAGCTGCGCGACCATACTGCTCTGCTGCAGCCTGAGAAGCTTCAAACTCAAACGCAGCAGCTTGCTGTGCGCGACGATCTGTCGGGTTGGCAAGGGCGTGGATCGCACGAACAAGAGAGAAACGCTTAACGTCCTTCTTGCTCATACCGATGTCTTGATTTTCGAGAGCGCGTTCGCTGCCGATTTTCTCAAGCACAATTCCACGGAACTCTTCAATTGAAGTGCCTTCAGCAATGGCTTTACGAGCAAGCTCGGATTGACCATGACGCTGACCAAGCTCAAGGATTTGAGCTGCATTTTTGCTGGCTGCTTGACGGGCTTGAGCCTCAACAGCCGCGATATCTACTTCAGACATTTTACTGTCCTCCACATAAGTTACGATTTCGGGTTTATTTGTCTGCTCGCATGATCGCCCAACGCCAACTGTCACATCGGCAGGAATAGACACCAGACTTGCTTCCAGTGGTCTCCAAGATCTAGCTATATAGGTTTCGCTATTCCGAGAGTCCTTTTCCATTTTGCTAATTGAATATCCGACACTAATGTTAGCGCGAATACCATCTAGCACATCATCGAACGCCTCTCTAGCAAGTGCGCCTCTTCCAAAGCGTACTGTCGCTCGCAGTCTACGAGCCGAGCTATCAAGGTCTACCGATTCTATTACGCCAATCTGTTTCTCTGGATCGTGATCCAATAGAAGTGGCGCTCTGCCAGATGCCAAGAACGACAAATCAATCGCTTCGGCTGTATGTTCCAATACTTCATTACCAAATGAGCGAGCAACAGGCTCCTCTGACGAAATGGCAATCTTAACTGTTCGCTTTTCCTCATCGATAGGAGAAGCATCCAAAGACATAGCGCGGTGAACGAGATCTAAATCAGCTTTTCTCTCGTCTACCTCTGCAACGACTTCCTCTGAGGCTGCTTCTACAACAACTTCCTCTGATTCTTCGCTAACAGTGTCTTGAATTGCTATTTCGATAGTTTCTTCGACATTGTTTTCATCAGTCATGTCACGTTCCTCAGTTTCCATGCTTCTTTCATCAATACTTTTAAGTCTAGCTACAATGCGCTTTGACCATGTGGCCCCAGCATCGCCGCCCCACAGATTCCAAGCAATCCTTCCTGCGCTAGGAAATCCTTCTTCTCCAGAACTAAAGCCTTCCGCTTGCTTATCAACTTCATGCCTGGCAAAAAACGAATACATTCTTTTAACAGTATCAAAGCTGAGATTTCGTCGATTGATGATATCTCTAGCCCTGGCAACACCAACCTCTGTGCCGCCTCTGCCATATTCATCACGCCAATCAAGCCCTTGGCGAGCTGCTGAAACCATTCCGTCGGTAGGAACGGTGCTTATTTCAACGCCTTTATATTTCGCCATCGGTAAGATCAGGCTCCTGTGGTACAAATTGCGCTCCGTATGGTTCTAAAGCGTATTTTATCCCAAACTGATCAGCTAACTTCTTGTCTCGCTGAATCTGAGACATCAACTCTTCAGCATCCTTTCCATACTGACTTGCAACATCTTGTATAGAAAGTATACCACTCTTTAATCCAACGACTGAGGCGTTCATTTCTTTCAGGGGGTCTATCCATGACCATCCCTTACCCCTGAATTCAGATGATGACGAGAATTTATCATATGTTGATAACGGCAAACCGATCACATTCATTTCCATCGCGCTCTGTAACCAGGCTTCATATACCGGGCGAACAAAGTGATCAATCATAAATTGCTGAACATCTCGGTAGAAATCGCGCTCTTCTAGAGATCCTTGCCGAATACTTGAATAGCTTGTTGATTCCAGATCGTTTGAAAGCGATGTGTAACTAACACCAAGAGCGGAAGCTATCGACTTCAAAACAGACTTATGGAAGCTCTCAAACTCATTATTTGGGTTTTGCGGATCAAATGTCTTGAAATCAACACCAGTAGGCAATTGATGGAATGTGCCAGGCTCTGCATCCATGAGAGGAATCTGTCCATCCATATCATCTGCGACAAATCCATCACCACCAGGCGAAGTAAAGAAACCCATTTTGCTGGCCCCAACTCTGGCAGCAATGAGTGAGGCTTCGACGTATGCGCCTAATTGCTTGATCCCAGCCATTGCCGGAGACATCCAAGGCTCACCGCGAGTTTGTCCTGATCTCAGTGGAATAAAGACATGAATTACTCGCTCGGCAGGAATTCTGGTGGTCTTTTTAGATACAGACATCGTAGTAAAATCATAATCACCAGGATGATAAGTCGTGAAATGATAAGCAATCGGCTTCTTGAACTTATTAAGCTCAATACCCATGCGAATTTCATTTCCATTGTCCAATTTCTCGTTTTTAGTCTCATCAACTTGATCAGACTCGATGAATTCAATGGCAAATGAGTCTTTAAATGCGCTTCCTCGATGTTTTACGATAAAAACCTCGCCATCACGCGCCAAGGCTTCTAAACAGAGTTTTTGAGCATCAACCCAAGTAATTCTTCCGTCTACAGTAGGATTTCCTAGTTTTCCCCACTGTAAAAACGCTTTTTCTATCTTTGAATTACCATTTTCATCCAGATTTCCTTGCGAATCCTGTGCCTTAACTTGCAAACCAAAGCCCTTTCCGCCAACAACATTGGTCTTTAGCAGGTTTATATAGCGCTTGGCATATTGATTATTTCTTACCAAATCACGCGATCTTCCGCGAATAGTCTTCAGTACAGGGCTTAATTCTGAGTCAGCAGAGCGTTCAGATGCGCCAAAATCAGAAAAGAGCCGACCTGGATTGGCGGATGCATAAGTTCGTTTCAACATTTTAGGCTCTGGCTTTGTTTTCTGCTTGAATATGTCGAAAATCGCCATTTAGAACCTCACTTTGATAGTGGATACGCCTTTACGTCCACTTTTAGCGTCTAAAGCTGCTTTCTGGCGAATTACTTCTGATCGATAGTAATCTCTGGCCTCTAACAGCTCCGTAAATGACATCTTTGTTAACGATCTACCTGCAATCGAGTAGGAAGATACGTCAGAGTCAGCTTTGCCTGATAAAATACTTTCAATCTTATCAACCATAATCTCTGCATGGCTGCGAAGATCTGTTCCTGGGATATCAAGATCAGCTATTACCTTGAATTGGCCCCTAGAAAGTATTCTCCTGGCTGAATCGCTATTGCGAACTATCTCTTTCTGCCATGCATAAACACCAGGTGCATACGCGCTGGTGACACTGCTTGCAGCAGTTATTAAATAATGTGTTGATTGACTTGATGCAGTGATTTGAAATTCATCACGCTTGCCAGATATCCTAGCGGTGTAAATCAGTGTGTAATCATCAGTAGGGTAGTCGGCAACAAGATCAGATATCTTCCATTGAACGAAATCGCCTGCAACAATCTCTAGGGGTTCCCCTTCAGGCGCATTTGTCGAATCAAATACGTTTGCCATCTAGTTATCCTTCTTTACCGCCAAGAATTAACGAAATTCTTGCTTGTTTTCGGTATGAACGGCTGTTTTTTAGCAGCCGGTTGCTTTTTCTTAACAGGTTCATGCGCCTGCTGATTAAGTTTATCGGCAAGCGCATTTATATTGATTCCGATTATACCATACGCAGCAATAGCATAAACGAAGCAGTCCAGCGCCTCGTTTCTAGGGCGCATTTTCTGGAATATCCTCTTCTTGAACCCCCTGTGATAGCGAGTAACAATCTTCTCTGCTGTCAGTTGCCTAAAGTATTCTTCGTTAAGTGTATCACTAAAATGAATATATCCTGCCCCGATATCACTTATACGCAGCCTAGCAAACAGCAGGTCTTTTGCTGTGTCTACACCTATAGGAAATAACGGGCATCTGCTAATGTTATTTTTTGATGGTCTGCTGACAATTGCTCTGCCTTCACCACCAACACCCTTGATCGCAAATACTCGTCTTCCTGCATTCTTTTTTGCATAAGCATACACTGAGTTTGTGTAGTGACCGCCTGAGTCAATACAGGTTCCCCTGATTGGCAGTTCTCTATCATCATGTGTTGTATACGTTCTAAAGAGATGACTGTCCAAACTAGCCCACAAATGAGGAGTAGACGGATCACCGTACATGACTTGGTGATCAATAACCCAACTTTCATCGTCCCTTCCCCATCCGATAATACTTATTTCGAGTCGATCATCTTGTACGTCAACGCCAGCAGTAAGCATCAGACATTCTTCTGGCACTTTGTTATCAAATGACTCTTTTCTGTCCTGAAGGTTGTAAACATCGATCTCTTCACCTTCGTCTTCCCAGGAACGGCCTAGATAAGTGTTATTCCATACTTTTAGCTGCTCCGGGTTCTTCCTGACAGATAAGAATTCTCTAACTCCGTCAGAAAGTGGTGTCCAGGGAGAGTAGAGCGCCGATATAGCGAATCCAGCAATACCATTAAAAGGCTCTTCAGCTATCCATTCGCCATGTCTGACAGCTTTGCGTCTATCAGCATCAGTCCAGATAACAGCGCATTCTTCGCACTTATATCCCGCGGTGTTCGGATCATTATCAGTCCAAGTCACATTCGCCCATACCAATGTCTGTTTATGATCGCAATGTGGGCAGGGGACGTAATAATGTCTCTTGTCTGATTTCTCAAAAGCATCTTCGATCCTTGATGCTCCCTTGATTGTTGGAGTAGACACCATCACGATCTTGCGATCCCAGAATGTCGATGCCCGTTTTCTCGCCAATTGAATCGGATCGCCTTCTGATCCCGCTGAGACCGGATATCGATCAACCTCATCGCAAAGAACCAGTCTAACTGGCCTCGATGCCAAGCTTGACGGGCTATTCGCCCCAACCAGGGTGATTGCTCCGCCAGGGAAGATCTTGTGCAAAGTCGTATTGCCAGAATCTCTAGCTCTGGGTGACTTCACTTTGTTCTTCAGGCATGGAGTAGATGCCAGTAATCCATTCGCAACTCGATCTTTTGAGAACGCTTGCGCCATGTCCAAGCTTGGTTGAAGCATCAACATTGGGCAGGGATCGTTATCGATGTGATAACCAATGATGTTCAACAGCGCCTCAGACTTACCGAGCTGCGCCGCAGACATGATCACCACTTCTTTATTGCGAGGATCGGAACAGGCATCCATCAAGCCACGCTGATATTCCGCCCTGGATGTGTACCAGCGACCTGGTTCTGCACTGCTTTGGCTATCAAGCCTTCGCTCTCGATCAGCCCATTCAGAGATCGTCAGCTTTGGCGGAGGTCTGAGAACCCCCATTCCTTTCATCAGGATCTCTTTGACGTTGCCGAATGAATTCATAATCGGCCAATTCCTCCAGTGCCTCTCGGATATGTTCGTCCACAAGCTGCTGCGCTTCTGCCGGGTCATCCATGTCAGCAACCAAGGTCGCTACCTTGCTTGGTATTGCCAAAAGCTTCCCTTTACAATCCATCAGTATCGATTGCCAGTCTGAAAGAACATCCTCGACCCTGACAAGCTCGCCAGACATCTCCATGACTTCCATTTCGGCCTTGTCAGCCTGCATTTTGGTCAATCTGGCCTTTTCCTCGTGAAAATCCAGCACACCTTCAACTGTCTGAGCTGATGCCTTGTTTTTTAGCTTCTTCAGATAGTTTCGGAGGCTGACAACCAGGTCATATGAGCCGTATTTGGGCTGTACCAAGATGTCTTCTTTTTTGAGAGCAGTCAGCATCTGCGGTGTGCAGTCCATGATCTCTGTCATGACATCTGCATTTACGATGATCTGATTGTCTTTTTGCTCGACTCTGATGACTTTTTTTCTCATTAATCGATTTTACCGATAGATATGCTTCAATGAAACTATTTTTTCTATCACTAGGCAAAAACCGAGGCGCGAAACACT
>Ga0222714_10000854_pt1 | contig 34620 bp, 18 predicted proteins | sample C33_3DmetaG_FD_165048 | JGI IMG/M metagenome (GOLD analysis project Ga0222714, IMG submission 165048) | Estuarine water microbial communities from San Francisco Bay, California, United States - C33_3D | ecosystem: Environmental > Aquatic > Marine > Unclassified | place: USA: California... | reverse complement strand
GCGGCGGGCCGACGCCCGGCGGCGCGGCGCGACGAGGCGCGCCCGCGGGAGGCGCCGGAGGTGGAGGACCCGTGGCGTTTCGTGGACGGCCAGGGGGCGGGCCTGGAGGTGGTGCGCTACGACCAGGTGCGCCCGCTGGGGGCGCTGGGGGTGGTGGACGCGCGCCGGTGGCGGCGCGACGCGGAGCGCCGGCGGCCAATCCGGGCGGTAATCCGGGCGGCGCCGTCGGTTTGGGCACCGTCGTGGGAATGACCGCCTCGACTTGCCCGCCAGCGGGCATGCGACCTGCAGCTGTGTCACGCGCGACTTCTCCTGGGCGGTTGCGACACCAGAACTTTGTGGTGTTGTCCAACGAACCGCTCACTAAAATGTGCCCAGCCGGGTGCCACGCCAAGCTTAGAATAGAGCCTTCGTGCCCACCCTTGATTTCCGCCTGCGGTGCCTCACCCGCGCCGACGAGCCAGTAATTGATGGAGCCATCAAATGCGCCCGACGTGAACATGGCCTCGTGCGTCGGATGCCACACCACCGTGGTGACGTCTTTGCCGTGACCGCGATACGTACCCATTTCCTTTAACATGCGCAAGTCCCACACCTTGAGCGTTTGATCCTTCGATCCGGTGACGAGCCAGTTGCCGTTTTGGTTCCACTTCGCGCACGTCACCGCGTTCTTGTGCGAGTGCAATGTCGTGGCGCAATGACCTGATTTGGGATCCCACAACTTCACCGCCGCGTCCTTGCCTCCAGACGCAACGAGGCCGAGGTACGGATGCCAGTCTACGCAATACACATTACCCGAATGCCCTGACAGCGTGTGCTCGGCCTCGGCGCGAGCGAAATCGATGATTTTCACAGACGTGTCATCGCTGCCCGTGGCGAACTTCAAATCTGATCTGGCAAACGACATCGCCGTGACCGGCTCTTTGTGCGCCTGAAACGAGCGCAAATTATTAAAATTCGTCTGAAAATACTTGATGTTCCCTTCGTCGTCACCGGTGAGCAACCAATTGTCGTTATTACTAAACGTCGCACACTTAATGGGTCCGTTGTGTGCTTGTAAGATTGTCTCAAAGTTAAACGTCATCCCATTCCAAAGCGTAAACTCGCCGTTTTGCGAGCACGTCAACAACCGTCGACCGTCTGGCATAAACATCACGCAGTTCACGCTCGTTCGGATCTTATTGCTCGACACGTGTACGAACTTGGTCGCGAACGACGTCGCCGGCAAGTGCGGGTACGCCACCGGGGGCATGAAATCGAGCAACGCCCCCGGAAGTGGTCGCGGATGCGGGGAATTCCATGGATCTTTCGCGTACACGCGCTCCTCGACGTAACGCACGGTTGTCGCGGTGTAATCCACCGTACGACGCTGCACGGCTTTACGATCACCACTTGCGCCGTCGGCGTCGACGTACACGTACGTGGACATCGCGCGCGCCGAAGTCTGAGGTGTTCATGGGGCGACGCGAGCGTGGTATTTAGGTTGAACGCAAACGCGAAGACGGTTTTGCGACGCTCACAAGTGCGCGCAGGGGATGCGAACGGCGTATAAGAGTGCGTATCAATCCATGCGATGTTTTAATATAACACAGGGTGAATATGAATGTGATCGAGGCGTGACTGGCTAGGGCTTTGATCGACGCGACGGACGCGAGCGGGTCTCTCTTCTCTCTATCGGCTGACGACTTCCGCGTCGACATATGTGCCGCTCTTAGCGACGTATTCAACCATGCGGTTCAACGCGATGACGTATGCGCGCGCGGAAGAAACGACGATATCGGTATCGGCACCAGTCGCAGTGAACGTACGCAAGCCCTTTTCGCCCGTTTGCAAATTGGTCTTGAACACGCTCGTGCCAACCTTTTGCTCCGTGCCCTCCTTGGGCTTGATCGCAACCGTGGTTTCAGCCAAGGCGTTGATGCCCGCCGTCACGGCAGTGACTCTATACTCGGTTAAGACGACATCTAATCGAACCAAGGCATCGATAGCCTTAAATACGGCATCCACAGGACCAGTGCCGACGACGCAAGAAATGTGCGCGGTGCCATCCTTGGCAATCATCTTCACCGTGGCGGTGGGTAAACCCATCGTACCGCACACGACTTGCACGGACTCTAATGCCCACGCGGGATCAGACACGGACTCGCCATCACGAACGATAGCTAAGAGTTCGTCGTCGTTCACACCACCAAGCTTGGTCTCCGCCACGAGCTTGAAGCGAGTGAACATCGCGTCGAGCTCGGCGCCCTCCATCGGCACGCCGAGTTGCTTCAATTTGCTCGACAACGCGTGACGGCCAGAGTGCTTACCCATAACCACACCAACGTCGTTGTCGCCGCGGAAATAACCAATAGTTTCCGGAGCGATGATTTCGTACGTGAGCTTGTTCTTCAACATGCCATCTTGGTGAATACCAGATTCGTGCGCGAAGGCGTTGGCGCCGACGATAGCCTTGTGAGGCTGGATCGCCATTCCACTGAAGTTCTTCACCATTTGCGAGCTAGGGTAGATGTAAACAGGGTTGATGCCAGTGTACGCGCCCATCAATCGCGCTTGGCCACGCATATAAATAGCCATGGCGACTTCTTCCAACGACGCGTTACCCGCGCGCTCGCCGATGCCGTTAATGGTACACTCAACCTGTCTCGCACCGTTCGCCACACCCGCCAACGAGTTCGCCGTGGACAAACCTAAGTCGTTTTGGCAGTGCGTGGAAATAACCGCGCCTTCGATACCCTTGACGTTCGCCTTGATACCAGCGATGAGCGTACCGAACTCATCCGGCAAGCAAAAGCCGACGGTGTCCGGGATATTCAACGTCGTCGCACCCGCTTCGACGACCGCGCTCAATATGCGATACAAAAATTCAGGATCGGACCGACCGGCGTCTTCGGGAGAAAACTCTACATCGACGCATCCTAAAGAGCGCGCGTACTTGACGGCGTTGACGGCGATTTCCACAACCTCGTCTGGGGTTTTACGCAACTTGCTCTCCATGTGAATCGGCGACGTCGCAATAAACGTATGAATGCGCGGTCTCAACGCATGACGCACGCCTTCCCACGCCGCATCAATATCCTTCTTATTCGCACGAGACAACCCACAAATCACCGGCACGTATCCATCGGGATACACTTCGTTGCCAACCTTCTTCGCGATGTTACGCACCGCCTCCAAATCATCCGGGCTCGCAATCGGAAACCCCGCCTCGATGATATCCACCCCAAGCTTCGCTAAAGAAGTCGCAATATCAAGCTTCTCCTTCGACGTCAACGTCGCCCCTGGACTTTGCTCGCCATCTCTCAACGTCGTATCGAACACGCGCACGTAATTCGGGTCCGAGATAACCCCCGGCACGTACGCCGGCCGCGGCGCGCGCACCACGCTCGCGTCATCCGCCCCGAACGCCGACGCCGACGCCGCAGACGACGACCGCACGATCACCGTCGTCGTCGTCGTCGTCGTCCCGGGCGCGGCGCGCGCGACGCGTCGCGACCACGCGCCAGACGCGCGCGCCGTGGCGCGTCCGAGCGATCCGTGCGCCGCGCAGGCGCCGTTCGCGGGCTTTCGCGACGTCGAAGGCGCGTGCGTCGATCGCGCGGAGGCGGCGGCGGCGCGAGTGGACAGCATCATGGGCGTCGTTGGCGCGTGCGATGGTCGAGCTCGCGCGGCGACGCACTGTGCGGCGGCGGCCGCGTCCGCGGCGTCGGCGTGGGACGATGAAAACCCTCGAGCGCCGCGGCTGATACATTGGTGGCGTCTAAACCCTAGGGTTTAGACGGACGCCACCAATGTATCAACTTCGCCAGCGCCACATCCATCCACCCACATCGCATTCGACGCGCGACGGCTCGGCGACACTGCCGCGCACGCAACACGCGATGAGCGCGCGCGAGGCGATGCGCGAAAGTGAGATTACAAACGCCGTGAGCTTTCTCACGCACGCCAACGTCGCGGCGAGCTCGGATGTGAGCGCGAAACGCGCGTTTTTAACGTCGAAAGGATTGCGCGAGGATGAGATCGACGAGGCGTTTCGGCGGTGTGGGGGGGCGAGCGCGGTCGGTGGGGGGGCGTTTGCGGGGGCGCAGGTGACGCCTGCGGTGGTGGTTCCGGCGCGGACGTTTACGGGGACGGTGACGCGCGCGGCGGCGATGGTTGGGTTGGCGTATTTGGCGTGGCCAAAGGCGCGCGAGGCGACGGAGCGGGCGAGAGCGGCGTTGGCGCGGGCGAGTGCGGAGGATGCGCGCGCGAGGGCGAATGCTGGGGTGAGTGATGATGGAGGCGAAGGTGGCGTGAGCGTGTCTCGCGCGGTGGAGGCGGTGGAGGCGCGAGATTTGGCGAATAAAGTGGCGAGCGCGGCGGAGGCGGCGGAGCGCGCCGCGAGAGAGACGAAACAGTTACGCGATGAAATCACGAGCGAGGTGAGCGATGCGTTGAGACAAAGCGTGAGCGATGTCAAGGCGTTCTTGGCCGAAGCGCGGCAGGCTGCGGAGGAGGAGAAGACAAAGGCGAATACGGTGAGCGTTGAGGTTGAGGCGTCGTTTAAACGCGCCATCGACGACGTCAAGAAGGAGTTGAGAGACGAATTACAAGGCCTTGTCGCTCAGTCTCCAACGATGGCGACGACGTCGGCGTCGGTGGATGACAGATTAGCGAACGAGTTACGTGCAGAGATTTCTCAGTTGAAGGAAATCATGATGGCTACACCGTCGTCGCGCGGCGCAGGCGCCTCACCCGCGACGGCCACCGTCGGCAAATCATCCGTCGCGCGGGATTGGCCATTCGAGGCGAGCCCGCAAGGGAGCGAGTCCGGAGAAAGCCCAGTGTATACTCCAGTTCAAATGCTTCGCCCCGGTGACGACGAGTTCACGAGTCATTTATTACGCCGCGACGAAGCAAGCGGGAGTCGATCGGCGACGCCAAAGGACTCCGCCGCCGAAGCGCCGCACCCGCAGAACTTTATGGACATTTTAGAAATGCTCGAAGCCGGAAAGACCCCTCCAGGGATTAGAGACATTGACGATTCGCCGCCAAACCCAATGGCTGCGATCCCACGCACGAGTCGAACGCCCCCGGGTAAGCCTTGGGATGCTCGAACGCCGACATCCGCGTTGGCTGACGACGACGCCGAAGACGAAAACGTTCCAATCAAACGCATCGTTGCGAACGCCGTGGAATCACCGTGGCGTCCGCCCGCGGCACCGACGTTATCGCGCGTGATGAGTCAATCGCCGCGGTCTCCGCGTCGAAGCGTCGAACGTTCGGTGAGTCCGACGAACGAAGCGTCCTCGGCGCTCTCCGCGTCAAAGACTGTCATTTAGAGCCCGCATTAGAAAGCGCGAGCCTGCAATAGCGAGCACCATTTCACCACGCGCACCTCGCGCCCGTCGCACCGATGCCACTCCTCCCACGAACCACGACTGTCTCGGGAAATTCCGTGATGCGAATCTTTCTCGCCGGTGATTTCGAACCGGCACGCGGGATTGACAACGTCATGCCAAAGCCGACGCTCGGCACGCTTCGGGAGGGTGCCTGCTCGCACGCCGCTGAATACGTCGTGCTGGCGGAGCGTCGTGCCGGCGCGCACATCGATCGTGCGCACGTCACCGCACGATCGCTTATTGGTGATTTGCCAAAAATCATACGTGGTCGTCGTCCTATTGCGCACGGAATTATCAATCTTGAGACAGCCATTACGCGTTGTGATGATTTCTTACCGAAAGCGGTCAACTACCGCGCCAGCGAAGAAAACGTTGCCATGTTGCTCGATGAGTTATCCATGGAAGGCATCAACGTCGCATGCATCGCAAATAATCATGTGTTTGATTTCGGCGCGCGCGGATTCGTGGATACGCTCAACGCGTCTCGACGAGTCACGGAAGAAAGTGGGGGACGATTTCTCTTTGTCGGAGGCGGCCGTACGCACGCGGACGCGTCGGCGCCCGTGCTTGTCGGAGAGTACAACACGCGCACAGCAGTATTTGGGCTGGCGTTTCAAAATTCTGGGACGCCATTGTCGTGGAGCGCGGATGAAACGAGCAGCGGGATGGGTATCGCCATGGGCGATTTCCGAGACCGCGTCCCGACCAGGACGCTTCTGGAAATTACGCGTGCGAAAGCGAGCGGCGCGATTGTCATCGTGAGCATTCATTTCGGCTCGAACTGGGGATGGGATATCGACCCCGAAAACATCACGGCTGCGCACGCGTTCATTGACGCCGGTGCGGACATTGTGCACGGGCATTCCTCTCATCACCCGCGCGTTTCGGAACTGTATAAAAACAAGCTCATCTTGTATGGGTGCGGGGAAATGTTCAACGATTACGAGGGCATTGGCGATCATCCTGGGTTTCCGGCGTCACAGTTTTTGGGTGATTTGCGATTCACATACTTTGTCGACGTCGATGTGCGCACGGGCGACTTTGTGCGCATGTTTGTGCACCCGATGGAGCAAAAGTTGTTTCGATTGTGCGAAGGCAAAGCGTCGCACGCAAAACGATTTAAAGACGCTTTGGCTTTGCAGTACGCGCAACGCGGCTTGCGCGTCGAAATTTACGCCAATGACGATACAGCGCTCGAAGTGACACCGACTGAGTGAGAACATAAATGTGTTGTACATTCGCTTTACACGCTGATTTACTGTAAATTTCTTCTTTTTCTTCTTTTTCTTCTTGTTCTTCTTGTTCTTCTTGTTCTTCTTGTTCTTCTTTCTACCACCACGGACACCAGCCTACGTACGCCAGACTCAAATTTTCGCTCGACGTCGCTTCGCAAATCAATCGCTCCACTTGCGCCTCGATGGAATCTGGTACGATATTTTCGAGCGAACTTGCGTCGCTCCCAGGTGGCGCGCCATCGCGACCCGTGAGTTTAGCGCTCATGCGTTGCATGACGCTCACGGCTCGTTCATTCAACGCTTCGTTTGCGCCGTCACCGTACGCCTCGATGGCGTTGATAAATTCCGTGCGCCGCAACAATTGCGGCGGTTCCGAAGAGTTCGCACCCGCAACACTACCGTACACAGTCATGGCGTGCGTCGCCTCAAGGCCGACGACGGATGAACTCGCTGGAACTGGACCAGAAGGCGTCTCGATGAGACCGCCAGCGGCAGCCATGGTCATGCTCGGTCGCGGTGTCGTGTCACGCGATCGTGGCGGCTTTCCGGGCGTCGGCATATTCTCGACGCTTTGACTACTGAGGCGCCCGCTTGCCGGGCGACTGCGCGGTCCATCACCGCCATCACTCGCGACTTGTGACGCGTTCAAGTTTTCAGTATCTGGCGCCGGCGCGTGGTTCGTGAGCAAACGCCAGTTGATTAACGGATCATGCACGAACGCCTCCAACATTGCCATGACGGAGTCCTTGTTGAGACGAAGCACTGATATCACACTCTCACACGTGCTTCTGAAGTTTCCTTCGATGCCACTCACCTCCATGGCTCTGACGAGCATGCGCGTCAATCGGAATGGTACTTTTTCAGGAAACTTTTCGCGATACATCGACGCCTCAAAGCAATCGCCAAAGTCGATGTGAAGCACTTTACCGCTGTATCGATCCACCATCAAGTTGGACGGGTGACGATCACCGAGGCCGAGCAAGTAACCCACCATGGACATGACTGCTAACGAGCGTGTGTACGTCGTGCGTCGTTCGAGCCACTGCTCGCTACTGCGACTCTTGAGCCACAAAACGCGCGCTAAATCGCTTCCAGATGTGTTCTCCAAGGCGTGCTGGAAAATTTCAACCTTGTTCACCAATGGCAAGTGATCGTAGTCTGGAGCCATGGCAAGCATCATGCGATGCTCCAAGTTGAGTGGAACTTTGTGTGCGTCTCTGTACTCTCTGATCAATGCATGAAGCGTGTCGCAATTCGGCACCCAACCGATTAAGCCGCTATTGGGCGAAAGAGGTACGACGGCGTAACGCGCGATGCCTAAATCGCGCTGCGCCGTCATCGGTGAGCTATTCAACAACGTGTTAACAAGGCCAAATAGCTGCATCACACGCTCGTCTTGCCGCAAATCTTCGTGACCCTTGAGCAAGTATCCGTAGTCCTTCCCGTCAGAGCCGTGGATTTGCAATCGTCGCGGTCTTTGCTTGGACGTGATGACGTGCATGGTCGGTGCAAAGGCCCGGATACAAGGCTGCTCAGTTTGACCTGGAATGTAGTTGCCAGGTACGCACAGTTCCAAGTCGCGCGCGTTGAGTAATCGAGGAGACACATACTGAAGCTCAAGCGTCGTCATCGTCGGCAATTGCTTGTTGATGCGTTTGAACACGTGATAGTACAAATCCCACGCTTGATTGAGCTCTTCTTCGCGGCCGCTTTGATGATACTTTTGACACAAATCGTGGGCTTCTTGGAGCTCGCGACCGTAGTTTTGCACGAATCCCATCTCTTGCAACGTTTCTGCGCCCTGCCTTTCCAATATGTGATGCAGCGGCGTGAGCACCGCCATCATGCCCTCGACGTTCTGTTCACCAAAGTACAAGCGCGATGCCTCCTCCAACGCCTCATGCCACGCCTCGTGCCAGACAATGGCGACGCGGATGAGCTCGAGAGACACCACTTGCGCTTGCTCTACGAGCAACGCACTGTGCTGCCGAACGTTGTCCAAGATCGCGATCGCCGCCGCGCGACGAGACGTACTCTGGCTTTTGCACGCCACGAGCAACGGATACAACACCGCTTGTGGATGCTGTCGACCGACGCGCACGAGAAGCTGATAAATCAAGTTGCGCACAGGTATGACGTGTGTGTGGATTCTTGCGACAATTTGCGGAATCACTGCCAACCAAGTGTCGATGTTCACGTGACCAAAACCTTCAATCAACGCGGCTTCGACTTCCGGATTGGCGCCGTGGTTGAACCACAGCGTGAGAAGGCGCAAAATGTCTTGCAAAGAGCCGCTCTTGCCCGAAGCCGGGCCACCGAGAGCAATTGATCGGAAGAAACCACTAATAGCAGGTGCCACGTGACGCGCGGCATCTTGCGTCGATTGCTGCTTGTTATAATGCTCCATAGCCGTCGCGTTGAAGAGCGCCCAATTATGCCACGCCTTTGCCCACTGCTGATTCGCCGACGTCGCTGTTCTGAATGCCATCAACACATCCGTCAAAGTCTCGTCATTCATGCCTTCTGCTAGCGCCCAGCGCCACTTGCCAAGTTTTAGGAAAGCGCGCGATACGACTCTACTCAAATCTTCGCTGAGTGGTTGTCCAGCGGCGCGAACTTGCTCTGACTGCTCTCGCAACTCGTGCGCGAGTGATTGCAGTCGCATGAATGCTTGCTTCTTCTGTCCAATGTGCCAGAGATGTTTGACGAATGCGAACATCACCTTTGGTCGGCCAGAACCAGCGCCGTACCCGGCCTTGCCTTCAGGGCACACGATTGGATCATATTCAAGCAATCGCAAGAGCGTACGTCGCGACTGACGTTCTCGTCCAAATCTTCGATTTAACGACGCAAACTTGAGCCAAATGTCCGTCTCTTCGCTCATCGGCAGCACGAGCGACCGAACCTGCAAGATTGCTTGCCATACTTCTACGTCACGCTTGACTAAGTAGATTCTATCGCGCCACATTTTCCTGATAATTTCTTGTCGGCGTGCGGCGGCTAAATCTGAAGGAGCGATGACGTTGAGTTCGGCATATTCAATGACTTCTTCAAGCTCTGCCAACTGCTGCGCGCGAATGAGCGCGCCGTATGAACGCTCATAGGACTCGCTCACGAGTGCCGCGAGTTCAGTGCCTAACGCATCACGTGCGGCACTAAGGTATTCTCGGGCTTCGTCTTGCGCGCCGCGGCGAACGGCGAGAATTGAACGATAAAAGTCACAATCCGTGCTGAGAGCGGCATTGGACTTGTACTTGAGAACAAGATCAGCGCGGTCAGCATTTGGTAAACGGCGCTGCGTGCGCTGCTCGACGGCGAGGATGTTCGTACAGCGCTCCATGTGTCCCCAATCGCCGAGATGCCAGGCAGCTTTCGCAGCGATGCCCGTGACGTCGTTCAAGTGCTCGTCCCAATCAACATTTGCTTGTGCCCCGGCATCGTAGATGGCTTGAATTTCTTCCCATTCCGCGAGCGCGTTCAAACATCGTAGTTGACCAACCATGGCGTCACGGCGCTCTTCAGCGGCCTGAGGAGTGTCTATATGCACGAGTTCGTCGAGTTTTCGCTTGTACGCCTCCAACGCGTCGTCCCATTGCTCGAGCTTTTCATACCACCCTTCTTTGATTTCAACCGACAGGTTCGCTTGCGCGTACACCAACACACCACGCGCCGCATCGGGAAGTTGCAACTGGTTATTCACAGCGATGATAGCTGCGACGCAGTCACCAGGATTTGACATGAACTCAAGTTCCTTGTAGTGCAACGCCTTCGCATACGCGCGCGAACGCTGAGCAATCATACCTAGAGTTCGAACGTCAACTGGGATGGGCTTCTCATCGTGCTCCATGAACTCGCAAAGATTCAGAAGAATCGAAACGATCTCGGGAGGAATGGTTGGGCTGCCTAAAGCAGCTTCGAGCGAACGCACTAGAACTTCACGATGACTTTCATTGAGTTCAGCCCAACACGACACAAAGGACGCGCAAAACAAATCTCGCGCTAAAGTCGGTTGAACGGACGCTAATTCACTGCAGGCACGCAACGATGGTAATGGCGAACTACGCAACATATCAACCGACAACTTGCGCATCCACTCCAACCAATCTTCCTTCGTTGAACGCTGGCTACTTTCCCATGCGCGTCGCACAGCGAGCTGGTTGACTGACAAATGCTTCTCAATTTGCGGCTTCTTTTCCATTGACGCGTGGCGCTCCGACATGGAAATCACATCTTCGGGCAAGAAAAGCAACGGCCGACCACTTTCAATGCGTTCAACCATTCCATCGAATGAAGGATCCGCGATGGCATTTTTGGTGACGACGCGCTTGATTACGGGAAGGAAAAGCGCATACTCAACCCCCAAAGGCACTTCCAATGCAACTAAAAGCTGCATGGCGTCGTCACGTAGATCTGCAAACTCGCTATCTAAAACTCTAGTCAGTGGGTGTATCACCACGCTTGCTTGTCCCGCGAGAGACAGTGACGGCAGAATACGTCGCAAAGACTGGAGTGCGCTGCGCCTGATTTCAAGAGGCACAGATATCACGCTTGGTTTAAAAAGTCGGACGACAGTTGGCAAAATCAAGTGCAAGTGATCGTCAATCCCGACACCAAACATTTCCAATGCATGAAGAATGTGCGGCACAGAACTGTATCTACCAGAACGTTCGGCGTCGTGAAGGGCAGAGACAATGCGCGGAACAATAGCCGGCAGGTACTTCCTAAACTCATCGTTCAGCGCCAACGAAAGCTCTTCACAAAGACGCAACGTATTCTTGGACATGTAGTTTTTGTCCCAAAACGTGTGCACGATGTCGAAGATATCCGTCAAGTAACGTCTAATGTGTGCCTTGATAACGCTCACAAGAACGGCAAATTCACCAAACATAGCTTCTCTCAACGTATCATCGCACGTGCGCATGACGTTGAGCAATACAGGAATCATGTTTGGCAAATACTGTACACATCCAGTTCCTAAAACTTGAAAGATGTACACAATACTTCTGACAACCATCTGCCGATGACTCGCGCGTGAAGGATCTCTCAACACTCGGAAGAGCGAATTTAACGCTATCGTTGGGTAGTAGTCTTCTGACAACGATGTCAAATGAAGCGTAGGGAGTAAATCCAAATCTTCATCATCTTCATTATCGTGATTATCATCCAAGTAACCGTTATCGGTCGAACGCTCATCGAGTTTCAACAGCTGCGCCTGACGCACGCCTCGAACGCCCTCTTCGCTCAGTACGCCTTGGCCGTGCAATCTAATTTCATTGCCCTTATGTGCGTGCGGGTCGAGCGCACCCAAGACCCCGAGCGTTCGAAGAAGTTCGCTACGAGCCGCGCCACGCTCATTTGCTAGTATGCGCAATAGTTGCGGTAGAAGCTGAGGATGTGTCATGAAAGGCTCAGCGACGTACCCAGAGCTCTCAATGAGTTTGCCAAGCGTCACGACTGCGTGATCCCGAGTGCTCGTGGATTTGAGCGCCGCTAGGAGCAAGACAAGTAGTTCTTGCACGAATGGCTTAATCGAGTACCCGCTGACTTTCGCCAACTCGCCAATTGTACCGAGCGCCGCCGCCTTTTCGCGACCAGAGATGTCGTGTTTCTTCATCAGGGCGAGCGCCGATTGCTTGCCCATTCCGTTCGCTCCAGACGTGGTTGCAGCTGCCGATTTCGAAGCGTTCACAAGCGCCGCAAGATTTGCAGTTGAAGATGAACCTGCTGAATTCATAGACTTCAATGTCTGTCCATCTTTCTTCAGTTTTCCTGCGGCCTTTACCGGCGCTGCGCCTTCTTCGGCTTTCAACGTGGACATCAGACATTTGAGAATCGGTGAGAGATAAGGGGCGACGAGTCGCGGACAACTTCGAATAAGCGCTGCCATGACACGTGCCGCCTCTTCTCTATGAAGCGACTCACTGCTATATTCGAGTTCCGCCAAAAGCTGCAGCATATGCGCACGCAAAGCTGGAAGTACATACGCTGGATTTCTCGTCGCCAAACGACCAAGCAAGTCGACGCCGAGAATTCGTATGCTAACGTTTTCGTCGTTCAATGTCACGAAAAGCGCTCGAAGCACGCGAGCTTGTGAGAGATATGAATCAATCGCTGCACTAGGTCGACAAAACTCTGCGAGTAACGCTGTCCGTATCGAGCTATCGCTATCGCCAACGGCAACGGGAATAAGCGCCTCCATGATTTGCTCAACGGCGCTTGACGTGCTCTTGCTAGATCTCACACGCAGTCGCAACGCGCCACAGCAAGTCAACGCCGCCTCGAGCCTGGATTCTGCCGATGAATCGTTCAAGTACACGATGACGTTCTTTTTGATAGAACGCAATAGCACAGCGGGTTCAAACGGAAACGTTCGCATCGTACGTAACGCAATTTGCACAATCTTCTTCTTGGGCTGCATCGAACAACTCAACTCCGTCGGCGGTTCGTATCGAATCGCCTGTGCAATCGACTCGGCCAGCTTTTGCTGAATGACTGGCATCAAATCTGGCGCCGCCTTGGCAACGGACTCTAGACCGAGCACGAGCGCCTCAGACAATCCTCCGGTGAACATCGCTGGAAGCAAGTTCATCAAGTGCGGTTTCCACGCGTCGCCCAATGAGTCCATGAGCGCACCAGCGCAGCGAAGCGCTTCGGGACACACATTTTTGCTCTGGGTTCTAGAAGTGAACAAATCATACATCACTGCCGATACCTCTGGAAGATATCGCAACAAAGAACTTCCTACACCCATCTTGTTGGGATCGCCGTCGACGTCAATCACTGGGGACATCGCGGCGGCTAATTTACTCAGCGCCTTGAAACCGGCCGAACGATCGCTCGGCGAACGTATGGTGGTCAAAATCAACGCGCATGACTCAACGAGATAAGAATCTGCGAATCTCTGCGGGCTAAACGTTGCAAGTTTGGGAATCAAACTCACAATCGTTCGTCGGATAATAGACTCCTTTGCGCTTTGCAGCCGCAAAACAGTCTCTGCGACTTCACGATATCTACTCAACATGAATTCACCCGTGCGTCGTAAAAGTTCTCCAAACACAATTAATGAGCCATGCATTTCTTCTACTTTGGACTTTTGCTTCAAACCCGCGCGACACGCTTCGTAAAGTTCATAATACCACTGCACGCGATATCTCGTCTCGCGCTGTTCGGTGACGACGAGGCACTCGCGAAGCGCGCCTACAGCCATTTCACGCACCATCAACGACGGGTCACGTAAAGCGCTCCAAATCGACGATACGAATACTGGAACGTGTACGTTGAAGATTGTTGGCGCATTTCGCGCGAGTTCCATGAGCGTCAGCGATGCAGCGTATCGTTTCATGCTGAGCACGACTTGACTCTCATCCTTCGTGCCTAACAACTGAATCGCGCGTTGGACTTGAGAATCGACGATTTCCGTCGTCAGAGCGCCGCTATGAAGCACTAGTCGACCGAGTACAGCGCTTGTCAACTCCACGAGCTCTGCTGTGCGCTCGCCAATCCATACTGGATCATCGGACAAGGGTGCGGCGGCGGTCGTAACTCCGGATTCATCCATCGACTCGAGTGGCTGTTGAAAGCTAGAAGTCATGATGTTCAGCAAATAGTCTGCAAACATCTTCACCTTTTCAACGTCTTCACCAAACTCGATTTCTATCAACTGATCAATCGCACGCAAGCCGCCAAGCTTTTTATCCACGTCGTCGCTCGTCATCAACGCTTGCACTCGCGCGTGAACGTCCCTACTAAACTTTGCAAACACCGTCGGGTTAGCCCCTCGAGACTCCGTCTCGACGTGATCCCTCAGCGCGCTATCATCATGCATCGCCTTCTCCCCGTCATCAAGTACGGTCAAACACATGTTCTCCAGCAATTGCCCGAGCGTATCTTGTTTTGTCTTTGCCTTGCGAGGAAACGCCGCCGCACCTCGTCGCGCCGACGTCCCTAAATACCCCGCCTGGTCATGGCTATTCGCTCGTTCTAAAAGCGCATTCGAGCTCTCAACGTTTACATCGCTCCCTATAGGAGTGCGTCGACGCGTTACCGCGCTCGCAGGCTCGCCATCGCCCCGCGCTTCTCGCGAACCGACGGCGAACGCCTCCTCACGGTCGCGCGGCGAAAACATCCTCCTCGCGCGCGTCTACCGCGCAGTGTCCACCGCGCACGCGATCGCTCGAACGAACGAGCGAGCGATGCGCGCAAAGTGCTTCCGTCGACACCCGCACGCGCGTGCACGCGACGACGACTCGCGGCGTGGCACCCACGCGCAAATCGATGCCAACGTCCAACGTCCGATGCGCTGCTCACTACCGAGAGCTCAAGCACACTTCGCGCGAGCGCGCCTTCGTGCGACGCGCGCGCGCGTTCCACGCAATCTCACGCGCACGCCCACGCGCTCACGGATGTGATCTCGCGCGCGTGCGACGCCGCGTCGAGGTTTGACGCCCAATGCGAAGCGGCACACCCTGGCGTCCGCACTCGGGGCGTCACAATCGCGCGCGACGACGCGTGGACGACGACACTGTCGAGACAGGCGCGCGTGCCCGACGCGTGTTCGACGTACACCGCGTGCGACGTGCGCGAGCGAGCGGTGAGAGACGCGCACGAGGGGTGATTGCGATTGGTGACTTCGTGGCGGCTGCAGCGCCCGAGCTCGCGCACGTGACGTTGAATTTATCGACGCTCGCCGCGTGCCGGGACGAGGGCGATGAGCGCAAACGGTGGTGATGATGTTGAAATCGCGGTGAGTTTCGTCACGCGCTTGCCAGAGGCGTTTCGTGTGTCGGAATCGCCGATTACGGTACCAGGGAAGCTCACGCGCTACGGTTTGAGCGAAGTCGTGAATCACTTACTCGGCACCGAGACGCCGACGCCGTTTGATTTTTTGGTTGATGGTGTGTTGCTTCGTACGTCATTGGCGAAGTTGGCGTTGAAGGTTCGTGCGAGCGCGGAGGCGACGTTAGTTGTGGAATACGTACCAGCGCTCGGGCCGCCGACGGCGGCGGAGACGGCGCCGCATGACGACTGGGTGAGTTCGGTCGATGGCAGTTGGGCTACCGCGGTGGTGAGTGGAGGATACGACAATAAGGCTCGATTGTGGTCGCCGAAAGGTAAACTCTTGGCCGAGCTCGATGGGCACAATGAGCACGTGTGCGCGGTGAGTTTGGCGCCGCCGAGCGACGGCTCCGCCGGAAGCGAATCCGCGGTGGTATTGACGGCCTCTGCCGACGGCACCGCGCGCTCGTACGCGGTGACGGTGAAGGGAAAGAAGTGTGATATTGGTGACATTCGTGTGTTCAAAGGCCACACGGGTACAGTGACGGATATCGCAGCGGCTTTTGGTGTGGCGGTGTTCGCAACCGCTTCGGTCGACGGCTCGGCTCGCGTGTGGAAGCTCGACGGCGGCGAATTCGCCGAGGAGAAAAAGGTGAAGAAACGTAAGAAATCGAAAGAGGTCGATGATGATGATATGGATGTCGATGAAACGCAATTAGGCCTCGGCGAGGAGCTCGTGCTGAATGGCCATACAGATCAAGTCCGCGCAGTATCGTGGGCGTCGTCAGAGGTTCTCTGGACGGGGTCGTTCGACCATACCATTCGATCGTGGAACATTGAAACTGGAGAAGAAATAGAATCGCACAGCACACATCACGGCGTACATTGTTTGTCTGTGACGGTTGGAGGGAATAAGATTGCATTCGGTGGCGTTGACGCCGTGGTAAATGTATGGGATGCGCGCGAAGGCGCGACAGCGAAAGGATGTCTCAAGCTCAAATCTCATGAGGTACGTCGTCGTCTACAACGTGTTCGCTCGCGCAAATATCTCAAACAAGTCAAGGATGTGAACCTAATCGATTCCAGACACTCGTGTGTGAGGGCTAAATCAAACACTCTAATTTTTTACTGAGACTTGTGTTTCGCTAGTTGCGAATCGCGCGCAATAAATCCAACTCAACGACTGACTGTTACATTTTTCACACATCGCAGGGATGGATATCGAGTATAAGATGGAGCCCAACGAACGAACATCATCTAGTAAGTAGTTCGTATGACGGTCACGTCAAGTTGTGGGACATCAGAGGGCGATTACCTTTGCATAGCGTCCAAACGCACGAAGGCAAAGTTTTCGCCGTCGATTACCACGGCGGCGAGAGACTTTGCTGTGGCGGTGACGACGGCAAGGTCAGGTTCTATGACGTCCAAACGTCAAAGTCGCTACTAGGGTAATATCGTTGTTGCGACAGAGAAATCTAATACTTGTAATACACACTACTGTTTGGTTTATTTGGAAAGTTTTGCAGCGCTACAACTTTCATGGGGAGAATAATTTAATCTGTGTTTGAGTACATGCTCGCCCGGAGAGCAGATCCGTCATATCCATACGACAACGCGTGCGCAGGAGAGTTGTATGCGCAACTCTCGACGTGGCCTATCTCGTGTCCAACGTATTGGAAGCGCCTAGAGCGCATCAAATTGAGTACGCCGGGACCCGGGCAGCATAGCCCGTCGTGATTCATCCATCTTTGAAGTGAAATCCCGAGTTTCCCCCCACTCGCCCGTGCCCAATTCTTGCGTACCTCCACATCCACCATATCTGGATAATGTTTGTCCACATACGACGCGTATGAGCCGTATTCAGAGAAACCCAAGTGCAAATTCTCCTCATCGAGAGACTGCAAGATGGCAATAGCCCACGGCGGCAGCGTTGTGTCTTCTTCTGGTTTGGCGACTTCAGCAAACGTTGCGAGCATTTCATCCATAATATCTGCATCAACAACCATCTGGTGAGTAACGTATGACGTACCATCCACGGCGTAGGCCATTTTCTCGCGCCCCTGCATCAACTTTTCGTAACTGCCGTCGTACGAACGAATGACGTTACCTCCTATCTGGCGTACTGCCCGCTTAACGTTCGTGTTCGGGTCGACCTCAAACAACTGTTGACGGCGCAAAGGAATCATATCTAAATCCCAAAGCAAGAATTTTCGACTTAAAGCCGGACTCTTCACTGCCGTCGATTTTGCGGCGCCGAGCTTCAACAACTGTTGCAAGTACCATCCACCGAGTTGACGGCCGACGAACTGGCTATCCGCACCTCCGTTCGCCACTATAGAAGGATACAATCGTTCCAATATTTTACTCGCCTCGGCCTTTGTGACGCCGTCCAGGAAATCGTCCTCTACGTGACACTCAACGTTTGACGCCATCTTTCGAAACAACTCACACTGTTGCGCGCCTGGGGCCACGATGACAATCCGTCTAGGACCAACGTATTGATTCAACGCCGCAACCGCCACGGCATTCACGCACGATGGCTTCACCGCCACGCTCACGACATCCAACTCTGAATACGAGCGCTCGCTCGGACAATCCCACGCGCGCTTCCCAAACGCCATCCCGCCGACACCGCACCGCACACCCCCATCCGCAACCTCGCGATCGGTATACGACGTCGGGTCACCGAGCTTAATATCCCCCGTCGTGGACTCGATCCCACCCGCGACGTCGGTGCCTCGAAACGCGCGCGTAAAGTCCCGCGCGTAGTACTGGTCATCGTCCGAAAACTGCGCATACAACGTCATGAGCGCGACCGCACCGACGCAAATCCCACCCACGCGCACGAGCGCTTTGGCGAGACGACGCTGACGACGTTTCTGGTGCGGAAGCACGCGCGGGGGGGCCATGCCGTCGAGCGGCGCGCGAGTGGCGTCGCGGCGCGTCGCGCGCGCGCGTCGGGCGCCAACCGCGTCCTTGGTGCACATAAATACCACACATGGCTTCTTCAGTACACACTTGGTGTACTTTAAATTCAAAACGTGTGTTCGCAGTCATTGTTTTGTTTTACATAGTCTATGATCTCCCATAGTACTACATCCTCATACTGTGGCGCGTGTACATAGCGACGCGTGACGTGGCGGCTCTCCACGAAACCCTGAGCGCAGAGGGCTTGGATTGGGCGCGTGCGCGACGCCGACGTCACACGACGACGCGCGCACGCGACGCCGACCGCGACGCACCCTCGCACACCGTTCACCTCTTCGACCATGAAGCACGCCGGCGCGAGCGCGGACCCCGACGACGCGGTATTTTTCTCTCGCGCGGTGGAGCTCAAGGAGGAAGGCAACGTGGCGTACAAGAACCGCGAGTATAAAAAGGCGTTGGCGTTCTACGATCAAGCGCTTGGATTGCTCGGGGAAAAGGATGAAATGAGAGCGCAGGTGTATTCGAACAAGGCGGCGTGCTATTACCAGATGCGGTTTTATGCCGATGTCGTGGCTGAGGCGTCCAAGGCGTTGCGCGTGGATTCCAAGTCGCACAAGGCGATGTTCCACCGGGCGAACGCGTATGCGTCGCTCGGGAACGCGGGTAAGGCAAAGAAGGATTATGCCAATGTCCTCGTGCTTGATTCTTCCAACGTTGATGCGAAGAAGGCGCTTGATCGCTTGAATGGGGTGACGACCAAGGACGCCCCCGCGGGGTTGGGCGGCATGAACCTCGAGCCGGCGAAAAAGTCCAAGGAGGGTGGTAAGAAGGCTGTCGCGGCGGCGACTCCGGACCCGAGCCCTGAGCAAGCGGTGCAACAAGAAGCCGCGATCCAGGCAGCGCAGCAGCAACAGCAGCAACAACCGCCGGCTATTACGTTGAAGTGTGTATTTGGCGGTGACGTGCGCATGTTCAACGTGTACAGCACGCTCTCCCACCGAGACTTGGTGACGAGCATCGCCAACAAGTATCCAACGGCTGGACAGTTCTCGATCAAATATGAAGATGCGAACGGTAATATGCAGACGATTCAGTCCACGAAGGACTTCCAAGCGGCTATTTACTCCACGTCTCAGCGCTTGAGCGAAATGGAAAAGCCGCCCCTCATCCCGTATGTCAAGCTTTTCGTTCAAGACTTGCCAAAGATTGAGGACATTGCGCTCGTTGATGAAAACGGTAACCCTGCAGGTTTAGCGCCGAATGAAGTTGTTGAGATTGATGAATGGATCTTGGATTTCGCAGCTTTGTTCCGTGAGCATCTCGGCATCGACGCTGAAGGGCACTTGGAAGCTCACCAAGAGGTACGTTTTGTTTTTCCGCTCCCCCTATTGATTTCGCTCGTCATGCGTTCAAACTCTCCAAACGAAGCAATGACGAAACAAAAAACTTTACTACTCATGATTTCCGTGATTAATGTTTTGCAAATGTCTTTCGCTCCTATCGTGAGCTTCAATTTGGAGGGGTCCTTGAGTTGACTCGCGTTTTCGCTCGCTCTCGTTTGGTTGACTTACCTTTTCATTATTTGTTTTGCAAACACAGGGTATGAACTTGTGCAGCGAAGGCGTCAGCCCGAGCGTGTCTAACGACCAGGCGCAAGAGATGTTTACCACCGCGGTTAGTAAGTTCCAAGAAGCGGCGGCGGTGGCGATGTTCAACTGGGGTAATGTGCACATGTGTGAAGCGCGCAAAAAGATGGATGGTGGTCGTGAACCACCTGTGGAGGAAGGCGGTCCGCCGGGTGCAGCGATCGCAACCGCTGAAGCGTTCGATGATGTCGAAACGCTTCTCAACGCGGCGAAGGAACGCTTCACGTCCTCGCTTGCGATCAAGGCGGATTTCCACGACGCGACCATTGCTCTCGCGCAGCGACGCTATGAGCGCGCACGCTTGCTTTGCGCCGCCGCCGGTTTGAGTGGTAATGAAGGTAAGGTGCCGAAGGGACACGATGCGAAGGCGCGTACTGCGGAAGCTGAAGCCGAATTTGTCGGCGCCGCCGCAGACTACGAGGCGGTCCTCAAGACCTTGCCCGAAGAGAAACCAAAGGAGAAAACAGAGGAAGAAAAGGCTGAGTACGCGAAGCTTGTAGAAGAAGCCAAGGCGAAGGGTGAGGAGCCGCCGGCGGAAGATGACCCGTCTCTCAAGGCACAAGTCACCGTGATGCTCGGAAACACGTTATTTGAGCATTCGCAAATGCTAGCGCGCTTAGGTAAAGATTGGCAGCCACTTTTGGACACGGCTTTGGAGCACTTCAGAGCTGCGGGCTGCGCGCAAGGAGATATTGATGGTGCGCTCAAAATGCACTATGGTAAGCGAAGCAAGAAGTAAGTAGATTTTTAAAGGCATGGTTGGTTTCTCAGCATTGCAATACAAGCGAGCGCTCAACATTCTCAATTTCTTCATACATCGTCATCGTCGTAAATTCGGAGCGAAAACGCCGACTAAAACGGAGGGTCATCAGGATTGAACTCTTGCGCCGGCGTGTATCCGCCTTCTTGCAACGGTTGATAGCCGGCGTATTGCGCTTGTTGTCCGTACGGCTGATTGTAATCGGGTTCGTAAGCGCCCGGGTTTGAAGCTCCGTAGTAACCGTCGTTCGCCGGTTGTTGCCGCTGCTGTTGTGCCTGTTGACCACCGCCTTCGGACAACGTTTCCAACACCCAAGCCGGCGTGTCGCGGCTTTCGATCCATAACGCCTCACCAGACTCTTTGTGCTTGAAATCCGGCGAACGAGGGTTCGCACCAGGTTGGGCCTTGCGGTCGCGGTTATCCCACCACGTATCCGGCTCTTCAGCGAGAGAGCGCCAGAGCGCCTCCTTCGGGGACGTACCAGCAGGCATACCCATTTGCTGCGATGCTTGTGGTTGTCTAGCTTGTTGTTGACGAGGCGCCGCCTGAGCAGCGGGAGTATAGCTGCTTTCGTAACCACCACCTCCAGCGCCGCCGTCGCGTTGTTCATCCGACTTGGAGCTCTGCACAAAGGAAAAGTTTTTGGCGACAATCTTCACTCGAGATCGCGGCGCGCCCGTATCTTTGTCCGTCCACGTATCAGTCTTTAACAGACCTTGCACGCAAATCGTACGCCCCTTGCGAACGTGTTCTGCCATGCGGAGTCCCTCTTCACCCCAAACGTCCACCGCGAACCAGTTTGTCTTGTCCTCCTCGACGACGCCATCTTGCATCTCGGATTTTCGTCCTCCATTCACCGCAATGCGCACGTTCGCAACGCACGTACCCGATTGAAAGTGTCGAATCTCCGGATCCGCACCGACGTTCCCGATGATGGTCACGCTGTTCGCCAACTCCGGCGTCCACGTAACCGTGCTCGGAGGCGCCGTTTGCTCATGCTGGTCACCAGCGTACGCACGCACTCGCGTCGCGCGCGGCCCAGCCGGCGTGTACGAGTTTCGTCCATAGCTCATTTGCGCCTGCGCCGCGAACGATCGTCGTCCCTCGCCACGAATCGTCGGCACCATTGGCTTTGTATTTGTAGTCTTCAAACTCGCAAGCATCCGACCACCATTCCCGCGCTGCAACACGCGCGACGCCGCGTGTGAGGCCACAGAACCGCTCGACATGCACGTACGCATTATCGTATACCCTCGTGCGATGATTGAGGCGAACGACGTCGCGTCACGGACCATCCACGCGCGTGATTGTGTCGAGATCGCGTCGCGTGCTAAACACGTGACTTTCTCGACGAAATGGCGCCAAAACGCCATTGACGCGCGCCTCGCTGTCGTCTCGCGCGCCTCAGTCACCGTGCGCGATGTCAGACGCACTGATGAAAGAGATGGCGCGCATGCGCGCCGAGCGTGCGGCGAAAGCTGCGGCGTCGACGGCGAAGTACGTACCGAAAGGCGCGATTAAGCGCGCGAGTGATGCAGAAGGCGAGGGAACGTCGGGGAAGCGCGCGAGAGAGAGCGAGGACGAGGCGCACGGGCGTGACGCACCCGCGGGAACGTCTCGTGAGAGCGCTCGCACGGCGTCTGCGGCGCACGTGCGGGTCTTGGAGGATGAGGAGGAGGATGCAAAGATGGACGCGTTGAGCGTCGAGGAGACGATTCGACGGCTGAGGACGCTCGGGCAACCGGCGACGATGTTTGGGGAGATGAGAGAGGACAGAATTTTCCGTTTGAAGGTGGCAACGAAGAATATTTCTGTGGCGGATGAGACGACGCTCACGGCGACGCAGGTGAATGAAAAGTTGCAGGACGCGGAGCGCGTGCAAGCGTTTGCGCAAAAGAAAAAGGACAAAGCCAAAGAGGCGGATAATAAGGGCAAGGCGAAGGATGGCGGAGGCGCGGGCGCGGGCGATGCGGACGACACACCTGAGATGAGCGCAGAGGAAAAGGCATTGATGGATTCGTTCACCGCGGCCGCGGCTAAGGTGAAGAAGCAGCGCGAGCAAGAGGCGCTCGAACCCATCGACCAAGTCGCGGCGTACTTGAAATCTCTCGTAAAAGAGTGGGAAGCTGAATTAGATCACAAGTCCGAAGAGTGGTGCTATACGCACGAAGGACGTCAAATGATTTCGACGTTCAAAACGACGCAACAGCACTTGAAACCGTTGTTCAAACGCATCAAGCGCCGGTCGCTGCCTGGCGACGTTGAACGCGTGTTGTACTTGATTATGCAAGCCATGAAGGCGAGAAACTACAAAAAGGCGGCGGATGCATACATTGGCATCGCCATCGGTAACGCCGCGTGGCCTATTGGTGTCACTATGGTTGGTATTCACGCGCGTAGTGCGCGCGAGAAAATTGGAGCGCAGTCGCAGGCGCACGCCATGCACGACGAAGAGACGCGGAAATACTTGCAAAGTATCAAGCGTTTAATGACGTACGCTCAACGCGCATACCCAACAACCCCGTCGTTATCGCTGAACTTCAACTCAGGCGTTAATGGTAGCGACAAGGCTGAGTTACTCAAAGCCGAAGCCCGTCTCTCCATCGACAAACAAGTCCCGGCGCTCATGCTCGGCGACGGCAAAGAGCACCAATCCGACGGCTGGCGCGCGCAAGACTCCGATACGCGCACGTGGAAATCCATGCTCACGCACGCGTATGGCGAAAGCGGTCGCTCCGCCACCATTACCACCGCCAAAGACGCAGTCGTCAATCGAGACACTAGTCTCTTCTCCACACGCGCCGGCTACATCAAAGCCAACGCGCCGGCGCCGACGACCAAAAAAAATCCCACCACCGACGGCGACCACTGACGTCGTCGCCTCACGCAACCCATAGCGCTCATATTTGTTTTAATAGTCACGCACATGCATTCATGCGCGCGTGTGCGCCTCGATCGCGCACGCAATCGACGCCGCCGAGCCCGAACCGCGCGCGTTGGATGATGATGACGTCACGCCACGCGCCTCAAACCACGACGCACGACACGGCGCCCATGTCTCACGCGTGCGCCGCCGCGCGGGCGTCCACGACGACACCGACGCGCGCGAACGCACGCGCATCGCAACGCCACCGCGCGTCGCGTCGCGCGGCGCGCGGCGCGCGAGTGTCAGCCTCGGCGGCGCTTCGCGCGCACTTTATCGCCGCTCGCAGCTCCAGCTCGAATGCGCCGCCGACGCCGCCATCGGCGACGCCCGAGGACATCGATGCGGGGGATTTTTTAAGCGCGCTCGAAAGTTTCCACGAGGACGAAGTGCAGCGCTTCGAGGTGGCGCTCAAGGCGGAAGACCCGGGGGTGTTTAAAGGCACCATGGACGAGGGCGACGGCGGCGGCGCGACGACGGGCGCGAGCCGCGTGGATAAGTTGCGCGCGGAACGACGGGAGAAGCGCACAGCGGTGCGACGCGCGCAAGGGGATGCGCGACGAGCGAGTATTAAAGCGAACGGCGGTGGGGCGAAGAGCGATAAGCTGGGTTTTTTGTATGAGGAGGGCGTGGACGTGGCGAGCGAGGACACGGTGACCAAGTGCAACGACGCCGTGCGACTGTGCACGAGCATGGAGGAGGTATTGATGCTGGTGAAGGAGATGCGCGATTGCGGAGTGGAACCGGTGGAGAGCACGTATGTTGCGGTGATGTTGGTGTGCCGGAACGTTGGGGCGCCAGAACGCGCGGTGCAGGTGTACGACGCGCTCGCGGATGCGGGCGTGAGCGTGAGCTCGAGAACGTTTTACCTCGCCATCGAGTTGGCGTTGAAGGCGGGCATGATACGAGATGCGCTACGCGTCAAAGATGACATGAAGTATAAAATGGTGCCTATTGGCTCGCGCTTGTACGTCACGCTTTTGCGTGCAGTTGCGGATAACGACATCGGCAAGAGGAAAGGTCCACAAGAGCGCCTCGTGCGCACGTGCCGATTATTCGAAGAGATGTTGGCCGATGGCGTCACCCCGCCTCCGGCTGCGTACCATATTCTGATTCTTGCCGCCTATCGCGCCAAACAATACGATCTTGCGGTGCGAACATTTGAAGAATTCGTCGACACGGGCGTGACGCCGTCTAGACAGACGTACGAAACCGTCATCGACGCCATGTCAAAGAGCGGACTTGTCCCCCAAGCGTTGGAGGTATTCGTGTCGATGAAAAAGGCGGGATTGGCACCGCGAAAACAATCGTATAACGCTCTTCTCGCGGCATGTGTTAATGCACCGCAGCCGCGCGTCGAGGCGGCGTTTGAAATCTTCAGTGAATTGCGCGAGAGCGGCGACGTCGAGCCTGACAAAAACACGTTTGCTTTGCTCATTGACGCCGCTTCCAAGGCTGGCAGGCCTGAACTTGCATTTGACGCGTTTACGCAAATGCGCGAGTCTGGTCTTGAAGTCGAAATCAGCACGCTTAACCGATTGATTCACGCCACTGGGCTCAACGCCAAGGAGGACGAAACGGCGGTGCAAGCGGGTCTTGAATTGTACAACGCGATGGGCAAATTGGGCGTCCAGCCAGACGTCATTACGTACGGCAGCCTTATTTCAACGTGCGCTAAGTCTCGTGATGGGAAGACGGCGATTCGACTATTCAACGAGATGGAATCGAACGGCATTGAGCCGAACACAATTGTTTTCAATGTTTTGATCAACGCCCTGGGGCGTGCCGACTGCGGAGACAAGGCTATGGAGTACTTCAAAATGATGCAAGAGCGCGCGATGTCAAACCGTGATCTCATACCGAATAGAGAGACATACACGACGATTTTTGACGCCGTCCTTGGACCTGGCGGCGCCGAGTCTGCTGTGGCCAAGCACGCTCTTGAGTCTGGCGATGGCGAATCCTTCGTACACAGCTCAAAAGTATCAATGCTGCGCGAAATTTACGCCAACGGTGTAGAATCGGGCGTCTATGAAGATTTGTCGACTTCGCTTTCGCTCAGAGATCCCGAAGCTGGGGCGTGCACAATCAACATGAACCAGTTGTCCCGAACTGAAGCCGTAGTCGCCACCTTTGTCTTCTTACAACGTTTGTCTGAACTCAAGGTTGAGGACTTGCCTTCGGCGCTATTCATTTATGCTGGTAAGGCGAGCCGGAAGGGTGGGGCGCAACGACGACTTTTAGCGATCGAAACTGTCCTTCGCGCGGCCGACATTAAATTCCAAACTGGGGATGTCGGCGCGGCAAACATCGTCGCCATCAAAGGAAAGCACGCGACGCGCTGGGTTGAGAAAAACGCCGGAACATTTTAGAAACTAGACTTCTTGTATTGAATACTGCTACATTTTAACCGACATTTTAACCGTAATGAGAAATAATCATATTTCAGTTCGTTTTCGTACTCACGGGTAAGCCAGAAATGTTTTGCTTTTTCATCACCGTCGGCGTCGACGGCAAACCATCAGCGGTGCGCTTGGTTCCCACCACTGCAGTTGGCGCCTCTATCCCGGAAGTCACTCCACGATGTCGCAGACTCGGTGGTGATTGCGCTTTGTCTTCTTGCCCAGCTTCTTTTGGCGGCCCATATCCAACTTTATGACGCACAGGCTGCAGCAAAGGACGTTGGTACACGCTCGCGAGCGTACCGATGTGGCTATAAAGCGCCCCGAGCCATCGCTGCACGCTTTGCTTTGCTAAGTCAGAAATCGTTTCATTGGGGTGCTTTTGAAGGCTGAGAACGACGTCTTTGATTTCTAAACAGTCCAACGTGTGCAAAGACACGTAGACAGAATTGAGCATTCGAAACGCCGTGACGGCTTCGACGACGCTTTTTGAAGACTTTTTATTCTCCGTTTTCACAGTCTTCAATGTCGATGTGATTTCCTCCAAGTCTGCCACGTGATCGGGATGTGTGGGTTCGCGCACGTATGCCAGAGCCGCACGGCGCGCAATCGCCCACTTCGCTTCGCGCTCCTCAACTTTGGTTTGTACCGCGACTGCTGGGTCGATTAAGCTCACGCCGTCTGCAATATCCCCACGTTTTTTGCGCATCAACGCTGCAGTACTCGACACCGTGGATTTATCCTTCATGGATGAGTTCGCATTGGCGTATGGGAAATTCACCCCAACAAGCTGTCCACCCGCGATGTGGTCCTTTAACCACTTGTGCACGCCGCTCAAGTTACCGCAACGCAACGGCGCTCCGGCGGTGAACGAATCCACACGTTTATACTGATAATGTCCATCGCGCGTTTCGCGCTCCTCGCCTTCCACTGCAAGCGTGGCAACGCCAGCTTCGTCCACGACGTAAAATCGCACGCCACGACGTCCATCCGGAAACGTAAACTTTTCTTGCGAATAACTCACGAATCGCGCGCTCCCATCCGCCTTGGCCGTGGACACCGTCACGCCTCCTTGTGTGTGCGCGTGCGCCTGCGCCGCCGCGTACGCCTGCCGCCGCGCCGCATTTTGCGCGCGTTTATCATCCCTTTTCGAATTCATTTTCACATTCTGCGCCGTTATCGGCCCATCCACCACGCGCCCGCTCGTCACCCGCACAATCTCATTCAACCACTCATGCAACGCCTTTCGATTATGACACATCATCGCTCCATGCGCGGTAAACCCCGGCGCATTCTTATACGTGTAATGCGAATCCCCGGGCGTGCTCTCATCCGCGTACGCCGCGAATACTTCCTCCCCGGCGTCGTCGATGAGATGGTACTTCACCGATCGACCTCGGCCAGTCTTCCCGGGCGTGAACACGCTGCGGTAGGCGACGAACGCGCGCACGGACGACGACGAGGGCGGCATTATGTTTGCCGCGCGCGGTTTCGCGCGTTTCGCTCGCACGCGCGCGCCGCGATGGCGTATGGCGACGGGAGAATGCATGAATTGGTTCAAACCACTCGAGGGTACAGCAGCCCCCTGAAAAAAAAACCAAAATGCACAGAGAGATGAAGCGTCACTTGACGCCGCACGCCGCGACGCGCGCATTTTTCGCCGCGACGCGCGCACGTCGCGACGCGAGACTTTTCCCTTCGCGTTCCACGCGCGCGCGCACGTCGAGTATCGCGCGCGCGCGCGCGTGAGGCAGCCGCGAACAGGCGTGGTCAACTGCTTTCGCGCAGTCAACTGTGCGCTCGAGCGCGCGCTTCGCGGCGTCGACGCGCGCGCATTCATCGACGCGGACGCGTGATTTCGCATCCGTGACCTCGTGCGGTGTGGCATGCGCGCGACGCGTGAGGTTGCATCGCACGTACGCGCGCAGACATGGGTCGGAAGAAGATTAAGATTGAGCGCATCGCCGACGAGCGCAACCGTCAAGTCACGTTTACCAAGCGCAAGAATGGTTTAATGAAGAAAGCTATGGAGTTGAGCGTGTTGTGCGATTGTGACATTGCTTTGGTGATTTATAACTCGCATGATAAGCTGTATCAGTATTCGTCGGCGAGCGATATTGATGAGGTGTTGGCGAGGTTCGCGCGCGAGCGGCGCGGAGCGGCGCACGAGGCGAGGAATAACCGGGACTTGTTTGAGCAACATTTTTCTGGAAAGCCTTTGGCGACGACGACGACGAACGCAGCGGCTTTGGCGAAGAAAAGGTATGCCGGTGGGATTATAGCACGTGGTCGGATCGCGGGCGGGCGAGGGAAGCGTGCGGGGTCGTATAGCGACGACGACGAGGACGACGACGAGCTCGGGGACGAAGCCGACATGGATGAAGCCGATGAAGACGAAGACGACGAGGACGAAGACGAGATAGACGACGAAGAAGACGACGACGGCGGACGCAGAAACGGTGGTAAATCCATAGCGATAAATCGAAAACCCATGCCTTCGCGCGCTGGGCTTCATTGGATGCAGGGCACGGATTCAGCTTCGCTCGACGACGAGCGCGAGCCGACGTCAACGTCGAAATCAGCCATGTTTCGCTCTCGCGCGCGCGCGAAACGCGACGCAGCATTAACGAGTGGCCTGCCCGTGCGAACGGCTGGTGTGCATGCATCAAGTAGTACGCGCCGTCGCGCGTCTGGTAAATCGCGCTCGCGTCGCACGAGCGCGACGAAGACGACGCGAACGCTTCGAGTCGGGCGCTACGTCGACGACGACGGTCAACCTTCGGCGTCCGAAGATTACGATGACATCGCCGCTGCTGAGGAGTTTCTCATGACTAGCGACAGAGCACACGGTGGTACTTGCACTGATGACGACATGGACGACGATGAGGCGTTGATACTACCACCAGGCGGTATGGAGCTGTTATCGCCGAGTTTCGCCTGGCTCGGTTCGCCGACGGCTCGAGACGACGCGTTCGCGCGCGCGTCCAATTCATCCTATGAAACCACGCGCTCCAGCGAGTTCGCTCGCGAAAACAACCTCACCATTACCATTCCTGACGCACACGCGGCTGGTGTCGGGATTCATCACATCGATGCTAATGGTTTCGCCATCGATCCCGCGCGAGAGACGACGGTTGAAGACGCGTCGCCCGGACCGCTCACCGCGTTGCTCAATTCGCACATCTCCGGCGCACAGGTTGCATTTGTGAGCGACCGCGTCGGCGTCGGCATCAACGATCATGAACGTGCGTATGGCGCCGCCTTCGTCGTATCTCCCGTGAGAGTGCATGCGCATGATTCGCCTCGCGCGTTGTGAGCGAAAACATGAGCGAAAAAGCGCGCTCGGGTTGGGTCACTGAGGCGTCACTGTTCTGCGCGCGATGGCATCCGCCACCGTCGCCTCACCGCGGTCTGCCGCGCACACGTGCGCGCGTGGGCCACGGCGCAGTCGTCGACGCGCGACGTGCGCTGCCTCCTCCTCGTCGTCGTCGTCGTATAATCCGCAGTGCGTTCGCCTGCGCGAGCTCTTGGCGTCGGGTAAAATTATCCAAACACCTTGCGCGCACGACGCACTGAGCGCGCGGTTGATCGAGCGCGCGTCGTTTCCCGCGGCATTCATGTCTGGGTTTTGCGTGTCCGCCAGCCGTTTGGCGTTACCGGACACGGGGTTGATTTCGTACGGAGAAATGGTGGACGTCGGGCGGACCATCACGTCGGCGACGAGCGCGAGTTTTCCAGTTATAGGCGACGGTGATGACGGCTACGGCAACGCCATGAACGTCAAACGCACAGTCAAGGGCTACGCCAATGCGGGTTTTGCCGGGATACTATTAGAAGACCAAGTCGCGCCCAAGGCGTGCGGACACACGAAGAATAGACGCGTGGTGTCCCGCGAAGACGCCGTGACGCGCGTCCGAGCCGCGTGCGACGCCAGAGACGAAAGTGGCAGCGGCATCGTCATCATCGCCAGAAGCGATTCGCGGAGTGCCGTGGATTTAGACGAAGCCCTGTGGCGCGTCGCCGCGTTTGCTGACCAAGGCGCAGACGCCCTATTTATCGACGCGTTGCGAAGCAAGGAGGAGCTCAGAGCGTTTTGCGCCGTCGCTCCGGGCGTCCCCAAAATGGCCAACATGCTCGAAGGCGGTGGCGCGACGCCCATTTGCACCCCCGAAGAATTACAAGACATGGGATTCAGCATCGTTGCCTATCCTTTGAGTTTGCTCGCCGTGAGTGTCAAGGCGATGGAAAAGGCGTTGCGCGAGATATCGTCGGAATCGAGCGGGTACTTTCCTTCAAACGATTCGTTACCGACGTTCGCCGAGCTCCAGCAATCGGTGGGGTTCCCAGAATACTACGCCGACGACGAGCGATACAAAAACAACTAGCAGAAGGACAGAACGCGTGCGCGCGCGCGAGAGAGGAGACAGACAGACAGACAGACAGACAGTAGAATACTAATTTACACGTTCAACGCGTCGACGCGGCGGCTCCGTCATCAATCGTCGCCCTAATCTTCGCAAACCCCGCCTGCGCGCGCGCGCCGATCTCGCGAACACCCTCCACTTCTCGCCCAGCCCAATCCATTTCATTCAACAATGTCGCCACCGCCTCGCGAAGCGCGTGCACGCGATCCAACGCGCACTCAAACGTCTCCGTCGTGCCGTCATCCAATCGCAACGCCAACACCACGCTCGGTCGCAGCACCTTGTGCGCGCTCGACGTGCTCAGGGTGACATCCACGCGCCACGAGACGTCCGTCACGCGCGCGGCGCCGGCGCGGAGCGGCGCGGCGGACATCGCGCGGCGGCGAATGCGGTGTTCGATTGATGAGCTGATTTCAGTTTCAAACCACCACACTTTGTGCCTCGCCGCCGTCGTCGTCGTCGTCGCTCGCGGACGACGCGTCAGGCGCACGGCATCGCGCACGTCACCACCGCGCGCGCACACGCAGGCATGTTCGGCGCGCCATCGTCCGCGGCGGCGACCGCGGCGCCGTTTTCATTCGGGGGCACACCGGCTGCGCCATCATCATCAACTTCGACCGCGCCGTCGCTGTTCGGCACGCCCGCGGCGCCGGGCGCCGGGGCGGCATCGGGCGGGTTGTTTGGCGCCGCGCCCACGCCCGCGGGCGCGAGCGCGGGGTTCTCGTTCGGGGCGACGCCAGCGACGGTGGCGCCGAGCGGCGGGTTGTTTGGCGGATCGACGCCGGGCGTCGCGGCGTCGTCGAGCGGCGGAGGGTTGTTCGGCGCGTCCGCGCCCGCGGCGTCGACGCCTGGGTTTGGTTTGGCGAGCGCGGCGCCCGCGAGTGGGGGCGGGTTGTTCGGTGCGGCGTCGAGCGCGGGGGCGGGGGCGTCGACGAGCGGCGGTTTGTTTGGAGCGGCGGCTCCGAGCGGCGGATTGTTCGGAGCCGCGCCCGCGTTGACACCGAGCGCGGCTCCAGGTGGGGGGCTATTTGGGGCGTCTGTGTCTACGCCTGGGGCGGCGTCGACGGCGGCACCGGCGCCGGGTGGAGGGTTGTTTGGAGCCGCGCCCGCGTTGACGCCGAGCGCGACGACGAGCGGCGGTTTATTTGGCGCCGTAACACCCGCGGCGTCGAGCGCGGGTGGAGGATTGTTTGGCGCTGCGCCATCGGCGGCGGCAAGTAGCGCGGGCGGTGGGCTCTTTGGCGCGGCGCCTGCGGCGACGAGCGGCGGCGGGTTGTTTGGCGCGGCTACGCCGGCGGCGTCGAGCGCGGGCGGCGGGTTGTTCGGCGCGGCGCCCGCGGCGGCAGCGAGTACGAGCGGTGGATTGTTTGGTAGTCCTGCGCCCGCGGCGTCGAGTGCGGGAGGTGGATTGTTTGGCGCTGCACCGGCGACGACGAGTGGCGGTTTATTCGGCGCAGCTCCGGCATCGAGCGGCGGTGGTGGGTTGTTTGGTGCGTCACCAGCGGCGGCAACGACGGGAGGCGGTTTGTTTGGTGCAGCGACGCCAGCGGCGACAACTAGCGGCGGTGGATTGTTTGGCGCAGCGACGCCAGCGACGACGAGTGGTGGATTGTTTGGCGCGGCGACGCCAGCGACGACGAGTGGTGGATTGTTTGGCGCGGCGGCACCAGCGACCACGGGTGGTGGTTTGTTTGGTGCGTCAACGCCAGCGACGACAGGTGGTGGTTTGTTTGGCGCAGCAACGCCAGCATCGACGAGTGGAGGCTTATTCGGCGGTGCGAGCGCGCCCGCGACGACGAGCGGGGGCTTGTTCGGAGCCAGCGCTCCCGCGACACCGGGCTCCGGTTTGTTTGGCGCCAGCGCGCCCGCAGGCACGTTGGCGTCGACTTCAGCGTCTAATCCGTTTGGGGCACCTACGTCATCAAGCGCTTTAGCGCTGGCGCCCGCGAGTTCGTCCGGTGGGTTGTTTGGTCAACCGAGCTCGGCGTTGGCGACGCAAATCGCGCCCGGGTTCCCACAGATGGCGCCGTTACAACCTCAGCATCCTTCGTCGCTTGATCCGATGCGTGAAGTTCAAGAGATCATCAATGCGTACAACCCACATCATCCGGACTATAGATTCCGCACGTACTTTTACAACGTCATCAAAGATCCAAGATATCGCGTTAAGCCGCAAAACGTGAGCGAGCGCAAGTGGCGAGACTTGCTCGAAGCCGTCGGCGGCGAGAACAACCCGCAGTGTTTGTGGCCCGTGCAGTACGACGGGTTCGAGGGGTTACTTCGACGTAAGGCAGAAGCCGAGGCTGAAGACAAGGCGCAGTCGCAGTTCTTAGACGCCGCGCAGTCGTCGATTCGGCAAATCATTCAGTGGAGCGAAACTGAATGTCGCAAACGCATGGAGAACATCAAGAATAGAAGTTTAGAGCATCAGCATCGGTTGATTAAAATCTTCCGTCATCTCAACCGCGCACAGTTGAAAATGTACGCCGACGCAAATGGTGGGGCAGTTCCTCCCATGAGCGCTCAAGAGATTGATTTGCTGAACAAGTTTAAGACGTTGAGCTCGCGAGTGAACCGTTCGGCGGCGTCGCTCCCCCGTCGCGCCGAAGCGCTCGCCGCCGCGTCCCGGCTTCAGCACTCGGTCGCCCCAGCGGATGAGATCATCCTTAGCGATGATGAAAAAGCTCGATTCATGGACATTATCGAACGTCAAGGCAAAGACATTGAGGAGCTTGAACGCAAAATTGACGAACGTTACAAACATGTCCTCGACGCCAAAAAAAACGCGTCGGCGCGTCTTCCCATCGCGCCCGCCTTTGTGAGCGCCGCCGCCGCGGTCACCACCGCATCGTCTGCGCCGTCCTCAAAGTCGCTCTTATTCGACCAAAGCGTGTTATCGCGGTATTAACACGCACATCTTGTAATTAAAAAAATATTCACAGCCAGAGCTCCGCGTCGCGACTGCGTCTTCACACCGCGCCTCGCAGCGCGCACCTTTTCGATGCCGCTCGACGACGAAACCAAGGCGCGCATCGCCTCCGACGCCGCGGACGATCTCGCCCCGAGTGCTCGCGCGCATAAGCGCAAATTCGGTAACGGTCCGAGCGCGCACGCGCACGGAGCCCGCGACGGGGACGGCGGCGACCCCAGCCGCCGCAGCGCCAAGTCCTCGCGCGCTGGGAACAAGCCCGACCCGTTCAGCGCCGCCTCGCGCGTGCGCCGCGCGATCGATAACGCGTGTCAACGCGATGAGTTCGATGCCGCCATGGAGGCATTCGGTGAGGCAGCCGCACCCGGGTCGACCGTTGTGTTGAGCGCGCACTCGTGCAACGTGTTGCTGCACCTGTGCGCGGGCGGGACGGGCGCGTGGACGACGGGATTAGCGCCGGCGGAGTGCGTGCGCGGCGAACGAGCGGATGAAATAATGGAGTACATGACAAAACATGACATTGAGAAGAGTGAGATGACGTATACGGCGATGGTACGAGTGAAGGCGGCGAACGGGGACGTGAAGGGCGCGCTGGACGTCATCGCGAGCGTCAAGGCGGCGCGGTTGGCGACAAAGGTGCGGACGTACGCTCCAGCGATACACGCGTGTGCGGCGAGTGGGGATTTAGATGGAATGGAGGCTGTTGAAGGTGATTTACGCGCCGATGGGTTGTTGCCGACGGAGTTGGAATTTATGGCGATGTTACGAGCATACAGAGCGGCGGAGGCGTACGACCGCGGGTTCTCAATGTTACGGAAAATGCGGACGGAGATTCGCGCGCCGAGCGACGAGATGAGCGAAGAGTTACGCGCATGGTTCTCTTCCGTACCCGGGTGGGGCATCGCTGACGAAGTGAGCGTGGGAGAAAGTGGCGAAGTCGAAGCGGTGCTCGTCATGGATGAAAAGCGAGCGACGTTTCAGCTCAAGGCGATTAGCGTCACTGAGGACGAACGGAAAGGCTTGCTCGAAGCCATCGCGAAATTAGCGTGCGAACGCGAAGCCGTGGAAGAGTTTGATAACTTCATGAAATGGTTGGATAGGAAGGAGGGGGGTATGAACGCCATCGTAGACGGCGCCAACGTGGGCATGTATAATCAAAACTTTTCCACGTCTGGCATGAGCTTTATGCAATTGGAAAAGGTGCTTCAGGCGTTGCG
>Ga0222714_10000853_pt1 | contig 34638 bp, 25 predicted proteins | sample C33_3DmetaG_FD_165048 | JGI IMG/M metagenome (GOLD analysis project Ga0222714, IMG submission 165048) | Estuarine water microbial communities from San Francisco Bay, California, United States - C33_3D | ecosystem: Environmental > Aquatic > Marine > Unclassified | place: USA: California... | reverse complement strand
GCGTCGATGACCGTCTGGGCTGCGAACTCATGGCCGGTCGGGGACTTCGCCTCGAGGAGTTCCTTCAGGAATTCAGGGTAACCAGGGGACTTTTTGGACATGACAGGGTTCTACCCCTCTACGACTAAAAGTCGAGCGAGGGCTCGTAGACGAGCCCTCGCAGGGGGCATGCTGGCACGGTGACACGTGGGCAAGGGGGCGAACAACAGGCAAGGGGAGCCCGGGAACCGGAATGTTAGCTTGGGACATTATAGGCCGCCGCAGGGCGGCCGAGGGTAGGGGCGTGGCTTTGCCGCGCCCTCCTGTCTCGATGTGTTCCCCACCGCCAACCGCTAACCGCTAATACCTGATGCGGAGTGCACGATAAATCGTGCCCCTACCTGGGTTCGCCCTGCGGCGAACGGACGGCTCGGAGAGCCGTCCCTACCCGTGGCATCGAATCGATCCAGTCCTCGATTCAGCCCTCTACGCAGTCCTCGACTCAGTCCTCGACTCAGTCCTCTATTCTTACTTATTCCACGGCGCTTTCGCGATCAGCAATCCCATGCCGCACCAGTCGGTGACGCCGGCGAAGATCAGGCCGCAGCCCACGAAGCCGCTGAGGCCGTAGAAGCCGGGGAGGTCGGCGAAGGTGCCCAGCATGACGCCGGTGAAGACCATGGTGCCCGCGGCGATGCGGACCTGACGTTCGATCGAGATCATGCCACCGGCATCCTTGTCGATGGGGAGTCCGGCCTGCTGGCAGGAATTCGTGCCGCCCTGGACGACGAGGGTCTTGAGGCCGCTAGCCGAGAGCTTCTTGGCCGCGACGCGGGCCCGGCCACCGGAGGCGCAGAGGAGCACGACGGTCTTCTGGTTATTACCAGCGAGGAGGGCGCGAACGTTGAGGTCCGTGACGTTCTCGAGGGGCAGATTGACCGCGCCTTGGACGCGACCCGAACGGAATTCGGCGGGCGAACGGACGTCGAGCAAGAGCGCACCGGCGCCGGCTTCGGCCATCACGTTGAGCGGGTGGAGTTCGTCATGGCTGTCCGTGGCGAGCGCGACCGGAGCGCCGCAGGCCTTGACCGAACCGCAGGAGGCGGCGGCCGGGGTGATGTCCATCGGACGACGCAGGGCGAGGTCGCGGACATACGTGGCGCCGCTGACGTTCACGGCATTGAAGCCGTGCTCGCGGAGCAGGCGCGTGCCTACGTGGGCGCGGAGGCCGCTGTGGCAGACGACCGCGGTGGGCTTGGATTTGTCGAGTTCGCCAAGGCGTCCGCGCAACGTGTTGAGCGGGATGTTATGGGCATGCTCGGCGCCGATGAGCTTGAGCTCGGCGCATTCATCGGCGTCACGGAGATCCACCACTTGATAGGAGGTCAGATCGGCGTCGGGCTGGATGATCGGAGCGAGGCCGTCGAGGTCGTTCATGGCGGCGAAGGCGGCCATGTGCAGCGGGTCCTTGGCCGAGCCGAAGGGCGGGGCGTAGGCGAGGTCGACCTGCGCGAGGTCGCGGACGGTGCCGCCGAAGTGCAGGAACGAGGCGACGACATCGAGGCGCTTGTCGATGCCCGCGGCGCCGACGGCCTGCGCGCCGAGGATGCGGCCCGTGCCGGCTTCGTAGACGAGTTTCAGCGTAAGCGACTTCGCGCCGGGGTAATAGCCGGCGTGGTGGTTGGCGGTGATGTGGACCGCGCGGGCCTGCACGCCACGCTTGAGGGCCGACTTCAGGGAGTCGCCGGCGATGCCTGCACCGAGGCCGAAGACCTTGATGATGGCCGTACCCCAGGCGGCGGGCGCCTTGGCGGACTTGCCGGTGGCGGCGTGTTCGCCGACGAGACGGCCGGTGCGATTGGCGATGCCCGCGAGCGGGATGCGACCGCGCTGGCCGGTGGTGCCGATGAGGTATTCCGCGGCGTCGCCGACGGCGTAGATGTCCTGGTCAGCCGTGCGCTGATACTCGTCGGTCAGGATGCCGCCCGTCGCGCCCACGCCGAGTCCGGCGGCGACGGCGAGCTGGTTGTAGGGACGCACGCCCAGGCCGAGGATGACCAGGTCGGCTTCGACCGTGACGCCGTTCTCGAGGACGACACCCGTGGCCTTGCCGGCCTTCTCGCGGATAGCCGTGAAGCCAGCGCCGGAGATCAGGCGGATGCCCTGACGGAGGAGTTCGCGACGGAGCGGTTCAGACATCTCAGCGTCGAGGGGAGGCAGGACCTGGCCGACTTTCTCGATCAGGGTCACGTCAAGGCCGCGTTCCTTGAGCTGCTCGGCGACTTCGAGGCCGATGAAGCCAGCGCCGACCACGGCGACTTGCTTGACCGCAGGCAGTTGGGCGAGGATGCGGTCCATGTCCTCGATGTTGCGGAGAGAGTGAACGCCCTGGGCGCGGACGCCGGGGACGTCGGGGATGAGCGGGGCCGCGCCAGGGGCGAGGATCAGCTTATCGTAAGATTCGTCGTATTCCGTGCCGGCGACGTGGTCGCGGATGCGCACGCTCTTCTTGGTGCGGTCGATCGAGAGGGCTTCGTGGCGGACGCGGACTTCGATGTCGAAGCGCTTCTTGAACATCTCGGGCTTGGCCACGAGCAGCTTGGCGCGGTCCTGGATGACGCCGCCGAGGTGGTAGGGGAGGCCGCAGTTGGCGAAGGAGACGTAGGAGTCCTTCTCGAGCATGATGATGCGGGCCTTTTCGTTCATGCGACGGGCGCGCGTGGCGGCCGAGGCGCCGCCGGCGACGCCGCCGACGATGAGGATCTTGGGAGAGGTATTCATGGGATTATTTGGCGAAATGGGAACGGATGCAGCCGAGGATCGTCAGGCAGCCGGCGTGGGCCACGCGGTAGCGGGCGACGCGGCCGGCGCGCTCGGCGGAGACCAGGCCATGGGCGCGGAGGCGCATCAGGTGCTGGCTGACCGCGGCCTGCGGACGGCGGAGGCGGGTGGTGAGCTCGGAGACGTCCAGCGGGCCTTTCTCGAGGGCCTCGACGATGCGGAGCCGGTCCGGGTGCGAAAGCGTACGGAGCGCGCCCGCGCAGTGGCGGAGTACCTTCGGGTCGAGCGGGCTCGGCTTTGACATATTCAAGAGTTTGAATGTATTATTCCTGAAAGTCAAGTAGGGGTTGGGGGAGGCCTCAAAATTAGCTCAAGGGGAGACCGGAAAGTGTGATTGGGATATGAAACCCCAGCCAATCATCCGGTCTCCGGTTTCCCTTTGAGTTGTTGTATCAAGGTAGGGTTGAGCGGCTCGCTCAACCGAGGCTGACCGAGCCGGTCAGCCCTACCTCAGGAACTAGGTCGGCACGCAGTGCCGACCCTACCGGCGAAAGCTACGCTTTCTTCTCCGCTTTCGCGACGAGCGCGAAGATCCCGGCGGCCATGGCGACGAGTCCGGCGTAGCAGACCCACTCGGGCAGGCCGAGGAGTTCGGGGAGGCGGAGTTTGCCGTAGGCCCCGACGGGCAGGATGTTCGCGGCGACCCAGTCGAAGGTCAGGGCGTAGGCGATGCCGCCGACCATCATGCCGGCGAGGCCGGCCAAGGCGTCCATCCGTCCGGTGGCGACCGCGGCGAGTCCCGTGCCGGGGCAATAGCCGTAGAGCACCATGCCGACGCCGAAGATGGCGGCGCCGAGGCCGACAGCCAGGAGGTTGGTCGCCTTGATGTGATACTGGGCGAGGTCCTGGCCGTGCAGGATCGCGATGCCGACGCCGCCGACGGCGATGGCGGTCATCATGACCTTGAGCACGGTGAAGTCGCGGAACTGGAAGAGACGGACGATGACGTCGAAGTCGGTCACGCCGCCGCGGTGCAGCAGGAAGCCGAAGAGGAGTCCGAAGCCGACGGCGGCCCAGAGGAGTTCGGAGCCGGTGAGGAAAGCGAGGAAGGGCATCATGGTTTCAGGTCTCGGCTGGGGTTCAGGCTTGGACGGAGCGGCCGTAGAGCAGCTTCGCGGTGAGGATGCCCGACGCGAACATCACGATGAAGAAGAGCCAGCCGCTCACGGCCAGCTGCAGGCAGCCGCTGATGCCATGGCCGCTGGTGCAGCCATCGGCGAGGCGGGCGCCATACATGATGATGATGCCGCCGAGGAAGGCCGCGACCAGACGCTTGGCCTTGGACGGACCGAAGCTGGCGATCCACACGGACGACTCCGACGAGACCTTGAACGCGCCGCAGAGCAGGGCGCTCAGCAAGGCGCCGGCCATCGTGCCGACGAGGAAAAGCGTGCTGTAATCCCAAGCCGGGATCGCGGTCTTGGCCCAATAGGTGTTCGCCGCTACCTGGTCCGACCCGAGGATCGGCATCGCGCAGGCGCCCGCCGCCTGGGCGAGGCCGGTCGACATCCCGAGCGGTTTGTTGGCGACCGAGAACGTGACGATGCTGAGCAGGCCGATCAGCATGCCGACGAGATAGGGGTTCCAGCGAGGGTTCTTCATGGGGTGAGGGCAGGATGGAGGATGAATGATGAAGGATGAAGGATTAATTAGCGGTTGGCGGTAAGCGGTTGGCGGTTGGGAAAATGAGAGGTACGGAGGTCGGGAGACCAGGAGGATGACGCAATAGGTAGGGTTGAGCGGCTCGCTCAACCGAGGCTGACCGGGCCGGTCAGCCCTACCAAAATACAACTAGGACAGCACGTGGTGCTGTCCCTACCTCAGGGCATGGCGCTCCCCCGATACTCGATACTCCAGACTCTATACTCTCAATTCACCCGAGCCGATTCGCCGCGCTGACGAGGGCCTTGAGGCCGGCGAGCTCGATGTTGGCGTCGACGCCGCAACCCCAGGCTTTGCGGCCCGAGGCGTCCTGCACGCAGACGTAGGCGGCGGCGGACGATTCCGAGCCGGAGGCGAGGGCGTGCGAGCGGTAGTCTTTCACGGTGAAGCCGGCCCAGCCGTGCGGTTCGAGGGCGTGCACCAGGGCGCTGATCGGGCCGTTGCCCTCCGCGCGCAGGTCGAGCACCTTGTCGCCGGGCACGCGCACTTTGATGCGGCAGGCGACCATCCCTTTGCCCGCCGGATCGGAATCGAATTCGACGAGCTCGAGCGGATGGGAGACGTTAACGAATTTCGCGCGGAAGCAGTCGTGGATCTCGGCGGGCGAGAGTTCCTTGCCCAGCTGGTCGGCGTGCTTGCCGATGAGGTTGCCGACTTCCGGGTGCATCAGCTTCGGCAGGTCGAAGCCGAACTCACGGTCGAGCACGTAGGCGACGCCGCCCTTGCCGCTCTGCGAGTTGATGCGGATGATGGCCTCGTAGGAACGACCGATGTCCATCGGGTCGATCGTGAGGTAAGGGACGTCCCAGAGGGCGTCGTGGCCGATCTTCGCGCGGCGATCCATGCCCTTCTTGATGGCGTCCTGATGGGAGCCTGAGAAAGCCGTGAAGACGAGGTCGCCGCCATACGGGTGGCGGTCGTGGACGCTCATGCGGGTCACGCGTTCGTAGACCTCGCGGATCGCGCCGAGGTTGCGGAAGTCGAGCTTCGGGTCGATGCCGTGCGAGAACATGTTCAGCGCCACGGTGACGATATCGAGGTTGCCGGTGCGCTCGCCGTTGCCGAAGAGCGTGCCCTCGACGCGGTCCGCGCCGGCCATCAGGCCCAGCTCGGTGGCGGCGACGCCGGTGCCGCGGTCGTTGTGGGTATGCAGGGAGACGATGGCCATCTCGCGGTTGCTGAGATGGCGGCAGAACCACTCGATCTGGTCGGCGTGCGTGTTCGGCGTGCCGGCTTCGACGGTGAGGGGCAGGTTGAGGATGATCTGGCGCTTCGCGGAGGCGCCCCAGGCCTTCGCGACCGCTTCGCAGACCTCGAGGGCGTAGTCGGGCTCGGTGAGCACGAACGTCTCCGGGCTGAATTCCAGCTGCCAATGCGTGTCCGGCAGGGCGTCGGTCAGCTCGCGGATGAGCCTGGTGCCGTTGACGGCCATCTCGAGGACCTGGGCCTTCGAGAGGTTGAAGACGATCTCACGCTGGGCCGGGTTGGTCGGCGTGTAGAGGTGGACGATCGCGCGACGGGCTCCCTTGAGGGATTCGATCGTGCGGCGGATGAGGTGTTCGCGGGCCTGGACGAGGACCTGCACCGAGACGTCCTCGGGGATGAGCTGCTTTTCGATGAGCTCGCGCGTGAAGGCGAACTCCGTGTCGGAGGCGGAAGGGAAGCCGATCTCGATCTCCTTGAAGCCGATGCGGCAGAGGGTCTGGAAGAGCTCGTGCTTCTCCGGCACGTTCATCGGGATCGCCAGGGCCTGGTTGCCGTCGCGGAGGTCGACGGAGCACCAGCGGGGCGCCTTCTCGATGCGCGCGTCCGGCCAGCGACGGTCGGGGAGGCGGACGGTCTCGAAGGGGCGGTATTTCTGCCGGAGGGAATCCATGGCGGGCGAAGGGCGGATGGTGGGAAAGGAGGGAAGGGCTGGCGAGCGTGGGTTTGGGCCCCTGAAAGCAAAAAACCCACCCGGACGTCCGGGTGGGTTTTTTCGCAAGGGAGCGAGACCCGGACTTAGGCGTCAGGCTTGGTCTTCGGAAGCTTGGTCACGCGCTTCAGGTCCTTGACCGTGCCGCGCTTCTTGAGCAGTTCCACGCGCTCGAAGCGCTTGAGGACGTTACGCTTCGCTCCGGAGGAGGAGGCGCTGGACTTGAAACTGTTGTGCTGGGTCATGGCCGTAAGGTGGGTGGAAGTTTGGAGAAAAGGGGTGGAAGGGGCGGGAGCAAGGGGAAAAGCGGTCAAAATGCCGACTTAACCCCTTTCTCCGCCGGTTTCGCCCCTCAGGCCTGCTTCAGGATGCCCTTCACGACATGCCCGTGGACGTCGGTCAGGCGGAACTGGCGACCCTGATAGCGGAAGAGGAGCCCCTCATGGTTGATGCCGAAGAGGTGCATCAGGGTGGCCTGCATGTCGTGGATGTGGACCGCGTCCTTGGTGATGTTCCACCCGAAGTCGTCGGTCGCGCCGTGGACGTGTCCGCCCTTCACGCCGCCGCCGGCGAGCCACCAGGAATAGGCGCGGCCGAAGTGATCGCGGCCCTTGAAGCCCTGGCCCTGCTGGTTCTGCGCGAACGGCGTGCGGCCGAACTCGCCGCCCCAGACGACGAGGGTGTCGTCGAGCAGGCCGCGCTGCTTGAGGTCCTTGACGAGCGCGGCGCTCGCCTGGTCGGTGTCGAGGCACTGCTGCGCGAGCTGGCCGGTGGTGAGGTTGTTGTGCTGGTCCCAGCCGGCGTGCATCAGCTGGGTGAAACGCACGCCGCGCTCGGCGAGGCGGCGCGCGATGAGGCAGTTGTTGGCGAACGTGCCGGGCTTGAGGACTTCGGGGCCGTACATCTCGAGGACCGACTTGGGCTCGTTCTTGAAGTCGAGCAGGTCGGGCACCGAGGCCTGCATGCGGAAGGCCATCTCGTATTGCGAGATGCGCGTGTCGATCGCCGGATCGCCGACCTCGCCGAAGTGGGCGCGGTTCAGCTCCTGCATGTCGTCGAGCATCGTGCGACGGGCGTCGCGGCTGACGCCGGCCGGGTTGTTGACGTAGGGTACCGGATCGCCGACGCCGCGGAAACGCACGCCCTGGTGCTTGCCGGGCAGGAAGCCATTGGACCAATAGTGCTCGAAGAACAGCTGGCCGCAGGTCTTGGCGGCGTCGGAGGAGGTCATCACGACGTAGGCCGGCAGGTCCTCGTTCATCGTGCCGAGACCGTAGGACAGCCAGGCGCCCATCGACGGACGGCCCGGGATCTGCGAGCCGGTCATGAAGAACGTCACGCCGGGCGCATGGTTCACCGCCTCGGTGTTCATCGAACGCACGACGCAGAGTTCGTCGGCGATGGCGCCGGTGTAGGGCAGCATCTCGCTCATCTCGATGCCGCTGGAGCCCCACTTCTTGAAAGGCTTGATGGCGCCCACGCACGGGAACTTCGCGTAGCCGCTGGACATCGTGGAGAGACGGGTGTCGCCGCGCACGCTGGCGGGGATGTCCTCCCCGGCCATCTTGGCGAGGAGCGGCTTATGGTCGAAGAGGTCGACGTGCGAAGGGCCGCCGCCTTGCCAGAGGCAGATCATGCGCTTCGCCTTGGGCGCGAAGTGCGGGAGCCCGGGCAGGGCGCCGACCGGATTCGGCGCGGCCTGGAGGTCGCGGGCGAGGAGCGAGCCGAGGGCGACGGCCCCGATGCCTTGGACGCCGGCGCTGAGGAAGCTGCGGCGCGTCAGGCGCTCGCGCCATTCGGAGGGAGAGAGTTCGAAGTCCATTGGGGTTCAGTCGCGGGTGACGGCGGCGTCGAGGTTGTAAAGGGCGAGGCAGGTGGCGGTGAGCGCGGCGTGCTCGGCGGCGGGGATGGCCGCGTCGCGCTTGCTCTCGCCGACCGCGAGCAGCGCTTCCGCGGCCTTGGGGTCGGTCGCGTAGACCGCGCGCTGGTTGGCGAGCATCTTGGCGAGCAGGGCGGGTTCCGGGCCGGCGGGCGCGCGGCCGAGCACGAGGGCGAAGGCGCGGGCGAGGCGGGCTTCGTCGGTCGGCTGCTCCTTGGTCACGCGCTGGGCGAGCATGCGGGCGGCTTCGACCCAGGTGGGATCGTTGAGCATCGTGAGCGCATGCAGGGGCGAGGAGGTGACGGCCGTGCGCACGCGGCAGGTCTGGCGGGCGGAGCTGTCGAACATGTTCACCGGCGCGATGGTGCGGCGCCAGAAGGTGTAGAGCGAGCGGCGGTAGAGGTCGGCGCCCTTGGACTGCGGATAGGTGAAGTCGCGCTCCTTGGTGATCGCGAGGCTCTCCCACGGGCTCTCGGGCAGGTAGGGATAGACCGGCACGCCGCCAATCTTGGCGTCGAGCAGGCCGCTCGAGCTCAGGGCGACGTCTCGCAGGATCAGCGACGGGAGGCGGAGGCGCGGCGCGCGGGCGAGCAGCTTGTTCTCGGGGTCCTTCTGCAGGTGGGCCTTGGTGACGACGCTGGACTGGCGGTAGGTCTTGCTGGTCACGATCAGCTTCTGGAGGGCCTTGGTCCTCCAGCCGGACTCGCGGAACTCGACGGAGAGCCAGTCGAGCAGCTCCTGGTGCGTCGGGCGGTCGCTCTGCACGCCGAGGTCCTCGGAGGTGCGCACGATGCCGAAGCCGAAGAAGTGCTGCCACTGGCGGTTCACCTGCACGCGGGCGGTGAGCGGGTGCTCGGGGCGGAAGAGCCACCGGGCGAGGCCGAGGCGGTTCTTCGGGGCGTCTTTCGGCAGCGGGGGCAGGAAGCCCGGCGCGTCGAAGGTGACCTTCTCCTTCTTCGAGAGATACGCGCCTCGGTCGAGGATGTTCGTCTCGCGCGGCTGGTCGTCGGACATCACCATCACGCGCGGCAGGACGTCGCCGCGGAAGCCGTCGAGGAGCTGCTTCGCGCGGTCGATCTGCTTGAACGCGGCGATCTTCTTCCGGTCTTCGGGGAAGACGCTCTTATTATAATGATCGCGGAGTTTCTTCGTCTCGGCGGCGGTGCGCTTCTTGTCCGGCGCGAGCAAGGCCTCCAGTTCCTTGGGCAGCATGCCCTTGTCCTTGGCCGGTCTGGCGAGCCAGGCTTCGAAGGCCTTGGTCTGGTGCGCGCCGAAATCCTTGTTCAGCTTGTCGAAATCGGCCTGCAGCCGGGCGAGTTCGGCGGCCTGCTCGGGCGAAGGCACGTCGACCGTCATGCCGTCGAGGCGGAAGCGGCTGCGTCCGCCGTTCTGCGTCAGGCCCCCGCTCGGGGTGCCGCGTTCCTTCACGTGGTTGAAGGCGTCGAGCCACTGGTAGTAGTCCTTCTGCGTGATGGGGTCGTATTTATGGTCGTGGCACTGCGCGCAGGCGACCGTGAGGCCCAGCCAGGTGGTCGTGGTGCTTTCGACGCGGTCGAAGAGCGTGTTGAAGCGCTGCTCCTCGGCGATGTTGCCGCCTTCGCCGTTGAGGATGTGGTTCCGGTTGAAGGCCGTGGCGATCTTCTGGTCGAGGCTGGCGTTCGGGAGCAGGTCGCCCGCGAGCATCTCGGTGCTGAGCTGGTCGAACGGCTTGTCGGCGTTGAGGTTCCTCACCAGCCAGTCGCGCCAGATCCACTGGAAGGTGTCGCCGTCCTGCTGGAAGCCGTTGCTGTCCGCGTAGCGGGCGGCGTCGAGCCAAGGCAGGACCATGCGCTCGCCGTAGTGGGGCGAGGCCATCAGGCGGTCGACCTGCTTCCCGTAGGCGTCCGGAGCATCGTCGGCGAGGAAGGCGGCCGTCTCTTCCGGCGTGGGCGGCAGGCCGGTGAGGTCGAGCGAGAGGCGGCGCAGCAGCGTGGCCTTGGGGGCTTCCGGCGAAAGGACCAGGCCGGCCTTGGCCAGCTTCTCGACCACGAAGGCGTCGACGGGGTTCTTCTCGCCGTTGGCGGGCAGGGCGGGGCGGACCGGCGTCACGTAAGCCCAATGCTCCTTATACTCGGCGCCCTCGGCGATCCAGCGCTTCAGGATCTCCTTCTGCGCTGCCGTGATCGTGCGATGCGAATCCGGCGGGGGCATCACTTCGTCGGAGTCGGTCGACGAAAGCCGCTTGATCAGCTCGCTCGCCTCGGGGTCGCCCGGGACGAAGGCCTTCTTGGCCAGCGCGTCGGCGCGGACGTCGAGGCGCAGCTTGGCCTTGCGCTTGTTGCCATCGGGGCCGTGGCAGTAGAAGCAGTTCTCGGAGAGGATCGGGCGGACGTCTTCGTTGTAATCGACCTTGGCCGTCGACGGCAGCGTCAGGCCGAGCAGGGCGAGGCAGGAGAAGAAGCTGGGGGTGAGCCGGGACATGGGGATATTTTAGCAGGTGAAGCCCGCCCGAGGAATGGTCGGGGGTGATGGGTAGGTTGTAGAATACGACCTTGGGGTGATTTACAGACAGGCCGTCCCTCGGCAGGTTGCAACCTGTCTCGTGCTCCTGACCCATCGGGGCCTTGGTTTGGGGTTGCTGGAAACTCCTGCGGTGGTGTCATTCGACCCAGTGCGCCTCCTGGACCGCTATATCCTCGCCGAATGGGCCAAGGTCTTCGCCTTGGCCTTGCTGAGTTTCGTGGGCATCATGCTCCTGTCGGTGTCCTATAACTGGATTCCTGATTTTCTGTCCTGGGGGGCCTCCTTCGGCACCATCACCGCCTTCCTGCTTCTGAGGTTGGTCCAAGATCTCTCCCTGCTCATCCCGATCTCCCTGCTCATCTCGGTCATCTTCGTCCTGGCGACGATGAACCGGAACCAGGAGATCTCCGCGGCCCGTGCCGCCGGCATCGGCATGGGTCGGCTGACCGCCCCGCTGTGGGTCGTCGGCGGCCTGCTCGCCGGCCTGCTCGCGCTGCTGAACGCCGTCCTGGTGCCCGACGCGTTGGAGACCATGAACGCCCTGCAGGAGGAAGCCCAGTTCGCCGCGCTCAAGGCCAAGGGCGGTAACGCCATCCCCCGCGGTCAGGCTTCGTCGGTCTCCTTCGAGAACTCCAAGGCCCGCCGGCTCTGGCTGATCTCCAACCTCGGCCTCAGCACCGGTCAGGCCTTCGAGGTCGTCGTGCACGCCTTCGATGCGAACCAGCGCGAGGTCCGCCGTATCTCCGCGCGCTTCGCCGAGTTCCGCAAGACCCCGCAGGGCTGGCGCTGGACTTTCCGCGAAGGCCGCGACCTCCGCTTCGATCCCGCGACCGGTTCGCTGATGGCGCAGCCGCGTTTCCAGGAACTAGCCTCCGACTTCAACGACGACCCCGAGGTGATGTTCTATTCCACCAAGGAGCCGGCCAAGCTCTCGCTCCGTGAGGTCTCCCGTTTCGTCGACCAGGCCGGCTTCAATCCCGGCGGCCCCAACGCCGCCTACGCCATGCGCTATCACGCGATCATGTCGACGCCCGTCATCTGCCTCATCGTCATCGCCGTCGCCATCCCGTTCTCGGTGACGCCCGGCCGCGTCAGCCCGATGGTGGGCGTCGCCAAGACCTTCGGCCTTTTCCTCGGCTTCTACTTCCTCACTTCGTTCTGCGCCGCCTTCGGCGAGAGCGGCGCCCTGCCTCCGATGGTGGCGGCGTGGATCCCGGCCACGCTCGTCGCGTGCTGGGCTTTCCCGAAGCTGAAGTCCGTCAATTGATCCATGCTTAGAGCCATTCGTATCCGCCCCGGACGTCCCGTGCGCGCCCTCCGGGGACATCCCTGGGCCTTCCTCGGCGAAGTCGAGTTCGTCGGCGAACCGCCGGTCGACGGTGACTGCGTCGAACTGACCGACCTCAAAGGCCGCTGCCTCGGCGCCGGCCTCTGGAACGGGAAGTCCCAGATCGCCTGGCGTCGCTACTCGCGCCGTCCGATCACCCTCGACGGTCCGTTGCTCGAAGAACTCGTCACCGCCGCCGTCAACCGCCGCGCCGGCAAGCCGGTCTGCCGTCTGATCTGGTCCGAGGCCGACAGCCTTCCTGGACTCGTCGTCGACCGCTACAACGATCTCATCACGATCCAGGCGCTGACCTGCGGCGTCGATCGCCGCCTCGCCACGATCATCGACGTCCTCCAGCGCCTGCTGAAGCCGCGCGAGATCGTCCTGCGTAACGACGCCGCGACCCGTAAGCTCGAAGGCCTCCGCCAGGAGATCCGCACGGTCTCGGGCAAGCCGCTCGAGCCCGCCTGGATGGAAGTCGGCGGCGTGCAGGTGCTCATCGACCTGATGGGCGGACAGAAGACCGGCACCTACCTCGACCAGCTCGACCAGCACCAGCACGTCGCGAAGCTCGCCCAGGGCCGCCGCGTGCTCGACGCATTCTGCAACCAGGGCGGCTTCGGCCTCGCCTGCGCCAAGGCCGGCGCCGCCAGCGTGCTCGGCCTCGACCAGTCCGAGGACGCCATCGCCGCCGCCCGCTCGGCCGCCGAACGCAACGGTCTCAGCGCCTCCTTCGAGGTCGCCAACGTCTTCGACTGGTTCACCGAACACCGCGAGGCTTCCTTCGACCTCATCGTCCTCGATCCGCCGCCCTTCGCCCGCAGCAAGGACGCCGTCGACGGCGCCCTCCGCGGTTACAAGGAACTCAACCTCCGCGCGCTCCGCCTGCTCGCCCCGGGCGGCATCCTGGCGACGTATTCCTGTTCGCACCGCGTCTCGGAAGAGATGTATCTCGAAGTCATCGAAGCCGCCGCGTCGGACGCCCGCCGCGAGGCCGTCATCCTGGAGCGCACCTCGCAGCCGGCCGACCACCCGGTGCTGCTGAACTTCCCCGAGAGCCGCTACCTCAAGGGCTTCATCATCGAGATTCGGGCTTAACTCCCGGGCCGCTTCCGTTTTCATCACGTCATGATCGTCTCCCTCCGCGGCAAACTCATCGAAGCCGGCGTCCTGCGCGTCGTCATCGAGTCGTCGGGCGTGGGCTACGAGGTCAACGTCCCCGTCACGACCGCGGAGCGCCTGCCGAAGCTCGGCGCGGAAGTCTTCCTGCTCATCCATCACGTCTTCCGCGAGGACGGCCAGGCCCTCTACGGCTTCGCCGTCGCCGAAGAACGTGAGTTCTTCAAACTGCTCGTCGAGAAGGTCTCCGGCGTCGGCCCCAAGATGGCGCTGAACATCCTCAGCCGCCTTGCGTTGCCGATCCTGCGTGACGCCATCATCCGCGGCGACGTCGCTTTGCTTTCCCAGTGTCCCGGCATCGGCAAGAAGACCGCCGAGCGCCTCGTCATGGAGCTGAAGGACAAGGTCGGCCTCGAAGGCCCCGGCGCCGCTCCGGCGGCCGCCGCGACCATCGTCGCCGCCCAGCCCACGCCCGCGACGGACGCCGTCGCCGCGCTCATCGCGCTCGGCTTCAAGGGTCCCGACGCCGACAAGGGCGTGCGCGCCGCGCTGGCCAAACTCGGCGCCGGCGCGACCGCCGATCAGTTGGTGAAAGCGGCGCTCGGGCGGTAAATGAAAAGGTGTTGGCGGTTGGCGGTAAGCGGTTGGCGGTTGCAACGAACCCTGATGCAAAGGGAGACCGGGAACCGGAATGTTAGCTTGGGATAATAAACCCCAGCCAATCATCCGGTCTCCGGTTTCCCTTTGAGTTATGCATCGTGGTAGGGTTGAGCGGCTCGCTCAACCGAGGCTGACCGGGTCGCTCAACCGAGGCTGACCGGGTCGGTCAGCCCTACCTCGGGCAGCGGATTTCCTGACCGCCAGCCGCTTACCGCTAACCGCTTCTACCTAGTGCTTACTTCAGCCCCAGCACATCTTCCATGCCGTACAGGCCGGCGGGCTGGCTCTTGAGCCAGCGGGCGGCGCGGACGGCGCCACGCGCGAAGATCTCGCGGTTGGAAGCCTTGTGCGTGAGTTCGAGGCGCTCGCCTTCGGCGGCGAAGAGGACGGTGTGGTCGCCCACGACGTCGCCGCCGCGGATGGCGTGCACGCCGATCTCGCCGAGCGGGCGTTCGCCGACCAGGCCTTCGCGGCCGTGCTTGAGGGCTTCCTTGGCGAGCTGGCGCTCTTCGAGGAGGATCTTGAGGAGCGTCTCGGCGGTGCCGGAGGGCGCGTCCTTCTTGAGGCGATGGTGCATCTCGAGCACTTCGACGTCCCAGCGGCCGGCGTCGGCGAGCGAGCGGGCGGCCTGGCGGACGAGGGCGTTGAGCAGCGTGACGCCGACGGAGTAATTGCCGGCCCAGACGACCGGGAGGCCCTTGATGGCGGCGGTGATCGCGGCCTTCTCTTCGGCGGTGTGGCCGGTGGTGCCGATCACGAGCGGCTTCTTATGCCGGGCGCAGAGCTGCGCGACGGCGAGGGTCGCGGAGTGGAGGGAGAAGTCGATGACCACGTCGGCCGAGCCGATGTGCGCGGCGAGGTCCTCGCCCTGGTCGACGCCGGCGGCGATGACGGCCAGTTCGGAGGCCGCCACGTTGGCGATGGCGAGGCCCATGCGGCCCTTGGCGCCGTTGAGGAGGATGCGGATGGGCTGGCTCATCGGAGGGAGGCGAGGGTGGCGTCGGCGACCTTCTCGACGAGGAGGCGGTTGGCCTCGGACATCTCGCAGAGGGGCAGGCGGACTTCGTCCGAACGGATGATGCCGGCGCGCATCATGCAATGCTTCACGGGCACCGGGTTGGGTTCGACGAAGAGGGTCTTGAAGATCTCGGCGAGCTGGTCGTGCAGGACCTTGGCTTCGGCGAACTGCTTCGTGCGCGCGAGCCGGGCGAGCTTGGCCACCGGGCCCGGGATGAGGTTCGACGCGACGGAGATGATGCCTTGGGCGCCGACTTCGGCGAAGGGGAGGGTCAGGGAGTCGTCGCCGCTGAGGACGATGAATTCCGGGTCGGCTTCGCGCACGAGGCGCGCGGCCTTCTCGACCTGGCCGCCGGCTTCCTTGATGCCGATGATGTGCGGAAACTTCTTACGCAGGCGGAGCGTGGTCTCGACGGTGATCTCGATGCCGCAGCGGCCCGGGATGGAGTAGAGGATGATCGGCTTGGCGGTGGCTTCGGCGATGACCGCGAAGTGGCGGAACAGGCCTTCCTGGCTGGGCTTGTTGTAATACGGGGCGACGAGCAGGAACGCATCGGCGCCGGCTTCGTCGGCGCGCTGGGTCAGGTCGAGGGCTTCGGTCGTGGCGTTGGAGCCCGTGCCGGCCATGACCGGGACGCGGCCGGCGGCGAATTCGACGGTCTTGCGGATGACTTCGATGTGCTCGTCGTAGTCGAGGGTGGGGGACTCGCCGGTGGTGCCGACGGCGACAAGGCCGTCGATGCCGTCCTTGATCTGGAATTCCACCAGCTTCTTCAGGTCATCCCAGGCCACGGCGCCCTTGACGAAAGGGGTGACCAAGGCCGTGTGGGCGCCCACGAAAGCGCGGGGGCCGAAAGGACGGCGGGAAGGGCTGGAACCGGTCGAGGACATTGCGGCGGGAAGTGACCCCCGAACCAACCGCCCCGCGTCGAAAGAGACAAACCCAAAAACCCCGTGGGACGGGGCGGACCCCGCTTAAGGGGCCGGGCCGACGAGGATTCGGTCGTTTTCCGTGTCCGTCACGTAGAGCCGTCCGTCCGGGCCGATGCGGGCGCCGTGCGGGCGGTTGAGCTGCGTGCCGGCCCAGTCGGCGCCGACCGCGGCGCCCTTCTTGCCGTCGCCGACGAGGGTGCGGATGGTCTGCTTCACCGGATCGTAGACGCGCAGGCAATGGTTCTCCGTGTCGAGGATGAGCACGTTGCCCTTGGCGTCCATCGTCACGTATTTCGGACCGTTCATCGTCGCCTCGGCCGCAGGCCCGTCCGTCGCCGGACCTTTCTTGCCGGCCTTGTTCACGACGACGGTGACCTTGCCGTCCTTGATCGCGGCGAGCGCGTGGCCGCCGCGGAGCAGGGCGTAGATCGTGCCGTCCTTGGCCACGCAGCAGGCGCGGACGTCGCCCATCGGGGCTTCGAGCGCGTCCTGTCCGTCCTTGGGGAGTCCCTTCTTGCCGTTGCCGGCGACGGTGGTGATCACCTTGGTCGCGAGGTCGATGCGTCGGACGCGGTTGTTCACGATATCGGCTATGGTCATGAACTTGCCCGCGGGGTCGATGACGCCGCACATCGGGATGTTCATCTTAGCCTGGTCGGCGGGGCCGCCGTCGCCGGAAAAGCCGGACTTGCCCGTGCCGGCGAAGAGCGTCGCGACGTGCGTCTTCGGGTCGAGGCGCACGATGCGGTGCTGGAAGCTGTCCGAGGCGTAGATCGAACCATCCGGGCCGATGGAGACGTCGTGCATGCCGTCGTAGACGGCGGGAGCGAGGTCGAGGCGCTGCGCGGGCGCGGGCGGGATCATGCCCTTGGGGGCGCTGTCCCACTTCACGCCGGAGACGAACTCGATTTTCCCGCCGTGCAGCTTGAAGATGCGGTTGGCGGGCTGGAACTCGACGCCGTAAGCGTCGCCCTGGGCGTCGAACGCGATGCTGAAGGGCTGGCGGATCTGTTCAGCGCCGGGGACCTTGATGACTTCGATGGCCGCGAACGCGGAGGCGGCGCAGGCGAGCAGGGGGAGCAGGCGGGAGAGCATGCGATGTTCATAGGACGGGCGTGGTCGGGTTCAAGCCTCGGCGGGGAAATGGTTCGACCTCGGCCGGACGGCCCTCACCTTGGCGGCTCCCGTGAGCGCGCCGCTTCCTCTGATCGTCCGCGAACTGGGCGGCGCCGGTGCGCCGCTCGTGGTCCTGCACGGCCTGCTGGGTTCGTCGCGCAACTGGCAGTCGGCCGGCGTGGCCCTCGCCGAACGTGGTCATCGCGTGCTCGCGCCGGACCTGCGTAATCACGGCTCTTCTCCATGGGGCGACGACTGTTCTTACGCCGCGCTGGCGGCGGACGTCATCGCGCTGCTCGACCGTCTCGCGCTCGGCCCCGTGCGCCTCGTCGGCCACAGCATGGGAGGCAAGGCCGCGATGCGTCTCGTCATGGATCGACCTGACCTCGTCGCGCGCCTCACCGTCGTCGACATCGCCCCGCGAGCCTATTCCGATCGCGTGCGCGTCGAGTTCGCCGCCATGAACGCCTTGGACCTTTCCGCGGTGAAGTCACGTAAGGACGCCGAGGAAAAACTCACCGTACAGGTGCCGGAGTGGGGCATGCGTCAGTTCATCCTCACCAATCTGGGACAGGACGCGGAAGGCCGCTGGCGCTGGACCGTCAACCGCGAGGCGCTGACGCGTTCGCTGCCCGAGATCCTGGGCAATCCGCTCGCCGCCGGTGAAATCTGGGACGGCCCGACGCGTTTCCTGCGCGGTGGTAAGTCGAATTACATCCGCGACGAGGACTTCACGACCATCCGGGCGCACTTCCCGCAGGCGGACGTGGTCGCGCTGCCGGACAGCGGCCACAACCCGCACTTCGAGGCGCGGGCCGGGTTCGTCGAGGCGACGCTCACTTAGGCCGCCGGCCTCGCCCGGCGACGGCGCAGCAGGAGGAAGCCGCCGACCAAGACGACCGCGAGGGCGAGCATCACTCCGCCGCAGATCAGCAGCATCCGCCGGCCGAGATGGCCGGTCGGCTCGTGGGCCTGGATGAGCGGAGATTCGTCGCCCGCCACCATCATCACCCAGCGGGCTTTCGCGCCGGGCTTGGTCTCGTCGACCAACCAGAGCAGCACCGTGTGCGGACTCTCGTCGGGCAGACGCAGCAGGAAATTCCGGGGCTCAGGCGTCCAGTTCCACTCCGCGCTCTCAAGCTGGTAGGTCTTCGCGAGTTCTTCCGCCGTATGCTGGAAGGGCGAATCGAGGTCGAGCTTCGTGGCCGAAGAGAAGTCCGGCGCGCCGGCCGCTTCGGTGAGCGGGAACTGGTCCTTGCCGGTCGCGACCGTGAACAGTCCCTCCGCGGCCTTCGCCAGCTCGGCGCGTTCGCGGATGTTGAAGTTCGCCTCCAGGTCGGCGGTCACCTTGAGCGAGCAGGAGCCGTCGGCGTGCAGCGTGAGGCGGGAGAGGAGGACCTCGCCGTTATGGGCCGAGACGAACAAGGGGAGCACGAGGGCTCCCCAGGTCAGGACCAGCTGGCGCAACGCGCGGATCACTTGCGGTTCCAGCGCAGCACGCGGCCGAAGACGTTCCATTCGGTCTCGAGGATGTTGCCGTCGTTGTCGAAGGTGATGCCGTGGGGCGAGGTCACGACGCCGACGCGCCAGTCGGCGGGCTTCACGTTGGGCGTGTTGGTCTCCTTCTTGGTGCCCTTGGCGCCGGTGTTGTCGTTGACGCCGAGGGAGGCGACCATCTTGCCCTCCTTGTTCCAGACCGAGACGCGGCCGGCGATCTCGGCCACGCACATCAGCTCGCCGTGGAAAGAAGCGGAGGAGGGGTTGCGCAGGCCTTCCTTGGCGATCATCTGCGGGTTGGTGCCGTCGAGGTCGACGTGGAACATGCGGTTGTTGCCGCGGTCGAGGCAGAGCAGGCGGGCCGGGCTGAAACGCGTGTCGACGAAGACCTTGTGGGTGTTGGCGAAGCCCTTGCCGTCCACGACCTGCGTGGGGCCGCCGAAGACGGACTTGAACTTACCGTCCTTGTCGAAGACGAAGACCCAGCTCTTGCCGTAGCCGTCGACGATGTAGATGTCGCCGTTCGGGGCGACGTCGCAGCTGGTCAGCTTGAGGGCGTTGACGCTCTTGCCGGCCTTGTCCTTGCCCTTGCCCTTGTCGGCCGGGAAGGCGTCGGGCTTGATCTCCATGACGATGGTGCCGTCGAGCTTGGCCTTGAGGAAGCGCTGTTCGCCGAGGACGGCGCCGTAGAGGAATTCGCCTTCGGCGGACTTGCGGATCACGAAGCCGTGGAGCGACATCGGGAGGGCGAGGGTCTTCAGGTACTTGCCGTCCTTGCCGTAGACCTGGATTCCGGCGTCCTTCTCCTGGACGCTGACGTAGATGAGGCCGGCGGAGTCGACGGCGATCTCGCCGTGGCCGTTGCCGATGGTGGCTTTGCTGGGAGGCGTGCCGAGGAAGTCAGGCACGAGTTCGTATTTCACTTCGGCGGCGGAGGCGGAGAGGGCGGTCACGGCGAGGAGGGCGAGGGCGCGGAGGGTGGGCATGGGGGTGAGAAGGGCAGGGATGGGGGTAGGGGTAGGAATGAGTGATGGGTAGGGGTGGGCGAAGCCTCTGGCAATGGGATTTCGGTCGGCGGGGTTTCGTTTTCGGCATCGCTCTGGGATTGTCACCGCTGTCCCCACCCCTATCCCTACCCCTACCCCTAAAATGAAATCCATTCGTCTCCTCGCGGCCCTGGCCGCCCTCGTCGTGTCGGCCAGCGCCGCCGAAGTGAAACTCGAATCCGCCTTCAACGGCAAGGACCTCGCCGGCTGGAAGGTCTCCGGCGCGGACGCCTTCTGGACCGCCGCCGACGGCGTCCTCACCGGCGTCAACGACCCGTCCTTCAAGGATTACAAGAAGGGCAACATGCTCTACACCGAAAAGTCCTATCAGGACGTCGTGATCGAGTGCGAATGCCGCTTCAGCGGCGAGATCGACAGCGGTATCATGGTCCGCAAGGACGCCGCCGGGAAGAAGGACATCCAGATGCAGATCGGCGTCTCCCGCTCCCTGAAGAAGGACATGACCTGCACGTTCTACGTCGGCAAGTATCCGGAAGCCGGCTGGGCCCCGAAGGTCCCCTCGCTCTGGAAGAACGACGAGTGGAACAAGATCCGTTTCCAGGCCAAGGGCGACACCTACACCGTCTGGCTCAACGGCGAGCAGGTCGCGAACTACGTCGACGCCAACTACCCGAAGGCCGCTCCGGTGGGCCTCCAGGTGCACGGCGGCGTGAAGATGAAGGTCGAATACCGCAACATCTCCATCGGCGAGATCAAGTAAGCCGCGGCTTGCTTTCGGTCCGGAAGGGCGGGAGGAATCCCGCCCTTTTTCGTTGGGGGAGCCAGGCAGGCGTGCTTAATCAAGACCATGACTTCGCCGCTGCCCCGCCGCCGGTTCCTGCGTCAGCTCGCCCTCGGCGTCGCGGTCGCGCCGTTCATCGGCTGCGCCTCGCGGACGGCCGGACTCGAGATCGGCGTCATCGCCGACCCGCAGTATGCCGACATCCCTGATCGCGGCACGCGCGCGTATCGCGCTTCGATCGCCAAGCTCGCCGACGCCGTCGGACGTTTCAACGCCCGTCCGCTCGATTTCTGCGTCAACCTCGGCGACACCATCGACCGTGAGTGGCGCAGCTACGACGCGATCCTCGCGCCGCTCGCCGCCGCGCGCCACCGCTGGGAGCATGTCCTTGGCAATCACGATTTCGCCTTGCTGGACGAGGAGAAAACCAAGGTCGACGCCCGACTCGGCGTCACCGCGCGCCACCGCTGTTTCGACCGTCCCGGCTTCCGTTTCGTCGTCCTGGACACCGGCGCCGTGAGCACGTACGCGACGCTCGCCGGCAGCGAGGCGCGGCGTGAGGCGGCCGCCGAGCTCGCGCGCGTGAAGGCGCGCAAGCTGCCGCAGGCGCAGGATTGGAACGGCGCGGTCGGACCGAAGCAGCTCGCCTGGTTCGAAGGCGTCGCCGCCGACGCCGCGAAGCGGGGGCTCAAGGTCGTCGTCTTCGCGCATCATCCCGTGGCGCCCGTCGGGGCCTACGATGCCTGGGATGCGACCGAGATCCTCGCGGCCTTGGGCCGTCATCGGAACGTGGTCGCCTGGTTCAACGGCCATCACCATGCCGGCGGTTTCGCCCAGGTCGAAGGGCTCCCGTGCGTGACTTTCCATGGCATGGTCGAGACCCCGGACACCAATGCCTTCGCCACCGCCCGGTTCCTGTCGGACCGGGTGATCGTGGAGGGGCAGGGGCGAGAGCCCTCGAGAGAGCTGATTTTCAGGGTTTAACGAGTTATATCAGTCTTAAAATCGATTTATCGTGTGATTTCAATCAATTGAAGGGCGGGTGGCTTATATAGGCGGAAACCGCATATTTATTCGCAACCTGTCGGTCTTCTTACTGTCTGAAAGGCAACCCCTGACAGACCATGAAACTCCACCGCAACTGCGAAGGAAATCACCCCGACGTTCTCTCCGCCCTGAGTCGCCGAGACTTCATGCACATCGGCATGATCGGCACCCTCGGACTGAGCCTCCCCAACATGCTCCGCCTCAAGGCGCTCGAGATGCCCAAGGTCGAGTCCTTCAACGCGATGGCGGACTCCGTCATCCACATCTACCTGCCGGGCGGCATGGCGCAGCACGAGTCCTGGGACCCGAAGCCCTTCGCCTCGCCTGACTACCGCGGACCTTACACGCCGATCAAGACCTCGATCCCCGGCGAATACGTCGGCGAGAAGTTCGTCAACATCGCCAAGATCATGAACAAGCTGACCGTCGTCCGCTCGATGACGCACGGTGAGGCCGCCCACGAACGCGGCACGCACAACATGTTCACCGGCTACCGTCCGAGCCCTGCGATCAAGTTCCCGAGCTACGGTTCCGTCATCTCGCACGAGCAGGGTTCGCGCAACAACCTGCCGCCCTACGTGGTCGTGCCGAGCCAGAGCATCCCGGAGCAGGGCACCGGCTACATGAGCAGCGCCTTCGGTCCGTTCGCGCTCGGCAGCGACCCCGCCGACAAGGGTTTCGCCGTCCGCGACCTCCTCGCCCCGAAGGACGTCACCACGCAGCGTTTCGAGCGCCGCCGCAGCATGCTGGCCGCCGTCGACGAGCATTTCCGCGCGACCGAGAAGTCCGACGCCATCGGCGCCATGGACAGCTTCCAGCAGGCCGCCTACGGCCTCGTCAGCAGCGCCAAGGCCCGCGAGGCCTTCGACCTCTCCAAGGAGTCCGACAAGCTGCGCGACGAATACGGCCGCAACACCGCCGGCCAGCGCTTCCTCCTCGCCCGCCGCCTCGTCGAGGCCGGCGTCCGCATGGTCTCCGTCACCTTCGGCGGCTGGGACCACCACTCGAACATCAAGGGCGCCTTCGACGGTCAGGCCCCGCAGTTCGACCAGGCTTTCGCCCGCCTCATCACCGACCTCCAGGACCGCGGCATGCTCAAGCGCACGCTCGTCCTCGTCAGCTCCGAGTTCGGCCGCACGCCGAAGATCAACGGCACCAACGGCCGCGACCACTGGCCGCGCGTCTTCTCCGTCGCCATGGCCGGCGGCGGCGTGAAGGAAGGCTACATCCACGGCGCCTCCGACGCCCTTGGCGGCGAACCCGACCGCGACGCGGTCGGCCCGGAAGACCTCGCCAAGACCATGTACCGCGTCCTCGGCATCAACGCCGAGAAGCGCATCATGTCCGAAGGCGGCCGTCCGATCGACATCGTCAACGGCGGTCGCGTGATGACCGACTGGCTGGCCTGACCTCGCGCTCGTTCCCATCCGCGCGCCGGTCGGCGCCGCGGGCGGGCTGCGCCCCGCTTTATCGCTTTCATGAAGTTCCGCCTCCTTGCCGCGCTCCTGCTCGCCCCGCTCGCCGCGTGGGCGGCCTATCCCGACATGTCGGCGCTCAGGCCGCACGGCGGCCAGATCGGCGCCGACGTGAAGCTGACCATCACCGGCGCGCGCCTCGACGATTTCGAGGACCTCATGTTCTACACGCCCGGCTTCAAGGTGAAGAGCGTCGAGAGCCGCGCCGCGAACAAGGTCGAGCTCACCCTGTCCATCGACAAGTCCGTCCGCGCGGGCAACCACGTCATGCGCGTGCGCACGAAGTCCGGCGTCTCGCACATGCGCCAGTTCTTCGCGAGCCCCTTCCCGAACGTCGAGGAGAAGGAGCCCAACAGCGAGTTCGCCGGCGCCCAGCCGATCGCTCTCAACCAGACCGTCGAAGGCGTGATTCTCTCCGAGGACGTCGACTACTTCAAGCTGACCGTGAAGAAGGGCCAGCGCATCGGCGTCCAGGTCGACGGCCTGCGTCTCGCCGCCATCCCGCAGGGCGCGATGGATCCTTACGTCGCGATCCTCGACAAGGACCGCTTCGAGAAGGCCGCCTCCGACGACACGATCCTGCACCGCCAGGACGGCTACTGCTCCTTCACCGCCGAATACGACGGCGAATACTACGTGATGGTGCGCGAATCGTCCTACCGCGGCTCGGCCAATTCCTTCTATCGCCTGCACGTCGGCGACTTCCGTCGTCCGGACGCCATCTATCCCGCCGGCGGCAAGCTCGGCACCAAGCTCACCGTCCGCTTCCTCGAGCCGCGTGATTCCTTCGCCGAAGAAGTCTCCCTGCCCGCCGAGGACGATCCCGAGTTCGTCCTCTACCCGAAGTCCCAGCCGCCCGCCCCCTCCGGCAACCTCTTCCGCCTCTCGACCGTCGACAACACCCTCGAGGCCGAACCGAACAACGTCGCGGAGCAGGGCACCGTCGCCGCCGAGGCCGCGGCTTACGCCCTCAACGGCATCATCGGGCAGCCGGGCGACGTCGATTTCTTCCGCGTGCCCCTCAAGAAGGGCCAGGTCTTCGAGTGCCGCGCGCTCGCCCAGACGTTGGGTTCGCCCCTCGACCCCGTCGTCACCGTGCTCAGCCCCAAGGGCAACTCCCTCGCGAGCAACGACGACGGCGGCGGCATGCGTCGTCTTGATTCCCGTTTCCGCCTCACCGCCCCGGCCGACGGCGTCTACACGGTCCGCGTCACCGACCACCTCGAACGGGGCGGCGTGAACTTCGTCTACCGCATCGAGATGGTGGCCTCGCAGCCGAGCCTGACCTTCGCCTCGCCGGATTACACCATCAACGACACCAGCTACCGCCAGTTCCTGGCCGTGCCGAAGGGGGGACGTATGGCGCTGCGGGAGAACTTCACCCGCAACGGCGTGGGCGGCGACTACCGCTTCGAGCTGCAGGGGCTGCCCGCCGGCGTCAAGCTGCTCGACGACGCGGCCCCCGGCTCGCTGCCCGGCGTCCCGCTCGTGCTGGAAGCCGCGGCCGACGCGCCCCACGGCGGCGCCGTGGTCACGCCCCGCCTGCTCCCCCTCGATCCGAACAACAAGATCGTCGGCCAGATGCGCCGCACCTACGACATCGTCCGCATCGGCAACGTGATCTACTACCAGGGCATCGAGGACCAGCTCCCCGTCGCCGTGGTCGACGAAGCGCCTTATTCCCTCGAGATCCAGAAGCCCGAGACCCCGCTCGTGCGCAACGGCATCTTCAACCTCAAGGTCGTCGCCCAGCGCAAGGAAGGCTTCAAGGCGCCGATCCGCGTCTTCATGGTCTGGACGCCGCCCGGCGTGTCCTCGCTCGGCGAGCAGACGATCCCCGCCGGCGCCACCGAGTGCGTGTTCCAGCTGAGCGCCAAGGCCGACGTCGAGGCCAAGGCCTGGAAGTTCGTCGTCCAAGGCGAAGCCGACGCGGGCAAGGGCCGCGTCTACAACGCCTCGCCGTTCGCGGAGCTCGTCACCGAGGCCCCGTACGTCGCCGCCAACGCGATCCCGCTCACGGCGATGGAAGTCGGCACCCCCGGCCTGATGGTCACCAACTTGGAGGTCCTGCGTCCGTTCGAAGGCGAGGCGGTCGCCCAGCTCGTCGGCGCCCCGGATACGATCCGCATCGCCCCGATCAAGGTCACCAAGGACACCAAGGAACTCCGCTTCACGGTGGAGACCGACGGGAAGTCCCGCGTGGGCAAGACCGGCAACATGTTCGTGCAGGTCGACATCCCGACCGGCAAGGGCCTCGCGACGCACCGCATCGCGCTCGGTTCGACGCTGCGCCTCGACGCTCCGCGTAAGGCCGCGCCTGCTCCGGTCGCCAAGGCCGCCGCGCCCGCCGCCGGCAAGCCGGCCGCCCCCGCCGCCGCGCCTGCGCCCGTCGTGCTTTCCCGTCTCGAACAGCTCCGCCTGAAGAACGAAGCCCCCAAGAACTGATCCTCTCCCCATGTCTTTCCGTCGTCTCCCGCTCCTGGCCTTCCTCGCCGCCGGCCTGACCTCCGCCGTCTCCGCCGCGCCCGTCGCCTTCGACGAGGTCCGCGCGATCTTCGAGGGCAAGTGCCTCGAGTGCCACAACCCGGACAAGACCAAGGGCAAGCTGCTCATGACCACCCGCGAGGCCTTCCTCAAGGGCGGCGAGAGCGGCCATGCGCTCATCGGCGTCGCCGCCGAACAGAGCGAGCTCGTGAAGCGTCTCGTCCTGCCGAAGGATCACGACGACATCATGCCCCCTAAGGGCGGACCGCTGCCGGCCGCCGAGATCGACGTCATCCGCCGCTGGGTCGCCGAAGGCGCCGCCTGGCCCGCCGGCGTCGTCCTCGCCGCCAAGGACAAGGCCAAGGAAGAAGCCAAGGCCGAGCTCGCCCGGAAGCTGACCACCCTCGAGAAGCTCGAGATCTTCCCCGAGTCCGTCACCCTCGAGACCAAGCGCGACTTCCACCGCATCGTCGTCTTCGCCACCTTCAAGGACGCCACCACCCGCGACGTGACCGCCTACGCCGACCTCAAGGTCGCCGACGACAAGGTCGCGGCCTTCGACGGCTACTCCGTCCACGCCGTCGCCGACGCCGGCAAGACCGAGGTCGTCGCCTCCCTCGGCGGACGCACCGCCCGCATCCCGGTCGCCGTCAAGGAAGGCCACAAGGACCGCGCCGTGTCGTTCCGTCAGGACGTCATGCCGGTCTTCCTCCGCGCCAACTGCAACAGCGGCGGCTGCCATGGCGCCGCCCGCGGCAAGGACGGCTTCCGTCTCTCCCTCTTCGGCATGGACCCCGACGGCGACTACGTGCGCCTGACCCGCGAGCTCATCGGCCGCCGCATCAACCTCGCCATCCCCGAGGAGAGCACGCTGGTCGAGAAGGCCATCGGCGCCGTCCCGCACTCCGGCAACAAGCTCTACGACGCCGACTCGCAGTACAACAAGACCATCCTCGAGTGGATCGCCAACGGCGCCAAGGACGACGCCCCGGGCGTCGCCAAGGTCACCGGCATCGAGGTCTTCCCGAAGCAGATCGTGCTCGAAGGCAAGGACGCCACCCAGCAGATCACCGTCCGCGCCACCTATTCCGACGGCACCGACCGCGACGTGACCAAGCTCGCGCTGTTCATGTCGAACAACGATCCCGTCGCCAAGGTCGACAAGGACGGCGTCGTCCGCTCCGGCGACCGCGGCGCGGCCTTCATGCTCGCGCGCTTCGACGTCTTCAGCGTCACCGCCCAGGCCATCGTCATCCCCAAGGGGCTCGTGTACGAGCGTCCGAAGGTCGCCGAGGTCAACTACATCGACAAGGCCGTCAACGAGCGCCTGCACCGTCTGCGCATCGTGCCCTCCGAGACCTGCACCGACGAGGAGTTCGTCCGTCGCGTCTACATCGACGTCATCGGCCTCTATCCGAAGCCGGCCGAACTGAGCGCGTTCCTCGAGGACAAGCGCCCCGACAAGCGCAAGCAGCTCGTCGAGACCCTCCTGCAACGCAAGGAGTTCACCGAGCTCTGGGTGATGAAGTGGGCCGAGCTGCTCCAGATCCGTTCCGGCATCAACGCCGGCAACAACGCGCCGCCCTTCTACAAGAACGCGCTCCTCTATTACAACTGGCTCGCCGACGAGATCGGCAAGAACCGCCCGATCAACCAGATCGTGGTCGACCTCCTCTCCGCCAACGGCGGCACGGTGTCCGTCCCCGCGGTGAACTACTACCAGAGCGAGCTCGACCGCCTCAAGCTGTCCGAGAACGTCGCCCAGGTGTTCATGGGCATGCGCATCCAGTGCGCCCAGTGCCACAACCATCCGTTCGACCGCTGGACGATGAACGACTACTACGGCTTCAACGCCTTCTTCGCCCAGATCGGCCGCAAGAACACCGACGACCCCCAGGAAGTCATCGTCTTCAACAGCAAGGGCGGCGAATCGCAGCACTTCCTGACCAAGAAGAACGTGAAACCGAAGTTCCTCGGAGGCGAGGAGCCGGACCTGAAGCCCGGCGACGACCGTCGCCGCGTGATGGCCGAATGGATGGCTTCCCCGCGTAACCCGTACTTCGCCCGCAACATCGCCAACCTCGTCTGGGCGCACTTCCTCGGCGTCGGCGTCGTGGACCCGGTCGACGACGTCCGCGTCTCGAACCCGCCCTCCAATCCCGAGCTACTCGACGAACTCGCCGCGAAGCTGACGGAATACAACTACGACGTCCGCCGCCTGGTGCGTGACATCACCGCCTCGGCCGCCTACCAGCGCAGCTCGAAGACCAACGCCTCGAACGCCGACGACAAGCTGAACTTCGCCCGCGCGCAGGTCCGCCGCGTCCGCGCCGAGGTCCTCCTCGACGCCATCTCGCAGATCACGGAGACCCCGAACAAGTTCCAGGGCCTCCCGCTCGGCGCCCGCGCCGTGCAGATCGCCGACGGCGCCGTCTCGAACTACTTCCTGACGACCTTCGGCCGCTCCAAGCGCGAGTCCGTCGCCTCGACCGAGGTGAAGACCGACCCGAACCTCTCGCAGGCCCTGCACCTCATGAACGGCGACGCCGTCAACGACCGCATCCGCCGCGGCCAGGTGGTCGAGAAGATGATCGCCGCCGGCAAGAAGGACGACGAGATCGTGACCGAGCTCTTCCTGCGCGTCTTCGGCCGTCAGCCCCGCGACGCCGAACGCAAGTCCGTCGCCGCCGCCGTGGCCGCCGATCCGGCGAGCCGCCAGATCGTCCTCGAGGACGCCTTCTGGGCGCTGATGAATTCGAAGGAATTCTACTTCAACCACTGATCTCCGCCGTGCGCATGGCCGCCGCCCCTTCGTCCTTCCGCTGGCTCACCCGCCGCTGCCTCATGCTGGCCGCCGGGCTCGTCGCCGTCGCCTCGCCCGCGCAGGACGCGGAGAAGCTGACCTACGACGACCACATCCGTCCGCTGCTCGAGAACAAGTGCTTCTCCTGCCATAACCCGGACAAGAAGAAGGGCGGCCTCGAGCTGACCAGCTACGCCGGCCTCATGAGCGGCGGCAGCGGCGGCGCGGTCGTCGACGCCGGCAATCCTCAGGGCAGCCGTCTCTGGACGTGCAGCGCCAAGAAGGAGGAGCCGTTCATGCCGCCGGAAGGCGCGCCGCTCGACGCCAAGGACCTGACGCTCCTTTCCAAGTGGATCGCCGGCGGCCTGCTCCAGGCCAAGGGCAGCGTGGCCAAGGCCTCCAACAAGCCCAAGGTCGACCTTTCCTTCGCCGGCGGCGCCGGCAAGCCCACGGGCCCGGTGGCCCGTCCTGAGCACGTGCTCCTCGAGCCGGTCGTCGTGACGCCCCGCACTTCCGCGGTGGTCGCCATGGCGGCCAGCCCGTGGACCTCGCTCCTCGCCGTCGCCGGCCAGAAGCAGATCCTGCTCTACGACACCGACAGCCACGAGCTCGCCGGCATCCTGCCTTACGCCGAGGGCTACGCCCGTTCCCTCAGGTTCAGCGCCAACGGTTCGCTCCTGATCATGGGCGGCGGCCGCGGCGGCAAGTTCGGGCACGCAGTCGTCTGGGACGTCAAGACGGGCAAGCGCGTCACCGAGGTCGGCAAGGAATTCGACCAGGTGATGTCGGCCGACATCACGCCGGACCATCGCAAGATCGCCCTCGGCACCAACGCCAAGAAGGTTAAGTGCTATGACGTGGCCACGGGCGAGGAGCTCTACGTCATCGCCAAGCACACCGAGTGGATCACCGGCGCCGACTTCAGCCCGGACGGCATCCTGCTCGCGACCTCCGACCGCAACGGCAACGTCTTCGTGTGGGAAGCCGACAACGGAGGCGAATTCTACACGCTCGGCCAGCACAAGGGCAGCGTCACCGACCTCGCCTGGCGCGCCGACTCCAACGTCCTCGCGAGCTGCTCGGCCGACGGCGTGATCACCACGTGGGAGATGAAGAACGGCAAGCAGGTCGCCACCTGGTCCGCCCATGGCGGCAACGTGCAGTCCGTCTCCTTCCTGCCTGACGGCCGCCTGCTCTCCTGCGGCGCCGACGGCACCACCGCGATGTGGAGCATCGACGGCAAGCGCCTGCCGCAACCGCAGGCCATCAAGCAGGCCGATCAGGTCGCCAAGGTCGTCGGCCTGTATGATTCCAAGACCTTCGTCTCCAGCAACTGGCTGGGCGAGGTCCGCTTCTTCGAGACCGAGTCCGGCCGCGAGGTCACCCAGGTCTCCAGCAACCCGCCGAAGCTCGCCGACCGTCTCGCCTCGACCGAGAAGCGTCTCGCCGAACTCGTCCCCGCCCTCGCTCCGGCCGAAGCCGCCGTGAAAGCCGCCGAAGCCGCGGTCCCGGCCGCCGAAGCCGCCTTGGCCAAGGTGAAGGACGCCGGCGAGCCCGCCGCGAAGAAACTGGCCGAGCTCGAGGCCAAGCTCGCCGAGCAGGATCGTTCCGCCGCCTATTGGAGCGGCATGGTCGGCAAGGCGAAGACTCCCGCCGAGAAGGAGAAGGCCGCGAAGGCGCTCGCGGCCCAGCGCAAGGCAATCGTCTATTTCAAGACCGAGGCCGGCAAGGTCAGGGACGTCGCCGCTCCGTTCCGCGCCGCCGAGGCCGCGCTCGCCAAGGCCAAGGCCGACCTGACCGCCGCCCAGGCCAGCGTCCGCAATATCGTCGCCGAGACCGCCGCGCACCGCGAACGTCTGGTGACCCTCAAGGCCGCCCAGTTCAACGTCGGCGTGCTCACCGAGCAGGACAAGCTCGCCAAGCTCGAGCAGGACATCGCCGACCTCGTCGCGGCCAAGGCCGAGAACGAAGCCGCGAAGGTCGCCGCCGCGGCCCGCATCGAATCTTCGCAGAAGACCATCGCCCAGAACGAGGCCCAGCTGCCGAAGCTTCAGGCGGAACTCGACGCCCTCAAGGCCGAGTTCGCCACGCTCGACAAGTCCCTCTCGCCGCTCCGCTTCAGCGAAGCCGAGGCCATGGGCAGGATCGAGGCCCAGCAGAAGCTCATCGACGCCCAGTCCGAGGCCATCGTGCGCCTCGGTCAGGACCGTGACGCGGCCGTGGCCGTCGCCACCGCGGCCGTCGCGGACTACCGCGCGAAATTCACGACTCCCTTGAGCGTCCGCATCAAGGCGCTCACGGAACAGGTCGAAACCTTGAAGAAGGCCGTGGCCGCCGCCCAGGCCGTGCTCGCCAAGGCCAACGAAGCCCTCGCCAAGGCCAAGGCCGCCCAGCGCGCCGCCGTCGTCGAGTCCGAGAAGGCCGTCGCCGCCGGCCGGCTCGTCGCCGTCAAGGTCGACGCCGCCGAAAAGGCTTACGCCGAAGCCAGGAGTTTCACCGCCGTCTTCTCGTTCAGCTACTTCCCCCGCAAGAAGCAGACCGAGCAGGCCGTCGTCGCGGCCCGTGCGTCCCTCGCGGCCGCCCGTGATTTCGAAGGCGCGAAGGCCGCCGCCGTCGTCCAGGCCGAAGCCGGTGTCGCCGCCGCCCAGCGCGGGGCCGAAGCCGCCGCCGCGTCGGTGGCCGCCTCAGAGAAAGCCGTGATTCCGGCCCAGGCTGAAGTCGCCGCGGTCACCAAGGAGCGTTCCAAGCATCTCGTCGAACGCGAGAAACTGGCCGCTCCCGGCGTCGCCGCCGAGAAGGATTACGCCGCCAAGCTGCCCGCGCTCCAGGCCTCGTTGCAGAAGGCCAAGGACGGTCTGCCTGTCCTGGAGAAGGCGCTTGTCGCCGTCCGCGCCCAGCTCGCCGAAGCCGCCAAGCCCGTCGAAGCCAAGCGTCTCCTCGTCGAGGCCGCCGCGAAGACGCTCGAACTCACCCAGAGCGAGAAGGCCAACGCCGAGAAGGCGCTCGCCGCCGCGCAGAAGGACATCCCGCAGCGCGACAAGAACCTCGAAGAGATCGCCAAGTCCTACGCCGAACTCACCCCTCAGGTCGAACCGATGAAGGCCAAGGTGAAAGCTTCGCAGGAGCAGTATTTCGCGATGCTGCCCAAGCGTGAAGTGGCGAAGAAGGACTGAGGAAGGGCTGGGGCTAGGGGTTGGGGTAGGGGTAGGTAATTTGGGTAGGGACAGCACCAAGTGTTGTCCTAGGTGCAAACGTGCAAATCGGCCTACGGCCTGTGCAAAGGTGCAAACGTGGGAATCGTCTCAGGTGGCAGGTGGCGGCCCCGGGTGGCGGGTGGCAGGATGAATGACCGCAGGGAAGGGTGGTTTGACTCTGCCCACCCCGACCCCTACCCCTATCCCTACCCCTAATCTCCATGCTCTCCCGCCGTCGTTTCCTGGAATCCGCTTTCGTGGCGGCCATCGCCGCCTCGCTCGGCGCCGCGGAGGGCAGGCGCGCCCCGCGGATCGTGCTGCGCTCCTCCTGGCAGACGGTGAACATCGGCGACATCGCGCACACGCCGGGCATGCTGACTTTGCTCGAGAAGTATTTCCCTGAAGCCGAGGTCACCCTCTGGCCTTCCAACGTCGAGAACGGCGTGAAGGAGATGCTCTCCGCCCGTTTCCCGAAGCTGAAGTTCGTCGGTCCCAAGCCCGATGTCGCCAAGCTCTACGCCGAGAACGATTTCCTCCTGCATGGCTCCGGTCCTTCGCTCGTGGGCGAGAAGCAGGTGGCGATGTGGCGTAAGCAGGGCCCGAAGCCCTACGGCGTCCTCGGCATCACCCAGGGCAAGCCGACACCGGAGACGGTCGAGATCCTCAGCGGCGCCCAGTTCGTCTATTTCCGTGATTCGGTCTCGCTCGAGACCGCCAGAGCCGGCGGCGTGAAGTGCCCGGTGATGGAATTCGGACCCGATGGCGCCTTCGCCACCGACCTGCGCAACGAGGAGAAGGCCGAGGCCTTCCTGCATGGATGGGGCCTCGAACGCGGCAAATTCCTCTGCTGCATCCCGCGCTATCGCAACACCCCCTATTGGCTGATCAAGAAGGACCGTCCTTTCGACGCCGCCAAGCAGAAGCGCAACGACGAGCTCAAGGAGCATGATCACGCGCAGCTGCGCGCCGCGATCGTCGCGGTGGTCAAGCAGACCGACCTCAAGGTGCTCATCTGCCCCGAGGACCAGACCCAGATGGCCTTGGGCAAGGAGATGCTTTACGACAAGCTGCCCGACGACGTGAAGGACCGCGTGGTCTGGCGTCAGGATTACTGGCTCACCGACGAGGCCCTCAGCGTCTACGTCCGCAGCGCCGGCCTCTTCGGCAACGAGATGCACTCGCCCATCATGTGCGTCGGCAACGGCATCCCCGCCATCGTGTGCCGCTGGGCCGAGCAGACCTCGAAGGGCAACATGTGGAAGGACATCGGCCTGCACGAATGGCTCTTCGACCTCGACGACGAGCCCCAGCTCGCCGGCATCGTCCCCGCCGTGCTCGCCATGGCCAAGGACCCCGCCGCCGCGAAGGCCAAGGTCCTCAAGGCCCAGGGCGTCCTGCGTGAGCGTCAGTCCTCGGCCATCGGCCGCGTCCGGAAGGCCGTCGGCGCCTAAGCCCGCTTACTTCTTCGCCGGAGCCTTCGCCTTCGGCTTCGGCTGTTCGGCGAGCATGACCGTCACGGCCGGGGTGGGCGCGGCCGTGCCTGCGAAAGCGTTGTAGGCCTGCTGGAAGGCCGCGGCGTCGCGCACGTCCCCTTCGGCGATCAACCACTTGTAGTGCAGTTTGAAAGGGGATTCCGGCGTCGCCATGCCTTTCGGGAAGGCACCGAAGCGGCCATAGTCGCGATAGGCCGAGAAGGCCGTGTCCTTCGGGTTGGAAGGGTGGTTGAGGAGCAGGGCGGTGAAGGTCTTATCTTCGACCGTGAAGATCTCGGCGACCCAGGTGAGGTCGCGTACCTTGTGGATGAGGACGTCCTTGCCGGGATAGACGTAGGTCGTCTTCGTGCCGTCGATCTTCTCCGACGGGCGGAACTGGGCGCCCGCGTGCTCGGGGTCGCCGTCGATCTTGGCTTCGCCATGGTCAGGCTTCAGCGCGGTCTTAAGCTCGATGCCGAGATAGAAGGGCGCGGACGCCTTCGTGAACGTGAAGGCGCGCTCCTCGGTCAGGATCGGCTTGGCGGCGGCGCCGGCGCCTTGCCATTCGATCGAGGCCACGAAGCCGGAGTCCGTCGGCTTGACCGCCGTGACGACCTGGTCGCCGCCGGTCATGTGCCAGCGGTCGTAGGTCTTGCCGCCCACGTTGATCTTCGCGAAACCGAGCATGATGCCGCGGTGGTGGGTGAAATTGAAGCCCGGGCCCTTGGTGAGACGCAGGGCGCCGCTGGGGTCGAAGACGTGGAGGTAGGGCTTGTAATTCTCCAGGCGCTTGGCCGGGGTGGTCACGTCGTGGGACATCATGAAGCGGGCGACGACCTTGCCGTCCTGGGCGACGTCGACGGCTTCGTTCGGGGTCACCTTGATGTCGGCGCCGAAGGCCGGGACGAAGGCGAGCAGGGCGAGGAGAGTGGGGCGCATGGGGTGAGCATGAAGGGCAGCCGTAGGCATGGAAACATCGTTTTATGGGCAAACTTCGGGCGTCCCCGGGGTTTCATCAGTAACCTCATGCGCGCCCTTGTCTCCATCCTCCTGACCTTGGTCTGCCTGGTTTCCTCCGCGGCCCCCAAGCCGAACATCGTCTTCATCCTCGCCGATGACCTCGGCTTCGCGGAACTCGGTTGCAACGGTTCCGACCGATACAAGACCCCGCACATCGACGCCTTGGCGAACAGCGGCGTGCGCTTCACGCGCTTCTACACCGCGCCGCTCTGCGGGCCCTCCCGGGCATTGATCCTGACCGGCCGATACGCCTTCCGCACGGGTGCGGTCACGCAGGATGCGTGCAAGACGATCATCCGTAAGGGAGACAAGGCAGAGGTCATGATCCCGACCGTCCTGAAGCAGGCCGGCTACGCCACGGCCATGATCGGGAAATGGGGACAGCTCTCGCCGTCCGGCGATCCGTCGGACTGGGGCTTCGACCACGAATTCTATTTCAAAGGCAGCGGCATGTATTGGAACAGCAAGGTCGCCAAGCCGATGTCCGAAGGCGGCGAAGTCCGCGGCGATCCGGATACCTACGTGCTCGACGGCAAGACCATCAAGGTGAAGGACGAGGAGTATATCCCCGACCTGTTGCACAAGGACGCGACCGCTTGGCTCGAGGCGCATAAGGCCGGCCCGTTCTTCCTTTATTATTCCATGTCCCACGTGCACGGCGAGATCCTGCCGACGCCGGACAGCGCTCCGGCCCCGAAAGGCGAGAGCGATTCGGCCATGCGGAAGCGTCATTACGTCGATAATATCGCTTACATGGATAAGCTGGTCGGCAAGTTGGTGGCCGAACTCGATCGCCTCAAGCTGCGTGAGAACACCTTGATCGTCTTCATGGGGGATAACGGTAGCGCCAAGTCCAACGCCCCTGACGCGACCATCGGCGGCCGCCGAATCGAAGGCGAGAAAGGCTC
>Ga0222714_10000850_pt1 | contig 34715 bp, 33 predicted proteins | sample C33_3DmetaG_FD_165048 | JGI IMG/M metagenome (GOLD analysis project Ga0222714, IMG submission 165048) | Estuarine water microbial communities from San Francisco Bay, California, United States - C33_3D | ecosystem: Environmental > Aquatic > Marine > Unclassified | place: USA: California... | reverse complement strand
TTTTAAATTGTGCTCCCTGGCCCCTCGAATAATCAGTTGATCTGACATTACTTGTCATTTCGTTTTTCAGCTTGATATTGCTTAATCTCTTCTAGTTCTTCACCAATAGCTACAGGTATGGCTCGTAACTTTCTGGTTGCACGCAGTGAAGTGACAACTGTAATAGCTAAAGTAGCAATGATTACACCAAGTGAAGCCATCGTTGATATCTCTGGAACATCTATTCCTTGTTCATGAATAGCATGCAAGGTTAGCTTCACACCTATAAAAGCAAGAATAAAGGCCAATCCATAAGATAAATAGATTAGTCTCTCCAATAAGCCATCAAGCAAGAAATACATCTGCCTTAAACCCATCAGCGCAAAAGCATTTGCGGTAAAAACTATATAAGGTTCATCTGTCAAACCAAAAATTGCAGGAATGCTATCTAAAGCAAATACGATATCAGTCATGAACAATGAGATGACAACAATCACCATCGGGGTGAACATAAATTTTCCATCTATTTTGACAGAAAATTTATTGTCATGGTATTCGCTTGTAATTGGAAGGCGTTTTTCTAAGAAATTTACTAAACCAGAATCTTCGGCTTTATCACGCTCACCGTGCTTAAAGACAAGTTTAAATGCTGTAAAAATAAGAAAACCACCAAAGATGAAAAACATCCAGGAGAAACGCTCAATAGCTGCAGCCCCAATTAAAATAAAGATGAATCTGAGAATCAATGCACCAACTATTCCTAATTGTAACAACATCTGTACATACATGCCGGGAACAGAAAAGGATGCCATTATCAATATAAATACAAATAGATTATCAACACTCAAACTCAGCTCTGTTATATAACCTGCGATAAATTCCAAGCCCAAATCAGCGCCCATAAAAATCCATAGCCCTATGCCAAAAGATATTGCAGCAGTAACATAGATCGAGACCCAAGTAACTGCTTCCTTAAAAGGTACAACATGTGGATGGCGGATGGCGTAAATGGATTCAAGGGTGTAAACCAAAACAACTACAACGATAGTTACGGCCCACAACCAACTAGGAATCATTTTTTACCTTCTGTCTTAGGACTTTTTGGGAGAATACCAGCAGCTTCCAAGGTTTTAATTTCACGCTTTAACTCGGTTAACTCATCTCTTAGGCTCGCTGCTATCTCAAATTGTAGTTGCTCAGCAGCTAACCGCATCTGTTCAGTTAAGCGGGTTGCTATTTCAACCAAATCTTCAATTTTGGTAACCCCTGGTTGTCGACGGTCTTTTGGCAGCCGGGCCGCAAGCGCTTCCAATTCGCCTTCTTGGGTGGCTATCATTTCAGAGATATCAGAAATCTTCTTTTGTAAAGGTTTAGGGTCTATTCCATTATCTAAGTTGTATTTAAGTTGTAGTTCACGTCTGCGCGCTGTTTCAGAGATGGCCTTGCTCATAGAATCTGTTATTCGATCAGCATACATAATTACTTCGCCCGTAACATTTCGTGCGGCTCTACCTATAGTTTGAATTAATGAGCGTTCACTTCTTAAAAAGCCTTCTTTATCGGCATCTAATATCGTAACTAAACTTACTTCAGGTAGATCTAATCCTTCACGCAGCAGATTGATTCCTACCAATACGTCAAATTCGCCAAGTCTTAATCCCCTAAGTAAAGCAACTCGCTCTAGTGTTTTTACATCAGAATGTAGGTATCTAACAGCTATTCCTTGTTCATTTAAGTAATCAGAAAGCTCTTCCGCCATTCGTTTGGTCAAAGTTGTTACTAAAACTCTCTCTGATTTGGAAATTCGAATGTTTATTTCGCTGAGCAGATCATCGATTTGACCCTTAGTTGGCCGAACTGAAACTACTGGATCAATTAATCCAGTTGGTCTAATAACCTGCTCAACAACATCGCCTTGAACTAATTTAAGCTCATATGGACCAGGAGTTGCTGAAAGATAAACGGTTTGACCTATTCGATCTAAAAATTCAATAAATTTTAATGGACGATTATCTAGAGCTGAAGGCAATCTAAAACCGTGCTCTACAAGAGTTCGCTTTCTGGAAGCATCCCCTTCATACATAGCCCCAATCTGCGAAACAGTTACATGCGATTCATCTATAACAAGTAAAAAATCATCAGGAAAGTAATCAAGCAAACAATGCGGGGCTGAGCCAGGCTCCCTGCCATCCATATGTCTTGAGTAGTTCTCAATACCAGAGCAGGAGCCCATTTCCTGCATCATTTCTAAATCAAAATTAGTTCGCATCTGTAGGCGTTGAGCCTCTAGCAATTTACCGGCCTGGTTCAACTCCTGCAATCGCGTATCTAGCTCAGCTCGGATCATAGAAATAGCCCTAGCTGTTTCTTCTGGTCCTGAAACATAATGAGAAGCCGGGAAAATCGTTATTTGTTTTTGTTCGAGAATAACTTCACCAGTAATTGGGTGCATAATTAGGATGCGCTCTATCTCATCACCAAACATTTCCAACCGAACTGCAAGTTCTTCATACATTGGAATTATTTCAATCGTGTCGCCTCGAACCCTAAATGTTCCTCTAACAAATCCAATATCATTTCTGGTGTATTGCATTTGCACAAAACTTCGCAAAAGCGCATCTCTGGTGATCTGCTGGCCTACTTCGATGAACATCATTCGCTTTAAATACTCAGCTGGATGACCAAGGCCATAGATACATGAAACCGAAGCTACAACAATAACGTCGCGTCTAGTTAGAAGTGAATTTGTGGCTGAATGCCGAAGTCTTTCAACTTCCTGATTGATTGTTGCATCTTTTTCAATAAATGTATCCGTTTGTGGAATGTATGCTTCAGGTTGATAATAATCATAATAAGAAACGAAATATTCAACTTTGTTATTTGGGAACATTTCTCTTAGCTCTTGCGCCATCTGTGCTGCCAATGTGCGATTTGGTTCAATGATTAGAGCTGGGCGCTGCAATTCTTCAATAATCCAAGCTGTTGTTGCGCTTTTACCTGTGCCGGTAGCGCCGAGTAAAACAATATCCTTCTCGCCTGATCGTATTCGTTTCACTATTTCGGCTATTGCTTTGGGTTGATCACCATTGGGAATATGTGGGCTGATTACTTTAAATGGCTCATCAGTTCTTACTGAATCGAGCAACTCACGAATTTGTCGTACTTCTTCTGGCAGCTTACTCATGACTACCTTGATTTATTTGAGCGATCAACTGTAAACCTGCTTTTTCAAATTCAACATCTTCAGCTGAACCATCTACAACAAAATCTGCACTGGCTATAAATTCCTCTTGTGTGGGTTGACTGCTGATTCGATTAAAAATATCTAATACATCAAGTCCGCGCTGCTTCAAACGAGCTATTCGAAGCTCCATGGGTGCTGTCACTACTACCCTAAAATCATAGTCTTTTGTGGCTGCCAAAACTGGCACCTCAATAAAAACTACCTCTGTTGGATAATTTTTCGTAAACTGAATTATTTCATCTTGTACGCATGGATGAATCAAATCTTCTAACCATCGCAAAGCTAATTTATCAGAAAACACTATTGCAGCTAATTTTTTCCGCATTGTTAAATCATCAAGATCTGCTAGTTCTGGAAACTTTTTGTGGACGGCATTTTTCATTGTTACTAAATCCAAGCAATTTTTTGCAAGCAGATCCGCATCTATTACTTGAAAACCTAGATTCGTTAAAAGGCTACCCAATCGGCTTTTGCCCGATCCAATTCCACCACTGATTGACACCTTAACCATAAGTAATCCCAACACTCTTATGGTTAAGGTGCATCCTGAAACTATTCAGATTGAGCTTTGTGAGCTTCCCAGCGGGCCAAAGCTTCGTTGTACTGACGTTCCCATTCAATTCTTTGCTCGTCAAAACCAGATTTCCATTCACCTGTTTCAGGATCAAATCCATCAGGTCCAATGTAACGTCCGGCCTCGTCAAAAGACGCTGGCATTCCATACGCATAAGGATCAAATGCATCTTGAACTTCACCAGAACCAGAATCGCTGGATTGCTTCATACTTAAGCTAACCCGTCTGCGCTCGAGATCAATGTCAATAACCTTAACTGTTACCTGCTGGCTAACCTGTACAACTTGTTCTGGGATTTCTACATGCTGTTCAGCTAATTCGCTGATGTGCACAAGTCCCTCAATGCCTTCAGCAACTTGAATGAATGCACCAAAAGGAACAAGCTTAGTTACGGTTCCAGGAACTACTTGGCCAATTCCATGCATACGGGCAAATGCCTGCCATGGGTCTTCTTGTGTGCTCTTTAGTGAAAGTGAAACTCGTTCACGTTCCATATCTACTTCTAGCACCTCAACTGTTACCTCAGTTCCAACCTCAACAACCTCATTTGGGTGGTCGATGTGATGCCAAGAAAGCTCAGAAACGTGAACTAGACCATCAACGCCACCTAAATCAACGAAAGCGCCAAAATTAACAATGCTGCTTACAACGCCATTTCGGATTTGACCTTTTGCAAGATTATTTAGAAATGTGCTTCTAACTTCGGACTGGGTAGCTTCCAAGAATGCACGACGTGACAAAACTACGTTGTTTCGATTTTTGTCTAGTTCAATAATTTTAGCTTCAATATCCTTACCAATGTACGGCGCAAGGTCTCTAACACGTCGCATTTCAACTAATGATGCTGGTAGGAATCCGCGTAGACCAATGTCAACAATCAGGCCGCCTTTTACAACCTCGATCACAATGCCGCGAACGATTCCGTCCTGAGCTTTAACTTCTTCAATAGTGCCCCATGCTTTTTCGTATTGAGCACGTTTCTTGGAAAGGATTAAACGACCGTCTTTATCTTCTTTAGTAACAACTAATGCTTCAATTGCGTCGCCAATATTAACTAGCTCGGTTGGGTCTACATCTTGTCTAATGGACAATTCACGTGCTGGAATCACACCTTCAGTTTTATATCCAACATCAAGCAGAACTTCATCTCGATCAACTTTTACTACAATTCCAGTAACTAAATCTCCGTCATTGAAGTACTTAATTGTGGAATCAATCGCTGCTAAAAAATCCTCAGCTGAACCAATGTCATTAATCGCGATATTTGGAGTGGAAGCAGAAACAGTCATATACAACTCTCGTAGGGACATTTACGTCGTAGGTGTGCTGAAATGGGTGTCGCCACTCCCCAAAGTTCTAGGTCTAACTCTGGCCAAAATCAGCAGTGGCTAAGCCTACTCGTAGCCTGTTCTCCCGTAGTATGTGGGCGTGTTTGTCATTGTCTGCGGAATGCGCCGCTCTGGATCCACCCTAACCTTTCAGGTAACCCGTGCCTTGCTGGAGCGTGATCATGAGATCACCGTTACAGAACCACAAACGGGCATAGGCGTTGAGCCAGAATTAATCAGCCAAGTCGCTGCTGCGCCACATATCGTATTAACAAAGATGCATACGGTTTCTAAATCAATTCGGGACCAGCTCCCAAAGAGCGGGGCTTACTACATCTACACCGCCAGGGATCCCAGAGATGCGGTTGCGAGCCTGATTAGGAAGGGTCGACTTTCCAAGACAGATGCTGAACGGGCTGGTTTTGCAAAAGATTTTGCCAAGAAAGAGCGCATTGGTTCACTCATTTATCCAAAAATGCCCCATGTTTGGTGTGGATTCTACGAAGACTTTGTTGATGACATTCCCTATCTAATCAAGAATATTGCCAAGTTCTTAGATATTGCTGTAACCGATGACTGGGTTAAGCAATTGGCCGATGATTTGGATATCGATAAACAGCGTGAACGGGTTCAGGCTGTCAAGCAAGATTTTGCGGTTCGACAGCAGACAAGATTAACTGTAAATCACATTACCGACGGCCGACCTGGCTCTTGGCGTGACACCCTTTTACCGCAGGAAATTGCTGATATCGAAAATCAGTTCATCGACTGGATGCTTCGAAACGGCTACCGGCCTACGAAAATCTCACTTCCTCGGGTTAAGCGTAGTCTTACAAAGAGAATCATTCGGCGTTTAAGATGGGTTCGATCAGTTACCAAATTTTTCTTAACTTCAGTGCGCCGCGGTTAACCAGCTCTTGCCAGAGCCCACCGAGACATCAAGTGAAACTGATAGATCCATTACATTTTGCATAACAGTTTTGGCAAGTACTTTAACAGCCTCGCAATCCGCCAAAGAAGACTCTAAAACTAACTCATCATGAACTTGCAACAGCATTCTTGCTTTCAGATCGCTTTGATGTAGTTTGTCATTCAATTGAATCATTGCTAATTTAATTATGTCAGCAGCAGAACCTTGAATTGGCGCATTAAGTGCTGCACGCTCGGCCACTTCGCGTCTAAATTTATTGTCGTGGTTAAGTTCAGGCAGATATCGCCTGCGACCAAGAATTGTTTCGGTGTACCCTTTATCTCTAGCAACTTCAACTGCGGACCTTAAATAATCTCGTACACCAGCAAATCTTTCAAAGAATTTACCCATTAACTTATCCGCTTCAGTTACGTCAATTCTTAAACTTTGTGATAATCCATACGCTGATAATCCATAAGCTAAACCATAAGACACTGCTTTGATTTGATTTCGTAACTCTGTAGTGATTTCATCAGGCGGTAAATCGAATATTTGGGCTGCAACAGATATGTGCAAGTCTTCACCTGATTCAAAAGCAGCTATCAAGGCCTTATCTGATGCTAAATGAGCCATAACTCGTAGCTCAATTTGCGAATAATCAGCTGTGATTAATTGACCATAGGGCTCAACTGAAACGAATAGTCCTCTGATGGCTCTCCCGGCAGGTGTGCGAGTTGGTACGTTTTGTAAATTTGGTTTAGTGCTACTTAGCCGTCCTGTTGCAGCTACCGTTTGCATAAAGGTTGTATGAATTCGGTCATTAACTGAAGAGTCCTGCAAACTAACTAACATTTGTTTAATTTTCGAAGTTTCACGCCATTCTTGTATTACTGCTAACAACTGATCATCAGGATGTTTGATGGTTAGAAAATCTAATGCATCTGCATCAGTTGTATAGCCAGTTTTAGTTTTTTTGGTCTTTGTTAAACCACGCTCCATAAATAGCACTTCTTGTAACTGCTTTGGAGAAGCAAAATTGAATTGGTGACCATGAATTTTATACCCATTATTCTCAAGATCAAGCTGCTCGCTCCCCTTGATTGCGATCATTTCCCTCAATCCATCAGTATCAATTCCAATCCCACTTATCTCCATTTCAGCAAGTGCAAGAGCAACTGGAGCTTCAAGCGTTCGGTACAAGTTATCAATGATTGAATATTGATCGCTTTGTTTTATCCGCACCAATGATTCGGCTATAGCAGTTAGGGTTTGTTCGGTGGATGAGTCCTCTTGAAAAAGTTGATCTGAATGCGTGGTCCCTAAGAGATCAACTAATTGTGGGCGTGACCCTGGGTTTAACAAATACTCATATATAAGTACATCTTTAAGTTGGCCCACAATATTTGGATCTAATGCTGCACCTAGGTGCAAGCATCTTTTAGCCAATTCTTTTAAATCGGCAATGGCGGCATCTTCATTTTTTACAATTAGGCCTAATACTTGATTCAATTCAACCGCAGATTTAAATTGATGCACTTCGACAGCGCCATTTTTGTATCGTGACACCTCATCAGAACTTACAATTACAGCTTGTTGACTTAAAACGGGTTTTGTGGTTTCTTGATTATCCACTTCCGCTGCTGAAAGGCCGATCAGATTTTTTAGCCTTGGCAGCAAAGATTTAAACCCCAGTTCAGTACAAAAAGCTAAAGCCGCTACTGCACTTTTAGGCTCCCAGGCTAGATCATCAGGCACTACTGCTAAATCGATATTTGATACAAGTTCGGTTAGGTGTCTATTGTTTTGCAGCGTATCAATATTGGCTCGGAGTGACTCACCAACTTTGCCAGGGATCTGATCTTTATGCTCAATTAAATTCTCAACACTGCCAAATTTTTGAATCCATGCCGTAGCTGTTTTTTCTCCGACGCCAGGAATCCCCGGTAAATTGTCACTGGGATCGCCACGTAAGGCAGCAAAGTCGAGATACTGGGCTGGGCTTAAGCCATATTTTGACTTTAGTTCCTCTTCATCCATTTTAACAACGTCAGATAACCCTTTTTTTGGATAAAGAATTCCTGTGCTTTTTGAAATTAATTGAAAGGAATCTCGATCTGAAGTAACAATTAGGATTTCAAAATCTTCTAATTTGGCCTTTGCATTTAGTGTGGCCATCAGGTCATCAGCTTCATACTGAGCATCGCTAAATGAAACTATATTAAAAGCATCCACTAGACCTCTAATTAATGAAACTTGAACTTTAAATTCATCTGGCGAAGCTGCTCGAGTGGCTTTATATTGTGGATATAGTTGTTTTCTAAATGTGTTGCGACCTTCGTCAAAACAAACAGCGATATGGGATGGCTGGTGCTCAGCTAACATATTTATAAGCATGCTGCAAAGTCCATAAACCGAATTAACCGGTATGCCCTGTGGCGAATGGAATTTATCCACTGGTAAAGCATGAAAGGCTCGGTAGGCTAAAGAATGGCCATCGATTATTAGTAGCTTTTTGCCTACTGTCGCCATTAGATACCCTGCTTTGAAAAATGTTTAGATTGATTCTAGGCTTCGTACATGGAAAAAGCAGCACTACACGCAGAGTCAGACCCAGTCCTTCGGGCTCAGTTATTAAACAAGATGATGCCTTCAGGACTAGATGCCCGAATGGAAATTGAATACTTAAGTATCGCTGGCGAATTTTGTTCAGGCAAAATGCCCATCGCGGGAAATAATCAACCCTTTGGGATCTTGCATGGTGGAGCCAATGCTGTTTTGGCGGAATCGCTGGCTTCTATTGCGTCACTTATGCTGGTAGCGTCTGATCAAATATCAGTAGGTTTACAGGTGCAGATGACACATCATGCAGCAGCAAGACAAGGACTTGTCCATGGCGAAGCAAGATTAATCCATGCAGGCCGAAGCATTGCAACTTACCAGATAGAAATAAAAGATGATTCTGGCAAACTAACATCTAGTGGACAGGTTGTTTGCTTTCTGAAGCGTAATTAATCAAGTTCGATGATTGATTGTGCGACTTCAGTCATTGATCGCCTGCCATCCATAGCTGCGCGTTGCATGACCTTGAAAGCTTCAGTTTCAGATATCTGATACTTGCCTATTATCAAAGCACGTGCGCGATCAATTAACTTATGATCTTCTAAGTTCTTCTCTTGTTCTTGTACCTGCAGCGTTAAATCGCGGCGGCGACCAAATTGTCCAAATCCAATTTCTACTGCAGGCTTCAGGCTATCTAGTCGCCAAGGTTTAACTATGTAACCGTCAACGCCAATCTCCATTGCCCTATCAACGATTTCTTCGGAGCTAAATGCAGTTAATAAAATGCAACAAAATCCATTGGTAACCAAAACTTCAGCAGCGGTTAATCCATCCATAATCGGCATTTTTACATCTAACAAAACTACATCTGGTTGAAATGCGTTAGCAGCTTCTACTGCAGCTTGACCATTTGCTACGGCTGCCACAACTTCAAATCCCAGACCGCTAAGCGCTTCTTGAAGATCAAGTCTGATTAGAGCTTCGTCTTCAGCTATTAATATTTTCAACCTGCGTCTCTCTTACATTGGTACCCCTAAGCGGACTTGAACCGCTATGCCCTTGCGGGCGGTGGATTTTGAATCCACTGTGTCTGCCAATTCCACCATAGGGGCAGGGAACCAAGTTTAAACTGCAGAACGATTAACAGCCTCTGGGAGTCTGGATATAGCCCCTAAAACGCCATTTATGAAGGCTGGAGCGTCATCCCCGCTGATCTCCTGAGCAAGTAAAATCGATTCATTAATTACAACAGCAAGATCCACTTCTGGGCGAAATAAGATTTCATAGACTGCTATTCGCAAAATGGATCTATCCACCGGACTCATTCGATCTAATCGCCAATCAGTGCTAACTGAAGAGATTTTTGAATCAACTAAGTCCTGATTAAGGGATAAACCTAAAACTATTGCTTCAGTGTATTCATGAGTTGGCAAATTCTCAGCATCTACTCGCTGCTGCCAAATTTCACTTAACGGTAGTCCTTTTATCTCGGTTTCATAGAGCAAATCTAAAGCTCTTTTTCTAGCTTTATGTCTTGCTGGCATTTATGCTCTACCTAAATAAGAGCCGTCACGAGTGTCTACTCGCACTTTTTCTCCTATTTCAATAAAGAGTGGCACTTGTATTTCAGCACCAGTTTCAAGCTTTGCAGGTTTAGTACCACCAGATGAGCGATCGCCTTGAAGTCCAGGCTCTGTGTATGAGATAACAAGTTCAACATTAGCTGGCATTTCTATAAACAACGGCTCACCTTCATGCAATGCCACAATTACAACTTGATTTTCCAGCATGTAATCAGAGGCATCTCCAACTACCGCATCACCGATGGGAATTTGATCATAACTGGTTTGATCCATGAATACCCATGATTCACCATCTCGATACAGATATTGCATTTCACGCTTATCTACCGTTGCAGTTTCAATTTTCACGCCAGCGTTGAATGTTTTATCAACAACTTTTCCTGTTAACACCTGTCGTAGCTTGGTTCGCACAAATGCTCCACCTTTACCTGGCTTCACATGCTGGAACTCAATCACCGACCAAAGCTGGCCTTCTAGATTCAAGACCATACCATTTTTTAAATCGTTTGTTGTAGCCACAGTTACCCCTGTTTTATTTTTTGTTGTTAAGAAGTATATCTATTGCCTGTATAGCTAAATAATATGAATGTAGCCCAAATCCTGATATGGCACCAACACAGACAGCTGCAATAACGCTTTGATGCCTAAAATCTTCTCGAGCTGCAGGATTTGATATATGCACTTCAATTACTGGTGACTTTATTTGTGCAATAGCATCACGAATTGAATAGGAGTAATGAGTAAAAGCAGCTGCATTTAAAATAACCGGTAAATTTTGATCAGCCGCTTCATGTAACCAACCTACAAGTTCATGTTCCGAATCGGTTTGTCTAACCTGCGCCTGATGCCCAAGTACTGCTGCCCAGCTTTGGCACTGCTTAACTAAATCATCATACGATGCATGCCCATAAATCTCAGGCTCTCTAACGCCTAACCTAGCCAGATTAGGCCCATTCAATACCAGAATCTCAGCCACTATCCCTCACTAACTAGGCGGTCAAAAGCAGTCGCAAGCGTAGTCGCCTCTGGATTTGATACAAAAACCGGCACAGCCAACTCCAATAACAAAACAAACCTAAGGATTCTTGAGGTAGCTTTTTTGTCAATCGCCATTATTGGCAATAACTCAGACAAATTAGCAGCTTGGTAACTCGTTGGCAGGCCAATCAGGTTCAAAATACTGTAATGGCGCTTAAGTAGGTCCTCTGAGATCATTCTCAATTCATAGGCCAACTCCGCCGCAAAAATCATTCCTATAGAGACAGCATCGCCATGGCGCCATGTGTAATTGCCCTGTTTTTCAATGGCATGCCCCAAAGTATGCCCATAATTTAATGCAGCTCGACCCACCCCAGCATGTGATCTTTCGAATTGATCATCGGACACAACATTTGCTTTTACTTTGATGGCACGAACAGCAACATCTAAAAATGATTCTGAATCAGTATTTAATATATCTTTACCAGCAAGTTCAACAATATTGAGTATTTCAGGATCTGCTATGAATCCACATTTTATTATCTCAGCAAATCCTGATTTTACTTCTGCTAAATCTAATGTACTTAATAGATCCGTGTCACAAAAAACTGCTACTGGATCACTGAAGGATCCCACCAAATTCTTTCCAAACTCCGTATTAATTCCACATTTTCCACCTACAGCTGCGTCAACCATTCCCAACACAGTTGTAGGTACCAAAACAGCAGCTGTGCCTCGCAGCCAAGTTGCAGCTACAAAGCCAACCAAATCTGTAACTGCACCGCCACCGATTCCAACAATTAAATCAGTTCGAGATATCTTGGAAGTTGCTAGGAAGTCCCAGCAGCTAGCTGCGGTTGCTAGCGATTTTGCTTCTTCACCATCTGGCAACTGATATACCGCAGATTTAATGTGTTCAGGTAAAGAAGTTGAGATTTTAGTTGCAACTGGCGCCAAAGTAGCAGCACAGAAAATTACCACATTTTCGTAATTTGAAGCAGTGGCTACTAACTGTTCAGATAAGTTTTTTCCAACATGAACAATGTACTGTTTTTCGGTATTAACATTGATTTGAATCATATTTGATTCACTTCTGCTAGATCTGAATATATTTCATCAGTTATTAACTTGATGGATTTTGATTCTGTTAGGATCTTTTTTGCCGCAACTTCTGCGTAAAATCCAGAACGTTCTTCTAATAATCGTTTCAATGTGCTACGTGGACTATCTAACAACAAAGGTCTATTTGTGTTTGATCCAGTTCTTTTAAGGGCGTTATTAATTGAGGTATCAAGCCAGTAGGTTCGGTGATTAAGCAGCTCTAACCGAACCTCTTGATCTAAAACTGAGCCGCCTCCTAAAGAAACAACCGTCTTTTCTTGTTTGAGCGACTCTAAAACTACTGCTTTTTCCAATTCTCGGAACGCAGCCTCTCCATCTTCGATGAAAATTTCCCAAACAGATTTCCCAACTTTTATCTCAATTTCACGATCTGTGTCAACGAACTTAACGTTCATTTTTTTGGCTAGCTCTTTACCAATAGTTGATTTTCCTGAACCAGGAATTCCGACAAGGACGCAGATGGTCATGACAGCGAAAGATTGGTTAAGTAATTTTGCAAATTTCTACTAGTTTCACTAATGCTGTCGCCGCCAAATTTCTCCAAAACAAGATCAGCTATAACCAGCGCCACCATTGCCTCGGCAACAACTCCTGCAGCAGGAACTGCACACACATCAGAACGTTGGTGATGGGCAGTTGCAGTTTGCATTGTTGCGGTATCAATAGTTTTCAATGCCTTAGGTACCGTGCTAATTGGTTTCATCGCAGCTCGAATTCGAAGCGGATCTCCAGTGGTCATTCCCCCTTCGATGCCACCTGCTCGATTGGTGCTTCTTGAGATGCTGCCATCTACTAATTCGATCTCATCATGAGCTTGCGAGCCAAAGCGCTTTGCGGTTTCAAACCCATCCCCTACCGCTACACCTTTTATCGCTTGGATGCCCATTAAGGCCGCTGCCAGTTTTGCATCAACTTTACGATCCCAATGGACAAAACTACCCAGGCCAGGCGGTAATCCAAAAACAACAACTTCAACAACTCCGCCAAGCGTGTCACCTGATTTATGAGCTTGCGCTATCAAATCTTGAATCTGCATTGAAGTTGTTTCATCGATGCAGCGGACAGGATCATTGTCAATCTTCTCTAAATCAGCAGCGCTAGGCATGATCCCCGCTGGAAGTTCAACCGTTCCAATACTTACCACATGAGATAAAACTGTTATGTTTCCAACTTGATTTAAAAATTGTTTTGCTACGGCTCCAAGCGCAACTCGTGCTGCGGTTTCGCGCGCAGATGCCCGCTCTAAAACTGGTCGAGCGTCATCGAAACTATATTTCTGCATTCCCACCAAGTCAGCATGTCCTGGGCGTGGGCGGGTTAAGGGATTATTTCTCGCTAGATCTGCCAACACATCTGCATCAACTGGATCTGCAGACATTACCTCAGACCATTTGGGCCATTCTGTGTTGTTAATTTGAATAGCGATCGGGCCACCCATGGAAACTCCATGCCGGACACCACCAAGAATTGATATTTCATCTTGTTCAAACTTCATTCGGGCACCGCGGCCAACACCTAATCTGCGCCTGGCTAGGTCATGGCCAATAACTGCAGAAGTAACCTGCACTCCCGCAGGCAAACCCTCTACAACTGCGGTCAGTGCTGGTCCATGCGATTCGCCAGCGGTTAGCCATCTCAACATGGCTGAAGTTTCTCACACCATGCCAGCTAGATAGCCCAGCGCAAGGCAGGGGCCAAAAGGTACTGCTGTTTTCAGGGGTTTTCGTAGTACGAGCAAGATCAAGATAATACCTAGCATGCACAAACTGATTACGATCCAAGCAAAGATCAGCTGCTCCCAGCCCATTGCTCCAACCGGCAGTGATAACGCGGTTGCTAATTTAATATCCCCTCCTCCAATGCCACCAGAGCTAATCACAGCAACTATCAACATCAAAAAGAAGATTCCAGCGGCCGCAGTCATCCCTTGTCGCCAAGCTATAGAGCTATCCGAAGCCAACTGGTAAACATGAGAGATTCCAATTAGGCCGACCAAACCAGAAAGATAATCAGGAATACGCCTTGTTCTGATATCAATAATTGAGATTACGATCAATGGTAATAGATATATAAAAATCATCCAAAATTATTATCAAAGCAAAATCTAATTAACCCAGATGGGCGATAGCCTCAAATAGCACATCAATTGGAACTTGCTGCCCGGTCATGATTTCAATTTGCATCTGAGCTTGGTTAACTAATAAAGGCAACCCATTGACTATAACGGCATCGCTGTTAACCAATTTATCTGCAAGCGTAGTTGGCCAACTGCCATAATTTACATCAAATAAATAACTTACATTCTCCGTTAGATAACCAAATTCTAATTGTGCAGCACCTGGTAATGTGCTGATCAAATTTTTCACTGGCACTTTTGCGCCGAGCTGCGTTGTTTTCACCCCAAAATCAAGTTCTAGTTCATGTAGTTTAAGTTCATTGCGACCAATCACGTTAACATTAGAAATACCAAGACCATTCAGGGCGCAAATAGCAGATCGTGCGGTTGCGCCTGTTCCAAAAATTGTCCAGGGTTCATCCAGTAACTTCACTTGTTGTTTGAGCACCTGGGATATTCCGTAGACATCTGTGTTTTCAGCTACAAACTTCCCATCTCTATAAACTAAAGTGTTGGCTACTTTTGATCTAGTGCAATTTTCAGTAACAACATCAGCAAATGCAAAGGCTGTCTCTTTAAGTGGCATAGTCAAAGATAAACCAAAAATCTCGCCATCCTGAAGTTTGTTAAATATTTCAAGACATGATTCGATGTTTGCTTCAATCGCAGAATATTTATACGGTAACTTTAAAAATTTATAAGCTGCATTATGAATTACAGGAGAAAGCGAATGTTCAATTGGAGAGCCCAGCACATGAGCAAGTTTGGCCTTTTTTAGATCAGCTGATTGGGCGGCAAATTTATGCATGCTATCGATTCTCCCTGTACCAAGCTTGAAACTCGGATCTGAATTTTAGGAATTCGCTGTAACTTGCAGTAAATTTCGTAATACCCTTATCTGGATTGGTGCTCACAAAATACAACCAATCTCCTTCATCTGGATTCAACACTGCACGAATGGCGGCTTCACCCGGCGAATTAATTGGACCTGGTGGCAATCCAGGATATTTATAGGTGTTATATGGTGAATCAAAAGCGAATTGCTCTGGTGTAAAAAGTAATTTATTGCTACCTAGCGCATAATTTACGGTTGCATCAAATTGCAATGGCATATTAACTTTTAATCGATTTAAAATTGTTCGTGCAACTTTACCAAAATCCCTCGGAAAAGCTTCACCCTCAACCAAAGAGGCCATTGTGAGCATCTCACGAGCTGAGAAGCCCATTTTTTGGGCAGCAACTTTCAAATTTACAGCACGTTCGGTTTTGTAATATCTCTGGACTATTTCAACAATTGCTTCTTCTACAGATACATTGTCCCGAAATGAGTATGTTGCGGGAAATAAAAAACCTTCTGCAGAACGCTCTGCATAATCTGGAAGCTCAATTTTTAATTTTCCAGATTCAAGATCTTCGATCGCTTTAATAACTTCAGTTTGCGGGATCAGCAATTGCCTTGCGATCGCATTAATCGCACTAGATAATCGCAATCCCTCTTGTAACAAAACAAGAGCTTGCAATTTACTTTCAGGATCTAGCAATCTATCTATAGCTTCGTCGCTACCCATTTCAAGCGCCATTGAGTATCTACCAGGTTGAATGCGTTTAGCTTCTTCACGATCATAAGTAGAGATTGCAAAAAATGATGCGGTTTCCACAACGCCTGCAGCTGCTAGTATCCGACCAATCTCAGTGAGATTAGCGCCATCGGGTATTTCGATAGCAACATCCCCATAACCTGCACCGCTCCAACTTTCCTTTGGTCCGGTGGGATAGATAACTACTACCAGCGCTACCGCAGCAGCTAGTGCACCAATTGCGATTAAAATCAATTTTTTATTCAATTGGCTCACCAATCGGTCGAGCGATTCGAGCTTCTTGTTCTAATGCCAACTGCAAAATTAACACTGCCGCCATTGAATCTATGATTTCTCGCTGTTGTTTTGCAGTTTTTCCAGCTGCATGTAATGCCTTAGTAGCAGCGACAGTCGTCAGTCGCTCATCTAGTAATTGCCACTTTTGAGCCGGAAAATTTTTTGCTGCTTCGCTGGCCCAATCTCGAACCATTGTCGCTGCAGTCCCTTCGGCGCCTGACATGCTTTTAGGAAACCCGACGTAGACAACATCCACATCAAACTCAGTCACCCAAAGGGCAAAATTGTGATTGAAATCAGCAGGAGTTACCGCGCCTACTGGCACAACCAGCGAGGTGCCTGGAATTTCTCTTGCAACTCCAATTCGTACTGCTCCATAATCAATTCCCAGCGCAGTCATTTTTTTCTACTTCAAATCAGAAATTAAATTTGGAAGAGACGCCAATATGGCCTTGATATCAGCGCCAGCTGGCACTGAGCCTTGAGTCATTTCCGGCTTACCACCGCCTTTTCCACCATGCTTACTGATTAGAAGCTGGAGAATAGATTTCGCGTTAACTTCGCTTGCAATTAAATTAGCCCCAACCCCAACAATCAGAGCCGGTACATCGCCTGCACCCAGCGCAACAGCAATGCTGTTTGGATTATTCCCCTTTGCGCGCGCAACTAGCTCTCGCAATGAATCCATATCAAGGTCAGCTTGGAATGCGTATAGATCATAATCGCCAACTTTCTTGGCAGCACCAATTATTTGCTCTGCATTAGCTAATAAATCATTGCGACGTTGCTGTTCTAGCAAGCGTTCTGCGTCTTTTAATTTGGCAAGCAACGAATCAATTCGATCTGGAATATCTGTTGACTTCACTTTCAACATCTCAGAAATTTGATTTACTAAAAGATGTTCTTTAGCCAAGAAGGAATGAGCTTCTGACCCCACTAAGGCTTCAATTCTGCGAATTCCAGCCCCAATCGATGATTCTGATAAGAAAGTTACAACTCCAAGTTGCCCAGATGTGGACGTGTGGGTTCCACCACAGAGCTCTTTTGCCCAATCGCCTACCGATATGACTCTTACTTCATCGCCATATTTCTCACCAAAAAGTGCCATTGCTCCAATTTTTTGGGCTGCAGCTTGTGACATTAAGGCTTCAGTTACCGGTAAATTTTCAATTAGTAATTGATTAACTCGCTGTTCCACATCAATCAGCATAGATCTGGGTACAGCTTGCGGCGATGGGAAGTCAAAGCGCAACCTGCCTGGTGCATTCTCGCTGCCCATCTGAGTGGCAGAATCTCCAAGTTGCTCGCGGAATGCTTTGTGAATCATATGGGTTGCGGTATGCGCCCTAGAAATAGCGGTTCGCCTAGCAACATCTATTTCAGCCAATACTTCGTCGCCAGCAAGAATTTCACCATCAATAACTCGTCCAATATGAACATAAAGTCCAGAAATTGGCTGTTGCACATCGTCGATTTCAACAATGGCGCCACTTGTTGTCACCAATCTACCCGAATCCCCAAGCTGCCCGCCGCCTTCAGCATAAAAAGGAGTTGTCGGCAGAATCACTTCAACCGCATCTCCTTGCTTGGCTGCCTTGGAATTAACGCCAGCAACAATTAAGGAGCCAATCGAGGTTTCGGTGCTATCAGTTTTGTAGCCAATAAAACTTGTTGCACCAGTTACTTCTGCTGCTGATCGATAAACTGACAGATCAGCCAAGTTTGCTTTTCTCCCCTTAGCATCTGCTTTAGCTCGATCGCGCTGTTCATTCATTAAATTTTTGAATCCATCAGCATCCACGCTTAAGCCGCGCTCAGCTGCCATTTCTAAAGTGAGATCAAAAGGAAAACCAAAGGTGTCATGCATTTCAAAAACTTTTTCAGCAGACAATATCTTTTTGTTACTTGAAGCTAAATCGTCCGCTGCTGTCTCAAAGCGTGCGGTTCCACTTTTCAATGTTTGGCGGAACGAGGTTTCCTCACCAACAGCAGCAGCGATAATCCGCTCTCGATTTGTCTCTAATTCTGGGTACTGATCCTTCATCGAATCAATGCTGGTCGCTACTAACCCACCAATGCACGGATCCTCAAGGCCTAGCAATCGCATGGACCTGATAACTCTTCGCATCATTCGGCGAAGCACATACCCTCGCCCCTCATTGCCTGGAATCACGCCATCGTTAAGCAAAAATGCACAGGTTCGAGCATGGTCAGCAACAACACGCAACCGAACGTCATCTGCTTCATTGTTGCCATAAACTGTTTTTGACAGTCCAGCAGCACAATCTAAAATCATTTTGGTGGTATCTATTTCATAAATGTTTTCAACGCCTTGCAGAATTGCAGCCATTCTTTCTAAACCCATACCAGTATCAATATTTTTTGCGGGTAGATCTCCAAGGATGGGGAATGCATCTTTTCCACCACCTGCGCCACGTTCAAATTGCATGAAAACTAAATTCCATACCTCTAAATATCGAGACTCATCAGCGATTGGGCCGCCAGGTTTTCCATAAGCTTCGCCGCGATCGTAATAAATTTCAGAACAAGGCCCGCATGGGCCAGGTACTCCCATTGACCAAAAATTGTCAGCCATGCCGCGACGTTGAATGCGTTCAGCTGGCACTCCAATTTGGTCGCGCCAAATATCTGCAGATTCGTCATCGTCATGGAAAACTGTCACCCATAATTTTTCAGGATCAAAGCCATAACCACCGTCTTGCACTTTATTAGTCAGCAGGCGCCATGCAAAATCAATTGCGCCCGCTTTAAAGTAATCTCCGAATGAAAAGTTTCCACACATCTGGAAAAAAGAAGCATGGCGGGTTGTTTTACCAACTTCTTCGATATCTAAAGTTCTAACACATTTTTGCACACTAACTGCTCGATTGTAAGGAGGCTTAGTTTCACCTAAGAAGTATGGTTTAAATGGCACCATGCCAGCATTTACCAATAGCAAAGTTGGATCAGGTGCAATTAGTGATGCTGACGGGACGACGGTGTGACCTTCTTTTTCAAAAAAATCTAAAAACCGTTGTCTTATCTCAGCTGATTTCATAATTACTCCGTGGGCCTAAAATCAATGTTTGCTTCTTTTCGTTGCGCAGCTGTAATTGTGGTTGGGGCTCCAGTTAATGGGTCAGAACCTCCGCCGGTTTTTGGAAAAGCAATTACTTCTCGCAGATTATCTGCCCCGCTTAACAGCATGCAGATTCGATCCCAGCCAAATGCAATGCCGCCATGAGGTGGTGGCCCATATTCAAAGGCATCTAACAGAAAGCCAAATTTCTCCGCAGCCTGATCAGGAGATATACCTAATAAACTAAAAACGCGTTGTTGTACATCTGCGTTATGAATTCTGATTGAACCTCCACCAATTTCATACCCATTGCAAACAATGTCATAAGCCCAAGCTAATGCTTCACTAGGTGAATTTTCAAAGCTGTCTAGATAATCTGAATTAGGTGAAGTAAATGGGTGGTGAACGCTTGTCCAACCCCCATCTTCGGTTTGCTCAAACATGGGCGCATCAACTATCCACACAAATGACCACTGGTCAGGCTTTGCTAGGCCAAGTTGACTTGCAATTTCACTTCTGGTTGCTGCCAATAAACCGCGAGCCTCTGAAATATCTCCAGCCGCAAAGAAAATCGCGTCACCTGGGTTTGCTGCTGTGGCAAGCAATAAACCTTCACGCTCTTGATCACTAATGTTTTTTGCGACAGGGCCAGAAATTTCACCTGCATCATCAATGCTTACCCAGGCTAAGCCCTTTGCGCCACGCTGTTTTGCCCATTCTTGCCAAGCATCAAACTGTCGTCGAGATTGAGCTGCACCACCAGGCATCACAATTGCACCTACATATTCAGCCTGGAATACTCGAAATGGAGTTTCCTTAAAATAATTTGTTAACTCAACAAGCTCTAGGTCATAACGTAAATCTGGTTTATCTGATCCATACCTGCGCATCGACTCGTTATATGTCAACCACGGAATATCAGTAATCTGATAATCGCCTAGCTCAAGCCAAAGTGCACGAATTATTGATTCACCGATTTTAATGACATCAGCTTGCTCTACAAAGGACATCTCGATATCCAGTTGCGTAAACTCGGGTTGCCTATCTGCTCTAAAGTCCTCATCGCGATAGCATCGAGCGATCTGATAATACTTTTCTAGCCCTGCCACCATAAGTAACTGCTTATACAGCTGAGGTGATTGTGGTAGCGCATACCATTTGCCTGGTTGCAATCTAACCGGTACCAAAAAATCTCGTGCACCTTCAGGAGTTGATCTGGTAAATGTTGGAGTTTCAACTTCGATAAATCCAATTTTATTTAATAAATCTCTAGCTATTGCATTTGCTTTTGATCGCAGGATTAGATTCCCTGCCATTTTTGGACGTCTCAGATCTAAATATCTATGCTTTAATCGAATCTCATCGCCAACTTCATTTCCATCATCTAACTGGAATGGCAACGGTGCTGCAGTGCTATATATTTGAATGCTTTCAGCATTTAGTTCAACGCCGCCAGTAATCAATTCGGTATTCTCATTGCCAGCTGGTCGTAGCTCAATTTTTCCTGTTACCTGAACACAAGATTCTGTTTTTAGCGAATGCGCTAATTGTTCATCGTGTACTACAACCTGGATAACGCCAGATGCATCTCGAAGATCAAAAAAAGCAACTCCGCCATGATCGCGTCGCCTAGCTATCCAACCTGCAGCCGTTACCTGATTTCCAACTTGTTCGGCTAATTGGGCACAGTTATGGGACTTCAACAATTGAATCAATCTTCCTTAGGTTGCTTTAGTGTCTAATGCTAGATGCTGGGCAATTACTGATCCAAGTTCGCCAAGCCCTGCTGTGATCTGCACGCCAGAATCAAGCATCTTGACTGCATAAACTCCAGTTGCTACCTCGTCTGGGCCAATGATCACAGCTGCTGCTGCGCCTAGTCTTGCTGCAATCTTTAACCCAGTTTTCAAATTCTTTGCATTTGTAACTTGATCAACAACAAAGCCAGCTTGTCGAAGTTCCGCTGAAAGCGCAAAGGCCAGTTTTGTCATTGCCGGTTCGGTCGCCAATACTGCAATAGGCCTATTTAACTTAGCCGCTAAGTCAATACCTTCAGATTCTGCAGCAAGTAGTGCACGATCCACACCTAAACCAAATCCAATCCCAGATAGGTCTTGCCCACCAAGTATTTTCATGAGCTGGTCATAGCGTCCGCCGCCGCCGATGCCAGATTGTGCGCCTAATCCATGATGTACAAATTCGAATGTGGTTCGGGTGTAATAATCCAACCCGCGTACTAATTTTTTGTTTACCAAATAAGGAATATGTTGTGCATCCAGATACTCAAGCACCTCATTATGGTAGGTAAGGCAATCCTCACACACATGATCCAGCATCAATGGAGCTAATTGCACAAGTTTCTGAACTTCAGCTCGCTTATCATCCAACACCCGCAATGGATTCAATTCAGCTCTTGCTTTAGTTTCCTCATCTAAATCTAGATTTGCTAAAAATGATTGCAGCAGCGAACGGTATGTTGGCCGACAATTAATGCAACCCAGCGAAGTAATTTGTAATTCAAAATTTCGCAGACCTAAATTAAAAAATGCTTGATAACCAATAGCTATTACTTCAGCATCTAATGCCGCGGAATCAGCACCAATAGCTTCAATTCCAACTTGCTGGAGTTGGCGGTATCGACCTTTTTGTGGTTTTTCAGCACGAAAAAATGCACCGGCATACCAAAGCTTCATCGGTAACCCTTGCTGCGTCAAACTATTTTCAATAACACTTCTAATCACACCAGCTGTGCCTTCAGGCCGAAGCGCAAGTGAGCGATCTCCTCGATCCGTAAATGTATACATTTCTTTACTGACTACATCTGTGCTCTCGCCGATGCCTCTCGAAAATAACGCAGCATCCTCGAAGTAAGGAAGTTCGATGTATTTATATCCTGCCTGAATTACCGGTAAAGTTAAAGCTTCTCTGACATATCTAAACAAATCACCTGTTGGTGGAAAATACTCCGGAATTCCTTTTGGGGCTTGAATTTGCTCAGCCATTAAGACATCTTAAGGTTTTGAAGGTATGGATTATTTTTTCGCTCATCACCAATAGTGGAATTATCGCCATGGCCTGGAAATATCAAAACATCATCAGCATAGCTGGACATTACATTTGCCAAACTCTTCTGCATCTGTTTCTCATCTCCCGAGAATAGATCTGTTCGTCCAATTGCATTTTTGAACAACAAATCACCAGTGAATAATTGATCATGATTAAATTCAAAGCAGACAGACCCAGCCGTGTGTCCAGGTGTTGAGAAAACCTTGATATTAAAACCTGCAAAGTTCAGTTCTGCGATATCGCCAACTTCGATTAGTTCACTTGGCTCCAACCACGGTTGGTCAGGTGTAAGCGACGCTACAACTTTTGCACCTTCGGGACTTACGGCATTAGCTGGATTAGTTAAAAACATTCGATCTTTGCGATGAATGACAGCAGGGATCTGCAGATCAGTTGCCACAGGATATAGATTCCAAATGTGGTCAACATGGCCATGGGTAGCTAGCACGGCTACCGGCTTTAATCTGAATTCCGCAGTTATCTGGGTAACAAATTCAGAAGCCCCAAGTCCTGGATCAATAATCAGGCATTCTGACCCGGTTCCCAATGCCACTACATGGCAATTAGTTCCCCATGGGCCTACCGAGGCGGTCCGAATAAACATAAAAGCTCCTTCTATCTTAAAGCGAGAGCCTACCTTTACAGCGCCGTTCTACCCGTGCTTGGCGCAAAATGGCAGGCGGTAAAGTTCAGTTATAACAACCCTCAGGGAGTAACCAATGATGTCGCAGCGACGAAAAGCAGCCCAAGCTGAAGCATTGCGGAGTAAACGCCGCCGAACTCTGGTTGGCGCTTTTGCAGCTTTGGCAGTTTTGGGACTATTTGCCGGATTAACCGTCTATAACAACCTAGATTCCCAGCCTGCTGAAGATAAAACCGAAGATTCTCAATCTGAGCAACTGCTTGCCGAATGTGAGCCAGTTGGCGCTGCTCGGGCTGATGACATTAAATACGAAGCAGCACCTGCGCCATCGCAATCCATCGCCCCTGGTGTTTTAACGCTCGAAACTAATTGCGGTCCTATCGTGCTGGAAACTGATCCTGCCGCAGCTCCTGCAACTGTGGGTGCCTTTGAAACCTTGACTAACGATGGCTATTTCAATTCAACAAATTGTCACAGACTTACTACTTCAGGCATATTTGTGCTGCAATGTGGCGATCCAGCAGGCAATGGAACTGGTGGACCTGGTTTCGCCTTGCCCGATGAGAACTTACCTGAAGCTGCGGAGAATAATTACCCTGCTGGCACGGTTGCAATGGCTAATGCTGGTGCAGGTACAGGTGGATCTCAATTTTTTATTGTTTATCAAGACACCACCTTGGGACCTAATTACACAATTTTCGGCCGCGTGATTCAAGGGTTAGATCTAGTACAAAAGATTGCTGATCTGGGCGTTCAAGGTGGCGGTCAAGATGGCACACCAGCCCAACCAGTGATGATTGTTAATGCAACATACGAGCCGTAAAAACGGACCTAAGGAGAAAACATGGATATCGCTACAGCTGCCAAGTTTGGACGAGTTACTGCAGATGGCACCGTTTTTGTTAACACTGCCGATGGCGAAAAGCAGGTAGGCCAGTATCAAGCTGGAACTCCTAGCGAAGGTCTAGAATTTTTTGCCCGAAAGTACGTTGATTTAATCGTAGAAGCCGATGTGATGTTAACCAGATTCAAAGAAAATCGTGGCGTGCCAGCTCCAGCGAAAATACTTGCTGAAAAATTGCGAAGCACTTATGCAGAACCAAATGTAGTTGGCGAACTGAATCTGTTGTTGCAGCGAGCAGATGAACTAGTTGTTGCTGCCGCTCAGCGAGCATTGATGCTTACCGAGCAACGCAAAGAGCAGCGCGAAGCTACGTTAGCAAAACGAAATGAGTTAACAGCGGCAGCTGTTGCGCTAGCAGATTCCACTGAGTGGAAAAAAACTACTGAAAAATTCACTCAGATGCTCGCCACTTGGAAAGAGCTGCCAAGGTTTGATCGCAAAATAGAGCAAGAGCTTTGGAAATCTTTCTCGCATGCAAGAAGTGCATTTGATAAACGTAGGCGAACCCACTTTGCCCAGCAAGCTAAAGCTCGATCAGCTGCTACTGCTACCAAAAATCAGATCGTATCCCAAGCGGAAGCACTAAAGAATTCCTCAGATTGGTTAGAGACTGCGAAGAAATTCAAAGAGTTAATGGATCAATGGAAAGCTGCAGGACGCATCGGCAAAGGTGAAGACGAACTGCTTTGGGCAAGATTTAAAGCAGCACAAGATCAGTTTTTTACCAGAAAAAATGAAGATTTGGCCAAACGTAAAGTAAGCCAAGATGCCAATTTAGAGAAGAAGCGTGGATTGCTAGTTGAAGCCGAAGCGCTATTGCCAATTAAAGATATAGAAACTGCTAAGCGTTCAATGCGCGAGATTTATAACCGCTGGGAAAAGGTTGGTCATGTTCCTCGCGATTGGATGAAGAAGCTAGATGACAGATTGAAAATTGTTCAAAATGCGATAGATGAAGCGGTTGCAAGAGAAGCTTCACGAAAAGACCCAGATAAACATGCGCGTGCAAACTCAACAATCACTTTGTTTGCCGACAAAATTGCTAAGCTCGAAAAAGATCTAGCAAAAGCAAATGCTGCGAATGATCAATCCAAAATTGAATCAATTCAAACTGCAATTGAAAGCCAGAAAATGCTCATGCAAGCTGCTGAAGCTGCACTTTCCGACTTTATCCGCTAGGCCCTAAATACGGTAAACGTCATAAACGCCATCAAGGCGCTTTACAGCCTGCAGCACCCCTTCTAGATGATCAGGGTCTGCTAATTCAAACGTGAAGCGCGAAAGCGCCACTCTGTCCTTTGATGTGGTTACCGAAGCGGACAAGATATTTACTCGCTTCTCAGAAAGCGCCGTTGTGATATCGCTGAGCAAACCTGGGCGATCTAACGCTTCTGATTGAATATTCACCAAAAATACCCCGCCCATAGATCGATTCCAGCGCACTTCAACAAGTCGCTCTTGCTCCAAACTACTAACATTTACGCAATCAACCCGATGCACTGAAACCCCTGCTCCCTTAGTAACAAATCCAGTTATCAAATCTCCTGGCACAGGGGTGCAGCATCTAGCTAATTTAACCAAAACGTCATCGATGCCTGTAACTTCAACAGCTGGTCGTTCAGCATCAGTTCGTCGCCTGGCTGGCACAAATACACTTGATGACAAATCTTCCGCAAGTCCTTGAGCGCCACCATGTGCTGCAATCAGGCGTTTAACGACAAAAGTTGCCGAAAGCTTCCCTTCGCCGATCATAAAAAATAGTTGTTGCAAATCCGCTGCGCCAAGTTCACGAGCAATCATTAATAATGCATCGCCACCCATTAGTTTTTTAAATGGCAGACCCTCGCGTCGCATTAATTTTGTTAAGTCTTCGCGACCAACGTCTGAAGATTCAACTCGTGCCTCTTTAGCAAACCAAGCTTTGATTTTGCTTTTAGCACGAGGTGATTGAACAAAATCCAACCAATCTCGATTTGGGCTTGGCTCTTGAGCCTTAGAAGCAATAATTTCAATTGTGTCGCCATCAACCAAAGTGTGCTCTAACGGGACTAATCGATTATTTACTTTTGCGCCAACGCATCGGTGCCCGATTTCAGTGTGCACGGTGTAAGCGAAGTCAATTGGCGTGCTCCCTTTTGGCAACGCAAAAACATCTCCTTTAGGAGTAAATACAAAAACCTCTTCTTTTCCCAAGTCGTAAATCAATGAATCCATAAATTCTTCAGGATCACTGGTTTCACGTTGCCATTCAAGCAACTGTCGCAACCAGGCCATGTCATCTGGTCCAGTTTTATTGCCTACATTTTGCTGCTTGTAACGCCAATGAGCTGCAATTCCCCACTCTGCTGCTCGATGCATATCAAAAGTTCGAATTTGCACTTCAACCGGTTTGCCAGCTGGACCAATTACAGTTGTGTGCAGTGATTGGTACATGTTTAATTTAGGCATCGCGATGTAATCTTTGAATCGGCCAGGCACGGGACTCCAAATAGAGTGCACAGTTCCTAGCGCGGCATAACAATCTTTCAAGGAATCTACTAAAACCCGCACTCCAACCAAGTCATAAATATCATCAAAATCACGTCCTCGAACTATCATTTTTTGATAAACGGAGAAAAAATGTTTAGGTCGACCAGAAAGCTCCGCCTGAATTTTCGCTTCTTTTAGGGCTTTGTTTAAAGTTTCTTCGACTTTTCGAAGTTGCTCTTCTCGCGCTGGCGTCCTGGTCTCAACTAGAGATTTGATCTCTTCGTACATCTTGGGATACATCGCCCTAAAGGAGAGGTCTTCTAACTCCCATTTGAGCGCATTCATCCCTAGGCGATGTGCCAACGGTGCGTAAATTTCTAAAGTTTCACGAGCTTTACGTTCTTGATTTTCACGGGGCATCGCATCAATTGTTTGCATATTGTGTAAACGGTCGGCCAGTTTAATTACCAGTACGCGGATATCTTTAGCCATCGCCATGACCATTTTACGAACAGTTTCGGCAGCCGAAGTTTGTCCATATTTGACTTTGTCTAACTTAGTAACGCCATCAACTAGAGCTGCTACCTCTGCACCAAAATCTCGCTCAATTTCGGGCAAGCCATAATCTGTATCTTCAGCCGCATCATGCAACATGGCAGCAGCTAGTGAAGCTGGTGGCATCCCTAAATCAGCCAAAATCGTCGCTACCGCTAACGGGTGGGTGATGTATGGCTCTCCGGTGCGACGAAATTGCCCATCATGAGCAACTTTTGCAACGCCATAAGCCCGAATCACTATTTCAGTGTCAGCTTTGGCATAAAAGGATTTAACCGTGCGTAGCAGTGGTTCAAGCTCTTTAGGCGCAGTAGTTCGAAGTTCGGCAATTTTCGCCATTAAGGCGCGGCGGGATGACAGTGGCTCGGCTTTATTTCCAAGCTCTATTCGATTGGCATCGCTCACTTCACACCCCTAGCCAAAGTGTAGAGCAAAAATCAACTAACGAAGTCGGCGCGACTTTCGCTTTGGTTGATTTCTAGGGCCCCCCTGTGCGGCGGTGTACTTGGCTCGAGTTTCAGTTTTGGTCACTGCATATGGATCAATGCCAGTGGTTGCGATAGCTTCTCGTCTAGCTAGTACTTTTTCACGTAGAGTTTTAATCTCTGGATCTGTGGCTTTCAGGTCTGTCAAAATCGGTGTGGCAATAAATATTGATGAATAAACACCTGCTGCGATTCCAACAAAGAGCGCGATTGCAAGATCTTGCAAGGTTGATGCACGCAACACATATGCACCAATAAACAAGATGCCTGCAATAGGCAAAATAGCCACAATAGAAGTATTAATGCTTCGCACTACTGTTTGGTTGATTGCAAAATTAGCAGCCTCGTCATAGGTTTGAGCTGTTTGCAGCGTTACTCCCTTTACGTTTTCTTTAACTTTGTCAAAGATCACAACTGTGTCATAAAGCGAATATCCTAAAATGGTAAGAACGCCAATCGCAGTAGCTGGAGTAACTTCAAAGCCAAAAATTGCATAAACACCAATTGTTACCAATAGGTCATGAACTAACGCGATGAAAGCTGCTGCTGCCATTCGGATTTCAAAATAAATACTCAAAAAAATCATTACTAAAATCAAAAAAACCACAATGCCAATTAAGGCAGTTCGCGTTATATCAGCACCCCAGGTTGGCCCTACAGATTTAACTGTTACTTCACTTGCAACTGCCCCAGCAAGATCTGCAATTTGAGTGGTAAACGAACTCAATTGAGCTGAAGTTAGTTCTTCAGTTTGAATTGCCAATCTATCGCTACCAACTGACTGCACAATAACTTGGCGCAAGCCAAGATCTTCCAGATCTGTACGCATTTGGTTCGCGGGTATATCAGAAGTTGTTATGAATTCGGTGCCGCCACGAAATTCAATTCCAAGCTTTAAGCCATTTATTGCAAGCCCACCGATTGAAGAAGCTAAAACAATAACTGCAAAAAAGTACCAAATTTTTCGTCGTTTAATAAACTCAAAAGATCTAGTGCCGTAATAAAGTTGATTACCAAACGCAGCAAGGCTTATCATGCTGACACCTCTTCTTTGAATTTACTTGCAGGGATTCCAGCGTGCAAACGCTTCTCAGATAAACCGCTAAGGGCTCCGGTGGCAATTCTTGATCTTGCAAAGAAAACTGTTAGCGGCCTGGTGAACCAGAACGCAACCAGCACGTCAATTACAGTTGCTAAGCCCAGTGCAAAGGCGAAGCCTTGCACTGCTCCAACGCTCAAGAAATACAGCACTAACGCTGCTAGCAGCTGTACGAAGTCTGCAGCTAGCAATGTCCGTCTGGCTCGAATCCAAGCTGCATCAATTGCAGTTCGCACAGTTTTGCCACTGCGAATCTCATCTCGAATTCGCTCGTTATAAACCACAAACGTGTCTGCCGTAATACCAATGGCGACAATTAATCCAGCTACTCCAGCGAGAGTAAGCGTAAATCCAATCGATCTACCAAGCAGCACTACTGCGAAGAAAATGAGTGAAGCAGCTAAGCCTAAAGAAATAACTGCAACAAAACCCAAGAATCGGTAATACAAAATTAGATAAAGCACCACCAAGGCAAGGCCAATTCCACCTGCTAGCAAACCTGAATTTAACTGCTCAACACCAAGAGTTGGAGATACTGCATTTACTTCAGCAATATCCAGAGCAACAGGTAAGGCACCATAACGAAGCACTGACGATAACGCTTTTGCTTCTTCGGGTGTAAAGGTGCCAGTAATCTGAGCTTGTCCTCCCAGGATTGGTTCAGAGAAGAATGGAGCAGATACAACTAGACCATCTAATACAATTCCAAATCTATTTTGTGGAGTTGGTAGTTGATAAATTTGCTGTGAAACATCAGCTAAAGCTCGTGCTCCTTGAGAATCGAAATCTAAAGTTACAACCCATGACCCAGTTCCACCTTGCGCTGGTAACTGAGCTTGGGAATCACTAATTCGCTCTCCTGCAATAAATGTTGGTGCCAGAATAAAAGTTTCACTGCCATCCTGCGAGCACGTGACAACATATTTTTCAGCATCTAAAACAGCTCCACCTTGCAGCGCCTCACCTGTAAAGCAAGAAGCGGCCCCAAATGCAGCAGTTACATCAGCCTCGGTTACGCCTTCAAATGGCAGCGCTATTGGTTCAGCACCTTCTGCTGGTGGATTTGAGCTTCGAGCCTGTGATACCGTTCTAAATTCCAATAATGCTGTTTGCTTTAACAAATCAGCAATGCCCTGTTGATTTACCCCAGGAACTGAAACCACAATTGCAGCTTCATTGCCGCTACCTTGTACTGCAACTTCTGCCTCAGCGACACCAAATGAATTTACGCGTTGGCGCATGATGCTGACGGTTTGGCTTAACTGATCAGCTGTGATTGCAGCTGCACCTTCAACTACTCGTGGCGTTAAAATCACCTGCGTGCCGCCCTTAAGGTCAAGTCCTAATTTGGCGGTAGGGCTAGTTGCTGGCCAGAAGGTTGCAACGCCCATGCTGATAGTGATGGCAATAATGGCCAATAACGCTCGCCATGGTTTTGGCGCGGTCTTAGTGCTCACACACTCTCCTTGAGATAATGGTAAACGGGCACGAAGGCAGAGTATTCCCTATGAGGGGGAAAAGAATCCCTAGTGGGTTCGAAAAATGGTTAATTCCCTCAAGATTTACCCCCGTGGAAGCGTAATTGGGTATCTCGCTGCGCTGAAGTGCCGCCAATCACGTGATATCCAAGCTCGGTTGCAACTCGCCCTCTTGAGGTTCTTCCTAACAGGCCTTGTCGCACCAGGTAAGGCTCTACCACCTCAGAAATAGTGCTCATCTCCTCGCCAACTGCAATTGCAAGGGTTGAGAGTCCAACTGGACCGCCTTGAAATTGATTTACCAATGCCGCCAGCACTGCCCGATCAAGTCGATCTAACCCTGCAGGATCAATCTCATACAAATCAAGCGCTGCACTGGCAGCTGCAAGTGTGATCACGCCATCTGAATTCACACTTGACCAATCTCGCACTCGACGAAGTAATCGATTTGCAATTCTAGGAGTGCCGCGGGAGCGTTTAGCGATTTCATGCGCGCCTAGGTCTTCTATAACAAGATGTAGCAGCGCAGCGCTTCTAGTCACGATCTGAACTAATTCTGCAACCTCGTAAAAATCTAAATGAATTGTTAGTCCAAATCGATCGCGAAGCGGTGATGGCAGCACCCCTGCTTTAGTAGTTGCACCAACTAAAGTAAATGGAGCAATCTCTAGCGGCACCGCAGTTGCCCCAGGACCTTTACCTACCATCACATCTACTCGAAAATCTTCCATTGCAAGATAAAGCATCTCTAATGCTGGTTTAGCTGTTCGGTGAATTTCATCGATAAATAGCACTTCACCGTTATTTAAAGATGTCAGCACAGCTGCTAAATCCCCTGCATGCGTGATAGTTGGACCAGAAGTTACTCGAAGCGGAACGCCGAGTTCTTTGGCAGTAATAGTTGCTAGCGTGGTTTTTCCTAACCCAGCAGGGCCGCTCATCAACATATGATCTGCAGCAGCACCTCTTGAAATAGCAGCTTTGAGAGCAACGTTGAGTTGTTCACGAGCTCTAATTTGTCCAATAAATTCATCTAAGTTAGTTGGTCGAAGCGCGGTTTCAACCAAAACATCATCATCATGCAATACCGGGTCGATTAACTCTTTTTCATCACTCATTGCTTTGCCAGCTTACTTAAGGCTTCGCGTAAAATCTCGGCCGTATCTAATCCAGTTACATCTATTTCTATAAGTGCGCTTCGGGCTACAGCTTCACTCCAGCCAAGGTTAATCAAAGCTGCAACTACGTCATTTCCTTTGTTTGGTTTAGCGCTAGCAAATCTAACTTTATCTTTTAGTTCCAACACTATTCTGCCTGCGCTTTTTTTTCCTAAGCCTGGCACGGTAATTAAAGCATTTTCATCCTCAGCTGAAATAGCAGATATAACGCCATTGACACCAAGCACACTTAAAGTTGCCATTGCAGTTTTAGGGCCGATACCAGAAATCGAATGCAGATGCCTGAACCAAATGCGCTCATCGCTTGATTCAAATCCATAAAGCTGCCAACCATCTTCCCGTACCAAAAATTCAGTTAACAAATGGCATGTCTTGCCTACAAATAATTTGCTTAAAGCTGATGCTGAAACAGTAACGCTTAGACCAATTCCTGCCCCTGCTAAATCAACAACAACATTATTGCCCTCGATTTCAGAAACGTTTCCCGTCAAAAAATTAATCATGATCGCTTGACCTTCGCAACTCGTCGCGAACTAAATGGCGCAGCAGCGGGTGTCGAATTATGCATTCGCCAAGCATGGCAGAGAGCTAGCGCGATTGCGTCTGCTGCGTCGGCGGGTTTTGGGATTTCTGCAAGGTTAAGCAAGGTTTTTACCATATTTGCTACTTGTTTTTTGTCACTTCGGCCATGTCCAGTTACAGCTGCCTTAACAGCAGTAGGAGTGTAAGTGACAGCAGTGATATTTCGCTTCCGCGCTGCAAGCAACACCACTCCACTAATCTGAGCTACTCCCATTACTGTGCGCAAATTTTGTTGCGCGAATAATCGCTCTAGAGATACTGCCTCAGGTTTAAATTCATCCATAACAAAATCAATACGTTCAGCTATTTGAAAAAGACGTTCGGCAGGATCTAATTTTGCATCACTTTGCGCTACCTCTAGATGTATCAGTTTTCCACGTTGCCCCATCTGCGCATCAACAACAGCAAGTCCGCAACGCGTTAAGCCGGGGTCGACTCCAAGCACTCGCACTAGGCTTGCGCCAAAGCTCGATCGGAAGCTTCAAAATTCGCGTAAACTGTTTGGACCTCATCACTATCTTCTAAAGCTTCAAGTAATTTAAATATTTTTGCAGCTGATTCATCATCAACTGGAACTGTCATTGATGGCACAAAAGAGGCTTCAGCTGATTCATAGTCAATGTTTACTGCTTGAAGCGCAGATCTGACCTCGACTAAATCTGTGGCTTCGCAGATAATTTCAAAAGTTTCGCCTAAGTCATTTACTTCTTGGGCGCCTGCATCAAGTGTTGCTTCCAAAATTTGGTCTTCAGTTGCAGCAGTTCTTGAAACTAGAATTACACCTTTTCGATTAAATAAATATGAAACTGAACCGGCGTCTGCCATCGAACCACCATTTCGAGTCATTGCAACTCTAACTTCACTCGCTGCTCGGTTTCGATTATCTGTTAAGCATTCAATGAGAACAGCAACTCCAGCAGGGGCGTATCCTTCATACATAATTGTTTGATAATCAGCCCCACCAGCTTCCAGGCCAGCTCCACGTTTAACTGCGCGATCTATATTGTCGTTTGGGACAGAAGCTTTCTTAGCCTTTTGAATCGCATCAAATAAAGCTGGATTTGAATCTGGGTCTGGTCCGCTAATCCGAGTTGCAACTTCGATGTTTTTTACTAATTTAGCAAACAACTTACCCCGGCGAGCATCAATAACAGCTTTCTTGTGCTTGGTGGTTGCCCATTTGGAATGGCCTGACATCTAAACTCCTTAAACCCACTCAGTAGCGTATCGCTAGCTTTGCTGGTTGTGCACCATATCCACAAAATATTTGTGCACTACCCCATCATCATTCAACTCAGGATGAAAGCAAGTTGCCAATGCGGAACCGCTTCTAACCATAACTGGCGTGCGCTCACCTTGAACTTCAACCCAAGCCAACACTTCCACATTTGTGCCAATTTTTTCAATTTTAGGGGCGCGAATGAACACTCCCATTAAGTCAGCAAACAATGTTGATTTCAATTTGGCTTCAAATGAATCTACCTGCCGCCCAAAGCCATTGCGCCTAACTGTGATGTCGATCGCATTAAAGGAAATTTGATCATCGCGACCATCTAAAATCTCATTAGCCAACAAAATCATGCCAGCACATGAGCCATAAATAGCCATCCCAGACTTTATTCGCTCAGCAATAGCAAGATCTAAACCAGTAGATTTTGCTAAAAGTGAAATTGTGGTGGATTCCCCACCTGGGATTATTAGCGCAGCAACCTGCTCCAGCTGCTCAACTGTTCGAATCTCTACGGCATTTTCACCAAGCTTGGCCAAAGCAGCGATGTGTTCTCGAAAATCGCCTTGCAGCGCAAGCACGCCAATAGTCATTGAACTACCAACCGCGGTTTGCGTATCTTTCTGATTCAGGCAATGTATCTATATTGATGCCAACCATAGCTTCGCCCAAGCCTCTTGAGGCGTCACCGATCTTCTTTGCGTCCTTGTAGTTCAAAGTAGCTTGCACGATTGCAGCTCCGCGCTTTGCAGGATCGCCACTCTTAAAAATTCCAGAACCAACAAACACGCCATCAGCTCCTAACTGCATCATCAAGGCTGCATCCGCTGGAGTAGCAATGCCGCCAGCTGTGAAAAGCACAACTGGTAGTTTGCCGGTTTTTGCAACTTCAGCAACGAGCTCATATGGTGCCTGTAAATTCTTTGCTGCTGTAAACAATTCTTCATCGCTCATCACGGTGAGTCTTTTTATATCACCAAGGATCTGTCGCATGTGCCTTGTTGCTTCCACAACATTTCCAGTGCCCGCTTCGCCCTTAGAGCGAATCATTGCTGCGCCTTCTGTAATTCGGCGTAATGCTTCACCCAAATTAGTTGCGCCACACACAAATGGCACCGTGAAATTCCATTTATCAATGTGATTAGCTTCGTCTGCAGGTGTTAGCACCTCAGATTCATCGATGTAATCAACACCTAAAGACTCAAGAACTTGGGCTTCAACAAAATGACCAATTCGAGCCTTTGCCATCACCGGAATCGAGACGGAGTTGACAATGCTGTCGATCATGTCTGGATCTGACATTCGCGCTACGCCACCTTGAGCTCTAATGTCTGCCGGCACGCGCTCCAAAGCCATAACCGCAACCGCTCCTGCATCTTCTGCAATTTTGGCTTGCTCTGTATTGATAACGTCCATAATCACGCCGCCCTTTAGCATCTCAGCCATGCCTCGTTTTACGCGTGATGTACCGCGAACAGATTCAGTCATCTGGATCCCCTCAATTTTGGGCAATGGTACGCGAAAGGGCGAGAACCGCCATCGCAGTCCTCGCCCTAACGGAAAAATCTAAGCGGCAATTACCAAGTAGGCAGCTCTGGGATAGGCGGTATCTGCACCTGACCCTTTGGAGCTGCTTTCGGCTTTGACTTCTTTACTGTCTTAGGTTTAGTTGCTTTTTTGGC
>Ga0222714_10000849_pt1 | contig 34724 bp, 28 predicted proteins | sample C33_3DmetaG_FD_165048 | JGI IMG/M metagenome (GOLD analysis project Ga0222714, IMG submission 165048) | Estuarine water microbial communities from San Francisco Bay, California, United States - C33_3D | ecosystem: Environmental > Aquatic > Marine > Unclassified | place: USA: California... | reverse complement strand
AAGTTTATATGATGCGTGTAAATCAAGTTTTGAGTAGCCAGGAGCTTCCCAAACTTGAGCTCTATCGGCATCATCAGCAGTTCCGTCATATTCACGAGCTGATGGTGACCAATCAGAATAGTTCTTATCATATGTTTTGTAGAATGCCTGTAATCTTAATCCTTTAACAGGTTTAAGAGTAACACCTAAAATATAAGATGTTTGTGGCATATCTCCAACATATAATCCGTTAAGAGCGTATTGGTATTCGGTTGTTGTGTATCCGATTGCTTGACCTTCGGAATTATAATCAGTTTCCTGATAAGTTCCTTCAGCATCACCATCGAATTTCCAATTACCGAATGAAGCAATGAAATCAAGTTCAACCATATCATTTGGTTTCACTTTAGTTTCAACTTCAAGACCTTGATGCTTTTGATTTACACCTCTTAGGAAGATAATATCAGTATCACCTGATGAACCTTGACCTGTTGTTACAGATTTTGTAAGGTTTCTATCTTGCCAATCAGTATCATAAGCACTTACTCTAACTCCAAGTTTCTGTGTACCGAAGTTTGCACCAATCTCATTGTGTGCGAACTTTTCGTTCGCTGGGTCTGATGCAACTGTACCATCAAAGTAGATAACATTATCTAATATAGGAGCTTTTTCTACAAGTCCTGTGTTAATGAATAATCCAAGATTATCATTTATATTATATAATGCACCACCTTTAACTTGGTAAGTTTGTATTGGGTCTGCAGAAATTAACTCTTGTTCAACGGTAAACCAATCTTGATATGTGTACTCAATAGATGAGATTCCACCCATACCATAAAGATTTAGTTTATCAGTAGTGTAGTTTGCCTGAACAAATCCACCTAACCAATCTACAGTTGTTTCATTGTGATAAGCAATTATATCACCTAATCCAACTTTTTTACCATCTTCAAAGTTATCGTCTGCATAATCAACATAGTAATCACCACCTAATAAATCACGAACTTCACGAGCGTGTTCTATTTTAGCAGTTCTCCAATCGATACCAGTTTGTAGTTCTAAATTATCATTTACTTTATAATTTAATTTAGAAATCAAACCATATGTATCTTGTCTGTTAATAGAATTTCTAAGAATTCCTGTTGAACGATTTTCAGATGTTGAGAAGTTCTCGTCAATGTTATCAGAATTTTGTGCAATTTCTGCATTCCAATCCCATTGCCAAGGTGAACTTGCATACCATCTTTCTCCTTCAACTGCTGGTGTTCTTGATACACTACCATATGTACCAGTACCACCACCTGAACCACCACTCCAATATAAAACAGAACTTAATCTTGTTTTATCATTGATAGTTAAGAAGTGATTTAAATTCACTAATGGTTTGTGGAAGAAGTTTTCTCTTTCGTTCAAAAAGTTCTTATTGAATCTATTTGTCGTGTTTGCTCCATACATATACCAATATTGTTTTCCGGTATAAGATGGGTCAATAGGTGCGACATTTTGATTGAACAATCTACCCGCTTCAGTTTCGAATTTGTTACCTTCTGCAAATGCATCAGTATCATATCCTTCAATATCACCAGCTAACTCTTGTGAGTAAGTAGCAATATTCTGTTTGTATAGATTTTGTCCATGTCTTTGTGGAGCACCGATTGCATAAAGCTCGAACCTTTGTTTATCACTTACAGCATATGAACTACCAAAGTAGTATGCCCAAGCGTCAGTCCAAGTTCCATCGATTATTCCATCACCAGTTTTACGAACAATTGTCCCACTTAAAGCTAACTTGTCATTTAATAATAGACCAGTATTGTAGTTAAAAGTAGTTTTAAGAAAACCACCTTCACCAGCTTCTTGTTTGAACTTCCCACCCTTTTCAAATGATGTTGGGTCGGTAATTATATTCATAGTTCCACCAATAGAAGGTGTTGCCAGATTGACTGCAGATAATCCTCTTTGAACTTGGATAGATTGTGCAACATCTGCTACACCATCCCAATTAGACCAGTATACCCAGCCATTTTCCATGTCGTTTTGAGGAACACCGTTAATCATTACTGCAACATTTCTTTGATTAAAACCACGAATGTTGATACGAGCATCACCCGCACCACCACCTTGTTGAGTAGCGTAAACACTTGGTGTTGTGTTAAGAATCATTGGAATATCTTGAGAACCTAATCTCAAGTCCATTTCTTCTTTAGTAACATTAGTGTATGCCACAGGTGTTGTTACAGATGCACGAGATGCTAACACCTCTACATCTGATAGGGAAACCACATTAATATCCATAATGAAATTTAATGTAGCCATACCCTCTCCAACTACAACTGATTGTGTTAGAGAAGAGTAACCAATGAAAGAAGCAGTTACATCGTAGGTTCCTGCTGGAATGTCAATGTGTGCGATACCTACTTCATTCGATACTGCACCCATATTAGTTCCAACAACTACAACATTAGCTCCCTCAAGTGGATTTGAGTCAACATCAGTAATAACAGCGTGAATAGATTGTGAGAACAATCCAGTCATAAGTACTACTGATGCGATAAGATTACGATAATTCATAATCATCTCCTTGTTGTTTACTTGTGAATGACACATTTTTATCCTGGTGTGTCGTCTGCCAGCGGTATGTGAATCTTTTAACCATTTGCAAATTCTTGGTCGTCGTTATCCCCAGTCAAACTTGGTATTTCACAAGAGTCATTGTTACAGAATTTATCTATTTCTGCTTCTTCGTTTTTAATTACTCCAAAGTTCAACTTACCTAATTTTTTAATTTGTTTATTATACTCTTTTTCCTCAATTGCTTCATAAGGCATTTGTGGATATGCTCCCCAATCGTGTCTTGGTAGTAATGATATACCCTTTAGATGATATTGGAAATAATTCAATACATTTGGTATTTCATCTCCTTCCTTTTCAGGATTGAATGTTACGGTACAACTTACTTGGTTATCAGCCCAATGTCTTTGTAGGAATGAAGCTAATGAGAATTGTTCCCATATGGATAACTCTTCTGCAGTTCTGATTCCCTCACCAACATCTACTGGTACTTCAACTACTAATGTTGAATCCTCTGAACCAAAGGCAGGTTCAATTTTATAACCTGCCTTTTTCAAAGGTTCTATTAGTTCCGAATTAATTGATAACCTAATTCTTCTGATATAAAATCTTGATTCAGGATAATGTAAACCTGGTGTAGAACCTGCTAATAATGATACAGTTCCACTTGGTTTTACACTTGTGGTTTTGATACTCTTTGGTATTGCAAACCAATCTGAGTAAACATCATCCCATTCTTGTATATGGTCATATCCGTCTTCTAACCAAGTTTTTAACTCATTTAATCCTCTATGTGTAATAAACTGAGCAACACCACTTACACTACATCCAATTCTTCTGTTTCTTAACATCACTCTGTTTGTATCACTCCAATGAGTTCTACCGAGTGTAACGGTTTTTGCATATAGATAAGCATATTTTAGTGTTCGTTTATAATCTTCTAAATCGTCGTGATTATCTGGAAAGGTTTCCACTAAACAACATAGTTCATAACTTTCTAATGTTTGTTCCAAACAAGGATTACCACCCATTGCTCTATGGTCTTTATCATCACCACCATTCTTCATTCTTGAATAGTGTCTCATGTTTTCTAACCAAGCTAAACCTGGTTCTCCATTATCTACGATTCGTTTTGAAACTTCTGTATAATCCATACCGAGTTCTGCAAATATTGAATTGTTTGATGTCCAACCATATTGGTCTCTGTGTGGATTTACTTTATAGTTTTTTAAATCTAAATATTCTTCTGAATGTGGGTCTCCAAATACAATCTCAGCAGTTCTTCTAACATTACCTGCTACAACACATTTACCGATTAGATTCATAATATCTACAATGGTTGTGATTGTGATTGGTTCTCCACTATTCTTTTCTAATACTTTTCTAATATCTCCGTGAACTTCTTCCAATGGTTCTGGTCCTGATGATACTCCACCAAATCCTTTAATTGGTTCACCTGCTAATCTAAGTAAACTATAATCAAAATTAACTATTGGTGTTTTGTGGAAATAACTTTCTAATAATAATCTTAGTGATTCCACCCAACCTTCTCTTGTATCTGGTATTTCATAAGTAGTTTCTCTATTTTTATCAACACCTTTAACGATAATTTCCCCCGCTCCTTTAGTGTCAAATCCTACTCCAACTCCTAACATACTTGCATCCATTAAGAAACAAAATGGTTTTGCGTAATCATCTTTGATTGTTTTTGTGGATACAAATGCACAATTATTTAGTGCGGCATACAATCCTTTTTCTTCTGTGATTGCTGTTCCCATCGCCCATAAACCACGACCTGGTGGTAAGAACTTCATATTGAAAATTCTATCATACATTTCTTGTGCTGATTTTTGTGCTTGCCATGGATTCCAACCTAATTGATGTGATTCAATCCAATTCATTTGCATTGAATAAGTTCCCTCTACAACTCTTTGTACGGTTTCCCACCATCTCTCATTTTTACCATCCTCTTTGATACGAGAATAGGTTCTCATATAAACTAACTCACCTAATCCATTAAAACCGAATGGTGCTTTCTTTCTTTTGTACTTACTTACAAAATTTTCTGATAACTTAAACTTATGTTCTCCCATTGTAACAAACTCCTTATTTGTAAACTATTTTATTAACCTTCTCGTATTATATGTATGATATATATGGCGGAATATTCCCGAATATATACAATTTCTTAGAAGTTTAAAAAGATTTTCTTAGAAGTTTTATTCAAACCCCTCACCATCAAAATCTTTCTTCTTCTGTGCCAATGTTTTTCTAATATATTCATCAGCATTATTCATTTTTCCTTGTACTTCTTTACCACCTTGAGTGTTGGTTTCATAAATCTGAATGAAACCTGTATTGGTATTTATGGTTGCTGGAAAGGTTATTCCATCTGGCCCAAATCTATTTTTAATCACATGAAAACGACCTGTGTTTGCTATCTTATCTTCCACTTTTCTACTCATACTCATAACAAAATCAGCTGTCATCACCTTTGAATAGTCTTCTGATACTTTACTTGCATCAATCACATCTTCCTCTAATGATGAACGATTTGCTTGTGAAGCAGTCCATATCGGTATATCAAATTCACCACCCATTCCCCTTAACTCTTCATACACATGACCTATTTGATGTCTTTTTTCTGTGAAGTGTTGTGTTGATTTCATAATATCTGCATAATCCACAATAACCATATCAGGTTTGATACCTTGTAATACACATTGTTGTAAATGTGCAGTTAAAGTGTTTACACTTGCAGTTCTTGTTGGATAATATTTTATTATCAACTCACCTTTTAATTTATTTATCTTACTTAAAACTTCTTCTTTATAATATTGTAAGTTACCTGTTGGTTGTCCACTTACTATTGTATCATATCTTAACCCTACATATTGAGCATTTAACTCTAATGTATAATGAATTACAGTCAATCCTTTTGCAACTGCATGTGCACCAATAGCCTGAAGTGTCCATGATTTACCAATACCAGCAGGTGCAACTACAACTCCAAGTTCACCACCAGCTAATCCACCATCCATTAAATCATTAACACTATCCCATTGTGTTGGCATAGTATTTCTTGATTGTTGGTTCATTCGTTCTTCAAAACCTGTAATGTATTCGTGTCCAATATCTCTCTCCATACCAGCGGTCATGGCTTTATCTATAATGGTTTTTATTTCATCATACTTCTGTACTTCTAACAATTCTACCGAATCCATAATAGCATTCTTAACAACTTGATTCTTACAAAACTCTAATGTTTTTTCTTGAACAAATTCTAAATCATTACTCTCACGATGTTGCCATGCATTTCTTAAACTATCTACAATAGCTGTTTTTAATGCACCATTCTCTACATCATCAATCAGAACTTTGATTGCTTCCATTGTTGGATTTTTTTTATATTTGGAAAAATAATCCTTGATAGAACTAATCAAGAATTTATTACTATCGGAATCAAAATACCCCACTTCTAAAATATCAATAACTTGTTTGGTAAACTTGTTATCCACAAGAAGTGATGTAATTATCTTACTTTGAAAACCAGTACCATATTTTACTAATGATTCACTCATACTCATATATATAACTATAACTTTCCTTGCTCATAATTCAATTTATTTTCTCCAAATCCAAATTGGTTCACCGAATGCAGTGTTTTGTGTTTCTTGTGTTTTTTCTTTTAACTCTTCATTGAAATATTCACTCTTGGCATTTCCTGCACCACCACTATTGAATCGTTTGGTCATTTCCATTCCTATACATCCAGCGTATTTTAATCCCTTTGATTTTAGAAAATCATTCATTGGATTACAGATTTCATAATAACCTTTATCTTTTGGATTGTATACATCTGCAATATTAATTGCAAGTATCCCATCTTTCTTTAATGTAGGAATTAACTTCTCAAGTGTTTTGTGTAAGAAGTTTTTATTCCAACTATCAATATCTTTATATCTTATATAACTTTGTGTATCTTCATCTGAATATTTCTCTACATTGAAATAAGGTGGTGAAGTAAAGATTGTATCAAAATGGTTTTCATACTTTGTAAAATCTACATCTTCAGCAGGTGAACAAATTAATTCTACTTTCTTTTCATTCTCAAATATTGTCCTATGTTTCTCATAAAACTCGATTTGTTTTTTATAATTTGGATGGTTTAAAGTGTTAGGGTCTATACCAACATAATGTTCTGTAGTTTCACCACAATAAAATCCTGCTAACCTATCACCCCAACCAGCACTAAAATCAAGTACATTAACACTTTGATGATAATCATAGAATGCTTTAGCAATACTTGGTTTAAATTGAGATGCCACATACTTTCTTAATGTTGTAGCCATTCTGATTGATTGTTCATCAACCTTTGTTAATACTTGTTCCAATGAATAGAATGCCCTAACAATTGTTTTGATACCCTTTACAGTTTGCCATGTTTTCCAACCACTTGGTGTTCGTGTCCAATCAACTTTCCATCTTGTTTCTATATGAAATGGATTTGAAGCATTATTACCACTATTATCTCGTTTGAAATACATTTCAGATAAATCATATTTCGACTCCGTTTCATTTCGTGGGAACCAACCACTCTCTACTAATAATTCTGGCCACCTAATACCTTTTAACTTATTCAAACTATCAAGTGTTTGTCGCTCCGATATAACTGGTATTGGTGGCCTATATGTGTGTAATACTTTTGATAACTCTTCAATAACATCTTCTTTTTCATAAGTTTTCATAATGGATTGCCATTCTTTTTCATCAATAAAAATATATGGTTTCATATTATAAAACTTTTGGAAGTGTTCTTGTATTGTCATCCTAAATTCCCATACATATCTTGTACTTTTTTATCATAAAATTCTTTTCGTTTCCTATCACGATATTTTTGACGAGCTTTTGCCTTTATCTCTTCTGAATTTCTTTTGTAGTGGTCCATTTGCCACTTTCTTTGAGCTTCTCGTCTTTCTTTTTCTGTATAATATTTTTTCTTTCTACCCATGAGTTTTTTCTGCCATATGATTTAATCTATTGAATGTAGTTGCCAACCAACTTTCAAGATTAGGTAAAGCAGTGTACAACTTATCTTCTAAAAACATTCTTTGAAACTTATGTTTTACCATTCTCTGAATTGGTTCTCCTGTGATATGTTGAGTTTTTTGTTTACTACTACCACCCATAACACTATCGGTTAAATCCATTAGTTTCTTATTTAAAAGTAATTGTTCTTCATTATTTACAATAGTTTCACATATTTTGTATTTTTTTCGGTTTGCTTTTGAACTCTTCAGAATATCTTCTATAGAATATTCATGTGGGGATTCAAGGAATGGAAATACTTTCAGTAGTGTTTTTAATCCAGCACCTTTTATACCTGGTATCCCATCTGATTTATCACCATCTATAGTTCTGAACAATAAGAAGTTCTTTGAATTAATTCCATATTCATTCACAATTCTTTCTTCATCATACATCAACTTTTTCGTTGGTGAATAAACTTGTATTCTATCATCCACCAACTGAAGAAAGTCTTTATCGGTTGACATAATTGTAACCTTATCATTAAATACATGCTTAGCTGCATAACCAATAACATCATCTGCTTCTACATTTTCAATGTTCATTAATGTTAATGGTAAACATTCAAGATACTCTATTACTCGATTCAATTGTCGAATCATCATCTTGTGTTCATCTTCTCTTGTAAGTGAAACATCTAAGTGTCGATTCAATCTAACTGACATTTTTCTTCCTGCTTTATATTCAGGAAAAAGTTTTCTTCGGCGGTTAGACCCACCTTTACCATCAAATACTATGATAGTTCGAGTAGGTCTAACCATATTAATAGTATAACCAATTGACCTTAAAAAACCTACTATTCCACCAATGTGAATACCATCCTCATTAGTAGTAGGTATCGCAGAAAACACTCTAATAAAAGTGTTTAACCCGTCTATTAATAAAACCGAGTCATTTGGTTTACCACTATCAACTTTTCCGCCAGATTTTTTAATCTCTTCGAGTATCGATAAGTGTTTTTTACTAATCACCGATAACCTCATCTGTGAACTCTACATCATCAATACCAAGTTTCTCTTTGTATTTCAATATAACCTTATCACAAATGATTTTATATACGTACTCTCTCAATTCATCATCTTTGGTAATCAACTCTTCCCAATCTTTTGATAGGAATTTGTGGTCTTCACCATTCTGGTCTGTGAGAGTATACCAAGCACCACCTGATTTAACTAACTTGTGTTCTTTCAACACAGTCAACCATGCACCATAATTATCAATACCTCTATCAAAGTACATATCATAATCTGCATGTCGTAAAGGTGGACCTAATCTATTCTTAACAATCTGTGCTCTACACTTCATACCAAGAACATTTTTTGCCGTATCTTTAATTTGTCCCATATTCTTCAATCTAATTCTTGTTGAAGCATGGAATGGTAATGCTTTTCCACCACTTGTAGTCCAGGGGTCTCCGAACATTACTCCGAGTTTTTGTCTTAACTGATTTGTAAATACTAAAGCTATTTTCTGTCTACCAATCATTTGAGTAATCTTTCTCATAGCTTTAGATATAATAATAGCCTTGGCTGTTGCCCAACCATCCTTATCAAAATCTGCTTCTAACTCTACTTTTGTAGTAGCGGCTGCCAGTGAATCAACTAATATAGTAACTAATCTATCTTTATCTGATTCTCTAACTTTGGTTACGATTTCTTCAATCGCTTCAAATATATCTTCTACGGTTTCTAAGTGTAGGTATAACATTTTATTCATATCAATACCAATCACTTCCATAAACTCTTGACTAACTGAAGTTTCAGTATCTATATAAACTGCGATACCACCCTTTTTTTGAGTTTCTGCTAACATATGAGCCCCAAGTAGTGATTTACCACTTGATTCCAATCCGTTAATTTCTGTGATTCTACCTACGGCAATTCCACCATCAGGTTTATTTGATATAGCTAAATCTAACATAGAACTACCTGTGGATATAAAATCTTTTATATCTGTTGGTGTTGTATCACTTCCATCTAAGAAGTATGCTACCTTAGTATCTTTGAACTTTTTATTTAAACTATCGGCCAATGTTGTGGCCAATACATCATTTACTGATGCCATCCTAATCTCCTTAAGTTAATAATAGTGTGTGGTTATGGGTTACAATAACGGCCCAACCTCATATTATATTGTTAATTGCCACACACTATATATTGTTATTATTTACGAATTGAACAATTCATCAAACGCATCTGCTGAATTACTTACTGTCTTTGAGTTTGAAATCTCTGAAGTAGAAACTTTTTCTTTTTCTTCTTCATCTGATGATGAATCATCACTTGGATTCAACCACTCATTCAATATATCAGTAAGGTCATCATAAGATAACTCTTGATAGATTTCCTTAATATCTTGTTGTGTTTTTACTACTTCAAGAACTTCAGGTTCATCTGAAATTGGTGTTTGATTAGGTTTAACTCTGATTTTTGTTGTTGGATAACTTGCTCCAGTCTCTTCTGCTGAGATGAACTCAACAACAACATCACGACCATTTACAGGGTCTGTGATATCTCCATAATCAGGGTCTGCGATTATAGAAAGTAGTTCTTGATAAACTGTCTTTCCAAATCCCCAAAACTTCACTCCTTGTTTCTCTTCACCTCTAACTATTACTGGTGCAAAAGTTCTCATTTTAGCTTCAAGTTTCCTTGATAACTGATAATCTTCTTTCGAACCACTTGCTTTTAGTTTTTGAGCAAACTCCTCAATTGGGTCTGGTCTACCAAAAGAAATTGGTGAAAGATAAGAACGATTGTTCAAATTGTAGTGAAAGAATAATTCAATAAAAGGATTATCTTTATTGAAAGCGTAAGGAACGATTCTGATTTGAGTTTTACCTGGTTGTGGCTTCCAAAGACTGGAAGTACGATTGTTCGTGGTTTGTAACTGATTTAATCGTTTTTTAATTGCATTTAAATCCATTATGTATCTCCTATTAGTTTATGTTTATTGTTTATTTATTAATGGTATCATTTATCGATACAATAATAAGTATAACCGTGTTTTGCTTTATTACAAAATATTTTCATTTTTCAAAAAAAAAATGGCCACCATTGTTTTTTAAGTTTGTAGTATAGTGGAAACTAAAAATCGCTGGGGCCATTTTTTAAATATTTAAATTGGAAATCTTGGGAATGTGAGATTAACGATTACTCACAACTTAAAGCTTGGATTTTTTAGTACCTTGTACCTAATACCCATCAGTTACGATGATTCTTCTCAAGATGGTTAATCTCATTGAAGTGGTTACAACACCTGTATTATTGCTTTATCTCTCCAAGTTTAGATTGGTTCAGCCATAAAGTGGGATTTCAGTTTTACCCTTACCCACAACAAGGTCAATAGAATCGTTTCTATTGTTTTTCTTCAAGTACATTAGATTATTGATGTCTCAACTATCCCACCATTCGGCTTTGTAGGTTCACCACGAACTAATCTTGGATTGCGTTATGGGCTTCTAAAGGATACCCATTATTCTGCCAATTCCATACAGAGTTAATTACTCTCTGTACTTTCCGATTTCTCAATTGTCAAAAAACTTTGTATCAAACTTGATACATTAATATATATGTATATAAATTCTCAAAATACATTTTTTTTTATTTTTTTTAACTTATTTAAGTTTTATAAAAATAGTATCTTTGAACTCTTTATACTTAGCTGTAATCTTAATAGTCTTACCTTTCATTTCAGGTAAAGGTCCAAACATTGTATTAACTACACCATTGTTGGAATATGTATATGGATTAACAACTTTAAAGTCATCAGATGTTATACCATTACTCCATTTAAATTTCTTCTCAGTAGACCATACTACTCTTTCATGTTCATCAGATTCAACCTCACCAGTTAATCTAACAAGAGTTTGTTTTATATCACTTAAAACTAATTCATAAGTTTTATGACCTACTTTTTTTAAATTATATCTTTCATGAGGTTCTATTTTTATTTGTGCAAATAAAACATTAACAAAAAATATTAATAATAACCATTTTTTCATCTTTTAACTTCTTTCCATATAGTTCACTTGAACTTCATTAAGATGATAATCTCTTTCTGAATATTCGAACTCATCTTTAATGTGTTCTTGTGTTTTTTCTGCAATAGTATCTGCAAACCATCTTGCATCTCTATTCTCATTCTTTAATGCCTTCTCACCACACCCTTGTTCTGGTGTGAAAATCTCCATAGTTACATTTACAAAATATCTTGCCATAATTTTTCTCCTTTACATTTCCAAAGAATCTAACCACTCTTCTATTTCTTGTGGTGTCATTCTTCCATCTTCTTCAAGAGCTTCTCTTTGCTCTTGTCTTGTTTGTGGTCTACCATTTAAATAGGTCGGACCTATACCAGTTTCGGCTTGGAACTCTATATCGTGTTCTGGTAATCTACCAGCATCTCTATTCAATTCATAATTCATACAACCTAAAGCGAAAGTTCCCATATCCATAATTAATTTTTCCTTTTTATCATTATTATCATACTATAATATAACCATTTCTAACATTAGTGTCAAGTCTTTTTTTTATCTTTTTTTAATTTAATTATACAAGGTATGCATAAATTTGGATAGAATATAGTCCCAACAAAATCCGTAGTGTTACAATTATCACATTTTTCCATACTATAAAGTACGAAATATTAGGCATTATGTCAAGTCTTTTTTTTATTTATTCCACTCGTGTATATCAACGATTTGGAATATCTTTGTAGGTACTACATTTAAACCAGTTTCATTAGTTAATAGTAGTGTATTTTGATACTCTGTCCAATCTACATTAAATCGTTTATCTAAAACTCCATTATTTTTACTTCTGATAACTTCATTTAATGCATTGATTGTGTAGAGTGTGTTTGATTGTTTTTTTCTGTGTAGTGAGATTGTGTTCTCAATATTTTCTTCATAATTATCCATAAACTCAATATTATATGTACAAATTAATTGAGTTAAATCATCTTGGTTTTGAAAGATGTAAATTTTATCGTATAGTATTTCATTACAAGATATAATAATATCAATGGTTTCATTTAATCTTGATTGTCTTGTGAATGTACATAATAATTGTGTTCTCATTATCTATTTCCCTCTTTTTCAAAACATTCCTGCATCTCTTTAGACCAATTATATACAGTTTGTAATTTACCTGTTTTACCAGTCTTGGTTCTCATTACCTTTTGACCAATTTCTATTCTTTTATTATCGGCTGTTATCGCATATACGATTCGTTTACCACCTGTTGTTTTTCCTTTTTGTGTTCCACTAACACCCTTTTGTTCTTCAATTGGCCCAACTTCAAAACGAACAATAAAATCATTTTTATTTTTAACATCACCACCCATACACTTAGTTAGTGTTTCATTATCAACTGCAAGTCCACCATGATTAGTTTCATACATACCTGGATATTTGTGAACTCCTTGTTCTGAATTAGGATTAACTGCCTCTAAATGAAATTGTTTCCATACGGTATTGGCTTCTAATAATGTTCCCAATCCTACCTCTTTACCATCAATCTCTATTTTTATTTTATCATTGTTTTCAATAAAATCTCTTTGTGCCTGAAGTGTTCTATTTCTGATATCTTCTAATTGAGAAAATATATCAGGTGCACCTTGTTCAATAAATCTTGTGTTTAATCTTTCCATCAATGTTACTTGACCATCTGTAGGTTCTACTTCTTTATTTTCATCACTCATAAACTTAAGAAATGCCTCTAAAGCTTCTTCATCTGATGGATTGTTTGGGTCGGCACCTTCTGGTAAATATTTTTTTAAATTTTTATTAATCTTACCAGTAGCTCCACTTATAACTCCTGGGTCCCATTTAGATTTTGTTGAATTTTTATCTGTACTTCCATCAGGATTCTCATCATTCATAATACTCTTGAGTGCATCTTGTGGTTTTACATTTTTTAAGAACCAATTACCTGGTCCTGTAACAACTTCTTTTAATTCGGTTTCAATTTCATTAAGTGTATTTACTAATTCTCTATTTTCACCCTTGATTGCTTGTCCTTGTTCTTCTGTTATTTTACCATCTTCAACCAACTTATCAATATTTTTTTCATTTGCTTCTGCCTCTGCATTTGCACTTGATTGTGCAATAATAGCTTCAGTACTATCTTTATCAGAATGGAATAACATTATCACTTTGTTTGAATCTTTATCAAATACTAATGTGGCTGTATCGGATGGATTATCTCCACCACCACCTGACCTAATTAATTGTTCGGCTTCTTCTTGTGATATTTCTGTACCATCTGGCCCAATAACTTGTTTACCCTTTATATCATTAACCATTGCATCAAATGATGATGAATGTCCATAATAGTTTTCTGTCTTTGAGTTTTTAAATCCATTTTTCTTCGCAGATTCAGTAGCCTTTTTATGTTTTCTTTTTCCACTTCTTACTGCCAAAACAACTTTACTATATAAACCTGCCTCTTTTTTATGTTCTTCAGGTATATCATCTTTCTTTATTCCACCTACAGGTTTTTTACTACCTGAATTTCCATTTTTCTTTTTACTTTTGAATAATTCTGAATCACCAAATCTCTTATACAATATATCAATAAGTTCTTCTTCACTTAAGTTTGGATTTTCTTCTAACATCTGTGCAACTTCACCAGATACAATTTCATTTAATAATGAACCTGCATTACCTGGTGCAGGTTTGAATACACCCTCTACTTCTTTAAATCCATATTTAAGTGCTAAATTTTTAACTTTACTATCTCCACCTCTATCTATAGTGTTAGACATAGATACTTCTCCAACATCACCTTCTTCAGATTTTTTTTCTATATCATCATCGGATACACCTTGGTCTCCTAACCAGTTTTTTGCTACATTATATGCTTTTTGGTCTGATTTCTTTTTACCTAATAATGTTGAAACTTGATTTAAGTTTCCTGTTGTTGGATTCGTTAATTTGTGTTTCAATAACTTATCATCAATTTCTACTAAGGTATCTTTTTCAGAAGTAGTAAGATTTTTAATCAACTCTACTCGAGCTTCTACTGGCCATTGATGTTCTTGTAGTATATCATACAACTTCATTAAATGTTGTTCTTTAGTTAAATCAGGTATCCCATCACTAACTCTGAAACTTAATTCATTTAATATTTCTTTCCAACTCATTGTATTTCCTTTTTCCAATCAATAATTTTAATTGGTAAATTTAATCCCATGGCAACACCTAACATTAATCTCGTGTTTCCCCCTAATAAATATAATCGTTTTGATTTATCACGAACTACAATAGGAGCGGGAAATTTTGTTTTTTTGTTTAAACCATCGATAATTGCTTTATAATTTTTATAATATCCTTTTGCAAGTTCTACAGCCTTTTTCATTCTATCGTCTTCAGGAGTATCTAATATTTCACCCACATCTGAATTCTCTAAACTTCTTAACTCTTCTTCACTTGGATATTCATGTAATGCCATTTTAATATCTGCATATCCATCATCTTTATCTTTCCACATTTTTGGAAGTTTATTTTTTGTATAATCATTTTTAAGATATTCATCAACTTCATAATCCAATTCCTCTTGGCTATAAGGCCTCATGTGTGGATACTTTTTTAATGATTCATATAACAATTGTTTTAAACTATACAATGAATTTCTCCGTTATCTCTTTCATTTCGTGATAATTATCTCCCATGTAAACTCGTGTTGGATACTTACCATCATCTTCTAATATATCTTTTACTTTTTTCAAATATTCTAATCCGTCTTTTTTGTAATCAAAATCAAATAAGAACGCATCATAATTATAAAGAATTAATTTACTTGAGTTATCTTTAATTTCAGATATTAATTTATTTAATATCTCAATATTCTTTTCTGTTTCCATTAATTGTATCATATAATTAAACAATTTATTTGGATTCATATCAGGTAAATTAACCCTATGTATTTCTCTATTATAAATATCAGAAACTACTTTTTTATCCTTTTTCCAACCATTCCAAAGTTCTTGTATATATTCATCTACTTTACTAAAAAATGGATTATCTTTTATTTCATTTGTAATTCCACCATACAAATACTTGAATGTTAGAGCCTTACCCTCATCATAACTTAATCCATAAGTATCTGCTAAATGTTGGTGAACACTTCCATTTGGAAATTTATAATTAATTTTACTACCAATTAATCGTGGATGATATGCATCGTAATCAAACTCCACTAATACACCATTATCAAATCTACTAACAAACTTCTTTCTACTACCATCTTTTTTATTCAGAGCTGCAAAGTTCAATCCACCGAAACGATTACTTGGACGACCTGTTGAAGTGTATGGATTGTATTCTGAATATACTATACCATCAATGGTTTCTACTCCATTTTTTTCTACATCAGATAAAACTTCTAAGATTGTTTGGTCATGTTTATCATTCAAATAAGGTACAAAATCTTCAGATACATTTTTAAAATATTCAGCATGTTTTACTAATGGAATCACATCGTTAATATTTTCTTTATCATAGTGTGTTCTGTAATACCAATGGTGTGCTGTTGTTAAGTGTTTATCATTATCATAAGATTCATTTGTTTTCATATAATGATTCCAACTTAAATCTATCAATGTATCAGAACTTATCATCGTGTTGTGTTTGTGTGATTTTAAATCATTTACAAACTGGTCTTTATTAACTTTGATATGTTCTATTGTACCAAACTTTTCATTATGGTTTACAGGCACGATATATTCTCGTAGTAGTGTTCTGATATAAAAACAAGACACACGATTCTCTTTTGGATGTTTGTTCACATCCGATAAAACTTGTAGATAGATGAAGTGATTTTGATTCACTACTTTTTGTAATGTATCCCACTTCTCTTTCGAATTTACTATAACCATTTAACCTAATTTGTATTTTACAAAATTAACTATTTTTTCTGCGATGTTTATCTTGGTATATTTTTCCATACCTTCAAAACCTGGTGCTGAATTTACCTCACAAATCATATATTTATCTTCGTGGAACAACAAGTCTACACCTGCTATATCCAAATCTAAAAGTCTGGCACACTCACCACCAATCCACTCAATGTCTTCGTCAATCTGATAAGGGATTGCTTCTCCACCACGAGTTAAGTTGGCACGAAAGTCTCCGTCGATTGATTGTCTCATCATACACCCAGCGACTTTACCATTGATAACAAATACTCTCAAATCTTTTCCAAAAGAATCTTTTATAAATTCTTGTATAATAATATTGTAATAAGAATTAGATAGTTCTGCCATTTTGACCAAGTCCACAAATTGTTTTCTCTTCTCAACCATAAACACACCACTACCATAACTACCACTTAGTGTTTTAATAATCAAAGGATATTGCATACTCTTTTCTACCAAGTCCACATCAATCGGGTGTTTAACCAACATTGTGTTTGGAACTGGTAAATTAGAACCACCTAATATTTGTTGTGAATATAATTTATCTTTAACATTATCAATCGCATCACTTCCGTTAATCAAAGTAACACCCAATCTTTCTAAGTGTCTGATGATTGCTTTGATAAAATAAGTCGTTCCACTACCGGTTCTCGGTAAAACGAAATCTGGTAATGGAACTTGTTTCCCCTCGACAATGATAGATTTTCTATCATCACGATTTACAAATATATCAACATCTTGTGGATTCACTACACGAATCTTAATATGTTGTTTGTTAAATTCTTCAACCAATCGTTCGACTTCGTGGTTTTCTCCTAATTCTTTTTTATGTATTATCCAACCATTGATACTCATTTTTCTAAATAAATCTCACTCCATAATTTTGTTGTTTCAGGAAATGTTTTTAACATTATCTCTTTTAATCCTCTGGCATATTCTTGTATTTCAACTTGAGATGTTGCCTCATCTCGTAGTTCTATAAAGTTCATAATACTTTGAAATGATGCTGTCCACCAAACTTTTGTATAGACTGTAAGTGGTAAGATACTTCTGGCTTGTTCTTTTGCCATACCCATATCTAATAATTGTCTGTAACAAGAGATTGCAACATTCTGTCCCATTTCCCAAACCTTTTTTGCATTCTTTTGATTCTCCACTAACCCATCACTTGCCTGTTTGTTATCTTCTGATTGTTTTCTAAATTCTGTTGGTTCGTAGAACTCATCATATGGAACATATCTACCACTAATCTCATTCCAAGCATGGTCTTTAGTAACGTGTGAACTTGTTGTTTCAATTCCAACCACGTGCTTATACCATTGTCTCATCACAAACTCTGGTGCTTTAATTATAAACATACAATGTTGGTGTCTGAATGGTGAAAAGTGTTTATGTTTGATTAAGAATTTAGATAGTTTTCTATCTTTCTCTTCAAAGGTTTCACTTCTACCACCGAATGATACACGAGCTGCATTCACTGGTGTTAAATCATCACCAAGTGTATCCACCAATTCAATGTATCCTTTATCCAAGATATCAATTTTCATCTTGTTCTCCTTTTAATAATTGAGTAAGTCCCATTTTTCTTTTTCGTTTGTATTTGGTTGCATACCTTTTCCCCATTGGAGTCTTTAACCAAATTTTAATTGTAATCATTCGAATGAATGTATTTATAGTATTTAGAATTTTCATTATATAACCTTTGATTATAAATATAAAGTTTTCACTTCAAAATGTAATTTTTTTATCTTGCATATCGTGGTAATTTACTTGTAGTTTTTCCTTTGGCTGCATTATTACGAGCTTTCAAAGCTGCAATATCTTTACGAGAAGAGCTTTCAGGAGAAGAGACACCTTGAGCATATTTTGGTGGGTCAAGAGATTTTCCATTTTCCAATAGTTTAATCCAAACAACATAACCCTCGTCTGTTTGTCCACTAAAAATTATACTTGAAGAAACATAACCTGTTGCAACTTGTGAAGTAGTGGTAACTGTTGAACCATCTGGATTAGTTATTTTTTCTTCAGTTTCGGTTACAGTACCATAATCTGTTTGTGTGGTTGTGGTTGTGGTTGTGGAATTTGTGGAATTTTTTGGTTCGGGTTGTTGATAGATTTCCTCTACTTGTTGTACTTGTTCCTGTACTTCAGCAGATTTCAGTTCATTTGCGTTTACATCACTCGTAACAACATTTGTATCAGATGTAGATGATTCATTACTTTGAGAGTTTTTCTTTTTATCTCTCAATCTTTTAGCAATTGTAACATCTATAAAATCAATTGTTTGATTAGGGTCTGTTATTACATTTATCTCTTCATCGTCTGGAAGTGAACCAAGTTTTTCAATAAGATATTGCATATCAACTCTCATTTGTCCTGTGATATTGGTTGTCCATCCCGATGTATCAATACTATGTTCCATTGATTTAACTTGAAATGCAGCAAACTCTAAATAAGTTTCTGGTAAATAATCCACTTCAAACATATCAAATAAATCAATACCACCAATTCCTGGCATACTAAAACTGATTTCTAAAGGAACTAATGGGTCAAAGTCTTTTAATGTTTTTAATTTTTTACTTGTTAATAATAACATGGTTTTTCTATATGATTGAATCATTTGACCTGTTGGTGTGTAAATCATACCAGCATTTGCAGGATTGTTTTCATCAAACCAATTAAATGATTCACTAAACTCTATTGAAGATTCTTCATCAATCTTATTCATTTCTGCTTCTTCTAATGATTCTTCATAAGATTGGTCTCCTGTAATAGATTTAATAAAACTTGGAGCATCAATGATACCAAATTTACCTTGTAAATCTCCATCCTCAGCGGGAAGATACTTCATAATTTTACCAATACTAGCAGGATGAGAAATATCTTTCATGATTTGGTCTTTATCAGAATCATCATTTGGTTTCACTTGAGTACCTGATAATTGAACATTTAATAATGTTGATAATGCTCTAACTCCTATATCTTCAGGAGTGTTTGTGGTTTGTTCAATATTTTCAGAACTAAAATTTTTATTTGTGTGTAGTGCAGCCATAGTTGCCTGTTCTGCACTCAATCGAACTGAAGTATCAAAACTTTTCATTAAGGAATCTTTTCCATAATTTGAAAACACAAATGTTTGTTCTAAATCAAACTTTTTCTCTGGTACAAAATTATCTTTCTTTTCTCGTATTCGTTGTTCTGTTGTGTACCTATCAATCATACCAATCTTTCCACTATTATCAGTATCTATCACAAGGTCAAAATCCCAAAAGTTATTATATTGTGAACTAACACTTTTCCAAAAACTATTCAACCCACTATCTAAATTATGTATCCCACTACCAAATTGTTGTTTTAAAAAATCTGAACTAAAAACAAAGTTTCTGATAACTCCTCTTTCACCAGATTTCGTTTGTATGGCCCAATTAGGAAATCTACCATCATTTATTTTTTTAAAGTTTTGATAAATTTTTGCATAATTTTCTAAAACTTCAGTTCCCTCATATCTTTTTTGCATCAAAGAACCAACATTTCCAGTTAATTTTGGGTCCACATCTTCACCACCTTCAACATTGATTCCATCTAATCCTGGAATTTTACCTGGCAGTATTATATCTTTACTAATAGTAAATAAATTTTTATTACTTCTACATTGTGTATTTGCTGCAATAGTATCTACAATTTTACCACCACCAAGACCATCGTCATCAGGTTCAGTTTTGTAAGTGATACTCCTACTTTTCATTAAAGTTAGTAACTTAGGATTATTGTTTGAATTTTGTTCTTCATTTGTACCATTAGCATCTAAATCAGGATTCTTTTTTGTCCATGAAAAAAATGAATTAATAACAACATCTTCAAAAAATCCCCAATTACACCAACCCGTTTCACCATCATGATAAACTCCTGGATAACCAGCCTTTTCAAATTCTTTTATGTTATCATCTAAATTTGCCATAAATTTTTCAAAATAAAAATTAGAATTAGCGTAAACATCATTGAGTGTTTTTTCGTTTGTGTTCTCAAGAAGAACATCATTAATTTTTACATCATCAGAATTTTCTTCTACTTTACTTTTGAAAATATCCACTCCAAGTGAAACGATAGTAGTAGTGCAATCAAATCCACCATTTTGATTTATTTTATAATCAAATGATGTAATCTTTCCTATCATTGTATGATAATCACCACCCGCTTTTTTTATCTGTTCATTTGTAGCTCTATAAACTTTTATAAAATCTTCAACATCATCAACAGGTTGTTTATCTAAATGAATTCCATTATTTTTACTCCACCCAAATTCCACCATAACCATTTTACCTACTTTTAATAAAGCATTTTCATACTCTTTAAATTTTCTAATATCATAGAATTTCCAATTAATAACTGCTTGTTGAGTAGTACCTTGACCACCTTGAAATGAAGTAGTGATAGATGAAATACCTGAATGTGGTCTAAATATTGCATTAGCATCAGTTGTGAAAAAACCAGATTTAGAAGAATTCATTTTTTCATTAACAGCTAATGGTTCATTTTTATGAATATTATTTCGTTCTTCACCATTTTCAAAAGCACTTGATATTCTAAAAAAATCTGTATCGGTTATTTCTCCTTCATCATCCTTTTTAAAAACAGGACAAGTAACTCTAGCCCAACAAGCCTTTGTCATCATCTCATCCATACTAAAACCTCTGAATTGTGGATTTTGGTCGACAGGGTCAAGATTTAAATTCTCACCTATGTGTCCATTTTTACGATTTAAAGCTCTAATTCTATCATATAGAGTTTTTTGGACTGTTTTATCGATATCTTTAAACTGAAACATTACTGATTGAAATTAAGTTTTAATAATTTTTTATTAATATCACCTGTGTTTGCTGGAATTATAAGTTTTTGTCCAACTTGAAATTTTGTTTTACCTTGAAAATTATTTGCACGAGCTATAATCCACCACATTGTTTGGTCTCCGTAAAATCTATCTGCCAACCCCATTAAAGTATCATCGAATTTTGCGTAATAAATAATATCTGCATCACTTGGTGTGATTTCAGGATATTCAGTAGTTTTTAAAACTCTTTTATTAGTTACTTTATCTTTGATTATCTCTGTATGTTTATATCTTGCCATAATTTACCTTTTATTGTTGAGTGGTTGTCCCATTAGAATTCTTACCACCCCTTTGACTAAATCCATTAACATTTCGTATACCATCATTACTTGCTTTAGTTTTTGTTGCTGGTGTAGCATCATCACCGAAACTTCCATCATCACTTGTTAAAAAACCATCAAATGAAACACTTGTATTATCTTGTTCAGTAGAATTAAATGGTACTGGTGTTAATATTTGTTGAGTTAATGGACTAATATTTGTTGTTAATGTTGGTTTAGTAACAGGTTTTGGTGATGGTTGATTTAATGCATTTATAATTCTATCACCCATTCCATCAACACTATTCATAGCATTATCAAGTAAAGTTCTATCTACTTTTGGTGTCTTGAATGGTTTTTCTTTTTTGAAATCATCTACACCTCTTCCAACACCAGCTTTCATCGTATACTGTTCTGCTAAATGTTTAGCCCATCCACTTCTGGCTTCATCAGTCCTATTTACAGTTGTGAATCCTCTATCATCTCTTGGATACCTATCTCCAAATACACCAAAGTTTCCATTACCAACTCCAGAATCTCTTAAATGTTTAATACCATCATAATGTAATCCTAATGTATTAGGTAAGTATTTACCAACATGAACAAAATCTAAACTAACAGTAAAGTAATGTGGTATTTGTAATCCATCATCAATTTCCCAAGGCGTAGATTCGTCTGCCGTAATTGTGATGTTGTTAAAATATCCTGGTGTGTTATTAAACATATCACCAATAGTTAAATAAATATATGGTGCTACCATTCTTTCTTCATCATCTGTACTTAAAATCTTTTTAAATGTAGGCCAACCCAATCCGATTAGTGCGTTCATTTTTTCTTGTATTAATGGTATTTCTTGTTTAGTGAATGCTGCAACTCTAAATTCAAAATTAACATTTCGTGCAGCTCCATTATAAAGATGAACATTATCAGGTCTACCAATATATCTTTCAGTAGTCCATTCAGGAGTTACTGTATCGGTTACGTTTGTAATGAATGCTGGAAATATAATCCACTTACCATTAACTGCATCTCTAATTCTAAATTTTATAAAATCTGTTGGTAAATCTTTTGTTGATAAATTTCCAAACTGACCACCATAAGGCACTTGTAATTGATTTGAAACTCCTACTGAGTATGGATTTTTATTCAGAGTTTTAATAGTACCTTTACCAAGATTATAAAGTTCTGCCTCTTGAATATCTACTGACTTAATATCTCCCTTTGTTACATTTATATTACTTACGGTACTTTTTGGATATCCAGATTTCGGGCCTGAATCATATTCAAATATACTCTTTACTTCCTTATTATTAAATTTGTCTATAGATTCGTAAAATGCACCATTAAAATCAACATTTATATTATTGAATATACTATTTTCACTTTCAAATGAATCTGAATATTGAGCATCTGTTTGAGATTTTAATCGTTCAGATAGTTTATCAGAAGGTATATCATTATAATTCAATATAACATCTGATTTTACAGTAGAACTATTTCTTATTTGAGATTTAACCTCATCTGTAACAGATTGTTTTGGTAATGTTGTGTTTCTTAAATTATTATCTACACTTTTTGATTTCAATACCTCAATTCGTTCAGATTTGTTTTGTGGAAGTTCATCGTATAATTCTTTCTCTTCATTGGTTCGTAGTTGGCCAACATTTCTTTCTATTTCAGTATATGGTTCTTCGTTTATTAAACCATCATCTTGTTTAGTTTCTTCTAATAAATCATATGATGTTGGACTACTTGGTATTCTATTATCACCATAATCAATATCATCTATCTTATCACTAAAGATACTATTACCACCCTCTAATTCCTCTTTATTTGTTAGCATTTGAGTTTGAGATTTTAATAACTCATCACTTTCTGATTCACTATTTGGTATTCTATTATCACCATAATCAATATCATCTATCTTATCACTAAAGGTACTATTACCACCCTCTAATTCTTCGTTATTGATTACCATTTGAGTTTTTTCTTTTAATAACTCATCACTTTCTGATTCACTATTTGGTAATTCTTTATAAATCTTTGATTCTTCTTCTTTACCATCTTTACTAAATGGAACAGGTTCGTTTCTTAACTTATCATCCTCTGTAGAGAATCTTGATTCTGTTTGTTCTTTGTAATCAGTAGGAATGTTTGGATTTAAATCTCTTAATTTATCTTTTGTACTTTGTAATACTTGTACACTATTAACAACATTTAATGGGTCTCTAAATGCATCCACAACTGCATCAACTGCATCTCCAATTACTTCTGCAACTCCACCTGGATTTATACCTGATACAATTCTTCTTTGATAAATTTTTTCTAATTTACCATCATTTGCATTATTGTAATCATCTCTTATTTTATGTCTTGTTAAATGAACTGCTGGAATAACAGAACCTAATATACCAAGTGGATTATAAGTTCTATTTTTAACTCTTGCGTTTTGTTGTTGTAAAATAGCTTGTTTTAAATTAAAGATAATTCCTTTTGGTGTTAATGCAAACTTTGTTAATCTTGTAACATCTTCAGCTGCTCTAACAACATTTAATGCTAAACCACCTCTAAATATACCATCATCTAAATCGGCACTTTCATATCTATCACCAATTTCTTTTAAAATAAATGGTTGGTCAAATCCAAGATTATTTTCACCTCGAAGTGCATTTATACCACCAAACTTTTTATGTTGTCCTTCCCAATCTTGGTCAATTAAATTCTTTTCACCAATTGCTTCTTCAGGTAAATTATCTTGATTATTTCTATCAGGACCACCTACTTTTTGGTTCCAATTAAATTGTCTTATATCTTTTACTTTATCAAATAATGCCATGTTTTTATCCGTTATCTGCCATGTTTCTTCTATCTACATTACCTTTTAGTATAGCATCTAATATTGCCTGATTAGTAACATTAGTTTTTTCTAATTGTGATACTTGTGATTCTAATGTTTGTATTTGTGAACTAAATTGTTCATTTAAAGTTACAGTAAGTTTATCTGCAATCACTGTAGCTGTTTCAGATGCTTTTTGAGCTTCTGTTGAACTTGATGTTAAGGTTTTACCTCTATCTTTATTTTTTCCAAAAAATTCTTTATATAGTCCAATTGTACCACCTAATGCTGAACCCGCTCCTGCACCTAATGCAGTACCAACACCAGGTATGATAGAACCAAGTGTTGCCCCTATTCCTGCATATTTTGCTGTTTCCCCTAATATACCAAGTGATTTATCTGCACCACTACCAGGAGTTACCAGTTTTGAATCTCTAAGTTTATCTGTTCCAAAAGCAGCTGCTGTACCCATAAGAGCTCCTGGATTAACTCCTCTAAACATACCAAGGCCTCTTCCCAACATACCCTTACCTTTTCCAAGAATTCCTTTAAACATATTACCAACTTTTGCAAATAAACCTGGTTTCATACTTTGTTGTATTGAACGTTGAAGTCCTTTGAACATATTACCAACTTTTGCAAATAAACCTGGTTTCATACTTTGTTGTATTGAACGTTGAAGTCCTTTGAACATATTACCAGTTTTTGCAAATAAACCTGGTTTCATACTTTGTTGTATTGAACGTTGAAGTCCTTTAAACATATTACCAGTTTTTCCAAGAATTCCTTTAAACATATTACCACCTCTTGCAAATAAACCTGGTTTCATACTTTGTTGTATTGAACGTTCTTTAAGGAATTGTGCCATTGTTCCACCTCGAAATGACATTCCAGTCTTTCTATACATTTGTAAAAGTTTTGGGTTACTTTTGGCCACCAAATTAGCACCTTTACCAACCCCAAATAATTTACCCATTTTACCGAAACCTGATTTAAAGAATTTACCCATTCCCAATCCTTTGAGTAATCCACGACCTTTTGTTAAAAAGAACAAAGCACCAACTATTAATCCTATGTTACCTAACATTGAATCTAATAAATGTTGAATAACACCTAAACTCTTTTCCATCCTTGTAATATATGGTAAAGTAGGGTCTACCTGACTATCATCCATTCCAACTTCAAGTTTACCACTTGCTAATTTACTTAACTCCTCAACACTCACTCCAAGAGCTTGTGCAAGTTTTCTTCTTTGTAATACATTTAATTTTGTAAATTCTGCTTGTCCACCTAATTGATTAACAACATCTCTAGCTGCTCCTGCAACATCACCCTCAAGAGCTAATTGTCGAGCTCTGTTGAAGTTTAATTGTTTCCCTATCATTAAGGATGCTTCCATTTCAGATTGAATAGAAGATTCGAAATCTAATAATGAGTTTGCAATCTTAGCAGTAGTTGATAAATTCACACCCATTTTACGAGCTTCAATTGCAGCTCTTTTCATATTTGAAAGATTGTCTCCACCAAATGATGCAATATCTTCTGAATTTTCTGCTAAATCTGCGAACAACCTACCAATAGGAATATTATTTTGTTCTGCTAATTGTCTTGTAATACTCATTTGAGTTTCAAGATTTTCAGTTGAAACACCACCTGTTACTTGAAATTGTCTTAATGCAAATGCAGCATGTTCAGCTTGAACCCCTAATAATACTGAACCTTGAGCTATATCTTTTATAAATTTATTGTTTTCTGCTCTTAAAGTACCAAATTGTTGAACTAATGGATTAATTGCTGTTGTTTGGTCAACACCTAAAAATGTCTTTTGTATTAAATTATCAAGAACACCAATATCTTTTCTCACAATTTTAAGACTTTGTGATAAACTTGTCCCAACATCTTGAGTTACTTTTTTAACATCTTCAGCAAATGATTTAAGTGCTTTAGCTAAACCTAATGTAAACGCAACAAGAGCTAATTTTAAAAGTTTCGTAGGGTCTTTTGATATTTCTTTTGTAAATGCTTTAGCAAATAATACAGTTTCTTCAACTTTATCATTAAATTCGTCATATTTTTTATTAAATACTTCTCTAGCTTTATCTTGAGCTTTTGCTTCTTTCGTCAACTTACCAGTATTCTTAATATCTTCTTTAACTGCATCTGCCCTTTTACGAACCAAATCTAATGTTTCTTGAGCTATATCTCTATCTTCTTCAGCAAGAGTAATTAATTTCTCTTCTAAATCCTCAAGGTCTTGTAAAGCATCTGCTTCATCATAAGTTAATAATTGTTTTTTAGTACTAATATCATTAGAGTCTATTCCAAGTTCAACTATTTCTTTAAAAATATCTCTAGCTCTATCACTACCACCGAAACTATCAGCAGTTTCACCAATTTTACCTATTGCATTAGAATAAGATTTTGCCTTCCTATCATCAAAGTTAAGAGATTGAAGACTTTTAGAACTTATTTTTTCAATTTTTTTACCTAAATCATTAAAACCAGTATTTACATCATCAAGTGAACCCAAATATTCTTTGATTACACTCTTTTCTTTTTTCCAACCATCAATTCTTGATTTAGAAGCTTCTAAAGCTTTGGTATCTCCCTGTTCTTTGGCTCTATTGTATATTACTAATTCTTCATTAACCTTTTTGTCAAGTTCAAGAAGTTTAGCTCTTTCCCTAAGAATTCTAAGAATAGATTTCTCTGATTCAGATTGAGACTCATTTATCCTCTGTTGAATTCTTTCTGATTCTTTTAGAATTTTGTTCTGTTGTTTTGGGTCTATTGCCATGCCTTCTCTACTTTAAATAAATTTATGAAATGTGGATGTAACAATTAAAAAGAAAAAATTATTTAAATGCCTTTTCTAAAGCATTTAGGGCTTTGACAGCATGTTTTTGTTGAGCAGGTGTTCCATTTTTCAATAAATCTTCCATTTTATCATCAAAATTTTTATTTACTGATTTTTTCCACCTACGAAGAACATTATCAATAAAGCCTTCCATAGTTATTTTTTTCTTAGACATATTTACTCCGATTTTGAATATTATAAATCAATAATAAATATCACATATCAAAGATTTTATCTGTTTTGCATAGCTTTCTTTTGAGCTTCTTGTTCTTGTTTTTTAACTTTGACTAATTTATCGAGATAATATCTTCTCATCATAACAGGCATAGTGTAGACATCGGAAAAAGTGAAACTATTTCCGTAATTGATTAATGAAAAGATTTCGTCGTGAACTACTTCTTTATACTTCGGATTCGGGCCAAAAAAATCGTATCCCAATCGGTACATTAACCGTGTGGGACTCTCCTATTTGGCTTGTATAATCAGTTTTGAAGATGATATCAGGACTTATATCTGTGTAAAACTTTCTAAACTCCTTTGAATCTCTTGCAAGAAACTGATTTTGAACAAATTCGTTCACTACTTTTCTATCGGTTTCACCATCAACTGAAATGATTTGGTGTTTTAACCTTGTGGTTAATTCGTTTGAAACACCTGTAACTTGAGTTAATTTAGCTGTAGCTTTTAACTCTTCATCGATTTTTCTTTCATCTTGATGAGTAAGTAATTTGAATGTGATTACTCTTTTAGAAGTAGGTAATGTAAATTCAAATTCATTTTTACCATCTTTGAAAAGTTTTTCATCGATTTTTTTTGTTTTTAGTGAAGTTAAATCAAAAGTGTGTTCCACTTCTAATGAAGTATCAGGGTCTTCTAATGTTACGGTATAATCTTTACCATAACCCAACACTCTTGTACCTAACATAAGAGCATTTTTATCTCCAATCAACAAATCATCTAATTTAACTTTAGGATTTGCAATGACACTTTCAAGTAACTTATCAATTACTGTGCCCTTTTCGATTAAATTTGCTGAAGAAAGAATATCTTCTTCTCTTGCTGTCATGTATTTAACTTCTATTGTTCCACTACTTAATGGACTATCTTCTGAATATAATAAACCTTTTGAAGGTAAGGATAGTTCTTCGGTAGGAAACGCGTACTGATTTTCAGCCATTTTGTTTTCTCCTGTGAAATGTAATTAAAACCATATGTATATAACTATGTTATAACTTTAGAAAAATCTAATTTATTTTTTATTTCCTAATACTTTTTCTGCTCCTGCAATTCCAAAACTACCTAATGTAGTGAATAGGAATGAATTGTATACTACATCATTGATAACTAAATCTTTACCCATGATACCTGTTACAACATCTGCCATCGCAAACAAAACCATTACTGTAAACGCACCGAAACCAATTATTGATTTCTCGTTATAATCATTATTATCTTTGAATATTTCCCACATTTTCATATGCCCTCCGAATCGGTTCTACGAACCGGTTATTGTTAAACTCTTAGTAAGAAAGTATTGCGTAATCGTAACGAAGTGTTAGAGTAATATCTGCCACATCTGTACCATTAGCAAAATCTAAATCATTGAAGTTAGCTGATTGAATGAAAGCACCTTTCAATACCCATTCCTCAACTTTATCACCAACTGGTCCTAACATATTGAAAGTAATATCTTTCTTATAAAAATCAGCATATCCATCACGACCTGTTACTGATTCATGGTGTAATCTTACCCACTCCATAACTGCTTGTGCTCCACTTGGAACGATTGGGTCGTATAATGTGATTTCTAATGTTTCCCAAACACCTTTACCTTTTAGGTATCTTTTAACATTGATGTGATTTAATTCTATTTCTTCAAATGTAATATTTGGTCTATTCGCGGTTTTAACGAAATATGATGGAATACCATCGATATACATAACGAAACGATTTTTCGTTTTTGGTTCAAACGGTGTAAAAAATATTTCGTCTGTTGATAATATGTCGGCCATTTTATTTCTCCTAAAGTTTTGTTTGCCGTTATTCTTTAATACATTAATAAATATCAAGTTTGTAAAAAAAATGATATTGATGCAATAAGTATTTTGATATAGTTCTTAGAAGTTTTTTAGAAGTTTTTTAAAAAAGACTTGACTTGTATGTATTTTTATCGTTATATTTAAGTATAAAGAAAGTGAAAGGAAGTGATGTAAATGTTTTAATTTCAGTCATAGTTAGGTGTTAATATCGTAATCCATTTGGAACCTAATTTAAATAAAAAAAGCCCCACTCGAAAGAATGGGGCTTTTCTTTTATAAGTTAATTTATAAATTAAACTTATTCAGGAAATGCTGCTCCTGTCGGTTGTATTACGAAGTCTAATACGATGAACTCAGCAGTTCTTGTAGGTTGGATAAATATCTGTCCTACTAACTGATTTCTATCAACAACATCTGGTGTGTTGTTTGAATCGTCCATCACAACTTTAAACGCACTCAAACCACTATTAGCTTGAACTGATTCTAAGAATGGATTTACTATTCCTAAGAATCTGTTTCTTGTTGCTGCTGTATTTTGTTCGAATACCAAGTATCTTGAAGAACTTGCAATGAATTTACGAAGTCTAATTAACAGTCTTCTTACATTGATTCTATCAAGAGCAGATGGTTTTCCTTGTAATGTTTTTTGTCCAAACACTACAACACCTTGACCTGGGAATGAAGCAATCGGATTAACTCTGTTTTCATACAAGTCATCTCTTTCTGTATGAGTTAATCTTGTTTTTGCTTCTAATACTGAGGATAAACCACCTCTGTTTAATCCAGCTGGTGCGAACCACTCATGAGCTACTTGGTCTGTGAAACTAATCACTCCAGGTAACACAACTGATGGTGGAACCCACATTGGTTTATTTTTAACAGTATCTAATATCTTAACCCAGGGATAGTAAACACCAGCGTAGTTGGTATCAAGTGTTTTAACATCTGCAATTGCATTTGTTACACTTCTACCCCATCTTGAACCATCCATTACATAGAATGCATCTGCACGAGATTCTACTTTACTAATTCCGTGTTGTGATACTGAACTATGATATTCATGGATAATACCAGGTGTTACTAATAGGTTAATATCAAACTCATCAGGATTTGAAACTGCATTAATTGCTCGTTTGTAAGCAATCGAACCACTTTTTAGTGCTCCACTACAATCAAAACCTTGTGTGTTTGTACTTGTAATACTATTACCAGTTGCTTTTAGTGTTGTTGGATTATCTCCATCAAAACCGCCTTGGAAAGGAACAACGAATTTTCTTTGTGCTTTTGCAGATAGTGCAAGAGTGATAGCTTCAGAATCATCTGAGTATGTATCAGCTCCTATTGTACTTGCATCGGCATGTCCATTCATATTCTCAAGTGAGAATGCTGCGTTGTTTCCACTTCCAGCACTTGCTGGTAATGGTGCTAAATACTGTTGGTTATCAGTATTTCCAAAATCCCAACCATAATATACATTTTGGTCAAAAGAACCATTTGTATTGGTTTGTGATGTTTTAAATGAACCACTTGGGATTGTTGTAGTACCAAGAACTGGATTACTTGCTGCTGCAAAACCATGTGGTACTAATGATTCATCAATACCCTCAAGTTGTGTTTCGTAATCACTTAGATAAACATGAACAGATTGATTTGGCCAATCACCATTGTAGGTTAATTTTCCATTTGAATCTATTGTTACATATCTATCACCGATTGCTCTTGGTGCAAAATTTATTGAATCTGGGTCAAAGTTCAGATTTGGAAATTCTTCAAGAACTTCACCATCGTTGTTTTCACCAGGATTATTATTCAACACTCTTAAAGTAAATGAACCATAATCACTACCTGGTACATCACCAGCTGCAGTTATATCTGCTATAGCAACTTTGAAATCATCGTTTACATTTGTACCATGTGAACGAGTATTTACTTTAAACAAATTCTTTCTACTTCCACCACTTAATTGTGATACGATGTAAGGTGTTGTTGCTACTGCATAATCATGTGTGAAATCTTCACCAGTTGATGTAGAAGCACTTACAACTCTTATATCGTTTGTAGAAGTGTATCCAGAAGTTGATGTTGTATATTTAAATTGTTTATAAACATAAACATCGTGGTTTGTGGTTTGTGGGTCTGTACCATAGATTTTAGCAATATAGTTTGCAGAACCTGTATCAAAAGATACTGATACTGCACTATTTGCTCCTACAGTTAAAACTGTATTTGCCCAATCTGCACTTGCATCAACAGAAGCGGATGCTGGTCCGCCAATATCGAATGATGGTGCGTTTCTTGATGGTTTTAAAACTGCAACAGTTCTATAATCACCATTTGATTGTGAGACTTCAAATCTTAAAGTACTTGACTGATATCCACCCAAACCTAAAACACGAACTACGGTAACCGTAGGTGCGTTTTTAATATATTCTTGTACAGTGTAAGGTACATAGAAACGAGTATCAACACTACCAAAGACATTTTCAAATTGTGAAAAGCTTGTTATCTGAGTTGGAACAAAAGCTGGACCTTTTTCTGTTGGTCCAATAATAGCTGCTCCAATTTCAGCAATACCTTGTGGTAGAAATGATAAATCCTTTTCTCGTGTAAATACACCTGGACTTACTATTCTTTCAGCCATAGTTATTCTCCTATTGTGTAATTAAATTACATTCAATTATTATATATCGGAACGATATACTCGGTTAATAAGTATCATTTAAAAACCTCAAAATCAATTGAAGTGGGTAATTTTTTTTACTTTTCTTCGTTTATTGGTGTAAAAACTCCTGTTTCGGCATCGAGATTACCTGAACCATATTTTTCATTTAAAGTTTTTACCAAATCTTGTTCAAATTTCTGAGTATCGATGTATTTCAATTCTACTTGAGATTCAGCTTCATCAAGTTGATTTAATTGTTGTTCTAAAGAAATTCTTCTTAACTTTAAAACTCCAAAATCATTTTGAACTGCCTGATATGTATTTCTTAAATCTGCAAGAGATGTTAATTCATCTTCTGTGAATTTGATTTTTTTATCTTTCGACATTATAACTCCTATAACTTGTTATTACTATATATAAATATAAAACTATTTGTTCAAACAATCACAATTCTTTTCTATGTTTTCCACTTTTTGTGATAATTCTTTTACAGCTTCAATTAATACTGCTGTTAATTTTTCGTAATCTACAGTCTTATAGGTTTCATCTGAATCTGTAATTAATGGTAGTTTATTTTCTTTTACTAATTCAGGTAATACTTTTTCTACTTCTTGTGCAATTACACCAATATCTCTTGTACCTTGTTTACTACCAACATTCCAATCATAAGTTACACCTCGTAATTGATTCACTAATGATAAACCATTATCAATAGTTATAACATTATCTTTTAATCTTTCATCAGAAGGTGTTGATGAATAAGCAATTACATCAGCTCTAGCGTGGAATGTACCACCATCAGAGAATCTGAAATCTTCAACATTATCAATTCCAACTTTAATCATTGCATCAGTTCCGAAATCAAAATACTCATCGTTTGTGGCTGCACCTATTTTACCTGAAGTTATAAAGTTTGCGGCTGTTAATGTACCACTTGTAGTATCATCGGCATTATTTTTTAAGAATGCATCATCTACATTTAATGTATCACCACTTAATGTAATGTTTGTACCTGCAACTAAATTTGTATCATCACCAATGTCAATTGTGTTTCTTGTGATTGTTTGTCCACTAATTGTAATATAATTTGGTGTTCCTGAAAGTGTTACATCAGTAGAGTTATCTGTTCCAGCTGCATCTACTCCTAATGTTGCTCTTGCAGTACCTGCATCTGCATCATCCACAAGAGATTTACCAAATGTGGATATTGTTGTACTTGCTGGAAGTGATAAAGTTTTGATATCTGCATCTACTTCAGAATCCATCAAAGCACCTGCTGAAGTTACATTTGCTGTAGTAACAATTGAACCAGAAATTGATGCAATCAATGTACCTGTATTAACCGCTACATCATTTGAGTTTACAGTTATATGTGTTCCTGCCCCAACATTAAATGTTCTATTTGATGCAATTGTACCACCACCAGTTAATCCACTTCCTGCAGTCAATGTTACAGAAGTATGGTCAATGTGTTCATTTGCTACAAAACCACTCAAGTTATCATGAACGATTTCAGAATCATTTGTAGAAACAGCATCTGCTGCAACAGTAATACCTGTACCAGCACCAACTGCAAAAGTTCTACTTGCGGCTATTGTACCACCACCAGTCAATCCATTTCCAGCAGTTAGTGTTACTCCACTATGGTCTATGTGTTCGTTAGCAACAAATCCACTTAAATTATCATGAACAATTTCTGAATCTGTAGTGGATAGTGTATCACCTGTTAATGTAATACCAGTTCCACCACTTAAATTTGTATCATCACCAATGTCAATTGTGTTTCTTGTGATTGTTTGTCCACTAATTGTGATGTAATTAGGTGTTCCTGAAAGTGTTACGTTGGTTGAGTTATCTGTTCCAGCTGTATCTACTCCAATTGTACTTCGAACAGCTGCAGCATTTGAACCTGTTACAATCGCTTTACCGATTGCAGTTGCAGTTAATCCACTTAAAGTACTATTATCAGTACCAGTTGCATCTACTCCTAATGTTGTTCTTGCTGCTGATGCGTTTGCATCATCTACTAAACTTGCACCAAATGTTGAAATTGTTGTACTATTTGGTACGGTTAATGATTTAACACCATCTAAATCTGTTAGTTCAGAATCCATTAATGCACCTGCTGCAGTTACATTCGTGGTATCGGTTACATCTGCACTTGCCTCTATACCATCAAGTTTTGAACCATCAGAAGCAATATCTCTACCATCTACATTTCCACTTAAAGTAATACTACCACTTACATATAAATCATCACTAAATTGGAAATTAGTACTACCATGATTCCATTTTAAAGTTTCATTTGCTCCACCGATTAATAATCCAGCACCATCTGCGGCTTCTGAATTAGCGGAACCACTTGCAACTTCAATTAATTTATCTTCAATTCTTAAATTACTTACTTGTAATTCTACTGCATCTCCCAATACATTTAAATCACCATTGATTGTAACATCATTTGATACAGTTACTGAACCAAATGTTACATTTGAATTTGTTGCAACTGCCTGTCCGATTGCTACATCGTTAGCGTTTACAGTAACACCCGTTCCTGCTCCAACATTAAATGTTCTTGTAGAAGCTATTGTTCCACCACCAGTTAATCCACTTCCTGCAGTCAAT
>Ga0222714_10000846_pt1 | contig 34850 bp, 30 predicted proteins | sample C33_3DmetaG_FD_165048 | JGI IMG/M metagenome (GOLD analysis project Ga0222714, IMG submission 165048) | Estuarine water microbial communities from San Francisco Bay, California, United States - C33_3D | ecosystem: Environmental > Aquatic > Marine > Unclassified | place: USA: California... | reverse complement strand
ATTTCAGGCGAAAATTTTTTGATCGCTTCGAAATCGTAGATTAATAGTTATGAAGTTCGCACCAATTTCTGATCGCCTTGCAGGATTAGGCGCCGCCAAGTGGGCAGTCCACGCAGAGGGCTTGCGTCGGGCAAGTTTGGGCGAACCAATAATCATGCTGTCAATCGGTGAGCCAGATTTGCCGCCGCCCGCAAGCGTTCTCGATGCGGCGGCTACAGCCATGCGTAGTGGCCGCACTCGCTACGCACACGGCCAAGGCGAACCACAAACACTGGCAGCGATCGCAAACCACCTAACACAACGTTCGGGTGTAGCGGTTTCACCAGAGCAAATTCTCTATACGGCAGGCACACAAAATGGTCTTTGCACTGCGCTACTTACACTCGTACAAACTGGCGACGAAGTTCTCGTGCCCGACCCGTATTACGCAACATACGAAGGCCTGGTCGCAGCATCGGGTGCCACTTTTGTACCAGTTGCAACTCGACCCGAAGATAATTTTCATGTCACCGCACAAGCAATCGAACGTGCTGTCACAAAACGCACAAAAGTTTTGCTGTTAAACACACCGAGCAATCCAACGGGCGCCGTGCTGACAGAAAAAGAAATCGACGAAATTGGTGCAGTCTGTGAGCGCCACGATTTATGGATCATCTGCGACGAGGTTTACGCCGACATGACATTTGATGTGCCTTTTTGCTCACCGTTTGATCGACCGCAGCTACGACATCGCACGCTTGCAGTGTCATCAATTTCAAAGTCACACGCCCTGCCAGGTTTTCGCGCGGGCTGGGTTGCATCTCACCCAGATGTCACCCCTCGCCTCGTGCTCGTCGCCGAAGCAATGTTGTTTGGCTCACAACCATTCATCGAAGACGCACTCACAGTTGCGCTCAACGAAAAACACCCAGAAGTTGAACGACTTCGTCTCGCATTTCGCCAGCGCGCAGAAACATTGATAAAAGCATTTGCAGACTCGCAAGCCATCACCGCGCGCATGCCCGAAGGCGGCATGTTTGTAATGCTTGATGTGCGTCGCACAAAACTCTCTGGCGAAGAATTCGCCTGGCAATTGTTGCGCCAAGAGAACGTGAGCGTGATGCCAGGTGAAAGTTTCGGCAACGGCGGCGCTGGCCACATTCGCATCGCGCTAACCGTCGACTCAGAAATCTTGCGCGACGCATGCACCAGAATTCGAAAACTCGCCGAAAAAATCTGCTCAGAGAACAACTAACTCATGACTGCCAACCAACTTCGCGTCGGTGAAGCGATAATTGATTTGCTCGCCAGCGAATACGGTGTTGATGTCGTCTTTGGCATTCCGGGCGTGCACAACATCGAGCTCTATCGCGGGTTGCATCGCTCTGGCGTTCGAGCAATTTCACCCCGTCACGAACAAGGCGCTGGGTTCATGGCTGACGGTTGGTCGATCATCACTGGTCGCCCAGGAGTCTGCGTATTAATTAGTGGTCCGGGCGTCACCAATGCATTGACGCCAATCGCGCAGGCCTATCACGATTCTCGACCGATGCTCGTGCTCGCCTCGACCACACCAACTGATGCTCTCGGCAAAAGTTTTGGGCCACTACATGACCTACCCGATCAAGCAAAAATCGGCGAGTCAGTTTGTGCCTTCAGCGAAATAGTTACTGTTCCGTCGCAGTTGCCTGCGCTTGTTGAGCGTGCATTCAATGTTTTTACCTCGTCACGACCGCGACCAGTTCACATTGCAATTCCAATGGATGTTCTTGCTCAAACCTGTGAGCCATTCGCGCGAAAAAAACTCGCCGCAACCAAACCGACTGCTCCACCGAGCGAAATCTTGCGCGCCTCCGAAATAATTAACTCTGCACAAAACCCAGTCGTGATCGCGGGCGGTGGTTGTGTCAACGCAGGATCAGAACTTGCTGCACTCGCCCAGGCTCTCGATGCACCGGTGTTGCTGACCGGCAATGCCAAGGGTGTGATGTCTTCAAGTCACGAGTTGTGCGCTGGCAATTGTCTCGTGTTCGGTCGCGTGCAACGCGACGTCGAGTCTGCCGACGTCGTAGTTGTTGTTGGCACCGAACTTTCAGACACAGACCTCTACAACGGTGGCCGAGCGTTAAATTTCACTGGCAAAGTCGTAAGAATTGATATTGATCCGGCACAAATCATTCGACGCACATCGCCGACTGTTTCACTAGTCGGTGACGCGGCCAACACAATGCGTGAACTCACGACCAAAATAACGAAACGAATATCACAGAATGGTCATACTCGAGCAAAAACCTGGCGCGAGCACGCACGAGCCAAAACCAATGTCAAATTTCAGCCATGGTTACAGGCAATTGAAGGTACGTTGCCGAGCGACGCAATAGTTGCACTCGACTCAACGCAATTGGCCTACAGCGCACACTGGTGGTTACCCGCGACACAGTCACGATCATGGCTCGCACCGTATGGTTTTGGCACACTCGGTTGCGCGCTACCGATGGCAATCGGCGCAAGCGTCGCTGCACCAACTAGACCCGTGTTGGCGATCGCTGGCGACGGTGGTTGGTTGTTCACCGTGGCCGAGATGGCGGCCGCAAAAGATCTGAACAGCAAAATCGTCTTGCTCTTATGGGACAACCGCGGTTACGAACAAATCCGCGAATCGTTCGACGATGTCGCTGCGCCACCAATGGGTGTTGATGTTTCTTCGCACGACCCAGTTGCAATCGCCAAAGGTTTTGGTTGGGCAACGACTCAAGTTACGACACCCGAGCAACTTGCGGCAGCGTTACAAAATAGTTTTACAGCCAACTCGCTGCAATTTATTCGGGTCGTTGCGAACTAAAAACTACTTCTCGCGGTAGACGACAAAAACTTTGCGCAAAGTTTCGTGAACCGTCCACTTGCCCTTCCAGCCGATAGGAAAGATGCAACTTGAACCGGCAGTAAGTTCAACCGGATCGCCACCGTCTTGATGAACAGTCATTCGACCTGACAAAACATAAATAACTTCACCGCGAGTTGTGAACTCCCAGCGCGACGCACCTGGTTCGCACTCCCAAGTGCCGGCAGTGACCGTCGGGTTGTCAAGAAAGACTTTCGCCCGTGTCATAATTTCGCCAGTCAACGGTTCAGCCGAAGGCTGACCAAGTGGTTTTGCCGCAAGATCTGCAGCCGCAATCTCACCAGCCCTAAACGAAATAGTTGGTTGAGTCATAATTTGAAACTAGCTCAGATCTGCTGGTATTTGTCGCTCGTTGAGATGTAGGTCGGTGCCTGTGTACGGATGTGCGAGTGCCACCTCTTCGTTCAACTCGACGCCGAGACCAGGCTCTTTAGACGGAATGACATAACCATTTTCGAACTGAATCGGCTTTTTCAAAATCTTGGCATGGAAACCACCCCAGTCTTGAATGCTTTCAAGAATCAAAAAGTTAGGCGTGCAAGTACTTAATTGAATATTCGCTGCGCCTTCAATTGGCCCGCAATATAGATGCGGCGCGATCTGCGCATGATAAGTCTCGGCGATTGAGGCGATCTTTTTGCCTTCAAGAATGCCACCACAACGACCAGTCGCCAATTGAATAATCGACGCTCCACCAACACGCAACAAGTGCGCAAACTCATATTTCGAAGTCAAGCGCTCACCAGTAGCGATCGGAATACTCGTATGCGCCGCAACCTTGGCCATCTCTTCAGGTGCATCGGGCGGAATTGGCTCTTCAAACCACATCGGGTCGTATGGCTCGAGTTGCTTAGCCAAGCGAATCGCACCCGACGCGGTGAACTGACCATGCGTGCCGAACAAAATATCGGCACGATTGCCAACTGCTTTGCGAATTGCCGCGACCATTCGCACGCTGCGATCAATTGTCGCCAGCGACGGTTGCCGCCCGTCGTAAACCGAATATGGTCCTGCGGGGTCGAGTTTGACTGCTGTGAATCCGCGCTCAACTTCGCGTAGCGCAGCTTCAGCAGACATATCGGGGTCGCTGTAAAGCGGGTGGTCTGAATGCGCATCAAACTCATGTGGCGGATACAAATATGTGTAGCAACGCAAGCGATCGTGAACTTGACCGCCGAGCAATTCATAAACAGGCTTGCCTGTGTCTTTACCACAGATGTCCCACATCGCCATTTCGAGTCCGCTGACGACACCAGCTGTACTGAAGTCTGGTCGATGCGAGAAACCTGAGCCATAAGTGCGTCGCCACATTTTTTCGATGTGAAACGGATCAGAACCAAATACGTATCGAGCGAAAATATCTTCAGCAACTTTGCAAACAACTTGCGGAGAGTACGTCGCTGTATAAATCTCACCAATACCAGTAACCCCCGTATCAGTGGTTAGCTTTACAAAGATGAAGTAGCGACCACCCGTGCGCGGTGGCGGATTGCCGACGACAAAGGTTTGCAACTTCTCAATCTTCATAACCCCACCTACTTTTTTCTACTGTTAGAAAACAATCACATTTCGCAATGCATCGCCACGTTTTACGGCTGCAATTGCTTCGTTGATCTCTTCTAAAGGATATGTCTTGGTTACGAGTTCATCTAGTTTCAAGCGACCTTGCTCATAAAGAGCAATCAGATTCGGAATATCAATCTGAATTCGTGCCGAACCCATCTTTGAGCCGAGAATGTTTTGGCTATACGCCGCCATCGTGCCAGGGTCAATTTCTGACATCACTCCGTTTGCAGGCATGCCAACTAATACGACAGTGCCAGACTTAGCTAGCAAACCATACGAAGAGTCAAATGCTTGTTTCGCACCAACAGTAACGAACACATAGTCCGCACCTCGACCGTCGGTGATCTCCTGCACGCGCTTGGCAACATCTTCTTTCCCTGAATTGATGCCGTGTGTTGCCCCGAACTTCTTGGCCGCTTCGAGTTTCGAATCGGAAAGATCAATCGCAACGATTGATCTTGCGCCACTAACACGAGCGCCCTGCACCGAGTTCAAACCAACGCCGCCAGCACCAATAACAACAACATGACTGCCTGGCTCAACTTGTGCCGTATTTGTCACCGCGCCAAAACCAGTTATCACACCACACGCCAGCAAAGATGCGCTTGCTGACTTAATATCTTTTGAAATCACGACTACTTGCGACTCGTGAACAACCACATGTTCGGCGAAACTTCCGGTGCGCATCGCTTGCACAATTGACTCACCCGACTTCGAAGTCAGCGGGCTCTTGGCGTCGAGTGCGAACGATGTTTCGCAAGTTACGGGCATACCACGCGAACATCCGCGACAGTGACCGCAAGACCGAATCAGCGTCACCACAACTTGATCGCCAACTTTGACCGACGAAACGCCAGCGCCTAGTTCTTCAACAACACCAACACTCTCATGGCCAAAAATCGCCGGCAAGGTGCCGCCCCACGCACCGTCAGCATACGAAATATCACTGTGGCAAATTGCAGTTGCCAAAATCTTTATGCGCAACTCGCTAGCTTGTGGCTTTGCCAGATTGACTTCTTCAATTACGAGTGGCTTACCAAACTCGCGACAAACTGCAGCTCTCATTAACTTCGCCTTTCATAATATTTAGTCTCGAAAATCGCGCGATTCTTGGTCGAGAATCTCGGTCAACGCCGCGAAGTGGTACTCGGCAGCATTCGGATACTCTAGCCATTGTTTACAAACCATCGCAGCAGTCTCATTGGGTATCAACTCGAGTTCACGGCCAGTCGACAGTGCCAACACTTGCAGTTGCGATGCTTTCTCAAGATAATAAAGTTCGTCGAACGCCTCAGCCACTGTCTTGCCAATGACTATGACGCCGTGATTCGCCAAGAACAGCACGCTGCGCGACTTTCCCAATAGTTTGGCGACCCGCTCGCCTTCGCTAGCTTCAAGAGCCATGCCGGCATAATCGCGGTCATAAGCAATGCGATTGTAAAAGCGACAAGCATTTTGGTCGAGCATCAAGAACTCAAAATCTCGTAAACAGGCCAAAGCAGTCGCGTAAGGCATATGTGTATGTAAGACGCACGTTGCGTCAGGCACCAATTTATGTATCTGCCCATGCAAGTTCATAGCCGTCGGGTCGACTACTTGACCATCGCCGATTCCAAACTCGGCTTGATTCATGTCAACGAGCAACAAATCACTCGCTCGCATCTGCGAAAAGTGCCGACCTGCAGGGTTTATTAGAAATTTCTGACCGTCATCAGAGACAGCGACGCTGAAATGATTGGCAACTGCTTCATGCAAATCGAGGCGTGCTGCCCAACGAAATGCAACTGACAGATCTAATCGAGCTAGTTGCTCGCGAGTCATGACTTAAATGCTATTGCAAGCGAGCAGGAAACCCAGGCGCGCGCAAATCTGTGCCGAGCGCGTCTTCAAGAAGTTTGACGACTTGTGTCGACCACGCTTCGCCACCATATTGCGCTTTGGCTCGCACAAATGCTTGCTGCACCGTGCTCGCCACATCAAGAGGCACACCAAACTTGCGGCCATACTCCATCGCAAAGCCCATGTCTTTTAGTGCGAGATCCATCGTGAAGCCGATGTCGTAGCTGCCGTTGAGAATAACTTGGCCTTCAGTTTCGTGAACAAAACTATTGCCTGAACTGTTTTTGATTACTTCAAACGCGACACCGAGATCAATGCCGCCTTTTTTCGCCAGCATCAATGCCTCGCCACACGCCACAAGATGAATGAACGCAAGCATGTTCGTGATTACTTTGATTACGGCTGCACTTCCGAGTTCGCCAACATAAATAACTGGTTTGCCCATCGCCTCAAGAAGATCTTTATGCGCTTCAAAAATCTTCGGGTCGCCACCTACCAAAACGGTGATGTCTCCTTCGGCTGCTTTATGCACGCCGCCGGTAACTGGTGATTCAAGCGAGTTGAACCCCAACTTGGCGGCAATTTCACCAAGACGAAGTGTTTCGCTGCGGTCGTTGGTGCTCATGTCGATCCACGTGGCGCCTTTAGCTAAACCACAAAAAATTCCGTTTTCACCATCGACGACTGCGTCAATCGCCCGCGGTGATGGCAAACAAGTGAATACAACTTCAGATGCTTGAGCAACTTCTTTGGCATTGTTCGCCCACTTCGCACCCTTAGCGATGAGGCCTTCGCCAAGAGACTTATTCAAATCATTAATCGTTACGTTGTGCCCAGCGCGCAACAAACTTGCTGCTAGGTAAACACCTAAATGTCCGAGTCCGATGAAACCGCAATTTCTTGGTGTTGTTTTGCTCATAGTTGTATCCATGTCGTTTTGAGATTGGTGTAACCCTCTATTGAATGCATCGAGCGATCACGACCCGTGCCAGATTGTTTGAATCCGCCGAACGGTGTAGTAATCGAACCCTTATCAAAAGTATTCACCCAAACAGTGCCAGTACGCAATTTGCGTGCGATTCGGTGGGCTTTCGTAATATCACGTGTCCACACGGCCGAAGCCAATCCATATTGCGTATCATTGGCAATGCGCACGGCTTCGTCGGCACTTTCAACAGAGATCGACGCCAACACCGGCCCGAAGATTTCTTCACGTTCGATTCGCATTCCAGGCTTTACGTTTTGAAATACGGTTGGCTTGATGTACACGCCGCCCTTTACTGGTTCGGCCTTCTCGCCACCAGAAAAAACTTTCGCGCCTTCGTTTTTGCCGATGTCGATATAGCCAAGTACTCGTTCGAATTGCGTCTTATCAACAATTGTGCCCATCGCCGTGGTCGGGTCATAGGGGTCACCAGGTTGAATTGATTTACCAACGTTGGTGATTTTTTCGAGCAATTCGTCTTCGACTGCTTTTTCCACAACAAGTCGCGTACCAGCGTGACAGGTTTGTCCGGAGTTATAAAAAACACCCCAAGCAATTGACGATGCGGCCGCATCAAGGTCTGCGCAATCATTTAAAACAATTTGCGGCGTCTTGCCACCCAACTCAAGAGAAACTGACTTGCCGTTGCTCTCGGCTGCATACGTCAAAAAGTATCGACCAACTTCAGTTGAGCCTGTGAACGCAAGTTTGTCGACATCCATATGTCGACCAAGTGCCGCACCTGCTGTCGGCCCAAAACCAGGCACAACATTCAAAACGCCGTCTGGCAAACCTGCTTGCGAACCAAGTTCGGCAAAAAACAACGCCGACAGTGGCGACTGCTCTGCTGGTTTGAGTACAACTGAGTTACCACCGGCTAACGCGGCGCCGACTTTCCACGACGAAATAATCAACGGATAGTTCCATGGCACAACAGCACCGACAACACCGAGAGGTTCGCGCTCAATCAACGCCACAGCATCGCGTGGCACAGGTGCGACCTGACCGTACATCTTGTCGATTGTTTCGGCAAACCACTGCAAATTATTGGCCGCCGATGCAATATCTACGTTCACCGAATCGCCAATCGGCTTGCCAACATCCATGGTTTCAAGCAGCGCGAGTTCGTAAATGTTTTCGCGCATTAACTGCACCCAGCGCAACATAATATTTTTGCGATCCAGTGGCGCCATTTCGCTCCACACGCCGTTATTGAACGACTTTCGTGCAGCAGCCACTGCGCGATCAATATCTTGTTTGTCGCCCTCAGCAACATTTGCTACAACCGTGTTATCGCGCGGATTAATCGACTCGAATGTCTTGCCGCTTGCTGAATCTACAAATTTGCCATCAATAAATAGCTGTGTTCGCGACACTTTTTGTGCCGCGCGCTTTGTCCATTCTTCACGACTAAGTAGATCGGTCATCTTTTCACTCCATTACTTTTTGGCTGATAATCAAGCCACGACGCTATCAGTACGACCTGTCAGAATATAAGCGTGCATTCAGAACAAGCGTCGAATACCCCGACAACTTGTCTGCTGGCAATTGCCTCGGTACATCGCACGGGCTCGACTCTGCTGTGTTCGATCTTGCGGGCTACTCACTTGGCTGGCATGCCCATGGAATACCTAAATATTCATACCAAGAACTTCACAAATTTTCGTAACGAAAACAACTTACCCAAACTCAATATGCGTGGTGCGCTGATCGGTGCCGTGCGAAAAGTCACCGGACGCAATTCGTGGCGCAACATCGATTATTTCTCTGACTCTTCATGGCGCGCATACTTGAACCGAGCAGCTGAACTGAATACAACGCCAAACGGAGTGTTCGGCATCAAGATGCACTACAACCAATACGACGAGCACATGTTGCAACGCGGTATCGACGCCAATTTTTGGAACGCGCCAATCAAGTGGGTGCGCATAACTCGCGACAACGAAATCAGACAGGCAATTTCTCTTGTGCGTGCCGAACAATCAAACCAATGGAACAGCAATATGACTGCAATTCGCGAACCTGTCTACAACGAACAGGCAATCGTCGATGCGCTAGAAACTATTTCAACTGCCAACAAAAATTGGGACGCATATTTTGCCAAACACTCGATAACACCGTTATTCGTAACTTACGAACAACTTACTCGTGATATGAATACCACCGTTCGGCGAATCATGAGTCACATCAACACGCCGATTGAAACAGTGCCCGAACCTCAAACCAAGCGACAATCTGACAGCGCTAGCGCACAGTGGGAGCAACAATTCTTGAACTCCCGACCCGAATTTGCCTCGCGCGCTGCCACAATATAAGAGTGAGCGTTTCGGCGATCTTCGATCCAACTCAATGGAGTCAAGTTAAAGATTTTTCTTTCCGCGACATCACCTATCATCGCGCAAAAGATCAAGGCACTGTTCGTATCGCCTTCAACCGCCCAGAAGTTCGCAACGCATTTCGCCCAAGCACGGTCGACGAACTTTACCGAGCACTAGATCACGCGCGCCAAACAGTTGATGTAGGTTGCGTGTTGTTGACCGGCAACGGTCCTTCGCCAAAAGATGGTGGCTGGGCATTTTGTAGTGGTGGCGACCAGCGCATTCGCGGTCGAGATGGCTATCAATACGATTCAGGCGACGAAAACAAATCGAGCACGGGTCGACTGCATATTCTCGAGGTTCAACGACTAATTCGGTTCATGCCGAAGATTGTTATTTGTGTTGTGCCGGGTTGGGCCGCCGGTGGTGGCCACAGCCTGCATGTCGTCAGCGACTTGACTTTGGCTAGCAAAGAACACGCAAGGTTCAAGCAAACCGATGCCGATGTCGCAAGCTTTGATGGTGGCTTTGGCTCGGCTTATCTTGCTCGCCAAGTCGGTCAGAAGTTTGCTCGCGAAATTTTCTTTCTCGGTCGCGAATACTCCGCCGAAGATGCCCACCGCATGGGCATGGTCAATGCTGTTGTCGATCATGCAGACCTCGAAAAAGTTGCTCTCGAGTGGGCCCGAGAGATCAATGCAAAAAGCCCAATGGCCCAACGCATGCTTAAGTTCGCATTCAACGCAATCGACGACGGCCTTGTCGGTCAGCAGATTTTTGCCGGCGAGGCAACCCGTCTGGCATATATGACTGAAGAAGCCGCCGAAGGTCGCGACTCGTTCGTTGAAAAACGCGACGCCGACTGGTCAAAATACCCCTGGCATTTCTGATCTTGCGACGCTTGCGCTAGAACTCGCAATGATCACAACGATTACATCAAGTCAAGACCCGCGACTTGACCCGCTTCGACTAAACGAGCGACAACTCACAACAATTGCGCAGCGCCGTTCAACTATCGCTGCGGGTCGATTCATCGCCGAAGGTGATCTTGTTGTTGCTCGAGCACTCGAAGCCGGCTACAAACCCGAAGTCGTGTTGTGCGACGCCGAACAGGCCGAGCGTTTGCATCAACAAGTCTCTGAATTGGGCGGCCAATGTCTGATGGCTGAGATTGAAATTCGTCGTGAAGCAACTGGTCTTGGGGTGCCACTTAGCGCGCTTGGCGTTTTTTATCGTCCCGGGCCGCAAACAGTTGACCAAATAATTTCTCGCGCTCGTCGCATCATTGTTGTCGAAGCAGTAGATAACCCAAGCAATATTGGGGCCATAGTTCGCTGCGCAACTGGTTTGGGTTGGGATGGTTTGATCTGCGACACGACGAGTGCCGACCCACTTTCACGCCGTGGGCTACGGGTTTCTATGGGGTCGGCATTTAATTTAAGTTTCGCTCGCACAACCGACATTGTTGCAACACTCAAAACTTTGCAGGCTCATAGTTTTAAAGTTTTTGCATTAACGCCAGACAGCAACTCAATTGATATTGACCATGTCGAAATCGCACCTGCTCAAAAACGCGCAATCATTTTTGGCTCAGAGCGCGCAGGCCTAAGCGAGCAAGCACTCGCCTGCGCCGATGCTCGAGTCAAAATTGCTATGAATCCGAATGTTGATTCGCTCAATGTTGCTGCCGCTGCAGCGATTTCTTGCTACGCGCTGCGCTAGCGCAAGTTAGCGCGGATAATCTGCTGACGAAATCGGCAAACCTGTGTCGTTGCGCAAGTGCTCGGCAGCCTTGACGAAGTATTCGGTCATCGTTGCGCGAACGCCATCGTCATCGACTAGTTCATTGACTGCGGTCAACATATGCACGAGCCAGCGGTCTCGCTCTAAGTTGCCAATGCGAAACGGCATATGCCGCATTCGCAGTTTCGGATGACCACGATTCTCATTGAACAACATCGGCCCACCCCAATACTGGGCAAGAAACCAAGTCAAGTGTTGTCGCGCCTTAACCAGATTTTTGGGGTCCTCGTAGAGCACGATCAAAACCTCGTCAGTGGCAACACCTTCATAAAAACGGTCGACGAGCCTCTCAAAGAACGCGAGGCCACCAACTTGATCGTAGAGCGAACTATCTGAAGTCAGGGTCTTGCCATTCTGGAAACAAATTTGGCATCTCAGTTGAAACTTTCATTGTAAAGTTCGCCGCGCGCTTTTCAAGAAAACTCATGACGCCTTCGCGCGCATCGGCGGATTTACCGCGCTGCAAAATGCCACGTGACTCTGCTCGATGTGCTTCCATCGGGTGTGATGCCCCGAGCATTCGCCACAACATCTGTCGCGAAAGCGCAACAGAAACAGGTGCCGTATTTTCGACGATCTCTTTTGCCAGCATCTGGGCCGCGCCAAGCAATTCGTCACCCGAATGAACGCTCCGCACGAGCCCCGCGTCACTAGCTTCTTGGGGCGAAATCATTCGACCGGTAAACACCCACTCGGTAGCCCGCGAAATGCCAACGACGCGCGGCAAAAACCAAGAAGAACATGCTTCTGTGATAATTCCTCGGCGTGCAAAGACAAAACCAAATTTTGCGCTGTCACTGGCTAAACGAATATCCATCGGCAATGTCATCGTTACGCCCACTCCGACAGCGGCACCATTAATTGCTCCGATTACAGGTTTCAAACTTTCAAAAATCCGCAGTGATACAAGCCCGCCCCCATCGCGTGGTACGTCTTTCAAACCGGGCACATCGCTGCCACCCCGGCTAAATGTTTCCCCACCAGCCGAGAGATCTGCACCTGCGCAAAACGCACGACCGGCACCCGTCACAATGACTGCGCGTACATCATCGTTGGCATCTGACAAGTCGAATGCTGCAATTAGTTCGTGCAACATCGTGTTGGTAAATGCATTCAGTTTTTCTGGACGATTCAACGTGATCGTCGCAACATTGTCGCTGACTACATAGTTGATTTGACTAAACATCAAGAAAGCGCGTCGCCGCGATTGCCGAACCGACCGCACCGACAAAAGCACCAATAGCCAACAAAACAAACATCACCGAAGTCAAATAACTATCGGGCACAACAAGCGAACTGATACCCGTGCCTGGCTTAAACCCAGTGACGCCGTTAGTCCACGCTGAGTTCAAAAGCCACAGACCACCGCAAGAAACAACTCCGCCGATTAGACCTTGCAACAGGCCTTCCAACATAAACGGCACTCGAATAAACCAGTTTGTGGCGCCAACTAACTTCATTACTTCGATCTCACGGCGCCTGGCGAACATAGCGGTGCGAATCGTGTTCCAGATCAAGCCAACAGCAACGAGCAACAGCACGAGCGAAGTAATTAATGTCACGACTCGAATGAAGTTCGACAAAGTTGAGATCACCTCGAATTCGTCTTCTGCCAGTGCGACGGCTTCAACGCCAGGCAAAGTTCGATATTGATCACTCAGCGACCTGACGAGGGTCGGATCATCTGAAAGTGGCACCACTTTAAATTGCGTCGGCATCGTCTCTGGCGTCAGCAAGCCGAGCGTCACTGGGTCACCAGCGAAAATACGCTTTGCCTCTTCGTAACTTTCAGTCTTGTTTAAATAACGCAGTTTTTCGACATCAATAATCTTTGGTGATGCGCGCAATACCGAGTCAATTAACGCGATTTGCTCGGCAGAAGCATCGCTTCGAACAAAAACAATCATCTCGACATCGCCGCGCCACTGAACTAGCAAATTCTCGAACGCCCGTTGAATCAAAAAGGTTGCGCCAACCAAAAGCAGAGATACCGCAGAAGTCAAAACCGCTGCAGCGGTCAGAGTGATGTTGCGTCTGAAACTTTCCCACGTTTCGCGAAAGGCATAGGCAATTCGTGAAAACATCTACTCGTACACTCCGCGCTCTTGGTCGCGCACAATTACTCCACGATCTAATTGAATTACTCTTCGGCGCATGGCATTAACTACGCGGTGGTCGTGAGTTGCCATCACCACGGTCGTGCCAGTCTGATTAATTTCATCTAACAAACCCATGATGCCTTCGCTGGTGTTCGGGTCAAGGTTGCCAGTTGGCTCGTCAGCCAACATTATTAACGGACGATTGACGAAAGCTCGAGCAATTGAAACGCGTTGTTGCTCGCCACCTGAAAGTTGATTTGGAAACCTGTCTTGCTTGTCAGCCAAACCGACCAAATCAAGAACTATTGGCACTTGTCTTGCGATCACGTGTCGTGGTTTGCCGATTACTTCGAGTGCGAATGCCACGTTTTCAAACACCGTTTTGTTCAGCAGCAATTTATAGTCCTGAAAGACATAGCCCATGCTGCGACGCAGGTGCGGCACTCGCGAGGCGGGCAGTTCGTTGATGTTTTGCCCTGCCACCCAAACATCGCCGCGTTCTGGTTGTTCTTGACGATTGATCAGGCGCAATAGTGTGGATTTGCCCGAACCAGACGGCCCAACCAAGAAAACGAACTGACTCTTGGGAACATCAAAAGAGGCGTCTCGCACAGCAACCGTTTCGGTGCCATATATTTTCGTCACATTTTCAAGACGAATCATTGCGACAAACTTACCATTGTCGAACTGAATCGCCGATCAGGCTTATTCGCTATCAGAACGCCGCCAACGAAGAAAGCCTTCCATGAATTCGTCTAAATCTCCGTCGAGCACTGCTGTCACATTGCTGCTCTCGACACTCGATCTTAAATCTTTCACCATTTGATAAGGCTGCAAGACGTACGAGCGAATCTGACTTCCCCATCCAACTTGTGCTTGTTTACCAGCAATCTGCGAAAGCGCGGCTGCTTTTTCTTCTTCGTCTTGCGCAATGATCATTGCCTTCAATCGCTTCATCGCACTCTCGCGATTTTGCAATTGACTTCGCTCTTGCTGTGACGATGCCACGAGTCCGGTCGGCTCATGAATCAATCGAACCGCAGACGATGTCTTGTTGACATGTTGACCGCCCGCACCAGAAGCACGAAAAACTTCCATGCGAATATCACTTTCGTTGATCTCAAGTTCGGCCTGATCAAGAATCGGCCAGATTTGAACCAAAGCAAAACTTGTTTGCCTACGACCTTGATTATCAAATGGGCTAATGCGCACGAGCCGATGTGTGCCGCGTTCGCTAGTCAACAGACCGTATGCGTAGCGACCACGAATAGTCACGTCAGCCGACAAGATGCCAGCCTCGGTACCAATCGAAACATCACCGATCTCAAATGCAAAACCGCGACGCTCGGCCCAGCGCCGATACATACGCAACAACATCTCGCTCCAGTCTTGCGCGTCAACGCCGCCATCTTTAGCGTTGATTTGCAAAATCGCGTCACACTCATCGTGTTCGCCCGTGAACATGCTGCGCATTTCAAGCGAGTCGAGTTGACTACGACATGCAGCGACACCTTTTTCAAGTTCTGGTTCTTGGGTTGCGTCATCTTCGGCACGAGCAAGCTCATGCAAAACGAACAAGTCGTCAACAGTCGCCGAAAGCAGATTGAACTGATCGATATCGGCTTTCAGTGCGGCGTATTGCGAATTAATTTTCTTTGCGTGTTCTTGGTCGTTCCATAAGTCTGGTTTGGCGACCTCACCTTCGAGTTCAACAAGCAAACCTCGCGAAGTCTCGATATTCAGATATTGCGCGGCTTCACCTATGCGACGGCGCAAGTCTGCAAGGTCACTCGAAAAATCTTTCACAACTCGTAAAGCGCCCTAACTGACGCGACCGTGACACATCTTGTATTTTTTGCCAGAGCCACAAGGACACGGCGCGTTGCGTGGCGTCTTTGACCAATCTGGTTGACCAAAAACACTGCCACTAGAAGCTGCTTTGGCGCTCGGTGCCTGACCAACGTTCTCATCAGATGTCTGTTGAATGTTGCTCAACTTACTGGCGGGTGCTGAGTTATTGATCACTTGTACATGCATTACATATTTAACGAAGTCTTGGGCGATGCCTTTCATCAAGGCACCGAACATTTCGAAGCCTTCGCGTTGCCATTCGATTAACGGGTCTTTCTGGCCAATAGCCCGCAAATTGATGCCCTCTTGCAGATAATCCATTTCTTCTAGGTGCTCGCGCCATCGCTGGTCGATGATTTTCAGCATTACTTGACGCTCAACTTCGCGCATGACAGGTGCAGTCATTTCGGCTTCACGCTTGGCATAAAACGCACTCGCATCAGCCATAACGAGGTCGTAAATCTCATTTGTCGAATCGCATTGAGCAACTTTTGCTGAGCTTATTTCAGATGGCCAGAAGGTGCGCAACTCGAGAACCAAACCGTCGATATCCCACTCGTCATCAGCCTCAGCAACACAATGCGATTCGATCAACGAATCAACAGCCTCAGCCAAATATTCCATTGCTGCTGATTTGAGATCAAGGCCTTGCAAAATCTGATCGCGACGCAAATAAATAATTTTGCGTTGTTCGTTCATTACTTCGTCGTACTTAAGAACGTTTTTGCGAATCTCACCGTTGCGCTGCTCGACCGTACTCTGCGCGCGCTCAATCGCTTTGGTCACCATTTTTGCTTCGATCGCTTCGTCATCAGGCAATGCCCGACCCATCACCCACGAAAGCGCCCCAGTGGCGAATAATCTCATCAATTCATCGTCAAGACTTAAATAGAAGCGACTTTCACCAGGGTCACCCTGTCGTCCGGCGCGACCACGCAACTGATTATCGATTCGTCGACTTTCGTGGCGCTCGGTACCTAAAACATAGAGACCGCCGAGTTGGCGAATCTTGTCGCCTTCAACTTTGCAACTATCAGCATGTTTGGCAAGTTGCTCGCGATAACGCTTTTGGGCTTTGTCGCGAGCCGTCAAAAAATCTGGTGGCATCGAGTCAAGTGGCGCCGGCAATGCAAACTCATCAAGAAGCGTCATCGGATCAAAACCCTCTTTGAGCACATCTTGGCGCGCGAGACCTTCAGGGTTTCCGCCCAACAAAATGTCAACGCCACGGCCAGCCATGTTTGTTGCAACAGTGATTGCACCCAGACGACCGGCTTGAGTTACAACCATCGCTTCACGAGTGTGTTGCTTTGCATTCAAAACTTCGTGTCGAATACCACGCTGCTGCAGCTTTTTCGACAGTTGCTCGCTCTTTTCGACGCTTACAGTGCCGACCAAAACTGGTTGACCTTTGGCGTGCTTTTCTTCAATATCGCGCACCACAGCATCAAATTTTGCCGCTTCGGTTTTATAGATCTGGTCGGCTTGATCAATTCGCACCATCTCGCGATTGGTCGGAATCGGCACAACCTGCAAGTTGTATGTATTCATCAACTCTGCGGCCTCAGTTTGCGCAGTACCCGTCATACCGGAGAGTTTTTCGTACATTCTGAAATAGTTCTGCAATGTGATCGTTGCCAAAGTTTGGTTTTCTTCTTTGATGTTTACGCCTTCTTTGGCTTCAACCGCTTGGTGAATACCTTCGCTCCAACGCCGACCTTCAAGAATGCGACCCGTAAATTCGTCAACAATCTTTACTTCACCTTCTTGAATGATGTAGTCCTTGTCGCGCTGATATAAGACGGCTGCCTTAAGCGCGACCTGCAGTTGGTGAACGAGATTTTGCTGAACTTCATCGTAAAGATTTTCGATACCTAGTTGCTTCTCAACTTTTTCGATGCCCGATTCTGTTGGCACAACAATTCGCTTCGCCTCTTCAACGTCGTAATCAACGTCACGAACGAGTGTGCGCACGATTGCCGCGAACTGATAATAAAGTTTTGCTGCATCAGCGACACGTCCAGAAATAATCAGCGGTGTTCGTGCTTCATCGATCAAAATTGAGTCGACTTCGTCGACGATCGCAAAATTGAAGCCGCGCTGAACTTTGTCTTGCAAAGTCGCTGCCATGTTGTCGCGCAAATAATCGAAACCAAATTCGTTGTTCGTGCCGTAAGTTATGTCGCTTGCATAATCGGCTCGCTTTTCAGGTGCGCTTACACGCCGACCAGGCACAACCAGACCTACCGACAAACCCAGCCATCTGTGAATTTGTCCCATCCATTCGGCGTCACGTTGAGCCAAATAGTCGTTAGTTGTAATTTGATGCACGCCTTTGCCCGAGAGCGCGTTCAAATAAGCCGGCAATGTTGAAACAAGTGTCTTACCTTCACCTGTTTTCATTTCGGCGACCCAACCTGCATGCAGTGCTGCACCACCCATCAACTGCACGTCGTAATGACGCTGGCCAATAACACGAGTTGCGGCCTCACGTACGACCGCAAAGGCCTCGATCAACAAATCGTCTAAGGTTTCGCCTCGCTCAACGCGTGACTTGAACTCTGCGGTTTTACCTCGTAGCGCAGCATCGTTTAATGCCGAGTATTCGCTTGCCAATGCATTTATTTCGGGCAATATCGCAGCAAGAGCCTTTACTTTCTTGCCTTCTCCGGCGCGTAAGACTCGGTCGAGGATTGCCATAAGACAGTTGATGCTACAGCCATGCAAGTAACCAGACCAGCCCCTGCTTGATAAAGCGCATGAGATGCGCTGTTTAGAGTTGCTCCAGTTGTCACTACATCGTCGATTAGCAATACGTGTTCAGCGTCAAAATTTCGTGCCAGAAAAGTTGGCCCAACTAGTCGCGCGTTACGCGACTTTCCTGTTTGTGGACGATCCGACAATCGAACCAAAACTTTTCGGCACGGCACAGATAGTTGCTTAGCAACATATTTAGCAATCAACTCAGCATGGTCAAAGCCTCGCTCAACTCTGCGTTTGGTGGTTGTCGGCGCCCACGTCACTAAATCAAGTCTCTGAAGTGTTCGACTTTGTTCAACCCTTAGTCGTTGAATAAGTGCATCGCCAATGAATCGCAGGCTTGATCTTTGATTGCGGTATTTGAAATTTAAGATCATTTTTCGAATTACCGAGTTGTACTCGAAAGCAACGAGCACTGTCCCGTGATATTCAGGTTGCTTGTTATCCAGACTAACGAAACAAGAATCAGTGATTTTCTTGGTGCATGAATTGCAGATCGATACACCGAGCCGACCGCATGCTGGACACGTTGCACCAACTAGGTAGGCAAAAAAATTTTCTACTCTAAGTCCAAGAGCATCTATCAACTTGATCATTTTCGCAAATGTGTGTACCGAAACTAAGCGACGTGGCTAGTGTAAATGCGTGCACGAACAACAACTTGAGTTTCGCGACAGACTCGGTCAGCGTCTAGTTCGATGCATATTTGGTTTAGCACTTTTTGCAATCGGCATTTCTTTGCAAATGAATGCAAACATTGGCGCGCCCCCGTGGGACGTTTTCCACCAAGGTGTTGCCAAGCAGACCGAGATTTCGGTGGGCAAGATTATCGTGATGACAGGCTTCATTTTGCTTCTGCTCTGGATACCACTAAAACAAAAACCTGGGCTTGGCACGATTCTCAATGCACTCGAAATTGGCTTGGTTGCAGATTTGGCACTTGCAATCATCCCTGAGCCGAAAAATATTTTTGTTCGCGTAATTATGGCATCACTCGGCATTGTCATCGTTGCGATTGGCACTGGCTTCTACATCGGCAGCGCACTTGGGCCGGGGCCCCGCGACGGTTTGATGACTGGCCTCGCCAAGCGCGGCATTCCAATTCGAATCGGACGAACCGCAATTGAAGTCACAGTTTTAGTTGTGGGCTTATTGCTTGGTGGCCAAGTTGGCGTCGCAACTTTTGCCTTCGCCTTAGGCGTCGGCCCACTTGTCCACTTCTTTTTGCCTCGATTGGCAATTAGTAGCGGTAACGCTCGGCCTTAAATGGTCCGCTTGGTGGCACACCGAGATATTCAGACTGCTCGTCAGAAAGTTTGGTCAACTTCGCCCCGAGAGAATCAAGATGCAACGACGCAACCTTCTCATCGAGGTGTTTCGGCAGTACGTAAACACCAAGTGGATAACTCTTGGTGTTATTGAATAATTCGATTTGCGCAATCACCTGATTGGTAAACGAGCAACTCATCACAAAACTTGGATGACCAGTAGCGCATCCGAGATTTACCAATCGCCCTTCTGCCAAAACGATCACAGAATGCCCGTCACTGAATGTCCAAAGATCGGTGCCGGGTTTTAGTTCGTCGCGAGTTGCGCCACTTCGTGACAGCCCAGCCATATCAATTTCATTGTCGAAGTGTCCGATATTGCAAACAATCGCATTGTGCTTCATTTTCGACATATGTTCAGCCGTGATAATTGCTTCATTTCCAGTAGCAGTTACAAAAATGTCGGCAACTTTAAGCACATTCTCGAGCGTGTCGACGATGTAGCCCTCCATCGCGGCTTGCAAAGCGTTAATCGGATCAATTTCGGTAACTACAACTCGTGCACCTTGCCCGCGCAAACTTTGAGCACAGCCTTTACCTACGTCGCCATAACCACAGACAACAGCCATCTTGCCGGCGATCATCACATCGGTTGCGCGATTCAAAGCATCGATCAGCGAGTGACGACAGCCATAAAGGTTGTCGAATTTACTCTTCGTAACACTGTCATTGACGTTGATCGCAGGAAACAATAGTTCGTTGTCTTGGGCCATCTTGTAAAGACGCTTGACACCGGTTGTCGTTTCTTCAGTAACACCTTTAATCAGTTTCGACATTTTCGTCCAACGATTTGGGCTCGTCTTCAAACCGCGTTGCAAAAGACCAAGAACGATTGCAAGTTCGGGGTTCGAAGCCGTAGTCGGATCTGGAACTGCGCCTTTCTTTTCGTATTCAACGCCCTTGTGCAACAACATTGTCGCATCTCCACCGTCATCCAAGATCATGTTCGGACCATCTCCATCAGGCCAAGTCATCATCTGGTCTGTCGCCCACCAATACTCTTCAAGAGTTTCACCCTTCCATGCATAAACCGGCACACCTTGTGGGTTGTCTTGCGTGCCATTCGGGCCAACTACAACAGCGGCTGCTGCGTGGTCTTGAGTTGAAAAGATATTGCAACTCGCCCAACGCACCTCGGCGCCCAAGTGCACCAAAGTTTCGATCAAGACTGCGGTCTGAATCGTCATATGCAAAGAACCCGAAATTCGCGCACCCTTGAGAGGCTTTGACGCACCAAACTCTTTGCGCAAGGCGCGTAAACCTGGCATCTCATGTTCGGCTAAGTGAATTTCTTTTCTGCCAAACGGCGCAAGCGATAAATCTGCAACTCGGTAATCTTTTCGCGCTGCCATTGATGATGTCATGATGCTCCTGTTTTTATTTTTTCTAAAAGGTGGGCTTCAGGTTTAGTTGAGCCACTTTGGCCATTATCCGCTCGTGCTCAACTTGATTGACGATCGTGGCTTCTTCAATCAACATCACCGGGATGCCTTGACGAACTTCGTAGCGCATTTGTAGACGAGGGTTGTACAGCATTTCTTCATCCGCAACGTAAAACAAGTTTCCCTTATCTTTTGGGCAAGCCAAAATCTCAAGCAACCGCGAATTGACCAACGAATGAGGCGATGACACGGCTATCACGATAACACTTACGGCAGTTAGGCCGTGATCAACATCAACAACTCAGCCACGTGTTCGTCGCACTCTTCGCGTGTTTGCGCTTCGAGATTCAAGCGCAGTAGTGGCTCGGTGTTTGAAGGTCGAACATTGAACCACCAAGTGCCGCAGTCAACAGTAAGACCATCAAGGTGATCTTGCGGAAATTTGGCGAACTGCTTTGTTATACGTTCAATTACTTCTTGAATGTTGCCCACCTGCGTGTTTATCTCGCCACTATTTGCATATTTCTCAAATGGCTTTCGCAACTCAGATAAAGACTTTCCAGTGCGACACATCTCGCCGAGCACAACCATTGTCGCGATCAAACCGCTGTCGGCACGATAATTGTCTGCAAAGTAATAGTGACCAGAATGTTCGCCAGCAAACACTGCACCAGTTTGAGCCATCACTTGCTTCATATAACTGTGACCGTTCTTTGTGCGAATTGCTTTGCCACCCAACGATGTGATTGTCTCGGGAACGATTCGCGAGCAGATCAGGTTGTACAAGATCGTCGCACCCGGATTTTCGCGCAAAAATACTGAGGCCAACAATGCAGTGGTAGTGCTACCAGAAACACTCTTACCTGTCTCATCGACCAAGAACACCCGATCAGCATCACCGTCGAATGCGAGACCAACATCAAATTTGCCGGCAACCACACGTGCTTGCAAGTCGCGTTGATTGGCAGGCTGAATTGGGTCGGCGGGATGATTCGGAAACGTCCCGTCGAGTTCACCGTACATTATTTCGATTTCAAATTTTCGCAGCCGATCAAAGACCGCTGGTGCAACCAACCCACCCATACCGTTTGCAGTGTCTGCGACAACTCGCAGTTCAGAAATACTGTCGACGTCGATAAAGCTCACGACGTGGTCGACAAATTCGGCGAGCATGTTTTTCTTTGTGACTTCACCTTGAGTCTTTGCCGCAGCCGGACCCTTGCCGTCTAAAACATCTTGGGCAATCACTTTCATCTCACGCAACCCGTTGTCAATGCCGATAGATCTGGCACCTGATAAGCAACATTTGATTCCGTTATATTGCGCCGGATTATGCGAAGCCGTAAACATCGCGCCTGGAGCATTCAATTTGCCTGAAGCAAAATAAAGCATGTCAGTGCTCGCAAGACCAAGATTTATTACATCAACACCCTGCTCAGTGAGACCATTCTGAAATGCATCGATGAGAGAAAGCCCGCTCGGACGCATATCGTGACCGACAACAATTGTTTTGGCATCCGAAAATTTTGCAAATGCCACGCCAAATGCGTGGGCCAAAGTCGCATCGAGTTGATCGGGCACTGTGCCCCGAATGTCATACGCTTTGACTACAGCATCTAGATTTGGCACGACTGTTAAGACTAGCGGCTCAACAATTTGCGATTTCGTTCAACTTGGCGACCACGCCAGCGAACTGCCATTGTGGCCACACCAAGAAACGTCATGAAGTATGCAAAAAAATCTATGAACGAATAGCCATAGTGCAACCGAACTTCATTGCTAGTTGGAATCACAACCATCATGTTTGGTGCAACACGAAACGGGCCTTCGGCGTTTTCGACTTTCCAATTCGGAAAATAACTCATTCGCACTAGTACTGGTACACCAACTTTGTCTACAGTGAAACTGATTGCTTCGTCTTCAAGCACCGTGTTGCTGACTTGAACGGCCGGTAACTCGACTTTGTTTATCGTCTCTGACGGTTTAACAATGTCGACCCTGCGAGATGAATCTGTTGGTTCACCTTGACGGCGATTTAAGTCGACAATTGCTTCAACTTTTTGCCAACTTTCGGGGCCACTGGCAACTGGTACGGCCGCCCAATCTTCAGGGTGCTGAAACCAACTCGTGCCGATCTCGAGCCATCGTTCTTTTGGATCACCGATTTTGCTCGTCACAATCACAGGTTGAACCGACATGGGCACAACTAAATCGCTCTTTTCAACTTTGTAAATCACCCAAGGGCCACTCTGTGCAACTTTGACCAGAGCCGCTTGCATGTTTGCTTGATTAATTGCTTCGGCTGTAAATGCCATGTAATAGCGAACGCCAAGTTCTTGTAGATAGCGCACCCCGAGACCCGCGTTGTTGTCGTCATAACGCAACTCGCGAACTGGGTTGCTGCTCTGCTTCGACATCGCTGCGGCGGTGATGAAGTGATATGGCGTGGTTCCGGCTGCTTCAAAATTTAAACCTTCCATCGAACCGATGCATCCTTTTGTCCAATGCGGCAAGAGCATGAGCGACATCGTCGTGCCGTATTTATTCAGCTCACCGTTGTTCTCCCACAATGCACGACCACAGCCAAGATTTGGATCTTGACCGATATTTTTCATCGTCTCAACAACGGCTCGATATTCGGCATAAGCACTCTTGCCCTCGTAGCCAGTGAAGTTCCATCGAGCCCAACCATCAACAAAGCCGTCGTTGGTAGCCTTCGTCGAAACAAAACCCCACTTATATATAGTCTCGCCAGCCGCATTCGTCGTGATTTTGCCGAATGGCATTTCTTGAAACCGAAAACCGATTATTCCGACGACTAATACGGTGAAAGCAGTTATCCAAGACAAGTTGAACTTTGGGTTTTCAGAGATCGATGAGAGCGGTTTGATACCTTCAACAGATTGCTCGACCAACGCTCTGCGACCAAGTTGCTGTAATCGATAAAACGTTGTCAACCAAACTGCCGATTGATAAATGCCAATAACCATCATGAAGTAGCGCAGCAAATATAAAAACGGCAACAATCGCGGATTCCATAGCAAGCCAATTACTGGCAGGCTCTCGCGCCCGAAATAAACACCCAGCACCAGAACAATGCAGTAAGCGCCCATCCACATACCTGTTCGATTACGAGCCTTGACGAAATTGGCAAATGCAATTACAGCAAAGCCGGTGATCACAATGTCCCAAAACGTTGTCAACGGAAAGTACATGCTCCAAAAAGAATCACTTGCACCGCTCGGGCGAGGCTCATACTTCATGTCGGTCATGTACGCATGACCAGTCAAGAAAGGTAAAACCCAAAAAGATGAGAGTAAAACAGCAGTAATCGAAACTGTCAACGCCGTCATCGCACTTCGGCGCTCAAACCAAACGGCAGCAAGCAAGACGACACCACCAAAAACAAAGAGCAGGACAATGCCGTGACTCAGCGCGCTCAATGCAACGACTAACGCAGTGAGCATTTTGCCGCGATGTTCTTCGAAAGCTCGAATCAAAAGACCAAAGCCCAAGACAGCCAACGACAACGAGATCGAAAATGAGAACTCGCCTGCCATCGTCGAGGCAATGTTGCCGCCATAAATCGTAAAGCTCTCGTCGTAGAGAAAAACGACCGATGCGAGAGTCAGTAATTCAGGAATTGGAAACAAAAATTTCGCAAACTTGCCAAACAGCCATGCACACACCGGCAAAGTCAAAATGCCCAGAATGGCGATCAACTTAAGTGCAATGCCGTAGGGCAAAATCAGGTCAATCAACAAAACCGCCAATGCCGGCACGACCATGTAGAACCGATACATCGGAAACCCTGAATACCAGTCGTTACTCCAACCTGTTAGGCGAAAGTGTGGAAGCAGAAAATCTCGCAAATAAGCAGGGCCGTAAACATGAGCCCCCATGTCGCCACCTGTTGGCGTGTTGTTTCTCAAAATCAACTCAGGATGAAGCGTCATCAACAACATAAATGTCGAACCAGCGACAACAATTACCGAAGTGATCTGCTGGGCAGACCAACGCTTTGAAAATAACTCTTTCACTACTGACAAACTCTACACGCGAGCAACTGTTGGCTTTCTAAAGTGTTGCAACTAGCAAAAGTCCCGTTGCATTGAAAGCAACATGGGCGATTATTGACATACCAATTCTGTTGGTTCGGTAAAAACAAAACCCCAACACGAGAGCGAATGCAAGTAATCCCGGCAACTCGACAAGCCGTAAGTGCACCGCTGCAAACCAAACTGCAGTTATCAACATTGCGACTCTACGACTGAACCGATTACTCAAACTTGACTGAATCAATCCGCGATACACCAATTCTTCGATCAGTGGCGCGCCAACGACTACTACGAAAACCAAAACAAGTAGCCACATCCCCGTTGCGTTTTCAAACAAATCTCGTGCGCGCTTTTCAACAAGTTCTGGGGCAAATTTTTCGGGAAACGCCAGGCGAAATGGCCAAGTAACCAAGCCGACCAACAACAACTGACTAGCAACACCAATTGGCACGCCCCAAAGATCAACTTTGCGAAAGCTTAAAAAATAATCTCGTGAGAAAACTCCCGAACCAAATTTTCTAGAAACTAAATACAGACCAACTGCAAATGGCACCCAGAGCGCAAGGGCCGAAAGTCCAAGAAACCATTTGGGCTCTTGACCGTCAACTAAATCTGTATTACCGGTCGCCACCAAAATCGCTGAACTCAATATCAGTGCAACTACATAACTAGAGCACCACGCAAAAATCGCGATTCTGAGAGTTATTTTATTTGAACCAACGGGCTCCTGACCATACGGCGGAGCCCAGGGCGATTGGTTCATCCCGCGAGGCGGTTTGGCATCACAACTCTGAATCGGTTGCGGCGATCTTCAAGCCTCCAACCCGACGGAGCCGTAATTCTTACACCGTGGCGATCGCACAGGTCATAGGCGTGCGGGTCTCGCTCAGCAGTCAAGTCATCGATCCATACAAGTGCGCGACTGTATTGATAAGTCAAAGTAATTGAAGCGAGTTCGTTGCATGTGCAACGCGAGCATCGACGAACCATGACTTTCACATTAATTGATGAGACCATCGCCACAGTGGATTTCAATGCACTCGTTGGTGAAACACTCGCCATTGTGTACTCCGATAATCGGGTCGTATCATTGAAACCGTGACCAAACTTCCACCCCCTCCACCACCTGCAAAACCTTCGTCACCGAAGCGCAAACCTGCGGCTCGCAAAAAGCCCGCAAATTTTTTGGGCAAAAAGTCGAACAAGAATTCAAACAACAAGTCGAACGTCAAGAACGAAAGCGACAAGCCAGGCATGCCCCGTTGGGCAACTTGGGCAATCGTCGCAGTTGTCGTTCTTCTGATCGCTGGCCCTCGAATTTGGCCGACCTCAACCGCCACGAGTTTTACATATACCGAATTTCTTGAACTCGTCAAACAAGGTCAAGTACAACAAGTTGAGATCAACAATTTGTCGAATCAAATCAGTGGCACTTTGAAAGACGGTGGTGAATTTGTCACCACTGGTGCTGTTGCTCTATCTGATGCTGATGAAACTTTGCTCAAAGAAAAGGGCGTCGACTACGACTATTCGACCCCTCAAGGCAACTTCTTCACAAATCTGATTCCGCTGTTGTTGCCGTTTATCTTGATCATGGGTTTCTTTTTTTGGATGCAAAAGCGCGCCATGGGTCAGGCCGGAAGCATCATGTCGATCGGCAGAAGTCGTGCGAAGAACTACAACGCAGACAAGCCCGCAACTACGTTTGCTGATGTCGCCGGTTACGACGGCGTCAAGCAAGAAATTCGTGAAGTTGTTGACTTCCTCAAAATGCCAGAGAGTTTCAAAGAAATTGGTGCTCGCGTTCCTAAAGGTGTTCTTCTAGTCGGCCCTCCGGGTACGGGTAAAACTCTTTTTGCTCGGGCGGTTGCCGGCGAAGCAGGTGTTGGCTTTTTGTCAGTAACCGGTTCTGACTTCATGGAGATGTTTGTCGGCGTTGGTGCGAGCAGAGTTCGCGATCTCTTTCAACAAGCAAGAAAAATGGGTCGAGCAATCATCTTCGTCGATGAAATCGATTCGATTGGTCGCAAGCGTGGCGCCGGGCTCGGTGGCGGTCACGACGAACGTGAGCAAACTCTCAATCAATTACTCGCCGAAATGGACGGCTTCGAAACAACCGAAGGTGTCATCGTGATGGCTGCGACTAACCGTCCCGATATTTTGGACGCTGCCCTCTTGCGACCGGGTCGCTTTGACCGACAAGTAATCATGCCGTTGCCAGAATGTGAAGAACGCCTCGCGATTCTCACCGTGCACTCAAAGGGAAAGCGAATGGGCACTGATGTCGTACTCGACACGATGGCCAAAGCAACTCCAGGCATGAGCGGCGCCGATCTTGCGAATCTAGTCAACGAAGCCGCCTTGCTTGCAGTGCGTCGCGGTTCGAAAGTTATTGAACACATTGACTTCGAAAATGCCCGAGACCGAGTGATCATGGGTGCTCGCCGCGAGAGTTTGATTCTCAACGCTGAAGAAAAACGAGCCACCGCGTATCACGAAGGTGGCCACGCAGTGCTTGCAACAGTTTTGCCTCACAGCGATCCGTTGCATAAGGTCACGATTTTGCCGCGCGGCATGGCTCTCGGTGTTACGTGGACACTTCCAGAAGAGCGACACACATATTCGCGCGATTACTTCAAGGACATGATCTGCAAAGCAATGGGTGGTCGCGTTGCCGAGATGATCGTCTTTGGTCACTTAAACAGTGGAGCCGCCAATGATCTCGAACAAGCAACCTCTATCGCCCGCCGTATGGTGCGTGAATGGGGCATGAGCGATGCCGTCGGACCAATGGCCTGGAGTTCACAACAGCAGGTGTTTCTTGGTGAAGATCTAATGACAAACGGTCGTGAGTATTCAGATGAAACTGCCCGCATGATCGACTCTGAAATTGGTTTGATTTTACGCGAGCAAGAAGCTCGGGCCAAAGTATTGCTCGAAAAAAACCGTGCAGGCCTCGATCTAGTTGCCCAATCTCTGCTCGAACAAGAAACCATTGATGGTGCCACTGTCGCCCGCTTGGTTCAAGAGGGTCTAGGTCGACCTCAAATAGTTGAACCGTCGCCTGGTGCCACTCCTAAAACCAGCGAGTCGAACGAGAACTAAATAATCTCAGTGGTCGTGATTTTCATCACGACATGAAGGTACATCGCTCAAAACTTTTGGATCTCGACACTTGGCAAGTGCGGCCCAAAGATCAGTTGCTGTTAAAGGTCCAACTGTTGCGAATCTAACGATGCCTTCAATATCGGCAATCACTGTCGTTGGCACAGAATCAATCTGATATCGCGCATGCAAGTCTCGCATTTCGAGGAAGTCGACAATTTCTACAGCAACTTCGTTGCTCTCAAGCACACGAGCCTTTGTTGCCACATCACGGCACGCATCACACGTAGATGAAGTGAATACTGCAACTAACCATTTCTTATCGGCGATTGCGAAGTCTTCTAGATTCAACTGAAACGGCACCGCCCCGCGCAGTTGGGCTGGAGCATCAGATTGCCGCCGACGCAATAAAAAGCTCGTTCCGCCCGCGAGAGCTAAAACCAAAATCGCGAAAATAGTTCGCACTATTTGCCTGCAACTGCCGCGATGCCACTTGACCGGTGAGGCAATGCGAGCACACTTGAAAAACCGATGAGTTCGTGACCACGATTAACTTCACGCTGGACGACAACTTCATTGTCAGCCTCAATCAAAATAGGCAAGTCTGCGCTGGCAGTTGGAATCTTGATTTCTAAAACAGCAGCAGCACCCAATTCGATTTTCTCGAAGCCTTCAATTGCTACAGATCCGGCGGGTCCAATTGTTGAAACTTTGAGCGTTGTGGCCAACGAAGTTGCGTTGAGTACAACCAATGTCTCGCCCGCTGCAGGCACACCGCTTGCAACTGTCCAGATTCTTGACGGTGCCCCAACTGGCGCACCAAAAGTTGTTGTCGTGCCAGTCTTTTTATCTTCTCTGCGACTTATTACTTGCTCGACGACTACAAACTCGACTGCGGAGTCTTCATTGCTGGTGACAAAGTCATTTGTGATGCTTGAAACTACTACTCCGTATCGACCATCAGTAATTGCTGGCAACTTTGATGTCTCTAGCGTCGTCACTCTTCCTGCTGGAATTGTGAGTACAAGTGGCTCGCGAAAAATTTCTTCGGCGACGCCGGTCAAAAACGCGACACTCACCGATTGGTCTTGTTCAGTTGGATTAAAAACTACTAACTGCTCATCTACATCAAGGTCTTTCTGGCCGCCGGCGAACCACCATTGTCGACTAGTAGAAGAAGCACCTAGCGAAGTCGAATAACCCAGACGGCCACGACCTAGAAAGTGTTGTAGCTTGCCGGCAACAAACCGCCCTGAGGTCGCTCTAATTGAGACCGCTAAAACAGCTTCGTTGCGCGCACCTTGGTCGCCCATCGACAGCGAGTAGACGCTTTCTGGTTCGATGATGATTCCCTTTAGCGAGGCGGGCTCGCGTTTGCCGTCGGCGGTAACAAAACTTACGTCTACAACTGTCGCATCCGGAAATGGATTACTCAGCAAGACATTAAACAAGCTGTCAGAGCCGGTGAATCCATCGGCAAAGAACCATCTATCTGAAGGCTTGTTGGCACAAAGAGACACCGAATCGCCAGCCGGGTGAATTATTCGTTGCTCGACGGCAACTGCGCCGTTATCGAGTTCGACTACGGCACTGATGAATTTGCTCTTACGACCACCCGTTGCATCTATAACGCTGCGAGTGAATGGCTGCACAATTAGTTGTGCGATTGCTGCAGGTTTGTCGCTCGACAAGAAAGTCACTTTGCCCGTGATCGGAATATCTGTCGAATTGGCAATGACGATCTCACTCGAAACCGTTTTCTCCAAACCGGGCACACCAGGACAAAACCATGAAGAAGTCGACTGAGAACCACCTGCGACACTTGGCATCGTGGAGATACCGAAAATATTTTCAGACTTTCGCACCGATTCAGTCTCACGACTTTGATCGCTGGTCTGGTTAACGACAATCAAAGCAACAAAAGCAGCCACCAAAACTACAAGAGCAGATGCGTATCGCAGGTCAATTTTCTTCATCGTGTCGCCATATCAATTTTTTGATCAGGTCGCACTGCGTCAACTAAAACGGTGACGCCTTTCGATTCGACTTGTCGTATCCGTCTTCTGAAGCGAGAAAAGTTTGCGGCAAGCATTATCAGGCAAAGCCAAACAAATGCCTGAATAATCAAGTAGATGTAACGCAGCGGAGATGTCTCATACTGCAAACTCAAGAGCCCGGCAATCGGCGCATCAAACGCAGTAGAAGAGCCAAATGCAACTCGCGGCGAAAGCTGAGCATCATCAACCATTAAGCGCCAATTCGAATCAAACGGCACTGCCAAGTGAACCGTGCCACCGGCAAATTTCGCTTTAACTTTTTTATCAGCAACAGAGTTTTCATCAATCAATAAAGCACTCTGTGACTTCAGTTCTTGGCTCGTCAAATTAAGGTCACTTGCTTGCTGGCTTGCGACAGAAGACTCTTCATCTAAGACACTGATTATTGGCAGCCAACTGACATCTTCAAAAATCACCAAATCACGAGCAAAATAAGTTCGCCGTAAGTCAAGTTGATTTGACAAAGACTCAACAAGATTTAAAGCTGCTGCAGATGGCGAGTCTCCAAGTGGCACAACTATAAATCGAATCGCAAGTGGCGACATCAAACGACCGACACGAATTGTGTCGTCAGCGATCAATGAAGTGAGCGCACGTTGCGCCGCAAGATTCATCGATGTTTCTTGAGGCGCCCAATTTGAACTGAAATTCACTGCCCCGTCGTCGGCGACACCATATGAGATCTCAGAGTTCACCGAGTTTGTCGCAACCGGCAACAAATCACGTTCACCTATATAAAGCGTCCGATAATTGCCCTCCTTGGGATTATTCGGCAATTGTTCAAGCAACTGCGGCACCAAGGTCTCAGGCTGATTCCAGCGACCGTCGGTGACACTCAAAAGCGTCGGAGCAATCATCATTGTGATTGCGAGCGGCATCAGCAAACTTAATGAACGTCGCCAATCAGATGCATTGTTCGAATTAGTTTCAGCAAAGACACTGAGACACGTCGCTACGGCAAGCGCCAACCCACATGCAACTATCGCCAGCATCACAGCTGGCTCAGGAAGCGCAAACGGCAGTTTTCCTTGATCGTCAAGCACGACCAACAACAATCCAAATACAACCAAAACCGATGAGCGAATTGCCCATAGTCTGCGCCAACCATCGGCGACGACTAAAGCGCAAAATACGCAGAAATAAATAGCGACTACCAAAAATCCGCCACGGGTGTTGCCAAAATCAAGTCGGGCGATTGAAACCAAACCGATTTTTCTTTCGGTGACACCTTGATCACCTGCCATCAATTGCAACCAATTGCTCGAAACAAAGTGCATTGACCACGGCAAATTAATAAAGACTGAGCCAACCAAACCGGTTAAACCAACAAGCAGAACGCCGAACAATTTTGTTACAGAAACCCCGCCCAAGAACGACGCAAAAACCCACAAGAAGATGATCGTTAAAAACAAGATGGCGATACTTGGCGTGAATGCAAAGACGAGCCCAAGAATCAGCAACAGACCAGATACAAGTTGAGTTTTTCGAACCAAACTCTGATCTTTTCCATCTTGAAATCGATTAAGGATGTCAAACAACCACGGTGCCGCAGCAATACAGATCAATGCCGAAAACCGACCACGTGCTATCGCGTCATATGAAAGAGGCAGAGCAACGTAGACCACTGCAGCACCGAGTCGTACTCGAGTGTTGGCAAATGCACCACAAAGTCGCCACATGCCAATCAGCCCGACAAACAACGAGCCAATAATCATCAGAGTTTGCAGCAGTGCAAGATTGCCTAAGAGAAAAAACGATGCGACAGCGATTAGTCCGAGTCCGGTTGGGTTAGCAGATGCTTCACCAAAACCACTTGACCACCAACCCGACAGAAAATTTGCAAACACCGAACTCGTTGATACCGATCCGTTTTCAAATGGCAACATCTCACCTATTACTCGAGACGAGTCGGCAATAATTTCTCGGCTGCCAACGAGAATCAGAATCGTGACCGCTAACAGCACCGTGCCTGCGGTGCGCGTCGAACTCTGTTTCCAACGCTTTTTTGTCTCAACCAGCGATGCGATTTCGCGAGACGCCAAGGCCCGACGGTGTCGAATAAATCTGGTCAGCCGAGCCGAACCCTTTACTTGAAGTTTTGCGATTTCGCTCGCCGCTACGCGCCTTAATGGCCGAACCTGCTGTCGTCTCTTCCAGACATACGAAGCGTCAGCAACAAGAGCAACCGTTGCACGAAAACTCGCCAACGACTCGCGAAATGTGCCCGTAAACACTCCAAGCACTGTTTCAATCGCTGAAGTCAGCAACATCTGCAGCCAAACGAACGGCAATCTCCAACGACTAGTCAACGTCGCAACCGTGCGGGCACGATTTCGAGCAGCACTCGCGCGTGAAACCAAGTTTGGTGAACGAGTTTCAAAACTATCGATGTGTCGTGCGACGGCTGTCGGAGACACAAGAACGCGAGCCCCGCTCAGATGTGCGCGCCAACAGAAATCTAGATCTTCTCCGAAGAACGAAATGTCTTGACTGAATCCGTTTAATTCACGAAACAAGTCTGAACGTACGAGCATGCACGCCGAACTTACGAAAAATACATCGCGCACGGCATCGTGTTGTTCTTGATCACGCTCATTTTGCTCAATGAACGGATCAATCTCACCGCAACGGTCAATACCAAAACCCACGGATTGCAAAAGTGTGGGCTTATCCCACTGCATCAGTTTTGGCCCGACGACCGCCGCATTCGAAATAAACAGCTCTTCAACCAGCTTTCGCACCGTATTCGTCTGTAAAACAACGTCATCATGCATGATGCAGAACAGACCCTTGTCTCCATCGACAATTCGCTGTAATTCATTGATTAGGCGCCCGAATCCGGGGTTTCCTTCGACTATGCGAACAACAGCAGTTGGAAGCGCTTCACTGATTTTCTTGGCAACAACGTTGGCATCTGTCGTGTCGGCACCAGAACTGGTCAATTTCGTGGTCAAGAAAAAAACACTGTTGAGGTTCGGATAATCCTGGCTAGCAATACCAGCTAGAACTTCATCAAACCAAGCGCCCGGTTGGTGCACGACCATCGCCGTGACAACTAATGGTGCAGCAACCGTTTGGTTTTTCGAATCTTCGAATGACTCATTGCTCACGATGCACTAAGACTACTAATTCAAGACAAACTACTAACCTTGATCTGAATGTCTCGACAACCAGTTAAATCGGCTTCAACGGCTGAACAAAAGCAGGGTGCTATTCCTGAAGGCACCATTTCGATTGGCATCGGCCTGCTAATTGCGGGTGTGACGATTTATATATTTTTCAAAATCGGTCAGCAAGCCCTGGGTCAGGAAGAATTCAAACCACTTGTTTCACTCTGGTTCGTTATGTTTGCCATAGCACCTGGCTTCTTTCTGCCGGTCGAACAAGAACTAAGTCGCGCGATTGCCCACCGTCGAGCGCTGGGTCAAGGTACAACCCCAGTGGTAAAGAAAGTTGCGCTTTTGTGCGCTGCGATTGTGGTTTTTCTAGTCGCCTTCATACTTGTGCTCTCTCCAGTTATCAATGACAACCTTTTCGAAGGTCAAGCAATCATCACTGCAAGCTTGGCTATCGCAATCGTCAGTTATGGCTTGCTCTATTTCACCAAAGGACTTTCATCTGGCTTGGGCAAGTTTCCCGCGTATGGCTTCATTGTCGGTTCGGACGGCGCGATTAGAGTTGTCGCTTGCACGATTCTGTTAGTTGCTGGCGTCACTGCTCTTTCTGCATATTCAATAGTCATTGTGATCACGCCAATTATTGGTGTGACAATTATTTATCTCGCAGGTCAATTACACACTGACCCCGGCCCACCTGCTGCGTGGTCAGAAATTACTGAGAATCTCGTCTGGCTATTGGGTGGTTCAATTTTTGCGGCTGCGCTTGTCAATGCAGGACCAATCACCGTCGACTTGCTCGGCGATAAATCTGATGCCATTCGCGTTACTCAATTTGGTAATGCTGTGCTGTTAACTCGAGTGCCACTGTTTTTGTTTCAAGCAGTTCAGGCGGCCCTATTGCCGCGATTAACCCGACTTGCAGCCCGAGGTGACCTAGACGAATTCAAAGTTGGGTTTCGCCGGCTTGTGATGCTCGTTATCGGTGTTGGCGTAATTGGCATAGTTGGTGCATTTTTGTTTGGTCCGTTTTTTCTCGACCTGGTTTACGGCGGCGGCATCGACCGGCGAACACTCACACTTCTTGCGCTTGCAAGTGCCATCTACATGATGGCTTTAGCGATTGCCCAAGCAGTTATCGCTTTGCGTGGTCATCGCCATGTTGCTTTAGGTTGGTTGTTGGCATTCATAAGTTATGTCGTTTCAGCTTGGGCTGTAAGCGACGACCTCTTTTTGCGCGTTGAAGTTGCACTCGTCGTAAGTTCGGCAGTCGCTTTGCTCTACTTTATTTTTGGTCTTAGATTGCTATTGCGCTCTGGCGCCAGAGTCGACGTCGAATCAATTACTGAAGCAGTATCAGAGCGACCTGTAGAACCGTGAATCGCCCGCCTTATTTGGCGCGCTTTGTTTCGTAATCGATGTCGTGTCGAACCATCATCTCAATTAATTCGTTGAAACCCACTTTGGGTTGCCAACCAAGTTTTGTCTTTGCCTTGGTCGCATCACCAATCAACAAATCGACCTCGGCGGGACGGAAAAAGCGCTGATCTTGGCGCACATATTGACGCCAATCTTTGAGTCCTGCTGCGTTAAATGCAACTTCCAACAATTGCTCTATTGAGTGAGTGACGCCCGTTGCAACTACAAAGTCGTCGGCTTTTGGCTGTTGCAACATCAACCACATTGCTTCTACATAGTCACC